>Ga0196958_10000174_pt1 | contig 21083 bp, 26 predicted proteins | sample S1v_10metaG_FD_148654 | JGI IMG/M metagenome (GOLD analysis project Ga0196958, IMG submission 148654) | Soil microbial communities from Anza Borrego desert, Southern California, United States - S1+v_10 | ecosystem: Environmental > Terrestrial > Soil > Desert | place: USA: California | collected...
CCCGCCGCCCGCCGCCCATCGCCCCACCGACCCGCCGACCCGCCGCCCATCGCCCGACCGCCTCGCCACCCGCCGTCCACCGAGCCGCCCCGCCGCCCCACCGCCCCGCCGCGAAGCCCCGCCACCACCCCACGCCCCCGGGGCCGCCCGCCCCGAGCCGCCCCGCCGCGATCCGCGCCCTGCGGCCCGCCCTTCGGACGTAGCCTGGAGGCGTGGATCCCACGGCTGTGTCCCCGGTGCGCAGGTCGCCGGCCAAGCGCGTCATCCCGCCGAACCCGGTGCTGTCGGCGGTCGTCGTGTCGGGTTTCGTCGGGCTGCTCTTCGTGGTCGAGGCCGTCGACGCGGTGCTGGGCGGCCGGTTCGACGACGACGGCGTCATCCCGCGCGACTTCACCGAGTGGGACAACCTCCTCTGGGCGCCCGTCCTGCACGCCGGCTGGGCGCACGTCACCGGCAACGCGGTGCCGCTGCTCGTCCTGGGCTTCCTCGCGTCCTCCGGCGGCGTGCGGCAGTTCCTCCAGGTCACCGCCGTCATCTGGCTGGTCGACGGCCTGGGCGTCTGGCTCGTCGGCTCGCCGGGCAGCCACATCGGGGCCTCCGGGCTGGTCTTCGGGTTCCTCGCCTTCCTACTGCTGCGCGGCCTGTTCGCCCGCTCCGCCGCCCAGATCGCGGTCGCCCTCGTGGTGTTCGCGCTCTACGGCGCGATGCTGTGGGGCGTCCTGCCCGGTCAGCCGGGCATCTCCTGGGAGAGCCACCTGTTCGGCGCGCTGGGCGGCGCGCTGGCGGCCTGGGGCGTGGCCCGGGACGACCGCCGGGCCGTCGCCGCGTGACCGCCGCGGACGCGCCGATCGGCGTCTTCGACTCCGGGGTGGGCGGGCTGACCGTCGCCCGCGCGATCATGGACCAGCTGCCGGAGGAGAGCATCCGGTACGTCGGCGACACGGCGAACGCGCCCTACGGCCCGCAGCCCATCGCGCAGGTCCGCAAGCTGTCGCTGGAGCTGTTCGACCGGCTCGTCGACGACGGTGTGAAGATGCTGGTGATCGCCTGCAACACGGCCTCCTCGGCGTGCCTGCGCGACGCCCGCGAGCGCTACGACGTGCCGGTGGTGGACGTGATGCTGCCCGCCGTCCGCCGCGCCGTCGCCACCACCCGCACCGGGCGGGTCGGGGTGATCGGAACCCAGGGCACCATCGGGTCCGGCGCGTACCAGGACCTGTTCGCCGCCGCGCGCGACGTCGAGGTGACCGCCGTGGCGTGCCCCCGCTTCGTGGACTTCGTGGAACGCGGCACCACGTCCGGCCGGCAGGTGCTCGGCCTCGCCCAGGCTTACCTGGAGCCCCTGCAGCGCGCCGAGGTCGACACCGTCGTCCTCGGCTGCACGCACTACCCGTTGTTGACCGGTGTGTTGCAGATCGTGATGGGGGAGGGCGTGACGTTGGTCTCCAGCGCGGAGGAAACCGTGAAGGACGTCGTCCGGGTGCTCACCGACCGCGACCAGTTCCGCTCCGGGGACCCGGATCTGCGGTTCTCCTGCACCGGGCCGGTGGAGTCGTTCGCCAGGCTGGCGCGCCGATTCCTGCCCCGGTTGGAAAACGCGTCCTTCCACCCCCACGCATGATTTGGCACTCTCCAACGGTGTTGTTGACCATCCTCGGCTGCTCGGGCAGCCTGCCGGGACCGCAGGGCCCCGCCTCCGGCTACCTCGTCGAGGCGGACGGCCGCCGGATCGCGCTCGAACTGGGCAACGGTGCGCTCGCCTCGCTGCAAGCGCACTGCGACCCGTTCGGGCTCGACGCGCTGCTCTTCTCGCACCTGCACCCGGACCACTGCGCCGACTTCACGACGCTCGCCGTGACGCGCCGCTACCACACCCACCCACCGCACGACACCACCGAGAACCGGCTGCCGGTGCACGGCCCGTCCGAGACGCCGCGGCGCCTCGCCCGCGCCTACGCCGAGAACGCCGAGGAGTTGGGCGCCACCGACCTGTCGGACGTGTTCGAGTTCCACCCGCTCACCGCCGACCCGATCCGCGTCGGCCCGTTCGAGGTCACCGCCGCCCGCGTCGACCACCCCGGCGAGTCCTACGGGTTCCGCATCGCCACCGCGAACGCGTCCCTCGCGTTCACCGGTGACAGCGGGCCGTGCGACGCGCTGCTGACCCTCGCGCGCGGCGCGGACGTGCTGCTGTCCGAAGCGACGTGGACGCACTCCGCCGACCGGCCGCCCGGCACGCACCTGTCGGGGGTGCAGGCGGGCGAGCTGGCCGCGGCGGCGGGGGTGGGCAGGCTGCTGCTGACCCACGTCGCGCCGTGGACCGACCCGGAGGCGGTGCTCGCCGAAGCGCGCAGCCGGTTCGAGGGGCCCGTCGAACTGGCGCGCCAGGGCGCGAAGCACGCGGTTGACCACCCTGTGCTCCGGGTAACAGGCGGGCATGGCAACTGATGTCGTCGAACTGATCCTGGCCGACCACCGCCGGTTCGAGGAGCTGTTCCGCCAGCTCAGGGACCGCTCCTCCGACCGGCCCGCGCTGCTCGGCGAGCTGGCGGCGCTGCTGGTCGCCCACGCCGAGGCGGAGGAGTCGGAGGTCTACCCGGCCCTCAAGCGGTACCGGGAGGTCGACGCGGAGGAGGTCGACCACGGCGCCGAGGAGCACGCCGAGGGGCACCAGGCGCTGCTGGCGCTGATGGAGGAGGCCGACACCGGGTCGGAGGAGTGGGAGGAGAAGCTGGAGGAGCTGGTCGACGCCCTCAACCACCACGTGGACGAGGAGGAGCGCACGATCCTCAACGACGCGCGCGAGCAGGTCGCCGACGAGCGCCGGGCCGAGCTGGGCGAGCTGTTCGCCCGCGTCCGCCAGGACCGGCTGGACGACGACTGCGGTGACCTGGAATACGTCCGCAAGCTGGCCAAGGCCACGGCCGACCGCATCGACTAGCGTCGGGCGCGTGTCGAACGTCGAGGTGCGTCGGGTCGGTAAGCACGAGTTCGTGGCCACCAACGACCGGGGCGCGTCGGTGCCGATCGGCCGCAAGGGCGCGGAGGGCGCCTTCACGCCGGTCGAGCTGCTGCTGGCGGCCGTGGCGGGCTGCGCGATCGTGACGGCGGAAACGCTCATCACCCGACGGGTGGGCGACGGGCTGGTGGCACGGGCGGAGGACGTGCGGCCCGCGGGCGCCCACCAGCTGGACGCCGTGCCCGTGACGCTGGACTACGACGTGTCGTCGCTGACCCCGGAGCAGCGCGAGGCGCTGGACACGACCGTGCGACGGGCGATCGAGCGGCTGTGCACGGTCTCGCGCACGCTGGAGAAGTCCCCGCCGGCGCCGCTGATCCTGCCCTAGGGCGACCCCGGTGGCCGCGACCCGACCGGTCCCGCCCGGACCCGCTCGGTGCGCCGCGGAACCGGGTCCCCGAACCCGGCGGCGGAACGCGACGGCCGGGTCCCGCGGCGGAACGCGACGGCCGGGCCGATGGCCGACGCGACGACCGAACGCGACGGCCGGGCCCGCCACCGCGCCGGCGCGCCGGAGCTAGCTCGTGCCCACCCCGTCGTACACGGCGGTCGAGCCGCTGTGCCCGATCCGCACCGTCTGGACGGTCGTCGCCGCGCCGGCCGCGATCACCAGCACGGCCACCACGACCGAGATCCGCCGCCACGTCCTGGGCACGGCGGTGTCGTCCGCCGCCGCCGCGCGCTCCCGGTCGGCGAGGCGGCCGGCGACCAGCAGCGCCACGACCACCACCCCGAACCCCAGCGCGAACGGCAGCAGGTCGTTGCCCTGCTCGGCGTGCTGCCGGATCAGCGGGTTCTCCAGCGCCGCCAGCCGGGCCTCCAGCTGCTCGCCCGCCTCCTGCGCGGGCAGCACCGAACCCACCCCCAGCAGCGTGATCACCAGCACCGGCCACGCGTAGCGCTGCCGCCAGCGCGGCACCACGGCCAGCGCGGCGGCCGAGGCGGCGGACAGGGGGAGGAGCACCACGACGGCGTGGACCAGCAGCGGGTGCGCCGGGAGACCGAAGACCGTCACCAGGTCGTCTGCGAGTGCCATGCCTCTCCCTACGCCAGTGGGACCCTCCCGGGTTCAGCGCCTTAGGGTAGTGCCGTGCTGAGGACCGATGGCAGAAACGACGACGTACTGCGCGACGTCAGGATCACCCGGGGCTTCCAGCAGTGGCCCGCGGGCTCGGTGCTGATCGAGTTCGGCAACACGCGCGTGCTGTGCGCGGCCAGCGTGACCGAGGGCGTGCCCCGGTGGCGGACGGGACAGGGCAAGGGCTGGGTGACGGCCGAGTACGCGATGCTGCCCTCCGCCACCCACACCCGCAGCGACCGCGAGTCGGTGAAGGGCCGGGTCGGCGGGCGCACCCACGAGATCTCCCGCCTCGTCGGCCGCTCGCTGCGGGCGTGCATCGACCTGGCGGCGCTGGGCGAGAACACCATCGTCATCGACTGCGACGTCATCCAGGCCGACGGCGGCACCCGGACCGCCGCGATCACCGGCGCCTACGTCGCCCTGGCCGACGCGGTCACCTGGCTGGGCGCGGCCGGTCGCCTGGCCGACCCGCAGCCCCTGTCGTGCGCGGTGTCGGCCGTGTCGGTGGGCGTCGTGGACGGTCGCGTGCGGCTGGACCTGCCCTACGAGGAGGACTCCCGCGCCGAGGTCGACATGAACGTGGTGGCCACCGACGCGGGCACCCTGATCGAGGTCCAGGGCACCGGCGAGGGCGCGACGTTCGCGCGGTCCACCCTGGACCGGATGCTGGACCTGGCGCTGGCCGGCTGCGCCGAGCTGAACCGCGCGCAGTCCGCGGCGCTGGCCCTGCCCTACCCCGGCGTGCTGCCCGAACCGAAGGGGCGCAAGAAGTGAAGGTCCTGCTCGCCTCCCGCAACGCCAAGAAGCTCGGCGAGCTGCGCCGCATCCTGGAGGCCGCGGGCGTCGCCGGCGTCGAGGTCGTGGGCCTGGCCGACGTGCCGGAGTTCCCGGAGGCCCCGGAGACCGACCCGACCTTCGAGGGCAACGCGCTGGCCAAGGCGCGCGACGCCGCCGCCGCCACCGGCCTGCCGTCCGTCGCGGACGACTCGGGCATCGCCGTCGACGCCCTGAACGGGATGCCCGGCGTGCTCTCGGCGCGGTGGTCCGGGAAGCACGGCGACGACGCGGCGAACCTGGAGCTGCTGCTGGGGCAGCTGCGCGACGTCCCGGACGAGCGCCGCGGCGCGGCCTTCGTCTGCGCGGCGGCGCTCGTCGCGCCCGGCGGCGCGCAGGTCGTGGTGCGCGGCGAGTGGCGCGGCGAGATCGTCCGGGAACCGGCCGGCGCCAACGGTTTCGGCTACGACCCGATCTTCCGGCCGGAGGGCTGCGCCGGCACGTCGGCCGAGCTGTCGCCGGAGGACAAGGACCGGCTCTCCCACCGGGGCCGCGCGCTGCGCCTGCTGCTGCCGCACCTGCGGGAGCTGGCCGGGGGGTGACCGCGCCGACCGCCCGGCGCCGGCGCGCCGGACGGTCCCCTCGCGACACCGGCGCGCCGGCGGCGCCCGGTCAGGCGGGCAGTTCGCGCAGCAGCTTGGCCACGTGGCCGGTCGCGCGGACGTTGTACATGGCCTTGGCGACCTTGCCCTCCGGGTCCACCAGGAACGTCGAGCGGATGACGCCCTGCACGGTGCGGCCGTAGTTCTGCTTCTCGCCGAACGCGCCCCACTCGGTCAGCACCGCGCGCTCCACGTCGGACAGCAGCGGGAAGTTCACGCCCTCCGCCGCGGCGAACTTCGCCAGCTTCTCCGGCTTGTCGGGCGAGATGCCCACCACGTCGTACCCGGCGCCCGCGAGCGCGCCGACGCTGTCCCGGAAGTCGCACGCCTGCTTGGTGCAGCCGGGCGTGCCCGCCGCCGGGTAGAAGTAGACGACCACGGAACGCCCCAGGTAGTCCGACAGCGAGACGGGCTCGCCCGCGCTGTCGGGCAGCGTGAACGCCGGGGCCCGGTCGCCGGGGGACAGTCGCTTCTGCTCGGTCATGGCCCCAGACGCTACAGGTCGGCCCCGACCGCGCCGCGGGTCGTCAGGCCACGCCCTCGAACGTGGTGATCGCCCCCTGCGCGGACCCGTGTGGCTCGACCACGAGCCGCAGCCGCACCGGGTCCTCGGGCACGGCGAAGGCCAGGGTCAGCATCGTCTCGCCGCCCGGCGGGACCTCGTCGACCGCCGCGCCCAGGCCGTTGAGCCCCTGCACCGAGTCGAGCACCTCGGCGGCCGGTTCGCCGCCGACCGTCGCGTGCACCGCCAGCTCGCTGGTGCGGTAGGCGGACGGGGTGCCGTTGACCACCGTCAGCACGAACACGGCGGTGCGCGGCGCCTTCGGGAACGAGGTGTCGCTCGGCTTGAGCGACCGCGCCTGCGACACCCCGACCGACAGGCCGTCCGGCCACACCCGCTGCGAGCCGAAGGCCGCGTAGGGCGCGGCGGCGGGGGGCGCGTCGTTCGGCTCGGCCGCGGCGCTGGAGGCCGTCCCGGGGACGGAGGTGTCGGAGAGCGCGGAGTGCTCCGCGCACCCGGCCGAGGCCACCGCCAGGCACAGGCCGACGGCCAGTCCGGCGAATCTCACGAACCTCCCCTTCCCGCCCCGGCGGTGGGCTTGCAGCGACTCCCACCACCATGACGGTGCCGGGGTGCGCCCGGGGGCGGATGCGGGGGCTTGATTCGGACCTGGTGCCGGCCTGTGGCCAAGCCGTGATGACACGGCACCGCCCGCGTGGGCGGCGCCACACCCTGGGGGCGTCACCCACGCGGACCGCGGCGGCGTCCGCTCGGGCGGACGCGCCGCCCGGAAGTTAGGGAGCGCGTCGGGGGGCGTGCGCGCTCAACAGGATCATCGCGCGTCGGGCCCCATCCGCTACACCTCTACTTCAGTCTTCACTCGTTCGGATGAGCGCGGGAGGCCGGCCAGGTCCGCCAGCAGCTCGTAGGACCGCAGCCGGTCGGACTGGTCGGCGACCATCGTGGTGACCATCAGCTCGTCGGCGGCGGTGTCGGCGAGCAGCTGCTCGAGCTGCTCGCGGGCCGTCGCCGGGTCGCCGACGACCTGCTGCGACAGCCGGTCGCGCACCAGCAGCCGGTCGAACTCGGTGTAGGGGTACTCGGCGGCCTCCTGCGGGGTGGCCAGCGGGCCGGGCCGGTTCTGCCGGAGCCGGAGGAACGACAGCGCCTGCGGCGCGGCGATCCAGTCGGCGTGCTCGGCGGTGTCGGCGACGATCACCGAGGCGCACACCATCGCGTGGGGCCGGTCGAGCGCGGCGGACGGGCGGAAGCGCTCGCGGTACAGCCGCAGCGCCGGGATGGTGTTCTCCGCGCTGAAGTGGTGGGCGAACGCGAACGGCAGCCCGAGCAGGCCCGCGACCTGCGCGCTGTAGCCGCTGGACCCGAGCAGCCAGACCGGCGGCTCGTTGCCCTGCGCGGGGACGGCCGCCAGGTCCTCGGTGCCGGCGAAGTAGCCCAGCAGCTCGGACAGCTGCTGCGGGAAGTCGTCCGCCGACAGCGGGCCCTCGGTGCGGCGCAGCGCGCGGGCGGTCCGCTGGTCGGTGCCCGGCGCGCGGCCGATGCCCAGGTCGATGCGGCCGGGGTGCAGCGCGGTCAGCGTGCCGAACTGCTCGGCCACGACCAGCGGCGGGTGGTTGGGCAGCATCACGCCGCCGGAGCCGACGCGCAGCGTGGTGGTGGCGTCGGCGACGTGGCCGATGAGGATGGCCGGGGACGAGCTGGCGATGCCGGGCATGTTGTGGTGCTCGGCCAGCCAGAACCTCCGGTAGCCCAGCCGCTCGACGTGCCGGGCCAGCTCACGGGTGTGCGCCAGCGCCGTCCTCGCGTCCGTCGCCGTCGTGACCGGCGCCAGGTCGAGGACGGACAGCGGGACGTCGTGCAGTCGGCTCATACCCCCGACAACGCCCGCGGCGCCGAATGCCTTCCGGGTGTGACCCGGGGCTCACGGGTGGAGTTCGGCGGGGTCCACCGTCACCGGCACCGGAGCGGCGTCGATGGTCACCGCGGTGCCCGGGACCGCGGTGAGCTCCTCGAAGTACATCTCGCGGTGGAGGCGGTACGCGGTGATCGTCGGCGCTCCCGGGCGGTTCTGCCGCACGACCCAGTAGAAGGGCACCCCGGCCGTCGCGTAGGCGTCCTTCTTCTCGGCCTGCTCCTGCCCGGTGTTGCCGGGCGAGAGGATCTCCACCACCAGTTCGAGGTGGTCCGGGTCGGCGATCCCGCCCACCGGGGGGACGTTCAGCACCACCACGTCGGGGATCAGCGCGGTCCGGCGCTTGGTGCTGATCCCGGTGCCGATGCCGGTGACGGCGTAGAGGTCGCGCCGGCCGGCGTCCCGCAACGCGGCCTTGAGGACGGCGCGCAGCTCATCGCCCGCGTACTGGTGGTGCATGGACGGAGGTGGCGTCACGTGGAAATGCCCCCGGATCAGCTCCAGACGCGACCCGTCCGCCCTCGGGGTGAGGCGGTTCCAGTCCTCGACGGTGAAGGGGCCGACCGGGTCGTCCGGCGGGTGGTGCGCGAGTGCGGTCACCGTGATTCTCCCTGCTGCGACTCCGCCGCCAGTGTCGCACGGTTCCGCGTTTTCCCGCTCCGCGCGCCGAGGCGCACCGCTGACCAGCGCATCGCTGCTCGGAGGGTCCTCCGGGAGGGTGGGGTGTTGCCGATTTTTTCACCTGATCGAGAGCCTGGCGCCTTCGTCACACCGCGGAAGCGGCGGCGGGTGGCGCGCGTTGCCCGTGACGTGGACGTCGTGGTCATCGGTGCGGGTCAGGCCGGCCTGTCGGCCGCCTACTTCCTCGGTCGGGCGGGGCTCGACCACGTCGTCCTGGACGCCGAGGAGGGCCCCGGCGGGGCGTGGCGGCACCGGTGGCCGACGTTGCGGATGGCCACCGTGCACGGCATCCACGACCTGCCCGGGATGCCGTTCGACCCGCCCGACCCGGGCGACCCGGCCAACGAGGTGCTGCCCGCCTACTTCGCGGACTTCGAGCGCCGCAACGGCATCGACGTGCGCCGCCCGGTGCGCGTGCGGGCGGTGCGGGACCTCCCCGAGGACGGCGGCCTGCTGCGGGTCGAGACCGACCGGGGCGCCTGGCGCGCGCGGGCGCTGGTGAACGCCACCGGCACGTGGACGCGCCCGTTCCTGCCCCGCTACCCGGGGCAGGAGCTGTTCCGGGGCCGTCAGCTGCACTCCTCGCGGTACCGGGGGCCCGAGGAGTTCGCGGGCGGGCACGTGGTCGTGGTGGGCGGCGGCACGTCGGCGGTGCAGCAGCTGCTGGAGATCGCCCGGACCGCGAGCACGACGTGGGTGACCCGCCGGGAGCCGGAGTTCCGCGACGAGCCGTTCACGCCCGAGGCGGGGCGGGCGGCCGTGGCGCTGGTGGAGGAGCGGGTCAGGGCCGGGCTGCCGCCCCGCAGCGTCGTCGGCGTCACCGGGCTCGGCCTGACGCCGGCGGTCCGGGACGCGCTGGCGGCCGGGACGCTGCGCCGGCGGCCGGTGTTCGAGCGGATCACCGAGGACGGTGTCGCCTGGGCGGACGGCAGCACCCGGCGGGCCGACGCCATCCTGTGGGCGACGGGGTTCCGCGCGGCCGTCGACCACCTCGCGCCGCTAGGGCTGCGGGAGCCCGGCGGCGGGATCCGGCTGGACGGCACGAGGGTCGTGGCGGACCCGCGGGTGCACCTGGTCGGGTACGGGCCCTCGGCCAGCACCGTCGGCGCCACCCGCGCCGGGCGGGTCGCGGCGCGGGAGATCAAGGCGTCGGTGGGGCGGGAACCGGCCGCCTGAGCGCCGCCACCCGCGCGACGGCCCCGGGGTCCGGGCGGCGATGGCCTAGCCTCGTGCTGTGCTCAGGGGGTTGCGCGTCGTCGCCGGACTGGCGCTCGGGTTCCCGTCCGGGCTGGCCGGCCTGCTGGTCGTGGTGCTCGCCCGGCCCGCCGCGCCGTGGTTCGCCGGGCTGGAGCGCCGGCGGATCGGCGCCTTCCTCGGCATCGACAGCGCCGAGCCGACCCGCCCCCAGGCCGTCCGGTACCTCGCGGTGCGCGCGGCGGTGGGCACGTTCGGCGGGGTGGTGCTGGCGTGGCTGTTCTACGGCCTGGCCATGACCGTCCCGGTCGCGCACCGGCTCGCCGCCAACGGGCTGGACGGGGTCGACTGGGGCGAGGACCTCTCCGCCGCGCTGTGGACCGCGCTGGTCGGCGGCGTCCTGCTCTACATCGAGGTGCAGGGCATCATCGGCGTGGTGGCGCTGGAGGCCAAGGTCGCGCGGCGGTTCCTCGGGCCCAGCGAGGCCGAGGTGCTGCGCCGGCGCATCGACGAGCTGGCCACCAGCCGCGCGGGCATCGTCGCCGCCGTGGACGCCGAGCGCCGCCGCATCGAGCGCGACCTGCACGACGGGGTGCAGCAGCGGCTGGTCGCGCTGGGGATGCTGCTCGGCCGCGCCCGGCGCAACCCCGACCACGCCGACGACCTGCTGCGCCAGGCCCACGACGAGTCCCGGCACGTGCTGGAGGACCTGCGGGAGGTCGCCTGGCGCGTGTACCCGGCGGCCCTGGACTCGCTGGGGCTGGCCGAGGCGCTGGAGGCCGTCGCGGACCGCTCGGCGATACCGGTGCGGATCCGCTGCGAGCGGTTCGACGCGCCCGCGCGGGTGGAGACGGCGGTGTACTTCGTGGTGTCCGAGGCGGTGACGAACGCGGCCAAGCACTCGGGTGCGACCATGATCCGCGTGGACATCGGCGGGGGCGGCGGCGAGGTGCGCGTGCGGGTCGAGGACGACGGCGTCGGCGGCGCGGACCCGGCGGGCGGCGGGCTGGCCGGGCTGGCCCGCCGGGTGTCGGCGCTGGACGGCCGGTTCGCGGTGCGCAGCCCGGCCGGCGGGCCCACGGTGATCACCGCGGAGGTCCCGTGCGGGTGATCCTGGCCGAGGACTCGACGCTGCTGCGCGAGGGCCTGGTGCGGCTGCTGGCCGAGGAGGGCCACGAGGTGGTCGCGTCGGTGGGCGACGCGGGCGCGCTGCTCGACGCCGTTGCCGCGCACCCGCCGGACGTCGTGGTGACCGACGTGCGGATGCCCCCGACGAACTCCGACGAGGGCCTGAAGGCCGCGCTGGAGATCCGCCGGAGGCACCCCGGCGTCGGCGTCCTGGTGCTGTCGCAGTACGTGGAGCAGCGCTACGCCGTCGACCTGCTCACCGAGCGCGCCGAGGGCGTCGGCTACCTGCTCAAGGACCGCGTCGTCCAGGTGGAGGAGTTCCTCGACGCGCTGCGCCGGGTGGGCTCGGGCGGCGCGGCGTTCGACCCGGAGGTGGTGCGCCGGCTGCTGGCGCGCTCCGGGCACCCGCTGGACGCGCTGACCGCGCGGGAGCGGGAGGTGCTGGCGCGCATGGCCGAGGGCCACACCAACAACGCGATCGCGGCGAAGCTGCACGTCTCGCGCAGCGCCGTGGAGAAGCACGTGAACTCGATCTTCGACAAGCTGCGGCTGTCCGACGTGGACGGCTACAGCCGCCGGGTGCTGGCGATCCTGCGCTACCTGCGGTCGTGAGCCTCGCGCTTGGCCAGGCGGGACACCACGAACCACACCACGGCCAGCGCCACCGCGCCGAGCACGACCTTCGACACGATGCCCATGTACTGCTCGACGACGTGCCAGTTGTCGCCCAGGAGGTAGCCGGCCAGGATCAGCGCGGTGTTCCAGATCGCGCTGCCGGCGGCGGTGAACGCGACGAACGTGGGCAGCGGCATCCGCTCCACGCCCGCCGGGATGGAGATGAGGCTGCGGAAGATGGGCACCATCCGGCCGAAGAACACCGTCGCCCGGCCGTGCCGGCGGAACCAGTCCTCGGTCTTGTCCACGTCCGAGACCTTGACCAGCGGCATCTTCGACACGATCGCCCGCACGCGGTCCCGGCCGAGCAGCGCGCCCACGTAGTAGAGCACCAGCGCGCCGACGACCGACCCGGTGGTGGTCCACAGGATCGCCGCGACCAGGCTCATCCGGCCCTGCCCGGCGGCGAAGCCGGCCATCGGCAGGAACACCTCGCTGGGCAGCGGCGGAAAGAGGTTCTCCAGCGCGATCGCCAGCCCGGCGCCGGGCGCGCCGAGCGCCTCCATCAGATCGGTGACCCACTTGACGACATCCATGATCACCACGCTACGAGCGCGCCGGGTTGGCGTGCCATGAAGCGGGCCGCACAGCGCGGGTGTGGAAAACCCCAGGGCGACGAACCCACCCCGCCTCCACCTCACCCCGCGGCGTGCGCGGCCAACCCCTCGGCGTACCGGGTGACCACGCCCCGCAGGACCCGGCGGTAGAGCCACCCGGTGCCGAGCACCGCGGGCTCGAACGACGAGTGCCAGCGGATCCGCGTCCCGCCGCCGTCCGGGGCCAGGTCGATGAACGCCTGGTAGTCGCGGACGGCCAAGCCGGACAGCAGCACGTACCCGATCCGGCGGTTCGGCGTGAGTTCGACCACCTCCTCCCTCGTGGGGTTCCTCCGGCCCCGGTTGTGAAACACGCGGATCTCCCCGACGCCGTGCGCGTCGCCCGCCCGCTCCCGCTCGTAGCGCAGCACCGGGGACCAGTCCGGCCACGTCGCGCTGTCCGCCGCGAGGCGGTAGACGCGCGCCGGATCCGCGGCGCTGCGCACCGAGACGTCCACTGTCTGTACCATGTGGTACATGTACCATCCGGTACATGCCGGGACAAGAGACCGCCGACGGGCTGCTCGCGCGCGTGGTCGACCACGTGGCGCGGCACGGGATCGCGGACCTGAGCCTGCGGCGGCTCGCGGCGGGGGTCGGCACCAGCCACCGGATGCTGATCTACCACTTCGGGTCGAAGGAGGGCCTGCTGGTGGCCGTGGCGCGGGCGGTGGAGGCGCGGCAGCGGGAACTGCTGGCGTCGCTGCCCGACGACGACCCGGCCGAGCTGGGCCGCGCGTTCTGGCGCGCCCTCACCGACCCCGCGCTGCGCGCCCACGAGCGGCTGTTCTTCGAGCTGTACGGCCAGGCCGTGCAGGGCCGACCGGGCACGACCGCGCTGCTGGACGGCGTCGTCGACTCGTGGGTCGAGCCCGTCGCCGAGCGCGAGCGCCGCCGCGGCCACCCGCCCGAGCGCGCCCGCGCCCGCGCCCGGCTGGGGCTGGCGGTGGCCCGGGGCCTGCTGCTGGACCTGGTGGCCACCGACGACGAGGAGGGCGTCACCGCCGCCATGGACCTCTTCCTGGAGATGGCGGCCGACTAGGATCGGCCGCGTGGAGCGGATCCCGGTGATCGTGGTGGCGGGGTTCCTCGGCGCCGGCAAGACGACCCTGCTCAACCACCTGCTGGCCACCGCGCGCGGGACGCGGATCGGCGTGGTGGTCAACGACTTCGGCGCGATCGGCGTCGACGCGATGAGCGTCGCCGGGCAGGTCGGCTCGACCGTGTCGCTGAGCAACGGGTGCCTGTGCTGCGCGGTCGACGCGAGCGGCCTGGACGAGCTGCTGGGCCGGCTCGACTCGCTGGTGGACGTGATCGTGGTCGAGGCCAGCGGCTTGGCCGAGCCGCAGGCCATGGCGCGGCTGGTGCTGGGCAGCGGGAACCCGCGCCTGGCCTACGGCGGGCTGGTGCTGCTGGTCGACGCGGCCGAGTTCCCCGCCGACCTGGAGCGCCACCTGCGCGTCGCGGACCTGGTGGTGCTCAACAAGACCGACCGCGCGACCGACGTGCCGGCGCTGGTGGCGCGGATCGACCGGGTGAAGCCCGGCGTGCCCGTGGTGGCCGCCGAGCACGGCCGCGTCGACCCGGCGCTGCTGTTCGACCCGCGCCCGCGCGGCGACCGGTACGGGCAGTTGTCGCTGGAGGACCTGCTGGACGACCCGGACGACGCCGAGCACGCCCACGTCCACTACACCAGCGCGGAGTTCACCGGCGGGGCGATGAACCCGACGCGCCTGATGGCGTTCCTGGACCACCGCCCGCCGGGCCTGTACCGGATCAAGGGCTTCGTGCACTTCGACGTGCCCGGCCACCGGCAGCGCTTCAGCCTGCACGCCGTCGGCGCGTTCCTGCGCTTCGAGCGCCTGCCCGGCGGCGGGCCCCACCGGACCGAGCTGGTGCTGATCGGCGCCGACCTCGACCGGGACGCGGTGGTCGCCGCGCTGCGGGGGTGCGCGGAACCCGCGCCCGGGTCGGTGGACCCGCAGTCCATGCTGGAGGTCCTGCGCTACCTGCGGTGAGAGTGGGGCCGGAGAGACTCGAACTCTCACTGGCACGGACCTAAACCGTGTGCCTCTGCCAATTGGGCTACGACCCCGTCACCGCCAGCCTATCGGCCGGCCGGGAGGGGTGGCGCACTGGTGGGAGGCAGTGGTCCCGGCCCGGCGAAACGGTGTCGCCGAAGCGCCGGGGGCGGTGCCGGTCAACGGCGGCCTCGCGGCTCAACTACGGTTACCGGCAGACCGCTGCTAGGAGGAGATGTGGCTCGCGACCCCGAGACCATCCAGCGCGAGATCGAGCAGGCTCGCGACGCGCTGGCCACCACCCTGGACGAGCTGGGCACGAGGGCCAACCCCCAGCGCTTCGTCGAGGCGGGCAAGGACAGCGTGCGCGCGAAGCTCGACGAACCCAAGATCCGGTACTCGCTGATCGCGGTGGCCGTGCTCGTCGGGTTCGCCGTGCTGCGCAAGCTGTTCCGCTGACCCGGGCTACTGCCCCTCGGCCACGAGGGGCAGTAGCACCTGGTCCACCACCCGGTCGACGAACGGCAGGTCCAGCGGGTCGCCGGTGAGCATCAGCCGGTAGATCAGGGCCGCGCCCGCCAGCTCGACGGCCATGCCGCGCGGCGCGTCGGCGCGCAGCTCGCCCCGCTCGTCGGCCCGCTCCAGGATGCGCCGCAGCACGTCGCGCTGGGCGATCAGGAACGTCTCGCGGAACGCCGTGGCCAGCTCCGGCTCGTGCGGCAGCTCGCCCACGAGGGCCTGCGCCGCCTTGCCGATCGGCCCGGACAGGAACGCCGCGAACGAGCTGAGGAACTCCCGCAGGTCGCCCGCCAGCGAGCCGGTGTCCGGCTCCGCCAGGTTCTCCGTCGCCAGGTGCGTGCACGTGTCGATCACCAGGTCGAGCTTGGACTCCCACCGCCGGTAGATGGTGGCCTTGCCCGCGCGGGCGCGCGCGGCGACGGCGTCCATGGTCAGCGCCCGGTAGCCGACCTCCGCCATCACCTCCAGCGCGGCCCGGCGCAGCGCGTCGTCGCGGCTCGCGTCCCGCGGTCTGCCTCGTTGTGGGGCTCGTGCCGCCCCGCTGTACACCGGTGTGGCCATGTCTGCGCTCCCGTTCGCCCTTTGGCCGGACATCCTAGGCGGGAGCGGGCCGTCTCAGACCTCGATTGCCTGGTCATGAGGGGTGCTCGGTTCGGGGTGGGGGAGGACGGGCACGGCCAGGCCGTGCCGGGTGTGCAGGTACACCGCCGAGAACGCGAGCGCGTCGCCGTCCAGCAGGTGCACCACGGCCCGGTCGGCGTGCCCGCGGGCGATCTCCTCCACCAGCAGGTCGACCTGGACGCGGGCCGCGATCAGCCCCGGCGCCGTGGCGCCGAGCACCTGGTCGCCGGCGCGCACGGTCACGGTCCAGTCGTCGCCGGCGCGCAGGTAGTTGGCGGTGATGGGCAGGGTGGGCATGTCTTGACCTCCGTTCCCCGCCCATCTGACCGGCAATCGGCCGCGCGCACGCGATCATTCCCCCCAAGGTGGGATGACTGAACCTCTTCCGGGTCTTTTCCGGGCGCCCGAGGAGGCCCTGGGCGCGGGAGTCCACCGCGCTCGGCTTGGCCGTGAACCCGGAGATCGCGGGGCCGGCCCGGGGCAGCGCCGAGCGCCACCTGCGCTCCCGGGTGCCCCACCCTGCGCTGCGGGCGAAGCCCCGACCCGGCCGCACCACGGGTTGCAAGCGGGTGCCGGCCTCCAACGGCCACTACCCGGCGCCGGCCGAGTCCACTGTGGACCTCGACACCGGCGGCATCGCGGAGGTGCGCGCGCACGGCGTCGTGGACGGCGCCGGGGTGGAGCACGAGGTCGACGCGATCACCCACGGCGCCGGGGCCCCGTCGCCCCCGTGGTCGGCTGTCCGCAAGGGGCCCCGGCGCCACCCGGGACGGGGAACCGCCGGCGTGGTCAGACGCCGGCGGCCTTGGCGCGCTCCGCGCGCAGCCGCGTCACCGCGGGCAGGTCCAGCGGCTGGAGCCGGGCCCCGGTCGCCCACTCGATCAGCAGGTCGGCCAGCTGCGGGTTGCGCGGCAGCACCGGCCCGTGCAGGTAGGTGCACAGGATGCGGCCCTGCACGGCGCCCTCCACCGACCCGTCGTTGCCGGTGCCGACCTTGACGTGCGCCAGCGGTTTCGCCGACGGGCCGAGGGTGGTCCGGCCCTGGTGGTTCTCGAAGCCGGTCAGCAGCCCCTCGAACAGGCCGTCGGCGGGCGTCGCGACGACCTCGCCGATGGCCCGGCTGCCGCCCGCGTGGGACGTCGAGTCGATCAGCCCGAGACCGGGGTGGGTGACCTGGTCGGCCCGGGTGAACGACTCGCCGAAGATCTGGATGCCCGCGCACACCCCGAGGACGACCGCGCCGCGCGCCGCCGCCCGCTGCATCCCGGGGTGCTCGCGCAGGTGCCGCACCGCCAGCGTCTGCGCGGTGTCCTCACCGCCGCCCACCACGTAGATGTCGCACGAGTCGGGCACCGGCTCGCCGAAGTTCACGGTGACGATCTCGGCCGGGATGCCCCGCCACGCCATGCGCTTCTCCAGCACCACGGCGTTGCCGAAGTCGCCGTAGGTGCCCAGCAGGTCGGGCAGGACCAGGGCGACGGAGACCTTGCTGCTCACTGGGCGGCCCTCGCGTTCAGGTCGCGGAAAGCGGTGTAGTTGGCGATGACCTCCACCGCGCCGGGCGGCATGGCGTCGATCGCGACCAGCGGGTCCGGCACGACCGCGTGCTCGACCTCGGCGTAGGTCAGGCGCACCGCCAGGTCCGTCGCCCGCTCGCCGGAGGCGATGACCCGCCGGCCGCGCAGCCGCTCGAACGGCACGTCCCACAGCCACGACAGGTCGCGCCCGTCGGCCTCCTGCGCGTTGATCACCAGCACCGCCGGGTGGTCGGCCTCCCGCACGACGGTCAGCGTCTCGCTCCAGCCCGCCGGGTTCTTCGACAGCAGCAGGCGCGCGCGGCGGTCGCCGCGCTGGATCGTCCGGTACCGGCCGGCCACGTCGGACACGCCGCGCAGCCGCTCCACGGCCTCCGCGACCGGCACGCCCAGCGCGAACGCCGCCGCCGTCGCCATGACCGCGTTGGCCTGGTTGAACTTGCCGGGCAGCCGCAGCGCCAGGGCGACCTTCCCGCCCTCGGGCGTCACCAGCCGGCCGTCGCCGGTCACCCAGTCCGGGCGCGGGCGGGCCAGGTCGCAGCCGGTGCAGCGCCAGTGCTCGCCCTGCCAGCGGATCGGGTCGCCGCAGCGCGGGCAGGACGCCGCGTCGTTGTGCCAGCCGGTGCCGGTCGCCACCCACACGACCCGCGCGCAGTCCCGCGCCGCCGACGTCACCATGATGTCGTCGCAGTTCGCCACGACCACGCCGGGCACCGTGGCGAGCGCCGCGCGCAGCGACTTCTCGATGGTGCGCACCTCGCCCACCCGGTCGAGCTGGTCGCGCGACAGGTTGAGCAGCACGGCCACGGCCGGCGCGGAGGCGCGGCAGACCTCGGGGAAGTACCCCTCGTCGACCTCCAGCACCGCGTACGGGGCGTCGGGCTGCTTGGACAGCGCCGTCACGTGCCCGTCGGGCATGTTGGCGCCGCCGTGGTTGGTGGCGACCCGACCGAGGAAGGACGCGGCGCGGCTGAGCATCATCGTGCTCGTGGTCTTGCCGTTGGTGCCCGTGACCAGGGCGACCGAACGGCCGGACGTCAGGTGCGCCAGCGCCTGCGGGTCGAGCTTGAGCGCCACGCGGCCACCGATCATGCCGCCCGCGCCCAGGCCCATCTTCTGCGACAGCTTCGAGCTCATGTTGCCCAGCCGCACGGCCGCGGCGGTGCGCAGCGGCAGGCGTGCTGGGTCTGCACCAGGAGTGTTCGGCAAGCGACTTCCCGCTCGGTAGAAGGGATGCCGCCGATGCTACCGGGGCCCGCGGCCGTCGAGTTCCCGCAGGGTCCGGATCAGGTCCACGGTGCTCAGCCGGCACAGCTGCGCCATGTGCTCCAGCGCCGGCAGGTCCAGGTGGACCTCGGGGGAGCGGCCGGGCGCGAGCTGGTGCAGCCTGCCCTGCGCCCAGCGGCGCAGCGGCAGCAGCTGCGGCCGGGCGTCGGCGACGACCGCGGTGAGGTCGACCGACAGGTGGCCGGCGGGCGCGTCGCCGAACACGCGGTCGTGCACCCGGGCCAGCACCTGGTGCGCGGGCACGCCGAGCGCGACGCAGATCTCCACCAGGCGCACCACCGAGCACTGGCGGGTGCCCAGCTCGTAGGTGGCGAGGGTCTGCAACGAGATCCCGCTCTGCAGCCGGCGGTTGAGATCCTTGCGGGTCCAACCGCGCTGCCTGCGCAGGCTGCGCAGCTCCTCACCGAGCACGCGCTGGTACACCGCTGCGTCGACCTGCACCGTCAAGTCCTCCATGTCCGCGGGGGTCGGCAGACCCCTCGCAGAGGGAAAGCGCGACGTGCCGTCCGCTTACGCGACTTGCCCCTGATATCCCTCGAACGGGCTAATTGGAGGTACTCGGAGTAGTTCCTTCAGCGGTCCAGAGCGCCGGTCACCCCGGTTTCGCGGGGGCCGAGGAACCGCGGGTCGGGCCGGGCGACGAGGCCGTCCCACATCGCCTTGCCGCTCGCGAAGGCTTCGCGGAAGTGCCCGTACGCGGTGGTCGCCCACTGCCGCGAGGTGTCGTGCCCCACGCCGAACGCCTCCAGCCCCGCCTCCCGGCAGAGCGCCACGGCGCGCGGCAGGTGGAACCGCTGGGTGACCACGGTGGCCCTGGAGACGCCGAAGACGCGCTTGGCGCGCGTGCACGAGTCCCAGGTGTCCAGGCCCGCGTAGTCGGCCACGATCACCCGGGAGGGGATGCCCCGGTCGATCAGGTAGGCGCGCATGGCGCCGGGCTCGTCGTACTCCCGGCGGCTGTTGTCGCCGCTGACCAGCAGCACCTTCACCTTGCCGCGCCGGTACAGGTCGGCGGCGACGTCCAGCCGGCCCGCCAGGAACGGCGTCGGCTTCCCGCCGCGCAGGCCCGCCCCCAGCACCAGGGCGACCGGCGCCTCGGGCACGTCCTGCGCCGCGTGCCGGTAGGGCGCGCTGGCCACCCGCGTCCAGATCCAGGGCACGGGCGCGAGCGCGCCGAGCAGCACCGCCACCACGAGCACGCGCTTCCAGCGCACGCGCCGCACGAACTCCCCCACGAATCCCCCCACGAATTCTCCCGGCGAAACGCCGGTCAGTTGACGCAGCGCACCCCGTCCGCCGTGATGGGCGGTTCGGCGGCGGTGCTGGACCCCGTCTGCGCCTCGCGCGCGCCGTCCAGGCCCACCAGGGGCGCGCCGGCCAGGTTCTGCGTGCCCGGACCGGAGTAGTCGCTGCCCACGTACACGCGGGCCCGCCCGGCCGGGATGTCGTCGTCCTGCTCGGTCCCGATGCCGCCCAGCGCCTCGGCGACGGTCTCCGCGCCCGCCTCGCCGCCCTTGCCGTAGCGGACCACCGACGTCGTCATGGTCTGGCTCGCGTTGTCCGCGCCGCCGTCCACGAAGCCCTTCACGACCAGGGTCTCCAGCACGCGCGCCGCCAGGCCGCGCACGCCGGAGGCGTTGCGCACCTCCACGGTGACGCTCGTCGGGTCGACGGTGGGCGTGGCGGACGTGCCCGCGCTCGGGTCGGCCCCCATGTCCTTGAAGAACCGCTTGACCGCGCTCTCGCTGACCTCGACCGCCAGGCCGTCCTCGGGAGTCTGGAGCGCCGGGTTGCCGGTCGGGATCGTCTCGAACTTGATGCTGCCGCCGGTCAGGTCCTTCATCTGGGTGGCGAACCGCAGGATGTCCCAGTCCTTGTCCAGCACGATCGACCTGGTCAGCGCGTCGATCAGCGAGCGCAGCTTGCCCGGGTCGGACAGCGTGCCGGCGGAGAGCATCTTCTTCGCCAGGCCCGCCATGAACACCTGCTGGCGCACGATCCGGTCCAGGTCGCCCTGCGGCAGGCCGTGCCGCTGGCGGACGAACGCCAGCGCGTCGCGGCCCTCCACCGACTGCGGGCCGGCCGCGAAGTCCGCGCCGGACAGCTGGTCCCTGGTCGCCTCGTTCAGGCACACGTCCACGCCGCCGACGGCCTTGGTCAGGTCGTAGAAGCCGACGAGGTTGACCTCCGCGTAGTGGTCGACGGTGACGCCGGTCAGGTCCTGGACGGTGCCGATGAGGTTCTTGGCGCCGGCCTTGCGCGACTCCTGCTCGACCTGCACGGGGTCGGTGACGCCCTTCTTCCGCAGCTGCTCGACCGCCTCGCCCTTGCCGTAGCCGTAGGCCGAGTTGATCTTGTGCCGCCCGTGGCCGCCCGCGATCCGCACGTACGCGTCGCGCGGGAACGACACGGCCACCGCCTCGCCGGTGTCGTTCGGGATGTGCATCAGGATCAGGGTGTCGGTGTTCAGGCCGCCCTCCGACTCGTCACCCGCCTGCAGCTCGTCGAGGATCTCCCGCGGCAGCGGGTTGCCCTTGGCGTCGGTGCGGCTGTCCATGCCGACCATCAGGATGTCGATCGAGCCGTCGGCGGGCCGCTCGCCGCCGCCGCCCGCGCCGATCACGTCGGTGGTGGTGAGGTTCTGGCTCAGCGACTGGAAGTTCGCCCACGCGTAGCCGGTGCCGAGCAGGACGACCGCCGAGCAGAGCGCGGCCACCGCGCGGCCGGCCAGGGAACCGCCCCTGCGCCGGACCGGCGGGCGCGCGGGGCGCCGGGGCGCGATCCGCTGCGGCTGCCGGGCGCGGTCGGCGGGCCGCGGCGCGCCGCCGTCGTGCGCGGGGGGCCGGGCGCCCGGG
>Ga0196958_10000175_pt1 | contig 21063 bp, 26 predicted proteins | sample S1v_10metaG_FD_148654 | JGI IMG/M metagenome (GOLD analysis project Ga0196958, IMG submission 148654) | Soil microbial communities from Anza Borrego desert, Southern California, United States - S1+v_10 | ecosystem: Environmental > Terrestrial > Soil > Desert | place: USA: California | collected...
CGAGCTGCGCGGTCCTCTCACCGCCGCCGAAGAGGCGATGACCGACGCGCTCAACGCCGCCGAGGACGACACCAACCCCCGTAACGGGCGTCGATGGCGAGACCAGCGGGACCTGAGAAACCGGGTTTTGTCCGGCCTTGCCGACTCCGAAGGCAGCGGCAGGCCGTTGCCGGACCGGCTCGCCGCACTCGACCGCCTGGTCGCCGACGTCCAGCGATACCGCGCTGAGTTGGAAGCCCAGCACCACCTCGACGCCCGGACCTCCGGGAACATCTGATGAACAGCACCGATGCGTCGTGGCCCGGTCCGGTCGAGGGTGCCCCGTACACGGAACAGTCCCTGACCACGCTACGCCTGGCCCGTACCGCGGCCGAGGCCGCCGAGGCCGCCGCCGGACTGGTCCCCACCGGACCGCCCGGACGGGACCGATTCGAGGGCCTTGGCCTGTCCGACGCCCTGATCTTCATGGGCCGGGCGCGGGACGTGCTGGAGGCGGCGGTCCTGGCCGAGCGGGTCCACGGCACCGGCTGGGACGTCATCGCCGAGACGATCACCGCCGACACCGGCGAGCGGATCACCGCCGACGAAGCCGAAACCCGCTGGGGGCACCTCGAAACCGAGTGGGAGGCCCAGCAACGACTGGCGTCGTTCCCCGGCCGGACCAGCACCACCGGCGTCCCGGACGAGCTGCTCGACCCGGACTACTGGCTCGGGCACCTCGACGCCTGGATCACCCGCCGCCGTGAGGAGTCCGGCGGGCCCGGTCCGGGGCTGGTGTCGGACCGGATGCGGCGGATGGACGCCTTCGCCGAGCTCGCCCACCAGTCCCGGCTGCGGGACCAGCTGCGCGCCGGGAATCTCGCGCCGACACCGGCGCTACTCGCCCCGATCTACGAGCGCGAAGCCGAACTCGCCGACGCGATGGTCGCCGCCGGCCACGACAGCTACCGCGACCTCGCTGCGAAGGCTCGTACCCGCGCCGCCGAAGCCCGCACCCGCACCACACGATCCGGAAAGGACAGCCACGATGCCTGAACTCCGCGATGGCGAAATCGTGCGGATCTTGATCCCGAACCACCCCGGCCTGGCCGGTCAGCCCGGCAGGGCGCTGGACTTCGGCGGTGTGATGCGCCGGGCCAACGACCCGGACAACTACTTTCCCGGCGAGGAGCCGTGGCGGCTGCCCGCGCGGCTGGTCGATCCCGCCCTGGAGGAGGCGTTGGACGCGATCCTGTTGCATCCCTGGATCCGGCAGATCGACGACGACGACATCCTCGACGACCCGGACTGCCAGGTGATCTCGCTGTCCACGGCGAACCTCACCGACACCGGCGTCACCGACGGCGGCCTCGGCCGGATGGGTGTCCTCATCGCCACCGCCACCCGCGACCAACTCGAGTTGCTCGCCGCGGCACGGGACCTGATCGCCGACGCGATAGCCGCCCCGTACCGGTCCCGCACCGCCGAACAGGCTGAGATCGCCTCCTTCGCCGAATCGATGGCCGAAGCCGAGGCCAACGACGAGATCGAGGCCTCCATCTCGTCGTGGTTCCTGCTGTTGCGGTTGTTCGACATCGCCGTCACCGACACCCCGGCCACCGAGCACCGGCCCGACCGGCTGCTCGACGAGCGCGCGAAGCAGGTTCGCCTGCCGGATCCGGCCGGGACCGCCCCCGCCGCCGACACCGCGCTGCTGCTCGGTGTCATCGACACCACCCCCGGCGGCCGCGACGTCGTCCTCGACACCACCGGCGCGGACGCGCTGCGCCGCCTGCAGACCGAATGGCACACCGCGATCTACGGCGACAAAGCCGACAGCGGCGACACGTTGCTGAGCTCGTACCTGTACTGAAAGCCCTGCACCGGCAAGGAGAATCGACGCGTGAGGGATGTGCTGGCGGTGGTGGGGTGGCTGACGCTGACCCTGCAGACCGGGCCGGGTGACCGGGCCCCGCTGGGGGCCGCGGACCAGGTCGCGGTCACCGTGCTCGACCCGGAACGGGCAGCGCAGTACCGGCCGCACCGCACGATCGGCTGGGACGGCCCGCTGGTGGAAGTGGCGTGGCGGGGCGGGCCGCTGGCCGGCACTATCGCCGACCAGCTCGCCGCGGTCACCGGCCCGCCGTGGCCGGTGTCGGTCCAGGAACGCGCGGACACGCGCCTGTTCTCCGATGTCGTGGTCGGCCCGGTCTGGGTGATGCTGCACGTCCTGGACGCCGACCCGGACGCCGTAGCGGTGAGCGTGTCGGCGTCGCGGCCGCCGCGGTGGGAGGACCCGCTGATGCGCGACGGCGCCGCGCGCGCGGTCACGATCCGCCAGCCCGATCCCGCGCCCGGCACCCTCGCTGCGGCCGTGCTGCACCATCCGATCGCGCAGTGGCCGCCGCGGGGACGGCTGGTGGCCGAGCCCCAGCACCGCCTGCCCGCCTGGGCCGGTCCGCAGCGGGACCTCGCGGTCGGCAACGCCGTGCTGGACGCGCAGGTCAGGCTGCACACCGCCGCACCGGACAGCACCGTCGACGACGCCCGGCGAATCGCCGACAGCGACCTCGCGCGGCTGCGCGACGGTGGCGCGTCCGCTGTCCTGCTCCCCGACCAGCGGGTCTACGTCCACGTCATGACCTCGCCGCTGGCCGCCGGCGTCGAGGTCATCGCCGAACTCGAGGACGCGACACCCCCGCCGCCCACGGGTGGGCGCACCCCGGACGGGTTCGCCGCCGCCTCCCGCGTGCAGGCCGAGGCCTGGCCGCGGCGCGCGTGGACCTACCTGGCCACCGCCCTGCTGGACACCCTGACCACCCTCGACGGCCCCGCCCCCGGCTGGGTGGTCATCCGGCCACTCACCCCGCTGTTCGACGGCGCCGACGCCGTCTACAGGCTCGCGATCACCGAAACCCCGCCCAAGATCCCGCTGGACATGCAGACCTACATCACCGGCACGCCAGGCTCCCCGACGTGATCGGCGGCCAGGACCCGGTCCAGGTGCGGGCCTGGTGGAGAGCGCAGCGGATGGCGGCCGCGATCACCAGCGGCTCACCCGAAGCGACCGGGTTCGCCGCGTTCGGCGACGACACCTACCTGGCCTGGCCGCAGGGCGTGCTCGACGGCGTGCACCGGATCGCGCTCGGCGCCCGGTGCGTGATCAACGAGCACGTCACGTTGTCCTCAGGGTTTCCCGGAGACACCGCCGACGGCCCACCGGCGATCGTGCTCGGCGACGGCGTCCTGCTCGGCCGCCGCTGCGAACTGCACGCCATGGACTCGATCCTCGTGGGTGACGACGTGTTCTTCGGCCCGGACGTGAAGGTGTTCGACCACAACCACCTCTCCCACGACCCCGATGTCCCGATCGGGCACCAGCTGCCGCTGCAGGTCGCGCCCGTCGAGATCGGCGCCGGATCCTGGATCGGTGTCGGCGCCACGATCCTGGCCGGGGCCCGCATCGGCCGTCACAGCATCGTCGGCGCCGGCGCGGTCGTGCCCCGCGGCGACTATCCCGACCATGCCACCCTGCTCGGCGTCCCCGCCCGCTCCTCGACGCGCCCGCCGGCGGCGAAGACGAGCAGTACGCTCGGCGACATGGCCCAACCAGCGGACAGGCACGAGGCGCACGACACCGTGGCCAGGCTGGGCTTGACCGGCACGATCACCATGCTGAGGTCCCAGGCGCGCGAGCGCGCCGGGGACGACGAGGCCTTGTTCCACCGGACGATGGCCACGTTGCTCTACGACAAGTGGGCCAGCGTCAGCTACCACGTCACCCGGCGCCAGTGCACCAGCCCGACGGAGGCGGCGCAGGCGGACCTGTTCATCAAGCTGGCGATCGATCACCGCTCTGCCGCGACACTCCTCGAGGGACCAGCGGGCAGCTCGTCCACCACGCTCCACCGATAGCACCCGGCGTCGGTGTCCTGCACCAGGTGCACCACCCGCAGCGCCCTCACCCGCCAGGACACCCGCCCCACCGCTGACGAGGGCGCTTGCAACTGCTGCCCAGGATGGTCTTCCCGCACGTAGGCCAGCCCGAGGTGTGGGCTCGTCGGGACCGGCCCGCCCACCGGGATCCCCATGCGCAGGGCCGTGTCCCGTGCGAGCTGACCGGCCGCGGTGACCGCCTCCGCCCCGCCGCACAGGCCGACCGACACCCCGGTCCGCCCCGCCCGCGCCGCCCCCAGCACCAGCGGATCCCACACCGTGGCCGCGACACCGGCGGCGACCACCGCCCGCCACCGCCGGTACGCCGCCGGGGAGATCTCGTCGGCCGGGCCCAGCGTCACCGCCGTGACATGCAGCCACTCCGGCGGGATCACCCTCACCGGCGCCCCGGACAACAACCGCTGCACGGTCCGCGCCGCCGCTCGAACGGGTTCCCCGGGCACCGCGATCAGCGCCAGCCGCGGCACCGGCCGATCCCACCGGTGCACCCGGAAATGATCCTCCACACCGTCCATTGTGGTCACGATGAAGGCGGATCCCTCTATAGAAGGCCTAACGGCCGTCAGGTAAAGGGACGCGCATGTCGCTGGCGACGATGTTCGCCGACGACACCCCCGCCAGCAGCGGGGAAACCGGTTCGCCCGCATGGCTGCCGGATGAGACGTGGCCGCTGTCCTACGAACACACCCAGCGCCGTCATCACGACGGCCGGTTCACCGGCTGGTACCCGCCCAGTGCCGCCTGAGCTCGTCTCGTCCTCACCAGGCGCCGCGATCGGGCAGGCGCTTAGACGACGTGCCCGTCGACGGCCAGCATGTCCGAGCACCGTTCCGGCTCACCGAGGACCATGTCGGCGGGCAGCTGCTGGGCGGCCCAGAACGCTCTCGCTATCGGCGTGTCGTTGATCGTGGTGGTCGACCAGCGAAAGCCGCGACCCCGGGACAACGCCGCCACCAGGAGAACCGTCCCGATCCCCCGCCGCAGATAGTCGGAGTCGACCCGGATCTGCTCGACAACCCCGGCGCGGCAGGGACCACACATCTGGACGTCGAGGTCCGCGATCGTGGTGCCCCACAGCTGCAGCATGATCTGGCCAACGCCGCCGCGCACGAGCGGCGGCCGGGCGGCCAACGCCAACGCGGCCGCCGTCGATGGCGCCTCGCCCCGGAACCGGAGGTCGACTTCCCGCCAGCTCCAGCGCGGTAACCGGAGCTGAAAGCACAGTTCGCAGCCACCGGTCGGCAGGTACAGCGAGTGGTCCCAGCCGGTGTAGCGCCCCGCTACCGCGAGGTCGTGCCCGTTGAGACACCGCCGATGCCGCACCTTCGGCCGGACGACATAGTCGTCACTCGCGAACGGGTTGTGCGACGGCAGAGCGGACATAGCCGCAGTATGCGCCACATCGAACGCTAGTTCGACCTGTGGAGTGTGCGGTGCCGAACACCTCCTGGCGTCATTGTGACGACAGGCGCTAGTTGGCATCTCCCAGTGCTAGGTGGCACGGCACATCAGCAATGCGCGACCGCATCTGTGCGTGCCTGAGCGCTTCATCCGGCCAGTCGAGCATGGCGGTTGGCCGATGAACGGCTGGGTCAGCCACAGCTTCGCGCCTACGCCCGGTCTGCGGCATGAGCGGGACGCCAAGGTGAACAATGGCTTCGTGTCGAACAGCGAACGCAGGAAACACGCGGCCAGACGCGCCGCCGCGGTTGAAGGCGTAGCGGCCTACCTGGCCGACGAGGACGCGATGGCGGCAGCGTGGAGCCTGACCGTGCTGGCTGCGGCGGCTGTCACGGCCCTCGCCGAGGCTACAGGCCGTACGCCAGACGAGGCCCTAGGCTCGCTCGACCACGCAGGCGCTGACGCATCACGACGCCAACGCCCGCCCCGATAGGAAGCACGACCTCGCGACGCCGCCGTGACTGCTCGGCGTCCAATCGAACTCGGAACCGCCGCGTCGCATGCCCACTATCGCCTGTTCTTCGTGCCAACCATGATCTGTCGTTCGAGGCGATCACCAGGCCCCACCATGACCACGATGCCATCTATCCACTGCTGTCACAGTCATCGTGCCGGGCCTCGGGTAGCGGAAGGAACGGCGGCGGCGTGGCGTCGCAGGTGTGCTGGCTGCCGGCCCCGTCGTGCGGGCTTCGTGTCCTGCTCCGGCGTGACTGGGTCCTGCCGGGTGACGGGGTCTTGCGATCGTGGTTTCGGCTTCGTCGTGGGTGGTGGGACCTTCCCGGCGAGTTCGCTGGCTCTGGTCGTCAAGGCCGCGCTCGCACGGCGTGCGGCCGCCGCGGCGGCCATCTGGTGTCGGTGTGCTCGCCAGGCGGCGATCTCGGCGACCAGGCCGGCGAGGGCCAGGACCAGGGCGAGCGCCGCGGTGGCGTGGCCCCGGTCCCCTCCGGTGCGGGCCAGGCGCCACGACGCGGTGCGCAGCTCGATCGCGGCGCGGCTCCAGTGCGCGGGTTGTCCTCGGCCTGGTGTGCGGGCGGCGCGTTCGAACTCGTCCGCCGCGCTGGCCATGATGTCCCGGGAACCGGCGCTGAGGTGGACCAGGTTCAGCAGCAGGTCGCCGGCGGCGTGCGCGACGCCGTCGATGTCGTGGCCCTCGGCCACCGCGGCGCGGGCCCGGTCGACGACCTCGTGTGCCGAGGCCCAGGCCGCCCGTTTCTCGGCCACGCTCGGCCGTGTCTGACCCTCGATCGGTGCTGGAGGTGGCGCGCTGGCCCACCGTTCGGTCAGCCGGGTCGCGGACAGGTCGGCGGCCAGGGCGCGGCCGCCGAACCAGACCAGGTCGTCCCTGGATAGCGATTCCGGCTGGGCGTAGTCGCCGACCACGGCCACCGCGTAGCCGCTCAGCCCTCCGTCGGCGGTGCGCCAGACGCGTACCCGCAGATTCCGGTCGGCCTCCAGCTCCTCGAGGAACTCCTCCGGGCCGGTGGCGCGTGCGGCCGCGACCCGCACGGTGCGGCGCAACCGGTCACGGCTGGTTTCCGGGCGCCGGTTCCGGGCGGCTTTCTCGTGTTCGGCGCGGGTGGCTGCCGGGGGCGCTGTGTGGTCGGCGGGGCTGGTCGGGCGCAGCCCGAAATGCCGTTCCGCGGCGAGGCAGGTTTCGCGGACCCGGTGGTAGTCCCGGCGCGGGTGCACTCTGCGGAGAGTGTCCTGGCGGACCAGGACCGCGGCCACGTGCACGTGGTCGGGCGCGTGCCGCACGGCCACCCACCGGCACGCGCCCGGATCGTCACGACGGGCGATGCCGGTCCGGTGCAGCAGATCGGCGACGACTTCCGACCATTCGGTGTCGGACAGCTCGCGGTCCTCCGGCGCGGCCCGGATCGAGCAGTGCCACACCGGGCCCTGCGTGCGCTGCCCGCCGTTGTGGTCTTCCGGTGGCCGTTGCGGCACTCCGGCCGCGGCCGCTGGGTCGGTCAGCGCGGCCACCAGGCCGGTGACGTCGAACCGGCCTGAGGCGGTGTGCGGCGGCTGGTGCAGGTGCGGGCAGCCGTCCCAGGACGCGATCGTGTGCGGGGCCTCGTGCTCGTGATGCCGCCCCGGCCCGAACAGGTAGGCGATCAAGCCGTACGTCCGCCACCCGCGTACGACGCGGCCGATCACAACCGGGTCCGCGCGTCAGCGGCCAGCCGGTCCAGTTCGGCCAGGCCCTCGTCGGCGGCCGCCAGGACCCGGTCCACCCGTCCGGCCATCCGGGTCAGCACCTCGGCCGACGGCGCCGAGCCGCCGGTGTTGACCGCGCGGGCGATCTGGTTGACCAGCCGCCCGACCGCGGCGACATCGCCGCGCAGCCCGGCGAGGGTGGCGCGGTGCTCCAGCAGCTGCGCCATGACCTCCCGCCAGTCGGCCGGGACGACGTTGAACTCGGCGGCCAAGTGCCGGTGCACGATCTGGCTGGCGTAGGCGCCGTCGGCGAGCTCCGCCCGCACGGCCGCCACGGCCAGCAGCTCGGAGTCGGTGGCCGTGAGCCGGATCTCCAGCGCGTACGGGTAGCCGCCGGGAACCCGCGGCTGGCGTCCGTGATGTCGTACGTAGTCGGGCATCCGCCCCACCCCCCTGTGTTCGAGCCGAACCGGCCGCGGATCCGCGCGGCGAACAGAGAGGAGGACTCCGTCCCGACGCGCACGCGGCCGGACGACGTCGTGCCCGAAGGGGGGTGGCACAGCCGACGTCGCGTACATCGATCATGCCAGCGGCCGCGCGGCCTGAGCGCTAACCAGGGTTTATCCCCTATCTCGCTACCGCCCGGCGAGGGTCGCGGGTTCGGTGCCAGTGACGGGTCTTCAACGCCAGCGAAGACGTTTCGGCGTCAGTGACGAGCCGTCACCAGCGGAGAAACCCGCGCGGAATCCCGATCGCCATCGCCCCGGCCGACGACCCTGCCGATCAGCCTGGTTCTCCGGGATCCGCCTAAATTGGATCCCCCTATGGCCGCTGTCCGCCCCGCCGGACGTGCACGGACGACGGCCGCGAGGGATCCACCGGTGTCCCAGACACGCTTGCCGATCAACAGCGAATCATCACGTCGGCGCGCGGCCGGGTACTCCGTGGCGTCGTCGTCCGCTGCCGGTCGCTCTGCTTCACCGCCTACTTCTCCGGCTTCCTGTCCCGCTTCCCGCTAGAGCGGTAGTCCCCGAAGCCGGGCTTGTCGCAAGGAAACCGGTGCGCGGCCCCTGCCGATGTGCCGCCCGACATCAGTGGTGTCACACCCTGACGCGCCTCAAGACGGGGCACCCGGCAGGCCTAATCGACGCTTCGAGATGATGCTGTGAGGCGGCTCGGACCCGCGATGACGGCGATACCTTAGACCAATCGCCTGTTTCGTTGTGACGGCTCAGCCACGCTTGCGGCGCTCGCGGTCGAGCGCGCGACGCTGCTGACGCGACAACTTCTCCCCCGGCCGCGCGCCCGGAACGGACTGCTGTGCAGGCGCCGGCGCGGCGGTGTTCGTCGGCTCGGGGTTCCGCCAGAAGGCGTCGTGCACGGCCTTCACCGCCTCGGCGAGCTCGTGGAAGTCGTCCTTGCTCGACGCCAGAGACCACGGCTTGTCGCGCACCTGGCGCTCCAGCGACTCCAGCATCCGCACCCAGTCCGCGGCCACGCGCGGCACGATCGGCGCCGGGACCGGCCGATCCTGTTCGACGACGCGCTCGACAACCTCGCGCACCACGGTCGGCATCGGACTCTCCTGGCCCAGAATTCTGGCCGCCCGGCGTAGCTCCCAAGCGCGGCTACGGCACGACGCCGAACAGTATTGAGGCCGTCGGCCCTCGCCGGAATAGCTGACCGCACTGCCGCAATTCGCGCACTCGATGCTCACCAGCCGCTCGCGAATTCGCGCGTCATCCTCGCCCATGACCTCCCCTAACCGCGGCCCTGGCCGCGACGATACGTCACAACGAAACCTGGGTCATGACACATGCAAGAGGTGCTATGCGTGTTGATCTTGGAAAGCGTGGGAGAGGCCGGTAGGCGCGGGCGGCGGTGGAGATCGCGGCGAGGGCATGGCGAGGCGACCCGGGTAAATGTGCAGGTGGGAGGCGGCGCGTGGCGGCCGGGCGGGAAGTTAAAGCGGATAGTCGCTCCGTTGTCCGGCGGTGCGAGCGGCGGCCCAGCAGCCTCTGGGGCCGGAATTCGCGACGATACCTTAGCTCTTTTGTTGATCTTTCCTTGACCGGAGCGTCGTTCCGTTTCGCGCCAAGCGGATCGTCTTCGGCAGCCGCCACGCTGTTCTCGACGCCGGAAGGGGCCACCGTCTGTCGACGGTGACCCCTTCCGGCGTCGATCTCGATCTCTCGGCTGTTCAGACCTGTGAGTCCGTGCAGTGCGGGAACAAGGTTGCTACTTCTGGGGCGGGAACGTCACCGCGAAGAAGTCGTCCACGCGTTCCTCCGTCATGCCGCCGTCGAGCATGAGGCACTTGCGCAGTGACTTCTCCACCACCTCGGCCGGGACGCTCAAGGGGGCTTTGCTGGCGTCGCGGACGATGGCACCGAACAGGCCTGGTACCCGGCCGGGTGCTTGCTCGATGAACCAGCCGAGCACGTGGCCGGCCTGGGGAGTGAGGCTGATCTGGCCGACCGTGTTGATGGTGTCGCGGAAACGTTGCAGTTCCCACAACACGCCCTGCTGGATCATCCAGGCCAGGTCGTAGACCGGGATCGCGGCGTCGGCGTTGACCGCGGCGATCCAACCGAGCTGCTGGGCCAGGTCCTTTACCGCAGGCTCGTTGCGGAACGGCCGGGCCCAGCGTCGTCGGGCGGCGGGCTGTTCCCACAGCTCGCGCAGCAACATGCCGGTGAGCCGGTTCCACAACCGCCGTAGCGCCGGGGAGAGCGAACTCGACGCGTCGTCAGCAGCGGCGCCACCGTCGGTAAGAACGACCGCGGCGTTGTCGGGGTCGCGGCGGCGTTGCTCGAGCCAGTCGGTCACGACCGGGCGCGACCAGCGTCTGCGGCCGCCGTCGCTGGCCTGGGGCGCGGGGATGTCGGCTTCATCGCGGGCGATGTAGGCGCGCAGAGTCGAGGCGGCGATGCCAGCCTCGGCCGCGAACTCTTCCACCCCGAGCAAACCGGTCTCGGCCAGCTCGGGCGCGTTCAGTGTCACGACGCACTGCTCCAGCGCCAGGGCGCCGGCACGGTCGGCGCGGCGCTGGGCCCAGCGGGCCAGGTCGTGGCGCCACTGCTGCGGCGGCACCGGCGGGCCGGGCGTGAACTGCGCGACCTTGGCGACGGTGCCCAGTTCAGGACGGCAGCTGTCGTCGAGCAGGTCGGCCGCGGTGATCACCGTCGGCCGCTGCACCGGGCGGCGCATGTAGGTCTCGGTGGCGAAGCTCAGCACCTGCCGAGGCCGGAACCAGGTTGTGCCGTCCCACCAGTAGCCGCCGAGGCGGGTCATCAGCGCCTTATCGCCGAACCATTCGTCGTAGGCGCCCGATCCGGCGGCGTCGCGGTAGAGCAGCACCGACAAGCCGCGCTCGGGGTGGAAGCGCAAGACCCAGGCGAAATCGTGATTCTTCGGGTCGGTGGTGTAGGCCGCCCACTCCCCCGTGGCCTCGTCTCGGTCGCAGCGGCCCCACAGGCCGCCTCCCGCGCCGCGGCCGAGGCCTTCGACCGCGTCAGGATCCTCGATCGGGATGTGCCCGTCGTCCACGAAGGGCAGGTTGGGCCACGGGTGATCGGTGCGCAGTCCGTTGGCCACCGGTTCGTTCCAGGTCATCGCGTCCACTCCCTGATTCACTGCGTCACCATCACCCCTCGATAGTGCTGTATTAAACGTACAGCACTATCGAGGGGGTTAGACAAACGTGGGGGAGGTCGGCGCACCGTCTAGCGGTGGACTGTCGCGCATCGCGTATAGAAGGATGGGGCAAGGGCTGAACAGGCATGATAGCTCTAGCAGGCTTGCCTGACCTGCTAGGTGTGCTACGCCTACACGGGTGACTATGTGACTACCCACCCAGGGGAGACACTTGCGCTGCGCCGGTCATCCGATCGTGATCCGGCCGGTCGCGTAAGACTTAGCGTCCAACATGTCACTTCCTCCGAAAGACCGGTATGTCGGTGATGTCCTTCAAGCACGACCTGTTCCGCGCCGCGAAGAAAGGGATGAGCGAGCTGGCTGAGACTCGCGATCCGGGCATCGTCGAGGCAACCAAGGAGGTATCAATTCCATGGATCGTCACCCCGCACGGCTTGATCTGCGCCGAGGTGAAAGGTGAGTCGGCCAGCCAGCGTGCCGGGCTGGTTGTCCGCTGGGCGGCGGCACTCGGGCTCGGGACCGTCTCGCTGGAACAGGGCAAGTTGAAGTACGCGGGTAAGCTGGACGGCTGGTCGATCGAGATAACGGGCGTTGTCGAGGTAGAGCGGTTTGATGCCCCGGCGTTAGCCGGTAAAGCGGCGGTATGACGAAGCCATTGATCACATCCGGCCGCTGCGCGACTTCCTCAACGCCCAGCCGGAGCCTCATGCGGCGACAGTCTGCGCTGAACACCGTTGCAGATGCTGTTGAAATGGCTTGATAGACCTACATTCGAGGCAGGGCTATCAAGCCTGCTAGCTATGTGATGGGTAAGGGTCATTTTCATCGGTGCGAGCGCAGGGTTAACCAGGTGGTGGTCAGCGAGGCGACCACGCTGATCAGCCGGTGCGCGGCTTGGTCGCATTCCATCAGCGCGGTACCTGGCCCGGCTTCATCCACCACGCCTGGCCGGCGCTGGACGGTGGCGTGGTCGAGGTAGGCGCTCTTGCCGATCCACTTGCAGCGCAGGAACTTCTTCAACGGTTCGCGCCGGTCGATCAGGTAGTGGGTGGCCGCGTTGATTGCGGTCCCGGCCAGCAGCCCCGGCCAGGGCAGCCGGAAGCCCAGCACCCGGGTCACCGCTACGGCGGCGGCGAGCTGCCCTGCGGTGTAGGTGGCGACGTGGTGGGCGGCGCTGATCCGGCCGAGGCTGGTCGCGGTCATCGTCGGGCAGTCACTCCGGTCCCTCCCGAAGGGTTCCTCGCCGACGTGGACACCGTCGGCGTAGACCAGGTGGTCGCCGTGGAGGCCTTTGTTGGCCGCGGCGCGGGCGTTCTGCAGAATTTGATCGCAGTAGGGATGAACGTCGGAGAACGTGGCCTGGACGGTGGCGAACAGGGCGAGGGCCTTGACCGTCTGCTGGGTGTTCACGCGGTCACCGCCCCGCGGGCGATGATGGCGGTCTGGATCGCCGGGTGGCCGATGGGTGCCTTCATGAGTGTCTCCAGGGGGTATGAACTGGTTGGATAGAGGTCGCGGGTGTGCGTTTCCTGCGAGATGCGCGAGAACTCGCACATTTGTTCAGAGCATCGCTTCGGCGGTGTCGGGGTCGAGTTCGCGGATGGTCGTGTAGCTGGCGTCCCTGGCGTGGTGGACGTCGGCGATCGCGTCGGCGTAGGGACGAGTGGTCGCGGCGCCGAGGACGGTGCCGAGGCGTTCGAGGGTGCCGTCGGCAAGGTCGACCAGCTGTGCGCGGACCCGGTCGAGCTGGGCCAGGTGCTCGGCGAGCTGCCGGCGGTCGAGCTGGCCGAGGACGGCCAGGTAGCGGGCGGTGGGCACTGTGTCGACGGTGTGGCAGAAGTCGTCGATGGCGGCGGTGACGGTGGTGATCACGAGGTCGGTCATGAGGTCCTTCCTGCGGGCCCTGCCGAGTCTGCGAGACCTATCGAACCGCCCAGGCCGAGTCTTATCAGTGGCTTGAGCTTGATGGATAGGTTTGCGAGATGCGCTAGGCCTGCTGGTGTTGCGTGGCATAAGGGGTGAGGTCGAACAGCGGGACCATCTCCGCCTCAGCGGCTTCGCGCAGCCGCCGGACGCGGGTCTGGAGATGGTGGTCGAGGTCGTGGTGGAGGTGGCAGCCCTGGCAGAAGGCGACAAGGTTGTCCTCGGCGCAGTGCTCCGGGAGGTGGTCGCGGTGCGCGGTGGTCAGCACGACCTCGGACCCGGATCCGACCGCGGGCGTGCCGTGCTGGTTGCGGCAGCGTCCGTCGACGGCCAGGTGGTGAGCGGGGCGGCCGCATTCGCCGCGGCATTCGCAGCGGCCGCCGGCACGGTCGAACCGGATGCGGTAGCTGATCATCGGCCAGTCGGCGGGGTAACGGTGCCGGTTCTCCGGATGGATCGGCATGGCGACCTCACCCGGCCCGACGTCGCCAATGTGCCCCACGGCACCGCGTTCTCCCAGGTGGAGCACCCGCAGACCTGCTAGACCTCGCAGGGTCGCGGCAGATATCGAGAATCGCAAGATCGCGAGGCGTGGCGGACTCGCTCGGGGCGTGCAGCCGTCTGAGGACGGTGTCGACGAAGTCCGGCCGCGCGGCCGGATGACCGGCTGTGAGGTTGCTGGCCATCCAGGCCCGGATGGCGAACCCCGGCATGCCACCGTCGTCACGTGCGGCGATCTCGGACACGAACGGCGCGGCGACATCAGGCGAGCAGCGCAGAAGCCCGGCCGCGTCGCGGATGAGAACCGCGCGGGCCTCGTCGGGGGTCACCGGACGCCTCCGGCCTGGTCGGCCAGGGCGGTGAGGTGGCCAGCCAGCCGCTGCAGGGCCTCAGCGGTGACCTCGAGGACCACGGCGACGCCGCAGAAGAGCGCGCTCATCGGGCCGTCACCCCGGCCAGCAACGCGCCGAGTGCGTGCCTGACGGCCTGGTCGGTCCACGCGGCCTCGTCGTGGCCACGGGCTTCGGCCCGAGCCTGGGCGGCGGCGTGCCGGATGGCGGCCGCGGTGTCGGCGTCGACGGTGCCGGCGTGGAGCTCGAGATAGTCGGCGACCGCGGTGGCCAGGGCGGCGGCCGCGATGTGGTCGGTCCCGGCCAGCGGCTCGGGCCGCAGCACCAGTTCGTGGTAGCGCAACGCCAGGGCGTTGGCCAGGGCGAGATGGTCCGTGCGCTCGCGCGCAGGGTCGATCGAGTGAGACACTGGAATCTCCCTTTCGAGGGTGTGGGCCGATCCCTGGAGCCACGAGCTGGAATTCTGAAGCTCCGGGGGTCGGCTTTCGTTGTTCTCGCTCGGCGTTGTCGCCGGCGGAAGTCACGCGTCGGTGGAGTCCTCCTCGCCCGCGAGCGGTTGATAGGGGATGAGCCGGGCGACCGGCTTGTCCTCCCCGCCCCGGAGGATCACGTACTCCTCACCACGCCACTGGACGTCGTCGAGCACGTCGGCCCACTGGTCGCGTGCGGTGCGGGACAGGATCTTCTTCATGCATCCGATGGTCCCAGTGGTACCACTGACAGGCAAGCCATCAAACGGGTTGGAAAACGTCTCTACCTGGTTTGATAGTCCTGATAGGTCACTCAAAGCTGCCGCCATTGCGAGTGACGCGAGGGTTGAAGTCCTTCGCAAGCCTCGCACCTGCGTTTACGCTGCTGCCCATGCTCACTACCGCTGCGATCAACCAGAAGGGCGGCGTCGGGAAGTCCGCCCTCGTCGCCGGTACCTCTGGAGCGCTCCTCGCCCGCGGCCGCCGGGTCCTCGCGGTCGACCTGGACCCGCAGGGCCACCTGACGACCGAGGCCCTGCGATTGGACGAGGCCAAGTCCGGAGACAAGCAGGCAAACCTGTTCAACGCGCTTCGCGGGGAGTACAAGGGACGGCCGTCGAAGCTGACCGTCCGGCACTCGGTCCACACCGCGGCCGATGGCTCGGTCGGCGTCCTCGACGTCCTGCCCACCAGCTTCGACATGTTCTTCCTCGACCGCGAGCTCTACGCCCGCACCTCCCAGATGGAGAACCGGCTGGCCTGGCTGATCCAAGGCATCGCCGATGACCTGGCGAGCCAGGACGCCGCCTACGACCACGTCCTCATCGACTGCCCGCCCGCGCTCAACATCCTCACCGAGAACGCGCTCGTGGCCGCCGACGGCGTGCTGCTCCCGGTCCAGCCCGAACGCTCCTCGATCCGTGCGCTGCGGCTGCTGCTCGGCCAGCTGCGCGTCATCGAGGAGCGCAACCGGCTCGACAAGCGCACCATCTTCGGCCTGGTCCCCTCGGTCTATCGGCGGCCGCTGGCCGGGATCAACGTCGCGATGATGCAGAAGTTCGAGGCCATGCCGCTGGACCTTCTCGCGCTGTTCCCGAGCGCCACGGTCGTCCAGCAGGCCTGGGCCACCGGCACCCCGGTCCCGCTCTTCCAGCCAGAGTCACCCAGCGCCCAGAACTACCACCGGCTGGCGATCCGGCTCGACGTCGCCGCCGGCCTGTCCCCGGCGTCCGAATGGGACGCCCTGCCGCCCGTCTCCGAACTCACGAAAGTCACAGAGGACACCACCGCATGAGCCCCACCAGCTGGAAAGACGCTGTCAACGACGACGGAGACGACGCGCTTGTCGACGCCCTGCGAAATCGGGGTGGCGGCGGCACCCCGGCCGCCGCGCCGAAGGGCCGGAAACAGCCCGCGGCGCCCTCCGGCCCGGCGACCGAGCCCACCACCCGATCCTGGTATCTCGCCCGTGACGTCGCCGAGGAGCTCAGCGAGGCCTGCGACGAACTCTTCTACGACCTGCGCGGCGTCATCCCCAAGCACGTCATCCTCAGCCACCTCATCCGCGAAGGCCTCCGGCACAAGGCCAAGGTGCGCGAGAAACTGACCAAAATCGCCTCATAGATCTGCGAGACCTCACATCCCTGCGAGCGCCGTGATCGAACCCTGTCGATCACGGCGCTCGCCCGTTCACCAGGCCTGCCCTGCCCGCGACATGTGCGTCTCAGGAGAGGCCTCGCAAGCCTCGCAAGAACACCTCGGGGTGCCCCCCTGCTTGCCGCCCGGAAAAGCGGTGTTCGCCGGATTGCCCCCTCTCGCCCAAGAGGGGCCGGGAGGGGGCAACTCCGGGCGGCCCGCGCCCGCGGGACCGGGTTTTCCGCCCCCTGAATCAAGCCCGTTGACGGGGCGATTGCCCCCTTGGTGCCCCGGGCAACCGGCAGGGGGCAACCAGTGGCTCACCTGCACAGTTGCCCCCTGTTGCCCCCCTTGTTGCCCCCCAGGGTGCGAGCGCGCGGTCACGCCCGTGAAGGGGCAGTGCCCCTCAGGTGACCGGGCACCGTGCCCCGGGGGGCAACTGCCGGGGGACACCGAGGGGGCAACGTCGCGGACGTGACCGGCCCGGCCCCCAGGCAGCTGCCCCCGGCCGAACCGGACTGCCCCAGGGGGCACCTGCCCCCGGCGGTCGCCGCCCACCGCCGGACACGGATCGGCCGGGCTGCCCCGGCCAGTGCCGGGGGTCGGCGCGGGCGGATCCGCGACACCCATTGGCCCCCTCGAACCTGTCGACGACAGATCGCCGTGCCCCGGCCAGACCGGCCCGGGCAGGTCGGCCTCCCGCGCCGGCTGAGACGAGTCCGCAGCCGCGCCGAGGGTGCCCTGCCAGTGAGCCGAAGACGTCCTTGCCCAGGCACTCTCTGCGTTCACTCTTTGTAGACGAACAGGGGTTTCGTCGGAGGTTTCGTGGCGAAAGATCCGCGGTTTCGCTAGCATCGGTCTCGCGCGCGCACGCGACGCGCGTTGCGCGTTGGCCCTCCGAAGAGCCCGAAGCCTTCCGACGCGAAACCCTGCCTACATGCGTGCGTAACCGACAGTCACCATTTGTCGGGTCCGGTGTCGGGGTCCGGCCCAGCCCTTCACGACCGCGATCACAGGCGCGTTCCCGGGATGGCGCGGTCCCGTCCGCCCTGTTCGAGATGGCGACAGATCCGGGTCGGTCGCCGTCAGTAAAACGATCTCCACAAAGCCGAGCTGTATAACATGATATACAGCTCGGCTTTTTAAGGACTCACGCACTTTTCTTGCGACTACAGAGACGCGCGGCCGACAAAAACGGCGCAGAGACGGCCTCAGAGCCCAGAAAAAGGGCTTCAAGATCGTCCCCGTCGGGTTTAAATCGAGCCATAAACTGCCGATGGCGCGCCTACGAGCACAACCCGACCTGACGCCATTGAATGCGTTTTCGCTGGTAGAAGCCATCTAAAAGCGCGCGAGGTCGGTGAAGCGCCCGTAGTGGAGCTGGTGCGCGACGGTCACCGTCGTCGTGGGCCCGAAGCGGTTCTTGGCGATGATGAAGTCGGCTTCACCGGCGCGTGGGTCGTCACGGTCGTGGGCGTCGGGGCGGCTGAGGAGAATGACCATGTCGGCGTCCTGCTCGAGTGAGCCGGACTCGCGCAGGTCCGACAGCATCGGCCGCTTGTCCTGCCGCTGCTCGGGGCCGCGGTTGAGCTGGGAGAGCGCCACGATCGGGACCTCGAGCTCCTTGGCCAGCAGCTTGAGCGAGCGGGACATCTCCGACACCTCGACCTGGCGGGACTCGGCGCGGCCGCCGGCGGTGAGCAGCTGCAGGTAGTCCACGACGATCAGCCCAAGCCCTTCGGGTTTCGCGTGCAGCATGCGTGCCTTGGCGCGGATGTCGGTGACGGTCATGTTCGGGGTGTCGTCGATCATCAACGGCGCGGCGGCGATCCGGTCGTCCCAGGCCTGGTTCATGCGGTCCCAGTCGGCGGGGGTGAGGCTGCCGGGCTCCCGCATGTCCCCGATCCGCAACGGCGTTTCGGCGGCGACGATGCCCTGCACCAGCTCCGTACGGCTCATCTCCAAGCTGAAGAACGCGGTCGGGACGCCCTGGCGAATGGCTGCCGCGCGGGAGAAGTCCCTGGCGAGCGAGGTCTTCCCGATGCCGGGCCGGGCGGCGACGATGATCAAGTGCCCGGGGTGCAGCCCGTTGGTGACGGCGTCGAGGTCGATGTAACCAGTGGACAAGCCCGGCTTGATCCGCCCGGCCTGCACGTCATCCAAGTGCGAGCAGAAGTCCGCGCGCAGGTCACCGATGCGGGCCTGGCCGCCGTCCCGGCGGCCGTCGCTGACCTGGTCCAGAAATGACTGGGCACGGGTGAGCAGCTCGGCCGGGTCGCCGCCCGACTTGTTCGCCTCGATCGCGGCCTGCGCCGTCCGCGTCCCGGCTTCGTAGGCCCGCCGGAACGTGGCCTTGTCCCGGACCTTCTCGGCGTGGTGCACCACGTCGTCCGAGACGTACAGGACCGCGACGAGGGTGTGCAGGTACGGCGACCCGCCGACGCGACTGAGCTGGTCACGGTTCGCGAGTTCCTTCTCCACGACCATCACGTCGTGCGGCTTGCCCTCGTTGAACAGGTCCAGCACCACGTCGAAGATCGCCGCGTGCGCGGGCCGGTAGAAGTCGGCACTGCTGATCAGGCCCGTGACCTCACTGATCACGGTGGCGCTGCGAGTTTCCATCAGACCGCCGAGGACAACCTGCTCGGCGTCGTTGTCATGCGGGGGCTGGGGCGCGTGGTCGCGATCCTTGTCATGGTCGCGGTCGGCTGGACGGTGAGAGATCATGTCGGTGGACATGCGGGTTGACGCCTTTCTCGTGTGTCCATTGCCTGGTCGGCCCTGCACGGCTGACCAGGCTCTTTTCGTCTTCGGACAGGGTCAGCTGGACGCCTGGGTCGACGTGCCGGGCTTCTCGAGCCGCCACATCTGGTCGGCGGGGTAGCAGTCCGGGCACGGCTCGCCCGTGGCCGCGACGAACCGCTCGTTCCACGCCGCTTCAGCAGGGGCGCGGCAGGTCCCGCACTTGGCCGGACGCACCGAGGCGCTGGGGACCGCTGGCTGGTCGACGACCACGTCACGACCAGCAGGACGCTTCGCGGACGTTGGCCTACTGACCTCGGGAGCGAGGTCCAGAAGCGGCAACGGACTCCGGGCCTCAGGCTCCGGGGCAATCCGCGCCAGCCACTTCGGCAGGTTCGTCTCGTTGAACGCCTGCTCCGTGTACCGAACCGGGAACTTCTTCGCTTCGGACACGGCCGCCTGGCCGATCTTCCGAGCATGCTCCAACGTCATCGAGGTACGCGCGATCGCGTCAACGACCGCGGCCTGCAGCCTGTCGGTGTCCGAAATTGACAACTCCTGCCGCTGCCCGCGTTTGACGTACCAGGCGTTCACCGGGAACGACCGCACGACCTCCCGCACCTCGGCCAGCCACGCCTCGTCCAAGCCCGTGGCGGGCGGCTCCGCCGTCCCGCCCGGCACGGGCTCAATCGAATCTTCGATCTCTCCTTCAGAGATCGAAGATCGATCAGATCGAAGGAAGGTTCCCATCTGGGCCTCAAGACCCTGACCTGCGGGTTTACCGGTCTCGCTTCCCACCTGGGACCCCAAATTCCCAAACTTGGTTCCCATCTGGGCCTCAAGACCCTGACCTGCGGGTTTACCGGTCTCGCTTCCCACCTGGGACCTCAAATCGAGGTCTTGGTTCCCACCTGGGACCTGAGATGCCGACCTGCGGCTTTTCGGTGATGCCATGAACAGAGTTCGCGGGAACTCAGGGTCGCTCAAAGCCCGATCGACCTCGGCGTAGGTTCGAGGACCGACGTAGCCAATCGGCGGCTGAGTGAACACTTTGAACGTGTCAGCCGAACGCCCACGTCTCCCCTGGACGTACTGCTGTTCGATGACCAGGAAGCCGATCGTGACCAGGTAGTCGAAGATCCAGCCAGCCTTCTTGGACGAGTCGTAGCCGCACCAGCGAGAGACCTTGGTTCGGTCCAGGATCACTTCGACGTCCCCGGCCGCCTTAATCCGATCAGCTAAAAGGACCTGGGCCGCCGTGAGCACCTTGTCGGCGGCCGAGTCCACTGTGCTGCCGTTTCTGCGTTGCGGAGGTTGCAGCCGAACGCACGCTGTAACCCAGAAGGGGACTGCCGCGTCAAGTGGAGAATCACCCGCCACAGTGTCAATCGAGCGCTGATTGACGGGAGGCGTCGCACGGGTCACGCTCATCGAGCCTCACCCGGCTTCTGGTCGAACAGCTTGAACATCAGCGCTTCTCCCTCGCACTGAAGGTCAAGGAAGCGGCTCAGCTCGTCGAAAGTGGACGGTCCGACGTAGCTGGATGGAGGAGTCGCTGAACAGGTGAACGTGTCAGGCGCTCGGCCTTGGCCGGGCATGTTGTAGCGACGCTCGACCTTCAAGAACCCGATCGTCTCGAGGTAGTCGAACAGCCACCCGGCCTTCGACACGTCCCCGAGTCCGCACCAGCGGACGATCCGCTCGCGATTGAGCGGAACATCGCCCACCTGGCCTGCGGCTCCTCGGTCAGCGAGCAACGCCTGCACGGCGGGGAAGACGGTGTTAGCGAGCGACGCGGTGATCACGGCGCCACTGCGGCGTCGTGGCGGCATCAGTCGAACACACGCAGTGACCCAGAATGGAACTGGCACTGCGTCTTGCAGGAAATTCACGTAGGTCTCCACGTCGTTCGTGGAGCCCAGGGGGTGATCTGCGGCTGATCTCTACTGCAATCTCACGAGGATGCAGTAAAGTACGCATTTGCCGGGACAAACCCCCAGGCTCTTGGGACGCCTCGCGTGACTAGGTTGGCTGCCGATCACGCGGGGCGTTTTCTGTTGTGTACAGGCCGTGTAGCCGGGGTCGGGGAGGGCTGATCGCCAGTCGACCTCCGAGCTTGCGGCCCAGCTTGTGGGCTAGGTCGTCATGCGACCGCCTCTTCCGAGTAGTCGGAGATGAGCGCCTTGCCCTTGTCTCCGGCGAGTTCGATGAGCTGATCCCAAACAGCCAGT
>Ga0196958_10000176_pt1 | contig 21022 bp, 33 predicted proteins | sample S1v_10metaG_FD_148654 | JGI IMG/M metagenome (GOLD analysis project Ga0196958, IMG submission 148654) | Soil microbial communities from Anza Borrego desert, Southern California, United States - S1+v_10 | ecosystem: Environmental > Terrestrial > Soil > Desert | place: USA: California | collected...
ATCTGTAATCCGATAATCCCAATTCCTACCTACCGAGGGGTTTACTTCGCCCAGCAACGGGACGTCGACGGCCGGCGCCGGGGCGTGCTCGCGGTACGGGGCGACGGCCTTACTGTTAAGACTGTTTACAGTTCTCGAGGTCGGCCCGGCCGGGCCGTGCGTCGCCTCGACCGTCTCGGCGACGAGGCCCGCACGCGCCAGCGTCGCCGCGGCCAGCATGGCAGCGAACTCGTGCTCGTCGACGCCGCTCACAGGCCGCGCCGCCGTCGCGCCTCGTGCAGCGTCGAGAGGTAGGCGCGCGTCGGCAGGCCGACGGGCGGGGGCGCCGGCCGGTACACGTCGCCCTCGTCGTCGACGACGACGGGGTGCGGGTTGCGCAGCACGGCCGCCCGGTACATCGCTTCCGTCTCGGCGATGAACGCCCGGTGCCCGACGCAGTGCTCGCAGGGGCACGGCCGCGAGCCGAGCACGCGCCACACGCGGGCGGCGATGCCGCGCACCATGACGAACACGAACTCGACGGCGCTCACGGCGCGGCCTCGACGGCGACCTCGGCGACCGCGGCCTCGATCTCGCGGCGCCGGGCGAGCCGGGCGCGCTTCGCTGCCTCGCTCGCCTTGTGGGCGCGCACCGCGGCGCGCAGGTCGGCCCGGAACGCCCGCACGTCGTCGTCGAGAGGGTAGGAACCGAGGCGCCGCGCCTCGTCGTCGACGGCGCGTAGGTCGGCCTCGCGTAGCGCCTGCCGGGCCGCGGCCGTCATGTCGCGGCGCTCGGCCTCGTCGAGCCGTGACACGCGCGCTCGGGCTGCCGTCGACGCGGCCTCGCGCCTCGTGGTCGGATCACTTGCCGCCATACCCGCCCCCGCGAGTTGGGGCAGCGAGCCGGCGCCCGTTGTCGCCGATAGAGCGACGCACGGCGTTGCCTGCTGGCGTGCCGCGGTGCGTCGCACTAGGGTCGACGTGACCGACGCCCGGCGCTCGATGCCGGGTTGATCCGTCGCGCAATCCGGTAGCACGGCCGCGGCGGCGTAGTTGGTTGGTGGCGAGGCCCGATACCCCCCGGTGTCGGGCCTCGCTCGTGTCTCGATCTTAGTCCCCTGTGCGCACAGTCACCAGACGCTAGCGCAGAGTTTTCGCAGGTGAGGCCGTATAGACGATGATCGTTCGTGTACGCCCGGCCGGTTGAAACGTATCAAGTTGACCAACAAACGAGGGGCGCCCCCCGCCAGCGGGGCGCCCCTCGGTCGAGCCGCCTACCCTACCCCTCGCGCCGCGGGCACCATGCCCATACCGGCATGTCAGCCTCGGCCGGGGCGCTGCACTCGTCGCACCACTCGGTGTATCCGTCGGCGTTGAACGGGTCGAACTCGCGGCCCGTTCCCTCGTGCCGGCAGAGCACCCAACCGAGGCCCGCGCAGGTCGGGCACGCCTCGTCGGTGCAGGCGTTGCGGTACTTGCTCGGCGCCCATCCGTTGCTGTCGAGCACGAGCCGGGCGGGGCGGGGGGTCTGCGTCGTCGTCATGCCATAAGTATAGCCCGAGGGGTTGTTGTTTAACAACCCCTCGGGCCACTCTTTCGGGTTGTTATTTACCAACCCCCGCGGGGGCGGCCGGCGCCGCCCCCGCCCGGCGTCACCCCTTGACCTCGGCCCGGCGCAGCGCCCGGCGCAGGCGTCCGCCGTCGCGCGCCCCCGCCTTGATCCGGGCGAGCGCCATGTCGAATCGCGCCTCGTGCGCGACCTCCCAGCGGGCGACGGCGCCCGGCTCGCCCGCCCATGCCGCGACCTGCGCCGGGTTCCACACGCGCCGCGTGAACTTGATGATCCGTCGGGCCTCGGCGTTCGCCTTGCGGGTTGCCTTGCTCATGTCCCTACCCCTTGTCGTCGTCCTGCGTTGTGCCTAAAGCGTAGCACGAGGGGTTGGTAAACAACAACCCCTCGTGTCACTCGAAAGGGTTGGCGTTTACCAACCCCTAGGGGTTGCCATTTAACAACCCCTCGCCTACACTTGGGGCATGACACACGGACAGCACGACATCGAGACGCCGGCCGGAATGCTGGAGATCATCGCCGCGGCGCTCGCCGAGCACGGCGTGCAGGTCGGCCGCGGCTCGGCCGACCACATGGCGGGCGGCGACGGGTTCGTCGACGTGCGCACGCCGGCCGGGCAGTCGGTACGGATCAAGGTCGAGACGAGCCGGGGGTACTGATCATGACGCGACGCCTCAACTTCGCGCCGACGCGCAAGGTCGACAAGCGCATCGAACGACTCGACCTCGTGACCGTGACCGAAGTCGCGGAACTGCACGACGTGAGCCGCACGCGCGTACAGCAGTTGATCGACGACGGCCGGTTGCCGGCCGTGCAGGTCGGTCGCCAATGGATCATGCGGCGCGCGGTCGCCGAGGCGCTGTCGGTCGGCAGCGACGGCGCGCTGTCGGTCGACGACGCCGCGGTCGCCGCGGCCGAGTAGCGCGACACGCCGGGGCGAGCACGTGATCGAGGGGGGCGCTTGTGGGCGCCCCCCTCGTGTGCTTAGGTTGGGCACGTTGGACGCGACTAGCACGATTGAGGGGTCGATACATGATGACGGACGAGGCGACCGGCAACGCCGAGGCGACGCCGGCCGACGGCGGCGTGCCGTGGGGCGCCCTGCGGCGCAACACGCACCATCGGACGAGCGGCGTCACGAACGACGAGGCGACCGCGCGGCGTTGGGCACTGACGCAGCGCCGGCAGGGTGACGCGCCGTCGTTCGACGCCGTGATCTTTGCGGCGCTGCGCCTCGCCGCCCGCGACCTCGACGCCCTCGACGCCGAGGTGCGGCGCATCGAGGGGGCGACGTGGCGCGAGACGAGCCGCAAGCGGCTCGGTACCCGCGGGAAGTAACACGGCGGCCGGCGCACGCGAACGCCGACCGCCGTTCCTCATCACGCAGACACGAGAGGTGCGAGGTATGACACAGGGTAAGGCACAGGGGCAGGGCGGCGCTGTCGGCAGGCCGACCAATGAGACGCCCACCACGAGCGCCCGCGAGGCAAACGAGCGCGCCGCCGAGTTCGCGCGCCGCGCCGCGGCGGCCGGGCACGCGGCGTACCTCGTGCCGCAGGTCGCGCCGACGGGCGATGTCGTCGTCGCGTGCACCTGCGCGCACCCGACCGGTTGGCGCTTCCTGCCGACGCTGCACGCATGGCGCGTGTGGCGCCAGCACGCCGCCGCGGCGCTCGGCGAGGCCCGGTCGTGACGGCCGCGGCCGTTGCCGGCGCGCTCGTCGTGCTGGCGCTCGCCCTCGTGGTCGGCCTGCGCTTGACCCACCACGAGGCCGCGCGTACCGCCCGCGGGTACCTCGACGGCCTCGACGCGCCGCTCGACATGGTGCGCGACGCGACCGACCTCAACGGGTGGAACGGCGACGTGCACGTGACCGAGGTGTGCAGGTGCAGCGCCGCCCGGCAGCTAGGCACCGGTCGTTGGGCATGGCGCCCGATCTTGCACCGCATCGACCGCCCGGTTAAGTCTCTTAACAATTAGGACAGTTAACAATTATGGCTACCGATACGCGCGCCCCCCGGCGCAGGCCCTCGGCCGTCGACGTCGTGCAGTATTTGATCATTGGGTTTGTCGCCGTCTCGGCGCTCGCTGGCGCGTTCACGCACATGCACGATTGGACGTTGCGCGAGATCGACGCGGCGCTCGTCGACGCCGGCATCGCCGCGCACACGCCGCATTGGTTCGGTTGGGCAAACGCCGTGATCAGTGAGCTACTGCCTACCTCGGCGTTCCTCTCGATCCGGCAGCGCCAGCGTCAAGGGCGCTCGACGACGTACCCGACATGGCTATTCGGCGGCGCGTTCGTCGTGTCGATCATGGCGCAGCTTTCCGCGACGGGTATCGATGTCCCGTTCGCTGCCGAGTTCCTGGCGACGCTGCCGGCGCTCGCCGTGCTGGCGCTGTCTAAGTTGATCTTTGCCGACGTCGAGCACGCCGCGGCCGAGCGCGCCGCCGCGGAACTTGCCGCGGAACGTGCCGCGGAACTTGCCCGGCGCGAGCGCGCCGAGGCCGCGGAACTTAGGCGCCGGCAGGCGGCCGAGGCCGCGGAACTTAAGGTGCAGCGCGAGCGCGAGGCCGCGGAACATGCCGCGGAACTTAACGCCCGGCTCGCCCGCGAGGCCGCGGAACTTAGCGCCCGGTTGGAACGCGAGCGCATCGCCGCCGAGGGCGCGGCGATTACCCGCCGTGCAGAGATCGAGGCCGAGGAACGGCGGCAGGCACGCGAGGCCGAGGAACGCCGGCAGGCCCGCGAGGCAGAGATCGAGCGCGCCGCCCGCATCGAGCGCGAGCGCGTCGCCGCGGCGGCCGAGGCCGAGCGCCAGCGCATCGAGGCCGAGGCGCGCGCCGATGCCCTGCGCCGGCAGGCCGAGGCCGACGCCGCCATGCGCGAGGCCGAGGCGCAGCGTGTAGCGGTCGAGGCCGAGGCCCGGCGCCTCGCGGCCGAGCGCGTCGCCGCGGCCCGCCACGAGGCGCAGGCGGGCGGCGACGAGGCGCAGGGCGGGGCGCACCGCAAGCGCCGGTCGCGCCAGGAAACGGCCGCCCTCGTCGCCGACGTACTCGTGACGCTGCCGGCCGGCACGACGCGCGACGCGGCCGTCGTCGCCGTGGCGCAGGCCCTCGACATGACCGAGCGTTATGCCCGCGAGTTCGTGTCGCCCGATTGGGACGCGGCTAGTTCCGCGGCCCGGCCGGTCGAGCCGGCCGCTAGTTCCGCGGGCGGCGCCGCTAGTTCCGCGGCTAGTTCCGCGGGTAGTTCCGCGGCCGAGGCCGCTAGTTCCGCGGGCCGACGGCACCTCGCCGTCGTTGGTTCCGCCTAAGTTCCGCGAGTAGTTCCGTCCGCAGATAGGCCCCGTGGGGCGGCGTAGCGACCTTGCCCCGGCAGCGCGCCGCCCCACGGTCCACCTCCCGAGAGAGGCACGCACAAGATGTCACAGGCACCTACCGGAAGTCTGCCGCCGACCGACGACACGCCGGTCGACGAGCGCCCCCCGTACGGCGACGACGGCGGGCGCTGGCGCCTCGCCCTCGTCGTCGGCCTCGTCGCGCTGGCGCTCGTCGTCGTGGCGTACGCCGCGAGCCGGGCCGTGCGCGCCGTGTGGCGCACGCTGGCGCACGAACGGACGCGAGGGGGGGTGATCTATATGTATGGCGCCGATGAGCCGTACGCCGGGCCGATGTACCGCGTCGAGTTTTTCGATGATCAGTACCGGCAGCTAGCCGACCTCGACTTGCGCGTCGCCCTGCCGGCGCTGCGCGGCCCGGCCGCCGACGCCGCCCTCGACGCGCTCGCCCGCGAGTGCCGGCGCGAGGTCGAGTCGCGCGACGCGCAGCGCTGTTTCCGGCCGCGCCTCGTCGTGCTCGACGTCGACGGCTCGACCCTGCGCACGTGGCACGGTGTCGCGTGATCGAGTTCGCCGACCTCGCCGCCCTCGCCGCGCCGGCACCTAAGCCGCCGCCCGGCATCGAGCGCGTCATGTCGCCTACTGGCGTCGCGGCGTTGCTGATCTTCGCGTTCCTCGTCGACTATTTCTCGTGGTTTCCGGCATGGGCGCAGGTGCGTATCACGTTCATTTCCGCCGTTACCGGGTTCCGGCAGGGATTCGACGGCGGGCCGCTCGACACGTGGACCGTCGAGCGCGCTACCGACGTCGTGCGCATGGCGCTTGACCAGGCGAAAGGCAGTTACATCGCTGGCGCAATCCCCCTGCAAATTGTAGGAATTGCGGTCGGCGCCCTGAGTATCTACACGCTCGGCCTCATGCTGCCCGCGAAACTGTCCAAAAAGCTCGGTCGATTCGTCACGGCGGCATTCAAAGAAACCGGGTTCCGCAAGGTGTCGTGGCCGATTTGGGCGCTCGCCCTGCCGCTCGGCCTACTCGCGGAACTGCCGCAGGGTTGGATGGGTCTAGTTACGACATTCACGGTTGACGACGTGTATGCGTTCGTCGGCGCTCCCATTCCTAAAATCGTGTTCGGGGTGGCGTGATGCACATTCTTGCGACGGCCGCGGCCGAAACGCCGAAAGGTTGGGGCGGGCAACTCGGCATCCTTGCCGGATTGGTCGGCATCTATCTCGTGTGGCGTATTGATTTGTGGTGGCGCCAGCATCACGGCGAGGGGGCAGACCACTCCCCTACCGAGCCGGCGCCCCTGCCCGCCCCTGAGACTCGCAGGTCGGTCGCGTCTCGTCTCACGTCTCACGATGAGACGCCGCCCCGTAAGACAGACGTTAATGAATGGTGGGGCGGCATTTCCTATGAGCCTGACGGTACCGGCCGGCGTGTCTACAAACGACCGGCCGCGTACGGCGAGGAACCGTTCGGCGACGAACTCGACCTCGCGCTCGAAATTGTCAGCGATAATGACGCCGAGGTGCCCGACGACGAGCCGGTCGACGAGCCGGCCGTCGCCGAGGTGCCCGTGCAGGAAACGGCGTCGGAATACGCGGCGCGCTGCCTCGGCCTCGGCCACGAGAAAGCGGCCGTCGTCAAGGCGCTACGCGAGCACTACGGATTGAGCCGCGCGCAGGCGTACCGAGTTGCCGGCGCGGCCGAGCGCCCGGCCGGGCGTCGAGCCGCCTAGATCGAGCGCAGGCGGGCGCGTCACTTCCCCGACGCGCCCGCCTGCGCCGTAGGGTAGGCGCGCGCCCCTCGGTCACTGCCAGCTATGGCAAGATCACCCAACGTCGAGAGAGGCCGACGGATGATGGAAACCGCAGAGATCGATATTCGTGCACATGACACACACGGCGCCCGGCTCGCACTCGGCGGCGTGTTCGACTTGATCGAGGAACGGCGGGTAACCCTCGACGCGCAGGCAGCAAGCGAGGGCGTGCCGGCGCCCGCGGCCCGCTACGCCGGTCCGGCGCTCGTCGTGCGCGTCGTCGACGTGACGGCCGACGCCGCGGCGCTCGCCGACGACGAGGTGCGCGCGCACCTAGAACACGTCGCCCGCCACGGCGCGCGGTGCGGCGTCGTCGTCGAGCTGCACGGCACAACCGAGGCCGCGAGCAAGGCGTGCGCCGGCTCGCGCGGCTTGCTCGCCGCCTTGCTCGACCGGCGCGCGCTGCGCGTCATCGAGCCGACGGCCGGCGTCGAGCGCCCGGCCGTACGGCTGTCGCCCGAGCCGGGCGAGCCGGGGCACCTCGCCGCCCTCGTGCGCCGCGGCATGGCGTACCCGCCCGAGGTCGACGAGGCGACGGCGGGCGGGTACCTCGACGGCATGATCGCCGCGGCCGGCGCCGCGGGGGGCGCCGTCGCTATGGCGTTCCTCGGGATGGAACTGCGCCGCACGGCCGACATGCTCGATCCGGAAGGCGGGTTGATCACGTGCCCGCTGTGCCTGCCGGCGCGACGGTGGCGCCCCGACGAGATCGAAACGCACCTCGTGCAGACGCACGCGGCGCTCGCCCGCGGGGGTGCGCAGTGACCCCCGGCAACCGACCCCCGGCCGCGGCGTTCGCGGCCGGCAGCAACGACACGAGAGGTAGCAAGGTGACCGACGACAAGACGCAGACGCCCGACCACGAGGGCGCCGGCCGGATCGACGACGAGACGGCCGAGGCGATTTTCGAGACGATGGCAGAGCAGTACGGCGAGGTACCGCCGCCCCTGCGCGAGGCGTACGGGATCAACGCCGACGGCTCGATCGCCGATGGCGGGTTGACGGCCGAGGGGCGCGCGCACGCCGAATTGCTCGGCGGCATCGTGGCGGCGTTCCTCGGCAAGCAAGAGGCGCGCACGCGGCACGCGCATCGGTTCGCGCTGGCGACGGCGCACTCGCTCGGGCACGGCATGGCGCTCGATCCGTTCGGGTTGCGCGGCCCGGTGCGGGCGGCGCTGCGTGCCGGCGCGCAGGCGTTCGCGGCGGCGCTCAACGACGGCGAGACGGACGACGACGGCATCGACGACGACGACGCCGAGGTCGCCGAGGCTATCGCCCGCGACGGCGAGGCATTCGAGCAAGCGCCCCCGGAAATGGCCGAGGCCGTGACGGCGTTGCTGCGGCAGCAATTCGGCCCCGACGTGCGCGTCGTCGACGTCCGGCTGACGCCCGACGGCCGCCCCGCGGCGCGCGTCGATCCGTCATCGCTGCGCGTCGATCAAAAGGCGCGCGTGTACGGCCCGACCGGGCGCCGGCCGCGGCCGTCGGCGCAGGGCGCGCGGGCCGACGAGTTCGACGAAACCGACTTCGCCACGGCGGGCAACTCCGGTCCGGGTTGGTTCGCGCCGCCCGCGGCGTCGAGCGGGCCGTCGACGGAATGGCCCGGTCCGGTCGAGCCGACGCCGACGCCGGGCGAGTCGGCCCGTTCGGGCGAATCGGCAGCGCCGGCCGCACCGCAGTGCGACACTGGTAACGCCTCGCCGTCGCCCGCCCCTGCCCCTGCCGGCAGTAGCGACGGCGGCAACGGTTCCTCGGGCGACTCTGGCGCCGGGGGCGGGGGCGGCGAGTAGTCGCCGCACAGCACACCTCGCCCGCGTAGCGAGCGCCCGCCCGAGGCGCAGAACGGCCCGCATCGGAGTCCCTACCGATGCGGGCCGTTCCCTTGTGATCACGGAACGCACGCGCTAGCGTTGGTCGCGTTGGACACGCCTAACGAGAGGTGCGCTCATGTCTGCCCCACGTCACGCCCTGCCGGCCGTCGGCTCGGCCGCCGTGCCCGGATCGGTCCTGCCCCCTACGCCCCTGCCGTCGACGCAGCGCGACGCGGCCGACTACACGGTGCGCGTGCAGGTCGGCCCGAACGGCGCGCAACTCGTCGCGCTCGCTAACGGCATCGTCATCGCCCGGTCGGGTTGGTCGATGGACGTCTCGGCCGCGTGGCAGGCGCTCGGGTTTGCGCTTAACGCCTCGCTCGTGCGCGTCGCCAACCGTGCCGCCCGCCCGGCCGGGGGCGACGCATGAGGGCGCGCGTGTACCTCGACTATCGGACGCCCCCGCCCCCGGTGCGCGTCGTCGTCGCCTGCGCGGCGTTCGCCCTCGTGGTCGGCCTGCTGTTCGTCGGGTACGCCACGGCCGCGGGCGTCGTCGCGGGGGCGTACCTCGCGTTCGGCGGCCGGGCGGGCGGCCGGGCGCCGGGCGTCGGCACGTTCGTATGGGCGGCCGGGTTGCTCGCCCTGTGCGCGGTCGAGCGCGTCGTGCGCGAGGCGTACGTCGGCGCCGGCATATTCGTCGCCGTCGCCGTGCTCGTGCTCGTGGTGGCGCCCGTGCTCGGCCGCGTGCCGGGCCGCGGCGGCGCCATCGGGTGACCGTTGAGCGATTCGCCTGCGAGCCGGCGCGACGGCCGCTAGGTTGATCTTTGCGGGCAGTGTTTACGCATGGCGCTGCCGGTCCTTCTGCGGTCGCCTAGCGAGGGCGCCGTGTTCGGATGATGAGAGGCCCGGCCGAGGTACGACGGTCGGGCCTCTTGCATGTCCACACACGAGCGGCTAGCGTTGGGCGCGTTGGACGCGACCGACACGAGAGGGAACGATCATGCACAAGGGACACGAGACGCGCACTTGCTCGGGCCTGCCGGCCGGCGTCGGCCCGGCGCACCTCGACGCCTGCACGACGTCGGGCGGCATCGTTGAGTGCGCCGAGGGTTGCCCGCGGTTCGCTGCGGTGCGGGCGGCGTGCACGCCGGCAGCGATCGAGGCCGACGAGGTGATCGAGGGGCGCGAGGCCGACCGGTTCGGCATCGCCGTCGGTGACTTGATCATCGGCCGTGATGTCACGATGGGCGGCTCGCACCTCGGCGCCGTCGTCGAGATCATTCCGCCCCTGCGCCACTCGGGCCAGTACGGCAACCGGTACCGCGTGCAGTGCGGCGAGGTGTACGCGACGGGCGGGCCGATCGAGCGCATGATCGAGTGCCCGACCGTCGTGCGCGAGTTCGGCGGCGAGCCGATCGACTGCACGGCGTGCTCGTCGACGCACGCGACGCCGGCCCGGTTCGTCGCCTGCCTCGTCGCGCACGCGCAGGCCGACCACGAGCGCCGGGCCTGCACCGCGGCGTAAGCCGCCCACATAGCACGAACGGCCGCGCGGCTCGCCCCTGCTAGGGCGAGCCGCGCGGCCGTTGTGCGGCGTATACGATTAACCTCAGTGCTATGACACGAGGCAAGGCTAAGGCGCAGGCGAATGCGGCGCCCGAGGAAAAGACAAGTATCTATCAGGCGTTACCCGAGGAATTTCTAGAATGCCTCATGTCACGCCGCCACGCATTCCCGCCCCTACGTAACCAGCGCCGGCAACACGTCGTCATTCGATGGGGTAAGCGGCCCGACGAGGCTATCGACACAACCGAGTTCATCGGGACATGCGCCCTGTGCGGAACCGAACGTACGCTCGTGCGCGACCGCTACACGCATACGTTCCTGCGCGCCACGTACGACTACCCCGAGGGATACAAACCGCCCCCCGGCGTCCGATGGGACCGGGGGGCGGTATTCGGCGAGTACGACCGGCGCTTTCCCGTCACGGGGGCGCCCGTCGTTCGGGACGTCACGCCCTCGCGCTGACTGCCTTTCGCGCTGCACGCTTCCGCGGCGCCGGCTCGGCCTCGGCCGCGGCCGGCGCCGCTTTCTTGCGCGCTGCCGGCGTCGTCGACGTGCCCCGCTTGCGCGGCGTCGACTTTGCCGGCTCGGCCTCGACGACGGCCGCGGGCGCCGCCTTTCGGGGCGCCCGCTTGCGAGGTGCCGGCGTCGGCTCGGCGACCGGCTCGGCCGCTTTCGTCGGGCGCTTGATGCCTGTCACGCGCCGGGCCGTCGCCTCGCCCGTCCGCGAGAACTTGAATAGCTTTCGCGGCGGCTTGCCGGTCGTACCGGGTTCCTCCCAGTACGACACGCAGACGCCGCCCTCGACGAGCCGGTCGAGCACCTTGCCGGCGCTCGATGATCCGACCGCCTCGTCGACGCCCCCGCCGTAGAACTCGGATCGGGGCGTGTCGAGCATGTGCGTTAGTACCTTGATCGTTAGTCCGGTCACTAGCAGTGTGGACTCTTGCGCGGGTGTCTTTGCCATGCCCGGCAGTCTAAGCGGCGTTGTGCCGCCGCATCACGTCGCGCCACGCTGCGACCTCGGGTGTCTCGGGATCATCACGCCATAGACGTAGGTCGGTCCCGTTCGATCCGATGTCGTCCCAATACGCGATGCCGGTTACGCCCTCGGCCGCGGCGATGTCGGCAACGCGCGTGATGAACTCGGCCCGGCCGTTGCCGCTAGCGTCGGCCCGAGCGCGCGCCGCGCCGAACTCCGGGAACTCTAGCGGCGCCCCGATAGCGTCGCGGTACCGCCATAGCGGCGCCAGGAATGCGACCGGATCGGGATAGCCCGATTCCCACGAGTTCGCATATACGTCGATGCCGGTCCGACCGACGCCGACGTGATACCTCGACCAATCGCCCTTCCCCTTTCCGGGCGCGTTGCTCATTGTCCACTGATAGGTACTCGTCGGCACGAGCGTTACGTGCCCGCCGTTCGGGTGCGTGCCGACCCACTCGGCGAGTTGGAAGTACCGGCGCCGGTACTGCTCGACCGGCTCGCGCTTGCGGTCGGCCTCGTGCCGCCACGTGAGCCGCGCCGGCCGGTCGATCTCGTCGAGCAAGGCGCGCACGCGGCGCTCGGCCTCGGCGTCGCTCGGCCAGTCCTGAAAGATCAGGGCGGGCACGAGGTCGGGCAGCAACTCGCGCAGGCGCGCGACGCGCTTATCGCCCGTCTGCGGGCGCCACGTAGGCATACCCCTCGACTGATACCCGAACACGCGGCATAGCCGATTCTCGGGCAGCACAGGCACCCTACGGTCGTACTCCCGTGGGTCGATTGAGGCGCCGACGAGCATCATGCGCCCCCCGCCCTCGTGGTCGGCTGTACGGCCGGGGGCACGACGAGCCGGGCGACGTAGGACACGAGCGCGGTAACGGCGCTCTTTGCCACGGCGAGGCCGAGCGCCACCCAATACGCCTCGGTCCATTCGATGCCGCCGGCAACGGCGGCAGTGAGCACGACGGCGACGGCGGCGAGCACGTCGACGGCGAGGCCCTGCGCCAGGGTGCGCAAGCCGCGGTTACTGGCGTCACGGACAACGGCGCTCGGCGATGAGGTATGAGCATTCATTCGACTATGCCTTTCGCTCTTGACTGTGTAAGTGCGCCTCGACGACGTGCGGAACGTGTATCGACAACATTTCTTCTAGTCGATGCCTCGATCGGATCAAGTCGTCTACTTGATCTTGCAGTGCGCGAACGGTCGCGCGCAGCGCTTGCGAAACGTCTTGCTCGCGGGCGAGCTGATCTTGCACGCGGTCGAGCTGCGTGCGCACGCGCTCGACGTGTTTGTCTTGTTCCTCAATGATCTTGCGCAGGCGCTCGATAGCGTCGCGGTGTTCCTCTAGATCGACCTTGCGCGCGTTCGACGCATTCGCATGTGCCGTGCTGCGAAACGTCAACCCGGCCGTGCCGAGGGCGACGGCCGCCGAAACGAGCGCAACGATAATCGCCGCATCCATCGCCGCCCCCCTACGTTCCGTCGCCCGGCTCTTGCCACCCCGCAAGCGTCATCACGAGCACGCCGAACGCGAGCCACACGGCGCCGCCGAGCCAACCCCTTTCGACCTCGCCCGCCATCCAACCGAACACGAATAGCGCCGCCCAAAAAATCTTGATCAGCACAGCGGCGAGGAACGGCCAAATGTCGAGCACAGGGAAGCGTCGCCGGCCGAGGGCGCCAGCGAGGCACAGGGCGCCGACCACGAGCCACGCCCATGCGAACACGTGCGGCGAGGCGAGGTCGAGCAAGAGCGGCGCAATCGTGCCGCCCCCGCTCGGCCGGCACAGCGAGAACGCATAGACGAAATCGAGCAACGCCAGAAACAGGAGCACGGCGCCGCGGCGGCCGACGATCCGCGGCGGCGACGGCCAGCGCGTCACGACTTGCCGCCCGTCCACTTGACGCCGAGGTGCCGCCACGTGACCGGGCCGACGATGCCGTCGGCCGCTAGGCCGCGCATCGACTGATACCACTTGACGCCGGCAACGGTGCGCGGCCCGTACTTCCCATCGGCCGGGCCGCACCTGCGCGCCCCGATCCATTCCTGCACGTACGCCGCATCGGCGCCGGACAACGCCGGCTCGCGCAGCACGAGCCGGCGCGAGCCGGGCGCGTGCTTAGGCGCCGGCCGCGACGAGCCGCCCGGCCGGGCGCCCGGCGCCGGCCGCGGCGACGTCGGCTTGACGGCGTGCGGGCCGAACTTGTCGGCGATGCCCCATGCGCCAGCGCGCCGGCCGTTGACGTCGGCCCGGAACGAAAAATGCGCGTGCTGCACGTGCGGGTTGGTCCCGTGATACGCACGCGGTTTCCAACCCCACGAGCGCGACCAAATCGTGCGCCGATAGATGATGTACTGCAAGCGATTCTCGCGGCCGGCGCGGCACTCGGCGACAAGCCACGCGACGATACGCGCCATCGGCACGCCGTCGACGTCGACGTCGAGCGCCAGCACGGCGCCGTCGTCCCGCGGGTTGTGATCAGAGATCGACAACTTGTGATGTGCGTCGCCGATCCATCCATCCGACCTGCGGTCGCGCCGCGGGTTGATCGCATCGAACTCGCCGCGCAGGTTGACGCCGGGCGGCACAAGGTAAGCGCGAGCCATCACGCCCCCTCAACCGGAAGATTTACGGGCGCCGGCGTCGAGCTCGATGGGTCGGACGGGAAATCTTCCGGTCCGGCGCCCTCGACGCCCTCGTCGACGCGCCAGTCGTCGGCCGTCTCGTCGAACTCGACCTCGGCGCCCGCGAGCGATTCCGGGCTGTCATCTTCGATCTGCACGGCCGCGTCGGCGTCGTCCCAACGCACCTCGTCGGCGTCCGTCATTGCTGCCCCCCTCGGTTGTCCTGCCCGCGGCCCGGCGTCGGATCGGCCGGGCCGTGCGGGTGCTCGATGACTGGCGCCGCGGCGGCGACGCGCGTAGGCAGGCGCTCGGCCAGCACGCGGCCGATGCGCCGCTCGACCTCGGCCTCGACGGCGGCATCGAGGTCGGGCGCCGGGCCGATCGACTCGATACGGGCGTTTCGCAGCGCCCGCCACTCGCCCGCGAATAGGTCGCGTACGACCGTGAAACCGGTATCGGCTCGCATTGCGGCGACGACGTGCGGCACCTCGATTGCCGACCACGAGGCGCCGTTGTCGGGCGAAAATTCCTCGGCGTCGATGACGGCGCCGCTTTCCATGTGAATGCGTACGCGCATCGCCCTAGCCAATCCGTCGATAGCGGATATACGACGACGGTTGCATAACCGTTCCCGTCGCGTTGGTAGCGAGTTGCGCCCACTGCAATTGCACGTTGCCGGCCGTGCTGCCTGCCGTCAGGATCGCCGTTTCGAGTGACCACACGTGCAGCGCCGTCGAGTTCCGCGGGTTGGTCATGCCCGCTTGCGTCGAGTGCCCGTGAATCACCCATCGCATTTCGGTCGTGTTCGCGTCCGTTTGAATCGCGTTCGACGAGCCGGGACCGCCGAGCAAGCGGTTAAACGAGGTGCCGGTCGGCGCTGTCCACGCGGTGCGCAGGCCCGCGACTTGCAGGCCCGACCAACGGAGGATTGCATCGAACTCGTATTGCGCCCCCGCCTCGATCGGAAAGAATAGATCCGTGTCGTTGACCGGGGTAATGCTCGACGTGACGGTCTGCGAACTCTCTTTGATCGCATAGTTGTACGTGAGGCCCGACAGTAGGGCAGTTGTGATGCGCTGCCCCGCGGCGATTTGCGGCCACGTAGCCATGACTTACCCCCGTGTTAGAGCGAGACGTGCGCGGCAGTCCAGAGACGGACATCGACGCCCGGACCGTGGAAAGAGAAAACGCCGTTGACGCCGCGAACGACCGTGAACGTCTGCGGACTGCTCGTGCCCGTAATCGCTGTGACCGTCATGCGCTCGCCGCCGATGTTGACGTCGAACGGGAACTCGGCCGGGTCGGTAGTCCATAGATATTCGTCGTCGGAATTAACCGTGACTGTCGTCGTGCTGTCGTTGACCAACACGGCGACCGACGAGCCGACGGTATCGACGCGCCAATCGTCGTTATCGGTTACCGCCACGTCCCACACGCGCGCAGGCGAGCACGCTAGCTCGACGTCCCACGAATACATGCTGAGTTGCTGCGTGTATCCCTCGACGAGCAAGTCGAGTTCGTCGCCCGCTACCTGCAATGGCGGGTTACTGATCGAGAATCGCGCGCCCGGCCGTTGCATTTGCATCCATGAGCCGATGAGGCCCGCATTCCGGGCGAGGTCGAGCGAGACGCGCGGCCATCGCATTTCGTCCCATGTGCCGAGGTGCAAGCGCCAACCCGCGAGGTCGGGCAATTGCTCGTCGCTCTCGACGTTGGCGTCGACGGCATCGTCGTACTTCCCCACGGCGGCGATGTGTTCCTCGTCGGCCGCCCGGTACTGCCCCCCGGCGTCGCGGGTAACCGTGATGTCGTTCCGCACCCGTTGGTCGTCGTCGGTCGGCTCGGGCGGCTCGGCGATGTGGCCGAGGTCGAAATCTAGATCGGCCTCGGTTCCCACATTGAGCCGGGCGCCCGACGGCCGGTAGGCGAGCGCCGTGCCCGATTCATAGAGCACGCCGAGGTCGGCGTCTTCGCACGTCTGCAAGAGGCTTAGGAACGTCTCGGTACGCTGGCGCCCCATCGCTTGCGACGTGCCCGACTCGACGTATACGCGCACGCCTTCCTCGTCGCATAGGCGCTGCACGCGGTCGGCCGCGAGTTCGCCCGAGTAGCCGTTCGACACAAGCGCAAAATTCGTGTTCACGAACGGCAACGTGTCGGCGCCCGCGTACACGTGCGCGAACGACGCCTCGGTCGTGCCGGCCGATCCGGGAATGAGGAAACCGGTAATCGTGCCGACCGTGCCCGGCTCGGTTCCTGTCTGCGCGTAGAACGTGACCGTGCCGACTTGATGCAAGAGCATTGCCCACGAAATGTTAGCGCCGCTCTTGACGGCCTCTAGTTGATAGGCAACCCAATTCGTCGGCGAGACGCCATACCCGTTCGTCGCCGTCGTGAGTACGGCGCCGTTGCTGTCTAGGCCCTCGGTAATGATCGTCGTTGCGTCGCCCTTGATGCGCCACGTTTTGACTGTGCCCGATCCGGACCATTGAATAAATGTCGTCATCGCCGCGGGCATGGCGTTAAGGCGCATGAGGAACATTGCCGAGAAACCGGCGCCGGTCGAGCGCAGCACGCGACCGCGAATCGTCGAGTCCGTGCCGTTGAGTTTGAGCACGGCGCCAGCGCCGGGCAACGTCTCGTCGGCGCCGAACGTGACGTTAATCGTCGACGCCGGCTCGCCGTTCACGGCGGCCGACGACGCCGCGGTCGCCTCGCTGCCATCCTCTAACGGCCAATACCCGGCCGGGTTGTACCGCGTCAACTGCCGATAGAGCGGCGACCGTAGCGCCGCCTTGCCCTGCTGCAATCGGCGCAGCACGCCGGCCGCCTCGACCGTTGTCACACAGTCGTTGCCGGATTGGTCCCACCGAATCGGCCACTCGGCAACGGTGCCCGTGAACAGAACGGCCGTCGACTCGAAATGGTGGTAGTGGATCGACAGCGCCCCGGCGTTCGTGTTCGTCACCCAACGCAGCACGTAAAGGCCGACGCCGGTACCGCCCGGCAGTTCCGTCGCGGCGTCCGTCGTCACGTGCCATGTCGTCGGCTCGGCCGTTCCGTCGCGCCACACGCGGGCGCGAATCGTCGGGCCGTCGGCCTGCACGCGCGTCCAAATCAACTGGTTAACGGCGTACGTGAAACCGACCGACAGGTTTTCGTTTAGGTCGTTGTTAAGCGCGCCGATTCGCTTTTGAATCTTGATCGTGATTTCGCCGGCCGGTTTGAACTCGGTAAGCACGCGGTACTGATTCGAGCCGTCCTGATAGCGCACAATCGTCGACGAGATCATCGGCCCGCCTGTCGGCATGACGGGCATACTCGCGCACACGAGCACGTCGGTATCGTGCGAGTTCGCCGACACGAGCCGGGCGTAATCCGCGGTGTTCGGCGCGTTTTTCGTGTGAATGCCGATCGAGCCGTTAACGGTCCATTGGGTTGTGCTCGTGTGCGTCCACGTTTGACCGCTCGGCGCCGTTCCCCAACCCGACGCCGACACGCGGTCGAACACGTCGTATCCACGTTCTAGGCGCACTTGCAACGGCGTGTTTTTCCCGAGCGAGCCGTACCATTCGCCCATCGGGTTACGCGGCGAGTAGTTGCCCGACCGGTTGTCGATGGAAAGCGAGCACTTGCCAGGATCGACGCGGGCCGCCTCGTCACTGCGGCCCGCGGCAATCTCGATTCCATCGGCGACGCGCACGTCGTCGGTAATCTCCTGCCACGTCCACGCGCCCGGATCGCCGGCCGGGTTGGCGCCGGGCGCGATGTAGACGTGCACAGGTAGGGGCGTCTGCGGGAACGCCATTCCGTCACCCCTCTTGCAGTAGGTTCGCCGTGCGGATAAGCCGACGCATGAGCGCGACGATTTCGCGCTCGCCGCGCAGGTGGATTTCTACGGCGCCGCCACCCATGCCCCCGCCCCGCTTAAGCGGCGTGACCTGCGCGCCGCGCGAGAGGTGCACGAGTTCCGGGCCTCGCTCGCCGACGAGCGCCGCGCCGGCCGACTCGATGACGCCGCCTTTTGCCATGTACGGAATGTTCGGCGTGTCGATGGTTACCCGCGGAATCGACATGCCCATAAACGAGCCGCCGCCGATAGTGAGCCGCAAGTTATTCCATCCGCGAATGATGCTATTTACGACGCTACGGAATCCGGTACCGAGGCCGCGCCAGATTCCGGCAAGCCGATTGCCCATATTCCGACCGGCCGTAGTGATCCAATTGATAAACCCGGACACCTTGCCCTTTACGAAATTCCAGGCGTTTACCGCGCCATTCCGTACCGTGTTAAACGCGCCGACGTAAATGGAAATGTACCGGCGCGCTGCCGACATAAACCAATTGAACACGGCGACCGCGGCCGACTTGATCCACCCCCATGCGGCCTTAGCGGCATTGGTAATGATCTTCCATGCGGCGATCCAGAAATTGCGGAATGCGGCCGATTTGTTCCACAGAATGACGATGCCGGCCACGAGCAAAACGATGCCGGCAATGATCAACCCAATTGGGTTAGCGGTCATTGCCACATTCCATAGCCACTGCGCCGCGGCCATCGCTTTTGTTGCGACCGCGACGGCGCCTTGCTTGATGAGGTACGCGGCGAGTTGAGCCGTTGCCGCAACGAAATTGCCCGCGACCATAGCGGCATTCCATACCGCCTGCGCCGCGGCCGTCGCCAGCGTCGCCACGCGCACGGCCGCGACCTTGACGAGGTACGCCGCAATCTGTGCCGTGGCGGCAATCATGTGCCCGCCCACGACAGCGCCCCGCCATAGCCACTGTGCGGCCGTGGCGAGTTTCGTTGCGCCGGCCGCCGCGAGCGTATAGACCGAGTAGAGCTTTAGCGCCACGTTGAACGCGATGAACGCCGCGACAATCGCCGTGAGCACCTGCGGCGGCACGGCGCCGATGAGCCGCGCCAGCGCGCCGGCAATCGCAATCGAGAGGGGCGCAAGCGGCGCGACCGCTACGGCAATGTTCTTTGCCGCCGTGGCGATGTCGAGCAAAATGCGCGCCGTGCTCGGTCCCTGCGATTGCATGTACGACGCAAGCCGCTCGATGCCCCCGGCGTCGGACCATGCCCGCATCTTGTCGGACGCATCGGCGAGGAAACCGAGCACGCCCGGACCGTTCGACGAGAACGCGCCGAACAACTTGCCGATGACCGAGACGACGTTGCCGCCGATCCGAAAGAAGTTGTCGAACGCCGCCCGCCCTTGATTGGCGAGGAACGCGACGAACTTATCGAATCCGCCGCCGTCGACGAATCGCCCCAACTTAGCGAGCAACTTGTCGGCCGCATTCGAGCCGGCGTCGAACAACGGTTGAAGCTTAGGGATCGCCCTTTCGAGAATCTTAAAGCCGCCCGTCATCTGCGCGTAAACGGCCGGCTTATTCGCCTCGACAAACCCTTTCCATGTGTCCTTCATTGAGCCGTATTGCGTGACGACGGCGCGTTGTGCAGGCGGCAACATGGCTAGCTGCACTTTAAGTTCCTGCGCCGCCTTTTTCTGCTGCTCTAGGATCGACTCTTTCGTCTTGGCGTCGGGCGCGAGTTGCGCCGCCTTGCCCAATTTCTCGATCTTGTCGCGCGTCTTGTCGAGTCCGTCGGACGCCTCTTGCACCTCGGTAAACGCGCTCTTGACAACGGCGCCGTACACCTTGCCGGCAGCGCCAGCGCCCGCCATAGCGGCGCCGACAGAGACAATGCCGGCCGCCGCGCCCGCGGCAAGCGGACCGGCGGCCGGCGCGAGGGCGAGCGAGATTGCCTTACCTGTGTTGTCGGCGTGCTCACGAATCTTGTTGAATACGGCCGATGCCTTGTCGCGGGCAATGATGTTGAAAACTAGCGACGTATCGCTCGCCACGGCCGCCCCCGGTTACTTGTCGCTTGCCTTGTTTGCCTCGTCGATCCACGAGCACAACCCGAGAAATTCGCCGACCGTGAGCCGGCCGATTTCCCACGGCCGAATACCGAGGTAGTGCGCAAACAAGCCGAGCCGGTCGTGCGCGGCTTGCTCTAGCGCCGTCATTTTCCCGAGTCGTCGGCCTCGCCCTGCGCCGCGGCGATGGTTTCGTCGTGCTCGGCCGCGGCGATTTGCGCGTCGACAATGGCGAGCGCCTGTTCGCGCTCGGCCGGATCGAGCGCCGCCCGCATGAGGTTTTCGCGCCCCTCGCGCAGTTCCGCCGACGAGTGCGATAGCTCGACCTCGCCGACGTAGAAATCGGGCACGTCGTCGAATCGCAGCGTCGCGTGTCCGTCGGCAACCCGCATGAGGTGCCACACGAGCACGCGCAGGGCGCGAATGCTGCCGCCCTGCGCCTCGGCGACGAACTGCGCGTACGGCTTGCCGTACTGCCGTTCGATGATTGCGGCCTCACTCTGGCGCACGCGCCGGCCGTCGAACGTCCATACCTTGCGGTCGGCCGGGTTGCCTTCCGGCGTGTATGTGACTCGCATTCCCCTACCCCCGTTGTCGTTACTTGCCTGCGCCGCCGATGCGCTGCACGGCGGCATTCATGGCGCGCAGTACGGCGCGCTTGACCTCGGGCCGATTCGCCCTCGTGGCGTCGTGAAACCACGAGGGGCGGCCGTTCTGCTGCACCCATGTGTCGACGTCGCCGAACACGGGGTGCCGCCATCCGCGGCCCGAGTTGAGCCGCTTAGGCGCGTTGCGGAAATCGCGCGGCATCTTGCGTTTGCCGACGCGGATTCGCACGCCCGTTGTCTTGCCGGTCCAACGTGTCTGCACCTTGACCTCGCGGGCGATAGTCGCGCGCAGGGGCACACGCTGCCCCCGCGACGACGACGCCATGCCGAGAATGTTCGCGCGTGCGTCGAGCACGATAGGCTCGGCCGCCTTGCGCAATTCCTTGCCGAGGTCGCGGCGCAGTTTCTTCCCATCGGCCTCGGCCATGAGCCGGCGCGAAACCTCTTGGAATGCGCGTTGTTCGACCGTTAGCTCGATGGGCACGGCTACACGACGTTTCGCGTCACGACGCCCGACGTCGGGAAATCGACATCGACCTCGACGACATCGCCGACGCTGCCGGCAATCGGCGTCCACCCCTTGATAAGCACGCTTCCCGTGTACGACGGGTTCGTCGCCGAAACGGTCGACTGTGTGGCGCGCACCTCGAAAGGCACGACGGAACCTTGCAGGCCCCATAGCGTTTCGTCGATGTCGTTGTCGGCGTTGTCGTTGAGGAACGTCGCCGAGAGACTGCCCGACTTCAGTCCGCCGAGTACCTCTTTCCAGCCGAGCGAGGCAAACGTCGTAACGTCCTTTTCCTCTACCTCGGTCGTGAGTTCGATCG
>Ga0196958_10000177_pt1 | contig 20993 bp, 22 predicted proteins | sample S1v_10metaG_FD_148654 | JGI IMG/M metagenome (GOLD analysis project Ga0196958, IMG submission 148654) | Soil microbial communities from Anza Borrego desert, Southern California, United States - S1+v_10 | ecosystem: Environmental > Terrestrial > Soil > Desert | place: USA: California | collected...
AGCCGGCGCAGCCGTCGAGCAGTATTGTGAGGAGATCGGCAAGACTGATCTCCGCTCTTTGTCTGAAACCGAATGGCGCGAACTCTGCCGGCGCTTCATTGGGTCCTATCGAGACGCTCTGCAGACGAAATTGCGCAACGAGGCACCATTTTGAGCGCCGCGGTCGACGTTGTCGGGAATGCCCGGGTCGCTGCTGAACTTGCGGCCGCCGGGTTCTCGGTCTTCCCCTGCCATAACGGGGGGGCGAACGCCAAGAAGCCTATGCCGGGAGTGTTCTGGCGCTCAGCTTCCACATCGGATCGGGTTAAGGTCCAGGGATGGTGGCGCAGATGGCCCGATGCAGCCGTTGGCTTGGATCTGGCAAAAAGCGGCTTGGTCGTTATCGACGCGGATCGACACGGTGCTGATGATGGCGTCGAGGCCGTCGCTCACTTGATGCACGAGAACGGGTTCGACCCCAATCCCGTGCCAACGGTTGCGACACCCAATCAAGGGACGCACTTCTATTTCCGCCAGCCAGACGGGGAGGCGCTAGGGAATGGCAGGGGAGCACTGCCGCCAGGCATCGATGTCCGTGGTGCCGGCGGCTATGTCATTGCCCCTGGGTCAGTGATGGAGGATGGGCGGCGGTATGAAGGGTTTGGCGCCATCGGCGATGCACCCTTATTGCCTGATTGGCTCCAATCCATCATCCGCGGCCAAGGCGTTAGCCCTATACCACTAACCGCGGCACCTCTTTCCCGCCACACCCCTCCATCGGACGAGCGAATTGCTGCATATCTCGATCGAGCGCTCGAGGAGGAGCTCGACGCCGTTCGGTATGCCCCAAAGGGTCAACGCAATCACCAGCTCAACATCAGCGCGATGAAGATCGGGCAAATGGTTGGGGCAGGGTGGATAGGCGAAGGCGAGGCGGTGACGCTTCTGGAGGCGGCTGCTGCGGAATTGTCGGCGGATGATGGACCGGCTCAGACACGGAAGACGATCCGGTCTGGAATGGCAAAAGGTCGATCAGAGCCGCGAGAGTTGCCGGAGGACCAATATGAGGTTGTTACGCAAGAGGACTTTGAAGCGTCGGAGCGACTGAGGCGGTCTTTTGATGCGAAGAAGGCTGCGCCGGCCGATATCGGAATACCGATATCGAACGATGTCGACACAATCGACACCACCTCAACAGCTCCCCAGTTCGATCTGCCCGATCCGTTTCTTCACCCACCCGGGTTGGTCGGGGAATTGGCCGATTGGATTTGCAACTGGACGGCTGAGCCTATTCGTATTCACGCCGTAGGGGCGGCATTGGTGATCGTTGGTACGCTGATCGGGCGGAAGGTATACTCCCGGACCCGACCCAGTTCAGCAGCTTTGTATATCGGCGCGATCGCACCCTCGGGCATGGGGAAGCAGCACCCACAGGACGCGATAAGAATGGCACTAGACGAGGTTCAGGGATCCTCCGCCCTCCATTGCGGCTGGAACGTTTCCCTCCCCGCTTTGGTCATGGCCCTGCACACGAACGCGTCGAAGGTAATGATCGCTGACGAGTTCGCTGACAAGCTTATTGGCCTCCGATCGAAGAATGCGTCCACGTCGCAGTCGGCGATCAGTGAGGGGCTCCGGTCCTTGTGGGGAACGAATACCGGAACATATAGCCCCGACGTATCCCTGGCTCGAGGCGATGCGAAGATCCTCCGGCCCCACCTTTCCTTCTACGGCGCCAGTACAGTCAAGGACTTCGTCCGATCGCTCGTATCGAAGGACGTAACAAACGGCCTGTTCAACCGGTTCTTGATCTTGCCCCGTTTTGGCGAGGTGGAGCGGCAGCCGGAACCCGATGGCATCATGCACCTGCCCATGGAGCTTAAGGACCGCCTTCAATGGCTCAGCGCCTGCCTGAGCCCGATGCAGCTGACGATGGCTGCCAGAGGGGACGGGTATCCTGCCGATCCTATCCAGGTTCCCTTCGACGCAACCGCGGAGGCAATGAACGAAGCAAACAGGCAATGGCAGCAGCAGATGCTGAGAGCATCGGAGGATGATGACGCCCTGATGTTGTGGGGACGGTTTGCCGAGCAAGTGAAACGGGTCGCGATGATTGTTGCAGTTGGCAGGTGCCCAGGCGATCCAGCATCCGTACAAATTACCGCACCTGACATGACCTTCGCCGCCGACTTGGTTCGGTACTCGATAGAGCAGTTCATTGGCATGGTTCGCCGGGACATGGTCGAGAGTTGGGTGCAGGCGCAGCATAAGCTGGTGCTGGGGCTCGTGAGGCAGGCAGGGACTATCTCGAAGTCCGATCTGGTCAACAAGCTGGATGGCCGTATTCAGAAGAAGGCCAGAGAGGACGTGGTCGCCTCTCTAATCGATGGCGGGAACATCGAGCCCTTAAGGGTAGATCCCGGCCCGAAAGGCGGACCACCAAAAACGGTATACCGGTGGATCAGAGATTAGGGCCTTCGGGCCCTTTTCTTTGGGAGGTTATTCAGGAGATCGCCACCCTGAACAACCGGTTATTCAGGGTTTGCTCCTGCCATTTTAGGGGGAAATAGGTAGGTTATTCCCGGTTATTCCGGGGTTGTTCAGGGCCCGAAAACCTGAATAACCTCCCACAAAATATCTAACAATACCAATGTCTTATATATATGTATGTAGTTATTCCGGTTATTCAGGTAGGGAGGTTCTCATTGCCCTATTTCAGGCCCGTTCTCTATACTCCCCCCCGGAATAACCTGAATAACCTCCCGCTTGCCCCCATTCCCCACATCCGGCACCTTGCTCTCGCCCTGACCGCATCTGTTCGGCTCCCTGCCCAAGGAGCCGATTATGAACAATCGATCGAGCTGGTACGTCTGCCGTACCAACCCTAATTGCGAGCCGCGAGCGATCGCATCGCTGCAGCGAGCCGGCTTCGGGCCATATGCTCCGCAGTTCTCTGTTGAGAAACGCCATCACCGAACCGGCGCATGGATCACCAAGCAGCACAATCTGATGCCGGGGTACCTCTTCGTTGAGGCACATGGCACGCCTGACTGGTTCTCGTTTCGCAAATGCGACGGCGTGAAGGGGGTTCTTGGCGTCTACAACGGCATGGGCGAGTTGGAGCCGTTTCCAGTGCCTTCTCGCCTGGTCGAGAAGATTATGGCTGCCCAGCTGAACATGGTCTTTGATCAGACTCGGGCAGCCAAAGAGCGAAGGGGTGAGGATGCGAAGTCGGTTTACCAGCCAGGCGTCTCAATTTGCATTACTGCGGGCCCATTTGCTGGTCACATCGGCGAGGTGGAGTCGGTTCGGGCAAACGGTACGATCTCCGCACTGACATCTCTTTTTGGTCGCATGACGCCGATGGAACTAGATCCGGCGCAGGTGGAGCTGGTTGCTGCGTAAAAGGTGTTGAACCTTCTTCCCACATCCGGCATTCCTGTCGCATCGGTGTTCTGTTTGCGGGGCTGTTGACCAGTCACACGCCGGCCGATGGGGTAGCGAGAGCTGTGACCCTAATTTTCTGCACGTCCAGAATTTGAACATGACAGGGGCCATCACCCCTGCTGATATCGAAGCGGGTGCTTTGCCAGTTAAACGGGGCGTGCATCGCGGCAGGCAAACTAGCGTGACGAACTCCCGGCCCGCTTCGATATACCATCATCACCCCTGAGCCACGGTCGCCCGATCGATACCCATTCCCCAGCCCATCGGTTCCCCCGGTAGGCTTCGTCACGTCAGGAGAGAGATGATGGCTGAAAAGCGCGCTCCTGTTCAGCGTCTATCCTGCCGCATCCCATGGGATATGCACCTTCGCGCCTATGAGGCTTACTCAAAGCGTTGGGGGCCTCAACCTGCAATGATAGACCTTGAAGGGCGCGGCTGTCGCGGTGGCTTTTCTGTTGATGAGTTGGATGAGCTCATTCCAGGCTGGCAGCAGGAGCTAGAAACGCGTGACGGCATGAGGCTTCTCCACGAGCGCCGGCTGGGCGAAAACTACTTCAAAGCCACCCCCGCCTAATCCCCCACAGGGGACGAGAGATCGGTGTCTGTACACCGCCACCGGGCGCAAATCTGTTCCACAAAATGCCGATCCCGACGCGGGTCGGAGAGCAATTTATTCCAAAAGCTTAGGTGAATTAAATGGCAGGGAGACCTCCCAGCGAGAAAACCTTCGCCAACATGCTGCGCGTGGCCATCAAGGAAGCGCATGGCGAGGGCGGCGACAAGTTGCGCGCCGTTGCCGATGCCTTGGTCAACAAGGCGCTCACAGGCGACGTGCCCGCCATCAAGGAAATCGCAGATCGCCTCGACGGCAAGGTGCCTCAGGCTCTGACCGGTGAAGAGGGCGGCGCAATCCAGATGATCCATCGCATCGAGCGCGCCATTGTCCGTCCTCAGGATTAAGACAGCCGAGGTCTTCGTGCCGCTGCTGTCCCCCGCTCGCGACAAGGGAGCGCATGGGGGCCGTGGATCGGGCAAGTCGCATTTCTTCGCAGAGATGCTGATCGAGGACAGCCTGGCCGAACCCGGAGAAACCGGCGAGGGTTTGCGGTCGGTCTGTATTCGTGAGGTACAGAAGGATCTGGCGCAATCGTCCAAGCTGCTCATCGAGAGCAAGCTGGCTTCGTTCGGCCTGGGCGAGAAGGATGGCTTCAAGGTCTACCGGGATGTGATCGAAACGCCCGGCGACGGCATCATGATCTTCAAGGGGATGCAGGACTACACGGCCGACAGCATCAAATCGCTGGAAGGCTTCAAGCGGGCATGGTGGGAAGAGGCGCAGGCGGCTACGTCGCATTCCATTTCCCTGCTGCGCCCGACCATTCGCGCGACCGGCTCTCAGCTCTGGTGGAGCTGGAACCCGCGCCGCAAGACCGACCCGGTCGACGTGATGCTGAGGGGCGAAGAGAAGCCAACAGGCGCCATCGTCATTCGGGCCAACTGGCGGGACAATCCGTGGTTTACGCCCGAACTCGAGCAGGAGCGGCAGGACTGCCTGCGGGTCACGCCTGACCAGTACGATCATATCTGGGAAGGTGGATACGCTGCGATAGCCAGCGGCGCCTATTACGCAAAGGTGCTGGCAGAGGCAAAGGCACAGAAGCGCATCGGGCGCGTGGCTGCCGACCCGCTAATGACGATCCGGCTCTTTGCCGACATTGGCGGGACCGGGGCCAGGGCCGACGCCTTCACCATGTGGGCGGCACAGTTCATCGGCAAGGAAATCCGCGTTCTCGACTATTACGAGGCCGTGGGCCAGCCGCTTGGCGCCCATGTCAATTGGATGCGCCAGCGAGGCTATACGCCGGACCGGGCGCAGATCTGGCTGCCGCATGACGGCTCGACGCAGGACAAGGTCTATGACGTGTCCTACGAGAGCGCGCTGAGGCAGGCCGGCTATCAGGTCACGGTCATTCCCAACCAGGGCAGGGGCGCCGCATCGGCTCGCATCGAAGCGGGGCGCCGGCTGTTCCCGGCCATGTGGTTCAACGAAGACACCACGGCCTCTGGTATTGAGGCGCTGGGCTATTACCACGAGAAGCGCGACGAGCATCGCCAGATCGGCCTTGGCCCGGAGCATGACTGGTCCAGCCACGGCGCCGATGCCTTCGGGCTGATGTGCATCGCCTATGACGATGTTGGCGAGAAGCCCATCGTGAACACTCGCGTCCGGTCGCTATCGAGGAGCATCGTCTAATGCGGATAGCACACATCAAGACAGTACAGCCCACCCGCGGACTCCCCTGGGAGACATTGCGCCGGTTCGTTGGTCAGCCGCGCAGGCTGGTGGACGGCAGCAAGGTTTATCTGTTCCGAGACATCTTCGAACAAGGCCGCTTGGTCACCTGCCAGTATGCCGTGCCAAATGGAAATGGCGGGAAGAAATGGCTCCCGTGTGCTGAAGGGTCGGCTTTCTCTGAGGTTCAGCCATGGCGCTTCAGGAAGGCCTCTCTGAATGGCTGACCGCAAGGACGAAATCGACCTCAAGGGCATCATCGCCCGAGAGATCGCAGCGGCTGAGACGGACAACAGCGAGCGCGCCAAGCGCCAGGCTGATGCCATCCGGTACTATCAGGGCGAAATGCCCGATGTGCCGGCAGAGAAGGGCCGCTCGTCCGTCGTCTCCCGCGATGTGGCCGATACCGTCGGCTGGATGCTTCCGGGCATCATCCGCGTGTTCACGGCTTCTGACCACATGGCGGTTGCCGAGCCTGTCGGGCCAGAAGATCAGGAAGGCGCCAAGCAGGCGACGGACGGCATCAACTACGTCTTCTGGAAGGACAACCCCGGCTATAAGATCGTCCACTCGGCGACGTGGGACAGCCTTCTTGGTGGTGACGGCATCGTCAAGGCCTATTGGGACGACACGCCGGAATATGCAGTCTCCTTCCATACCGGGCTGACCGAGGAAGAGCGCGCCATTCTGGTCGATGACGAGGACGTGGAAGTCCTGCAGGCCAGCAACGCCGACCCGATCGAGGTGCCTGACGGGATGGGTGGCGCGGTCTCGCTCCCGACCTTCGACGTGAAGATCAAGCGCCTCAAGAGCAAGGGGCGCACGGTCGTCGAGTGCATTGCGCCAGAGGATTACATCATCGATGGCGATGCGACCGAATGCCAGGAGGCCCGCTTTCAGGCCCACCGGCGCGAGCGCACCCGTTCGCAGCTCATCGAGATGGGCTTCGACCGGGATGCCGTTGAGGGTCTTGGGTCAACGCCCGAGGACAGCGACGAAGGGCTTGCCCGCGATCGGCAGGATACGCATTCCGCTGCGGACCCCTCCATGGAGATCATCGACCTCTACGAGTGCTATCTGCGCGTGGACATCGACGGTGATGGCGTTGCCGAGACCGTGCGGGTGTTCTGGGCCGGGCACAAGAACGGCGGGATGCTGCTCACGCCGGAGGGCGCCAAGGAGCCGTGGGAAGTCTGGGAAGACGAGACCCCGTTCTATGCCATCCCGTGCGATCCCGTTCCGCATCGCTGGGACAGTCGGTCGATCGCCGATGAGACCATGGACGTGCAGCGGGTCAAGACGGTCCTGCACCGCCAGTTCCTCGACAACATCTACGCCAGCAACAACCCGCGCACCTTCTCGACGGGCAAGATCGTCAACCCCGAAGCCCTGTTCGACAGCGCCTTCGGCCAGCACATCTTCGGCGAGGCCAATGCCACGCTGACGCCGCTCCCGGTGCCGTTCGTTGCGGGGAACGCCCTTGAGGCGATTGCCTATCAGGATCAGGTCATCGAGCGCCGGACGGGCGTCTCCCGATCCACCATGGCGCTGGACCCGGACACGCTGCAGAACCAGACCGCGACGGCCGTGCAGACGAGCCGGGACGCGGCCTATTCGCAGATAGAGCTCATCGCCCGCAACATGGCGGAGCTGGGCTGGAAGAACGTCTTCCGGGCCATCCTCAAGCTGGAGATCAAGCACCGCGACATGGCGCGCACCGTGCGCCTCCGCGGCAAGTTCGTGGAGATCGACCCCCGGCACTGGAATGCCGATATGGACATCTCCATCAATGTGGGTCTGGGCACTGGCTCCCGCGACCGGGACATGGCCATGCTCTCGGTGATCCAGCAGGACCAGATCATGCTGATCCAGGGGCTGCGTGAGGCAGGCTTTGCCGAAAAGGCCCTCGACATGCTGCCCTACCTCTACAACACGCTGGAGCGGAAGGTAGAGAGCGCGGGCATCCGGTCTCCGGAACTGTTCATCCCCGAGGTGAACCCGGAAGAGATCGAAGAGGGCAAGAAGCTCATCGAGGCCAGCAAGGGCCAGCCGGACCCCAAGGTTCAACTGGAGCAGGCCCGTGCGCAGTCCGACATGCAGATCAAGCAGGCACAACTGCAGGCTGATCGAGAGGACGCGCAGATCCGCATGCAGATGGACGATCGGCGAATGCAGATGGAGTTCGACCTCAAGCGCGAGCAGCTCGCCGGCGAAATGCAGCTCAAGCGCGAGCAATTGTCGGCCGAGCTGGGTCTGAAGCGCGAGCAGATGGTCGCGGAACTGCAGTTGAAGCGCGAGATGGGCGCCTTGGGCGCGCTGACGAAACCCAGCGTATCCACGTCTGAAGTCAGCATGGGCGGAGAGCCGGGATGATGGACGAAGCCGAACGCTACGCCATGGAAACGCTCGCCGCCGAGGCAGAGCGGCTGCGTACCGATCCTTCGTTTTCCGTGGCTGTTCTCGCCATCTACAAGGCTGCTGAAGAGCGCTTGGCTGACCTCAACAAGCAGTTGGTGGACGGGGTTCTGTCCGATGCCGACCTTGGCCCCCTCCGGGCTGCCGTCGTGCAGGAGCGCGCCACCATTGAGGCAATCGACCGTCTCACGACCGAGATTGCCAACCAGATCCTCCGCGGTAAAGCGCGGAGCCTAAAGCCGGTCGCCTGACCGGATAATCCACGCCAACAACCGCCCTAGACCCCGCGACCGGGCAAGTCAGCGGGCGGATTGGCACATCCCCAAGGTGAACCGATGAACGACACTTCTAGCGAGGTGACGACGACCCCTGACGCTCCGCTCTCCATGAACGAAGCGATCAACGCCATGACCGAACTCGACAAGGCAGAGGCAGTCCCAGAGGACCAGGCCGAAACCGGTGAAGAGCAGGACGAAGGCGAAGCCCCCGCCGACGACGAATTGCCCCCCGATGAGGATGGCGAGGAAGAGGACGGCGAAAGCGGCGACGAGGAAGACCAAGCCGACGAAGAGGCTGAGACCGAAGACGAGGAAGACGAACCGGAAGCCGGGCAGGGCCGCTTTGTTGCGGACGATGCCCGCGTCAAGCTTCCGGACGGCACCATCGTCACGGTTTCGGAACTCAAGGCCGGCAGTCTCAAGAACGCCGACTACACGCAGAAGACCCAGGCCCTGGCTGCGGAAAAGCAGACATTCCAGTCCGAACGCGAACAATTCAACCAGACGCAGCAGCAAACGGTGCAGGTGCGCGACTTCGCAATTCAGTTGCTCGAGTCGTTTACACCACAGCCACCGGACCCCGCGCTCCTGAAATCCGACCCTCTGGGCTATCTCCAGCAGGAGCAGGAATACAAGGCGCGCACGGAACAGCTCAGCTACCTGCAGCAGCAGAAGGCATACGAGGCCCAGCAGGCCCAGATGCAACAGCAGCAGCAGGCGCAGGAGCATGCCCAGAAGGAATGGGCCGCGCTCGCCCAGGCAGTCCCTGATCTCAAGGACCAAGCCAAGGCAGCGGCATTCTTCAGCGGCATCGAAGCCTATGCGACATCGCTGGGCTACACCGTTCCCCAACTGCAGGAAGCCATCTCCTTCGACCACCGGCAGGCACTCGTGCTGGCCGATGCGGTGAAGTGGCGCCAACTGCAGGCATCGAAGGCGAAGGTCAGTGCCAAGGTGGAAGGTCGCCCGCCCGTTCAGAAGGGCGGCAAGCGGCTCAACCCCGGCCAGCACCAGCACCGCCAGAAGCAAGCTGCGATGGACAAGCTCAAACGGTCCGGAGGCGTCAAGGACGCGGCCGCGGCCATCCTCGCACTCGAAGGTAAGGGATAGTCAACATGGCTGTCATCACAAACACCCTGCAGACGACCGGCGTCGGCGCTGCGGGTGGCAATCGCGAAGAACTCTCCGACATCATCAACCGGATCACCCCGGAAGATACCCCCGTCTATTCCGGCATCGACAAGGGCACGTGCAACACCACGCACCCCGAATGGCTGATCGACACGCTCCGCGCGCCGGCTGCCAATGCGCAGCTCGAAGGTGACGAATTTGCCTTCAATGCCACGACCCAGCCGACCCGTGTGGGCAACTACACCCAGATCTTCCGCGACTCCAAGATCATCTCTGAGACCCAGGAAGCGGTCGACAATGCCGGCAATAACCAGAAGATGGCCTACCAGAAGGCCAAGATGGGCATTGCGCTCCGCAAGGACGTTGAACTGTCCATCGTCGCCAACTCGGCGTCTGTTGGCGGCGCAACCCGCGTGTCCGGGGGGCTGCCGTCCTGGCTGACCACCAACGTATCCCGCGGCACTGGTGGTGCCAATGGCGGGTTTAACTCCGGCACAGGCCTCACCGTGGCGGAAACCATCGGCACCCAGCGGGCCATGACCAAGGCTCTGCTCGATACCGTCATGGGGGCTGTATACGGTTCCGGCGGCAAGGTGTCATCCATGGTGGTGGCGCCATACGTCAAGTCGGTGTTCTCGACCTTCATGTCGGACACCAACGTCGCCAACCAGTGGGTCAGCGTTCCGACCAATGGCCGCGGCATGACCCTCAACGGCTCCGTCGACGCCTATATGAGCCCCTATGGCCTCATCAAGGTTGAGATGGACCGGGTAATGGCCGGCTCCGCCGCAACCGCCCGCCGCGCCTTCCTCATCGACTATGAGAGCCTCTCCTGGCTCTGGCTCCGCCCGCTGGCCCAGGTGCCGGACGTGGCGAAGACCGGCGATGCCGAAAAGCTCGTCATGATCGGCGAGGGTACGCTCAAGGTCGAGAACGAAGCCGCCAACGGCGTCATTGCCGACATCTTCGGCCTGACCGCTGCGAGCTAATCACTCCTGCATGACGAGCAGTTGGGGCGCCTTCGGGCGCCTCTTTTCATTTCCTCAAGAGGAGGGCCGAAATGGCATCCCTGAAGAAGCAAGCTGAAGACCTCGGCATCAAGGTTGATAGCCGTTGGTCGGACGAAACCCTGCAGCGCAAGATCGATGAGGCACAGGCCGAACAGGCAGCCAGCTCGACCGCCACGCCGCCCAAGTCCGAAGACCAGACGGTGAGCCCCGATCACTGGCCGGCGCAGTCGGAAGAAACCTCCAATCCTCATGGCGAGGAAGTCGAGGCCGATACCGTTGCCGAACAGAAGAACGAGGACGGGCGCACCAATGCGGTGGATTTCGTCAAGAACGTCGGCCCTGGCCCTGGCAATCCCGATCAGCGCCACACCGACCCGCGCACCCTCACCGAGGGCCAGCCCTCCCGCGTCGAATACGTGGCCGACAAGCCCCGCGACGACAAGGGGAACGAGCTCAAGACCGAGGAAACCCCCAAGGTCATCCATGAGACCGTTTCGGCCTCCGGCAATCGCGAGATCGACAACAACATCATCCCCGACCAGAACGAACGCCCCTATCTGGTGCGCAAGGCGAACGAGCTCAATATCCGGGTGGACCCGGAATGGGACGATAACCGCCTGCGTGGCGAGATCCAGGCCGCTCTGGAAGGCCGTGCCGACTGGCAGGTCACTGGGGCAATCCCCCCTGCCGAATATGGCAAAGTGGACTACGATGCCGCCACCCAGGGCGAGAAGCGCAACACGCCGATCACCCTGACCCACGACGTGTGGGAAGACGACGGCAATGGCGGCACGCGCCGGGTTCTCGCCGACAGCGAGGAAGGCCGGAACTACCGCACGACCAAGCCCAATGCGCAGAAGCTGCTCGACGCCGGCAAGGCGAAGCGCAACGACCCTCTGCCGGGCTGATCGATGGTCATCCGTGACGGAGATTGGGAGCTCGACCACGAGCTCTCAATTCCCAATGTGCGCTACGTCTGGAAACGGTGGGATGGGCAGACCCTGCACATCCGCAAGGACTACCCCGTCGACAACATCATCCAAGCCAATGCCGTCGAGCGCAATGCATCGCAGGGCCGACGGTTCGGCGAAATGACCAAGGTCGCATCCATTCCAGTCGGGCTGCTCTACGACGAAAAGCTGGGGCTGAACGAGGCCTTCCGGCAGCAGGACGACAAGTACCTGCGGCGCTTCCTCAACGACAGCGACAACCAGGCTTTCCGGACGCGAGAGGGGCATATCTGATGGCTGAGATGTCCACTCACGACGACCTGGTGACCGAAATCCAGCTCTGGCTGGAGCGTGAGGGCGACACCGACCTGATCAACCGCATTCCCACCATCATTCAGATGGCGGAAAGCTGGTTGAACCGAGAGCTAAACGGCTATCAGCGGGAAGTCACCGGGACGATAACCACTGACGCGAGTGGTTATGCCGACCTGCCAACTGGGTTCATCTCGCTGGTGGCGATGTCCTATGGCGGGCAGCCCTACCGCACCTATTCATTGGGAGGAGGGCAGATCTACGTCGCCGACGGTTCGTCGCGAACTCTGGACGTTATCTACCGCTCCCGGCTTCCAGGGTTGAGCGACAGCAACCCCACCAACTGGCTGCTGGAGATCGCACCGGACGCCTACCTTTATGCGTGCTTGAGCCAAGCCAGCGTGTTCCTCGAGAACGTGCAGGGTGCGGCGCTCTATGCCAGTCAGGCTTCCAATATCCTGTCATCGCTCAATCTGCAGTCGATCGCCGCACAGTTCGGCGGCGCGGGTCTCCGTAGCCGGGGCGTGACGCCGTGATCCCGATCGGCTCCTATCGCCCTGATCTGGCGGAAAGCAACGCGTCCGTGGCCCGCCGCGCCTGCAATGTGCTGCTGACGCGGGACGAAGCCGGATTGGCTCATAAGCCCATGCCGGGGCTGGCGATTGCCGCCTCTGCTACGGCTCTGCCGGGGGTTCCGGAAGGCGCTGTGTCCATCGTCAACAGCACGGGGGCCTATAGCGCTGTTGTGGGCACGCCAACCACACTGCAGCGCCTGCAGGCCGATTACACATGGACCCAGATCGGCAGCGGTTACTCCCTGCCGCCGGGCGACACATGGTCCTTCGCCCGCTTTGGCAACAACCTCCATGCCACCAATACTACGGACGGCATGCTCATCTACGATGTCGACTTGGGCACTCCTCCTACAGCAGTCGCTGGGGCTCCCAAGGCCCGATACATCTTCACCGCCTTCAATGCCATGTTCGCCCTCGACTGCGACACCGACAACCGGCTGATGCGCAACTCCGCGATCGGGAATGCCACGCTCTGGCAGTCCGGGGCCAAAGGTGCGGGAACACAGTCCTTTGCCGATGGCGAGGAGCTGATCTGTGGCGTCGAGCTGAACGGGGATTTCGCGGTCGTCTGGCAGCGCAATGCTATTCGTGGGCTATTCCGCCGCAGTGACGGAAAGCTCTATGACACCCGTCTTCTCTACGCCGGCCGGGGCTGCGTCAACGCAGAGGCCATGGTTGCCGTGGATGGGCGGGCGTTCTTCGTGGACACGGACGGCTTCTACATGATCGGTCCGGACGGCAGCCTCACGGCTATCGGCAAGGACAAGGTGTCGAAGAGCTTTATTGCCCGGCTGTCTGCTAGTGGGCTGAACACCATTCAGGCAGCGGTCGACAAGGTCAACACCCGCATTGTTTTCCGCTACCAGGACCAGGCGACGGCCAGCGAGACGGTTTTCTCCAACGCCATCGCCTATGACTACGAGCTCGGGGAATGGTCGGAGATCGAAGCCCAGACGATGGCGCTGTTCACCCTTGCCGGCCCAGCACTGACGCTGGAGGCCATGGATGTCATCTATGGGCCGTTGGACAGTATCACTATTCCGCTAGACAGCCGGGCGTTCTCCGGCGGTGAGCCGCGGCTGGCGGCTCTCGATGCGAGCGGCAAGTTCGGGTTCTTCGATGGGTTCCCGCTCGAGGCGGTCAGCGAGACTTCATCCTCCATTTCCGTCCAGAGCAATCGCATCCGCTCGATCACACCGCTGACCGATGCCGCCAATGCGCAGGTGCAGGTGGGCTACCGCGACCGGCTGGCCGACGAGATCACATGGAAGCCCGGTGTCGCCATGCAGAAGTCGGGCAGGGCGCCGGTCAATGCGCGGGGCAAGGTGTTGACCTTCCGGATTACCGTACCAGCGCAGGAAACGTGGACGGTCACGCGCGGTTTCGATGGCCTTGAACTGACGAGTGGAGGCGCACGATGAGCCTTCATGGTATTGCCACGGGCATTCCGCAGACAGAACGGATCATCCTTTCCACGACCACGCCAACGGTGCTGCTGCAGGCCTCGCAGAACGGCAATTTCATCCATTCGGTCTATATCGCCGAGGCCACCGGCACTGCCACCGACATCGTGCTCGACGTGTACGACGGCACCACGACCTTCCAATTGTCGGGAGCGCGCACGATCGGTGCCAATGGCAGTTTGTGGCTCCAGATCGACCAATACCTGGCCTTCGGGTCGGCATTGCGCGGGACCGCGAGTGCCGCCAACCGGCTGCATGTCCACACAACCCATTCGCTGCCGACCAACTGATGCAGTTCGAGAGGCTCGATGCTGCCGAGGTGGCGGCGCAGTGGTCGGACCTGGCCGACATCCTCGCGCCGTCCTTTGAATTGGACCCCGGCACCACGGCAGAGACAGCACTGGCGGAGATCCTCGCCGACGACATGACGGTGTTTCGGGTGAGGGACGGGGCTGATGCGGTGCTGCTGCTCAGCCAGGGGATAGCGGCAACCGGTGAGCGTGCCGTGTGGGTAGTGCACCTCGGCGGCAAGGTAGAGGGCGGGCCGAAACAGCGCCGCGCCTTCATGCAGCAGGCCGTGCGCAGCATCGAGGACATGGCCCGTGAGATCGGGTGCGACGAAGTGCGAATGGAAGGCAGGGTCTCCACCTGGGGACGCCTCTTTCCCGACTATCAGCAGGACGGCGATGTCCTGAGAAAGGCAGTCTAGGATGAGCGGCAGAAGCTCTCGCGGCGGTTCTGGCAGTGGCGGCGCAAACCCCGGCGGTATTCCGGGCAGCGTCACGCCCCGCAACTTCAACGCCAGCGATTTCGGCAAGTCTCTCGGCGCGGCGGCCAACAACGCATTCAATGCCGGAAACCAGGTCTACCAGGCCCCGCTTTATGCTGGATTGAGCGGGCGGACGAATACGGCCTTGAACAATATTGCGTCCACCGCCAACGCCTCCCAAGGCTACATGAATGGCGCGATGGCTGGAACACAGGCCCTGATCGGCAATGGCGGCTTCGCCAACGGAATGGGGCGTAACCTGCGAGAGGTGGAAGGCCTTGGCGCGGCTGCGGGCGGCCCCTCGCTCACCGAACAGACACTTCTGGGCACAGCTCGGGGGCAGTATCTCAACGGCGCCAATCCATACTTTGAAGCCAATCTGCGCAGGGCGTCCGATGACACCTATGCCGATGTCATGGCTTCCCTAGGCAGTTCAGGACGCACCGGCTCCAGCGTCCACATGGACGAACTGACCGGAGCGCTCGGCGATCTCAACAATTCGGCGCGCTCTCAGCAATATGAGACCGAACGCGATCGTCAGTTGCAGGCCATCGGCGCAATCGAGGGGACGCGCCAGCAGGCGTTCGGCAATCAGATGACTGCCGCCAGCACAGCCTTTGGCATGGGCCAGCAGGGCGTGGCGAACCGCATGGCGGGGATGGCTGCGCTTCCGGGCATATACGAGGCTTCACAGATGCCGAACCAGACGGCGCTGCAGGTCGGGCAAATGCGCGACACCGACGCACAGGCCCGGCTCATGGCCGACTACGACCTGTTCCAGCGACGCGATCCGTACACCCACATCGCCCGGTATATGACCCTGATGAACGGCTCTCAGGACACCGCGGGCGTGCGGGAAGAAGCCCCATGGTGGCAGACGGCCCTTGGCACTGCTGCAACTGTTGCTGGCGCCCTGTTCTAGGAGAACATCATGGCAGGACTTCTCAGCCCGTGGCTCGGCGAAAACCCGCTCTACAAGGCTTTTGACTCGCGCCGGAACGCCATCGGGCAGTTCGGCGTCGGCCTCTTGAGTGCGCGCAATTGGCAGGACGGCCTTGCGGCTGGTGCCGCAGGCGCGATGGAAGGCCGCGAGCAGGACGATGCCTACGCAACGCAGCAGAAGGCAGAAGCCGAGCGCCTGCAGCAAATCAACGCCACGGCGCAGTTCCTTCAGTCGAAGGGATATGACGACCTCCTGCCGCTGGTAGATGCCGGGCAGGCTGACATTGCGTTCAACGAAGCCTTGAAGCGCATGCAGCCGCAAACGCCGGACTACACGGCCGAGCAGCGAAACTTCATGTTCGCGCAAGACAACCCCGAGTTCGCGCAGTTCTTGGGGCAGGGGGCGGGAGCCGACCCAACAACCGCGATGCAGGAATACCAGTTCGCCCAGCAGCAGGGTTACACCGGCGACTTCACGACGTGGAAGACCGACATTGCCCGCGCAGGCGGCACCAACATCGACATGAACAACAGCCAGGCTCTGGCCGGTGGCTACGCCGACCGCATGGCAAATGCCAATTCCATCCTCGATGATCCTAAGATCACGCAGGCGCAGGTTGATCCGGTGCAGGCGACGGCAGGCGCAGTCCCGGGTGTGGGCAATTTCCTGACCAGCAACGAACGCAAGCTAGCCGAGCAGGCGCAGCGGGACTTCGTGAACGCAATCCTCCGCCGGGAGTCCGGCGCTGCTATCGCCGAAAGCGAGTTCCAGAATGCAGCCCGGCAGTATTTCCCCCAGCCGGGGGACACGCCCGAAGTGATCGAGCAGAAGCGCCGCAATCGTGAAATCGCCATTCAGGGCGTGGCGCGAGCGGCCGGGCCTTCCTACCAGCCTCCTGGCCTTGGGACTGTGGGGCAAACGTCTAGCGGCCTAAGCTGGAGCATTGAACCCTAATGGCTACGCTCCGCCCACTCTCCACAGAAGACGGCCAGAACGGCTATTGGGACGCCAAGCGGATGGGGAACGGCCAAGGCCGGTCCTTTATCGTGCAGAATGGCGTTCAGACCTTCGTCACAGATGAAGAGTTGCAGCGCATCATCAACGGCGGCTCGCCCACTGCCGCGCCAGCTCTGCCACCGACGAGGCAGGCCCAAGCCCCTGCCCAGGCTCCAGGAAATGTCACGCTGAACATCGGTGGGAAAAGGGTCAAGGTCGGCAACGAGTTCCTCGCCATGACTCCTGAGCAGCAGAACGCGGCTGTGGAGGAGATTGCGGCCCAGATGGGGGTACGAACTCCACAGGTCGCCACCCCCGCCGCTGCCGTAACAGCGGGACAGGCAGCTTCGCCCACATCCAAACCAGCGACGGAGCCCGCTTGGGGCGCACCCGGCGCTTTGGTCCCCATCCAGTTTCAGGAAGGCACCGGCGCCGCCCGACTGGCGATGCCTCAGCTTCTCACCGACGCATGGAACGCAATTCAAGCCCCCGGCAAGGCGCTGCAGGGGGAGTATGACGAAGTTCGTGTCGGGGCTGACGGAGCAGTCGAGCCCTTTGACCGCCGCATGATGGATGACGCCGCCAACCTTGCCAGCATGGTGACGCCCGTCACGCCGGCAGCACGCATCGCGGCCCCAGCGGCCAAAGGCGCTGCCCGTGCCGCAGTTCCGGAGATCGATGACCTCTACGCGATTAAGGACGCTGCGTATGCCAATGTCGACAAGCTAGGGGCGCGCTATTCCGATGAGGCGATAGACAGCCTTTACGCCGACATGTTCCGGCGGGTTGGAGAGGCGAATATCGACCCAGCTCCGGATGGCGTTCATAAGGCCGCTGTAAGGCTTCTGGAGCGCCTAGAGGACCGCCGTGGGCCTGTGTCTCTGGGGCGTCTTGACCAACTGCGGCAGCAGATCCGGCGCGACGTGATCGACTCCGGCACGAAAGGTGACGCCGAGATGGGCCGTCACATGATCGACGCCATTGACGACTTCATTGAGAAGGCTGGCCCCGGCCAGATCAGCGGGGCTACCGGGCAAACGGCAAATTGGGCAATCACGACAGCGCGCAAGGCGAACACGGTGCTCCGCAAGTCGGAAACGCTGCAGGATGCGCTGAATAATGCTCGTCTGCGCGCTGCAAGTACCGGTTCGGGCGGGAACATTGACAACGCAATCCGGCAGGAGCTGCGCAAGATCGTCCAGAACCCGAAGAAGTCCAGGGGTTTTACCAAGGACGAGTTGGCTCAGATGGAGGCCGTGATCATGGGCGGAGGCAAACTGCAGGACATGCTTCGGCTCGTCGGCAAGCTGTCACCCAGCGGGAACGGTCTCATGGCCGCTTTGGGGCTCGGGGCTACCGTAACCAACCCGATGATGGCAGCAGGCCCGGCGGCGGGTCTGGTCGCCAAGAGCCTGGCCGATCGTGCGACAGCAGGGAATGTCGAAAAGCTTACGAACACTGTGCGAACCGGCGGCTCTCCTCCCATTCCGAGAATTGGCGCATCACCTCTACAGCCGAAGGCCACGACCACTTTATTGGAGCAGAACCTCGGCCCGCGCCTGTTGGAACTGCCTAATGGGCAGATCATTCGGCTGGATGCTTAGTCGTCCAAACTCAGTGCGATGAAGGTTAGGAGTGCCGCGGGAGCGCAAGCAGGTAGCGCGATGCACCACCAAGGGAGGCCATGGTCTACCAGTCTCCCGAAAGCCACTACCAACACGAACCAGATCGCCACGAGCGAAGCGGAGCGCATGAAGACCTTGTGAGCCAATGGGTGCTGGCGCAGCGATCCTCTGCGGTACTCGTGAGGTGACAGGTTTATTTCACGCGTCAATATCGTTGTCCCACCGCTGCAAATGGCGCAGGCGTTCAAAGTTTGCATCAAGTGAATGCGCTATTCTATCCAGGCGCTGTTCTATACCGGCCAAGGAATAAAGAACCCCCACGGCGAAGACGACAAAGGCGAGGACAAAGGATTGATACTGGCCAATGTACCAGATCATCGCACCCAAACCAATTGGCGCTAGTCCTTTCAAGAAGGCCATCATCTTAAGATCCCGCCACTCACTGCGGGGCTCCTTGTATCGGCTTTCTTGTGGTTCGCAAACTAGGGCGTCTGTGGCGTCGCAGCCATCACTTTAACCTTGCCGTTGGCAACTCGCTCGACAGTGACAAGAGGAGTGATCCGGCCGTCTGCACTCGCGGGTGTCGATACCATCATTCGCATTGGATAACGCGGCCGGTCAGGCGGAAACAGCACAGTGAACTCTGTCCATGCCGGCGCGGTGTCAGACTTCAGGAACCGGCGGATCATATCCCCAAAAGGGGCGAACTCGGATCGAACCATCCCCATCCGGAAGAATGCCTGCTCAAGCGTCATGGCTTCGGGGATCTGGTGGACTTCCTCGACCCAACCGTCCCCGAGGTCGTAGCGGTCTTTAGCTCGGGGGAGGGTTCCAGTTGGGGAGGGCCGCACCGCCTCTGCTGCCATTTCAAGCGGACTGCCAGGAGTGATGCGGTTAAGGCCCAACTGTTCGGCCTCGTCTGCGTCATAGGTCCGCATGCTGGCCGGCGGCGTTCGGAGCATATCGGAGACGACCTTCTCCGGCACATCAGACTGGCGGAAGCTGTCGAGAATATCGGCGACCGCGATCTGGGTGGAATAGTCGTCCTGTACGGCGCCATAGACCTGGTGAACGCCCACCTTGCCGTGGTTTAGGCGCTGTTTGCCGGCGAAGAACACGAAGGCACAGGCAGACACACATTCCGCACCCTCGGGGACATAGGTGTCGAGACCGCGGGAGCGTATCTCCTCTGCGACAAGCAGGGACGCGGTTACGTCTCCACCCTCGCTGTGGAGCGCCAGCATTTCAACGTTCGGATTGTCCTTGAGCATCCGTCGCAGGTCGAGCGGGGCGCTCGGGTTAATCCTTCCCACCATCATCGCGGCGCCGGGCTCGTCGGGCATCAACGCAAACGCACCGAAGTCTGCCTCCTGAGAGAGGGCGGGGGCGCACATGGATGCGGCCAACCCGAGCATCAGAGCCAGTCGCCTAAGTCGCATGCCCATCTCCAGCCGTGGCCTCCCAGAGGGATATCTGTCTATGCCGAACGATATCATCAATACCCTGATTGCCGAAGCCTATGCGGAAGGTCCGGAAGGCATGCGCAGGGTTGCCGAGGTGATCCTCAATCGCGCCGCCCAGACCGGTATGACGCCGGAAGAGGTAGTGCGGCAGGCAAGGCAGTTTACCGGCTATTCCGATCCCGGACCGGCGGCTGTTCGCGCCCAGAGAGACCCCCAGGCGGTCAATGCCGCACAGGCAGCGTGGCAGCTTGCTCAACAGCCTGGTGACCCGACCGGCGGCGCCGACCACTATTTCAACCCGAACATTGTTCGCCCGAGCTGGGCAAGCGCCATGCGCCCCACGGGAGAGTACGGCGACCACGCCTTCTATTCGTATCGACCTGTGCCGCCTAATGGTCTGCCCAACGGGGCGCCGGTGCCGGCCACGCCCTCACTGAACGTTCGCACGCTCCGCGATCCTCCGCCTCTCCCGGTGCGCCGCCCGCCCTCTCCGAGTGACGCCGTTCGCTCCGCACCCATGTCTGGCGCGGCGCCTGACTGGTATGCCTCAATGTTTCCTGCGCCCGCCGCGGCTCCCGTACCGCAGCAGGACATCACGGCGCCCGGCAATATCGATCGATCTGTTGAGGCCGCGGCTTCGGCGACGAACCCGGCGCTCGCATCCGCGCTCCAGGCCTATGTGCAGCCCCGCTCAGCCCCGCCCATGCCTGTTGGCGTGGCACAGAGCTACGTGGGCCAGGATCGTGCGCCGCCCGTGCTCCCGCGCTCCGCAATTGGGCAGCCGCCTTCCACTCGAGTTGTGCAGTCCCTCCCGGTGACATTGCCGCCTCCTCCACGCCCGCGTCCGAATACGACAGGTGTGGTTGCTGTGATCCCGACCACCACGACGCCAGCAGCAATGCCGCCCATGCCGCGTCCCCGTCCGAACACCACTCGGGTGGTGGCGAGCATTCCCACTGTTCCTGTGCGGCCAAACCAGATCGGGCAGCTCACGCCTGCCCAGACTGGCATCTCCGCATCCGATCGGGTCCGTGCGGCCCAAGTGCCTGCTATGCAGTCGCGGCTCCCGCCATCCCCCGTTGCCCCCGCCCTAGACGGCGAGTTCACGCCGGAACAGGTTGCCCGCATTGGAATGGCTGTTGGCGGCTCGCCCACACCGCCGAGCATGGCGCCGCCACTCCCGATCCCCCGGCCTAACCGCCCCCCACCTATGCCGCTGCCGGCCAGTGCAAGGCCCGTAGCCCCTGCTACTCCTGCAGTTCCGCCCCGTATCGCCCCCGTGCCGTTCCAGCGCCCGCTGACAGGCATGGGCGGCCCGGTATTGAACAATCCGTCTGTGGCAGG
>Ga0196958_10000179_pt1 | contig 20865 bp, 20 predicted proteins | sample S1v_10metaG_FD_148654 | JGI IMG/M metagenome (GOLD analysis project Ga0196958, IMG submission 148654) | Soil microbial communities from Anza Borrego desert, Southern California, United States - S1+v_10 | ecosystem: Environmental > Terrestrial > Soil > Desert | place: USA: California | collected...
GCGGGTCGTGCGGGCGCAGGCCGGCCAGCAGCGCGTCGATGCGGTCCTGCGCGGCCAGGGACGGCACGCGCACGTCGATGCTCGCCCCGGCCGCACCGGCCACGACGTTCGAGCGGGTGCCGCCGTACAGCACGCCGACGTTCACGGTGGTGCCCTCGGCGAGGTCGGTGGCGCTGTGCAGGGTGCGGACGACACGGGCGATCTCGTCGATGGCGCTGGCCCCGGCCGTCGGGTCGAGGCCCGCGTGCGACTCCAGCCCGCGCACGTGCACGTCGAACAGCCCGACGCCCTTGCGGGCGGTCTTCACCGCGCCGCCGTCGGCGCTCGCCTCGAACACCAGCACGCCCGCGGCGTCCGCGCAGGCCGCCTCGATGAGCGGGCGGGAGAACGGGCTGCCGATCTCCTCGTCGCCGGTGAGCACCAGGCGCAGCGGCGGGTGCGGCAGCCCGGCCTCGCGCAGCGTCCGCACGGCCCAGACCGCCTGCACGAGCCCGGCCTTCATGTCGAACACGCCCGGACCGGTGATCACGTCGCCGTCGACCCGCACCGGCCAGCCCTCGAGGGTGCCCGCGCTCCACACGGTGTCGTAGTGCGCCAGCACGGTGAGCGGTCGCCCGCCCGCCCCGTCGTGGCCAGTCCCGTCGTGGTCGAGCACGAGCACGTCGCCGTACCCGGACGCCTCGTGGTGGGTCCGCCGCACGGGTGCGCCGAGCCGCTCGCCCAGCCACGCCTCCAGGAACGCCAGCCCCTTCGCGAGCAGCGCGGGATCGTCGCTCGGGGTCTCGTGCTCGGCGTAGGTGACGAGGTCGGCCACCAGGTCGGCGCGCCGGGCGGCGAGCAGGCGGTGCAGGGCCGGGACGTCGACGGCGTCCAGCACCGACGGGCCGGGGACGGTCACCGCGGCACCCCCACCAGGCCGGCGATGCGCTGCGCGGACATCTCCCCGCCCGCCTCCAGCTCGCCGATCTGCGCCACCATCCGCTCCAGGCCGGGAACGGCGATCCCGAGCCGCGCGGCGCGGTCGAGCACCGGGCGGTAGTGCGTGGGCACCTCGGTGGGCCGCCTGCGCACGGCGATGTCGCGCCAGATGCCGCTGCGGTCCTTGGCCTGCGTGCGCAGCCACGCGACCAGCGCGTCGGTGGCGGCGTCCTTGGCCGCGGCGTCGTCGCCGGCGTACGGGGCGGGGACGAACGCGTCGAACGGCTCCAGCGCGATCCCCTCGGCCGCGGCCACCGCGTAGACCTCGGCGGCGAGCGCGTGCATGACGCCCCGGTGCCGGTCGATCAGCTCCGCCATGGGCGCGTCGGCGAGCGCGGTGGCCACGAGCATCGCGCCGAACCCGAGCTTGGACCACAGGTACCCGGACACGTTCGCCGTGGCCTGCGCCGGCCCCCACGCCTGCAGGTCGGCGACGACCTCCCGCACCCGCGCCGAGTCCCGCCCGTCCACCTCGCCCACGACGAGCGCGCCGAGGCCGCCGTCGCGGATCTCCCCCGGCCCGACGACGTCGGCGAACAGGTTGACGAACGCGCCCACCGTCCGCTCGACGCCGACCCGCTCGGCGATGATCTGCTCGTTGAGCCCGTTCTGCAGCGAGACCACGAACCCGTCCGGCGCCAGGCGGGGCGCGACCCAGTCCAGCGCCCGCCCGGTGGCCTGCGCCTTGACCGCCAGCAGCACCCGGCCGACGGACTCCGGTCCGGGCTCGTCGGGGGTGAGCGCGGCGGCGACCGGCGCGGCCGTGCGCTCCTCCCCGCGCCTCACGACGAGCCCGTGCTCGCGGACGGCGCGCACGTGCTCGGCGTCGGCGTCCACGACGGTGACCTCGTGCCCGGCCCGGGCGAGGTGGTGGCCGAGGGTGCCGCCGATGGCCCCGGCCCCGACGATCACGTACTTCACGACGAACCCCCCTGCAGGACGGTGGTGCTCGGATGGTGGATCGGCAGCGCGGTGGTGCCCGCCGTGGCGCCGCCGTCGACGCGCAGCACGGCACCGGTGACGAACGCGGCGTCGTCGCCCGCGAGCCAGACGACGGCGGCGGCGATCTCGCCCGCCTGTCCCGGCCGGCCCAGCGGGTTGACCGCGACGGCGGCCGCGTACTCCGGCGTCACCGGGTTGACCGGGCTGTCGACCTCGACGAACCCCGGCGCGACCGCGTTGACCCGCACCCCGCGCTCGGCGAGCTCGACGGCGCACGCCTTCGTCGCCATCTCCAGCGCGGCCTTGGACGTGCAGTAGTGCGCCGCGCCCGGCCGCGCCCGCGTGGCGGCGCCCGAGCTGATGTTGACGACGGCGGCGGGCCGCCCCGCGGCCGACACCGCGACCGTCAGCAGCACCGGGGCCCGCACGTTGACCTGCTGCACCCGGTCCCACCCGGCCGCCGTCATGTCGGCGAGCGGGGTGGCCGGGTAGATCCCGGCCGCGTTGACGAGCACGTCGACCGGGCCCGCGAGCGCCACCGCCCGGTCCACGACCTCCGCGCAGCCGGGGTGGGCGAGGTCGGCGACGAGCGTGCGGCCGCCGAGGCGCGCCATCGCCGTGTCGAGCTCGGCGGCGCGGGCGTCGACGCCGGTGACCGTGTCGCCCCGGGCCGCGAACGCCTCCGCGACGGCGAGCCCGATGCCCCCGGCTGCGCCGGTGACGAGGACGTGCCTCACCTCAGTTCCCCGCCCTTCGTCTCCGGCATCGTGGCGTAGACGGCCACGCCGATCAGCGCGGCGGCCGCGACGTAGAGCCACACGTAGCCACCCAGCCCGTTCGAGCTCATCCAGGTGGTGATGTACGGCGCGGTGCCGCCGAAGATCGCGACGGCGAGCGCGTACGGCAGCCCGATACCGGTGCTGCGCACCTCGGCCGGGAACTGCTCGGCCATCACCACCGCGCAGTTTGCGGAGTAGCCGGCGATCAGGGTCACGCCGATCAGCTCGACCAGGAGCAGCGACCCGAACCCGCCGAGCGACAGCAGCTGGAACGACGGCCAGGACAGCACGACGAAGCCGATCGCGAACGCGAGCAGCGTCGGCTTGCGCCCGTACCGGTCCGACAGCAGGGCCACGAACGGCAGCAGGCACAGGAAGTAGGCGATCGCGATCGTGTTGGCGAGCAATGCGTCCTCGAGCGGGATGCCGATGGCCGTGCTGGCGTAGCCGGGCATGTAGCTGATCCACACGTAGTAGGTCAGCGTGCCCGCGATCGTGATGCCGACGACGCGCAGCGCCGCCACCGGGTGCTCGGTGAGCATGCCGATGATCGGGTGCTTGCCGCGGGTGCGGCCCTCGCCGCTGGCCCGCCGGAAGCTCTCGGTCTCGTCCACGCTCACCCGCAGCCACAGCCCGACGAGGCCGAGCAGGCCGCCGATGCCGAAGGCGATCCGCCAGCCCCAGGCCTGCATCGCGGCGTCGCTGAGCGTCGAGGTGAGCACGAAGCCCATGAACGAGGCGATGAGCGCGCCCGCGCCGACCGAGACCTGCTGCCAGGAGCCGGCGAACGCCCGCCGCCGGGGTGCGGCCGACTCGACCAGGAACGACGACGACGAGCCGAACTCGCCTCCGGCCGAGAAGCCCTGGACCAACCGGGCGAGCAGCAGGATCAGCGGGGCGGCGACGCCGATCGCGGCGTAGGTCGGGGTGATCGCGATGACGAACGCGGCACCGGCCATCAGGCTGATCGTGAGCATCAGCCCCTTCTTGCGGCCGTGCCGGTCGGCGTACGCGCCGAGGACGGCGCCGCCGATCGGGCGCATGATGAAGCCCACCGCGAACACGGCCAGCGTCGACAGCAGCGCGACGGTCTCGTCACCGGCGGCGAAGAACTGGCTCGCGAAGATCGGGGCGAGCGTGGCGTAGACCGCCCAGTCGACCCATTCGACGGTGTTGCCGATCGCGCCGGCGACGATCGCCTTGCGCTGGGCGGGCGTCAGCCGCGTGCCCACCGCGGCGTCGATGGTCGGGTCACTCATGGCTTCGGACCTTCCGGTGCGGTGGTGAGCTCGGCGCGCGCCAGCTCGGCGATCGCGGCGTGGGTGGCGAACCAGACCCCGCTGCGTGCGGTCATGTGGGTGAGCAGCTCGCGCAGGACGACCAGCCGGGAGCGGTGGCCGATGATGTGCGGGTGCAGGGTGAGCTGGAACAGCCCGCCCTCTCGGTACGCGGCGTCGAACTCGTCGCGCCAGATCTCGTAGAGCGCCCGCGGCGGCGTGTAGGGGCGCAGCGCCCCGTAGCGCTCCATCATCAGGTACGGGGCGTCGTCGCGGATCCACTCGACCGGGAGCTCCACGATCCCGGTGCGGCGGCCGTCGGCGAGCAGCTCGTAGGGGTCGTCGTCGGCCATCAGCGACGAGTCGTAGCGCAGGCCGAGCTGCTCGATGACCTCCAGGGTGTGGTCGGAGAAGTCCCAGCTCGGCGTGCGGATGCCGACCGGGCGCACCCCGGAGAGCGTTTCGAGGGTCTCGACGGCGCGGCCGGTGAGGTCGAGCTCGTCGGCCCGGGAGAGCAGCATGTTGCGCTCGTGGATCCAGCCGTGCACGGCCAGCTCGTGCCCGCCCGCGACGTAGGACTCGACTTCCGCGGGGTGCAGCAGCGCCGACACCGCGGGCATGAAGAAGGTCGCCGGCACGCCGTGGTCGGCCAGGAGCGCGAGGACGCGGGGTGCGGCGACGCGGGAGCCGTACTCGCCCTGGGCGAGCTTGCCCGGCCGGGTCTCGCCGTCACGCAGCGGGATCGTCTCGTGGTCGGAGTCGAACGAGAGCGCGACGGCGACGCGGGCGCCCCCCGGCCACGTCCGCGGCACGAGCCGCTGCCCGGCGCGGACCCGGTCGACGTGGCCCCGCCAGGTCGGCTCGTCCCACTGCCACGGTTCGGTCGCGTCCTGATCGGTCATGTGCTGCGCTCCTTCGTTCCGTCGGCGTTGACGCGCACGTAGGCGCGCTTGAGCGTGCGGGCCTGCAGCGTCATGTCGTCGGTGCGCACGCCGGGGAGCGCGCCGACGACCTCGGTCATGTAGCGGTAGAGGTCGCCGTAACCGGGCAGCACGCCGTGCAGGCAGAGGTTGAACCGGCCGGTCGCCGCGCTCACGTACGTCGTGGAGGGCTGCCTCGCCAGCTGCGCGCCGACGTTCTCCAGCTCGCCGGGCTCGACGACCAGCCATTGCAGGAACTCGACGTCCAGCCCGACCAGGCGGGTGTCGAACAGCGTGCGGAACCGCAGGCAGCCGCGGCGCACCAGCGACTCCACCCGCCGGGCGGCCGTGGACTCGCTCACCCCCACCGCGCTCGCGAGCTGCGCGTAGCTGGCCCGGCCGTCGGCGGCGAGCAGCCGCGCGATCGCGAACTCCTGCTCGGTGAGCCGCTCGGGTTCGCTCCACTCGCGGTGCCCGGTGCGGGGGCGGTCGCGGCGCAGGAGCGCCACGGCCTCGGGCGCCAGCAGCCCGGTGTCCCACTCCTCCACCGCGGAGAACTTGCGCACCACCACCATCGACTCGGTCTCGACGATGTCGTCCGGGCGCGGCAGGTCCTCGACCAGCACGCGGGTGACGTCGTGGTGGTCGCGGACCACGAACTCCGCCGCGACGTCGGCGCTGCCGGTGACGACCGTGACGAAGCGGGTCTCGGGCAGCTCGGCGAGCGCCTGCGCCACCGCGTTCGCCGCGCCCGGCCGGCACCGCATCCGGACCTGCAGCGAGATTCCCAGCCCGCAGCGCAGGTGGTCCAGCACTCCCGTGACGCCGACGAGCCCGGACTCGAGCAGCTGCTGCCCGCGCCGCGCCACCGTCGACTCGGTCGCGTCGACGGCGCGCGCCACCTGCTTCCAGGAGGCGCGCCCGTTCAGCTGCAGGGCGGCGACGAGCCGGCGGTCCAGCTCGGTCAGCGTGACGCGCTCGCTCACGCAGGCACTATCAGCTGAGGAAACCCGGCGCGTCAAGCACGGCAGCTGACGGAACCGCTCACGAGAGGCCGTGAGCGGAGACGGTCGCTGTATAGCGCTCGCATCCACTCACGGGTCCGTGCCAGGGTGGCGCCATGATCAGTTCCCGGCACGTCGCCCTCGTCACCGGCGCCAACCAGGGCATCGGCGCCGCGACCGCCGTCGCCCTCGGCCGCCGCGGCACCGCGGTGCTCGTGGCGTACTTCCGTCCCGGCGACGACGAGGGCCAGCCCGCCGAGTACAACCGCCTGCGCCGCGGTGACGCCACCGACGTGGTGGCGGGGATCGAACGCGAAGGCGGCCGTGCGTACGCGGTCGAGGCCGACCTCACCGATCCCACGAGCCCGGCCCGGCTGTTCGACGCCGCCGAGGAGCACCTCGGCCCGGTGGACATCCTGGTCAACAACGCCAGCGGGTGGGTGCAGGACACGTTCAAGTCACTGCACGGCACCCCCGCCGAGGTCGACAGGTTCGGCCGCCCGATGCAGGCGGTGACCTCGCAGACGTTCCAGCGGCAGTTCGCCGTGGACGCGATGGCGCCCGCCCTGCTGATCGCGGAGTTCGCGCGGCGGCTCCGTGCCCGCGGAGGCACCTGGGGGCGGATCGTCGGGCTCACCTCCGGCGGGCAGCACGGCTTCCCCGACGAGGTGTCCTACGGCGCGGCCAAGGCCGCGCAGGAGAACTACACGATGTCGGCGTCGGTGGAGCTGGCGCCGCACGGGGTGACCGCCAACATCGTCTACCCGCCGGTCACCGACACCGGCTGGGTCAACGACGAGGTGCGCGCCGGCGTGGCGGCGAGCGCGGAACACACCCACGTGGCCACGCCCGAGGAGGTGGCCGAGGTGATCGCCTGGGTCGTGTCGGAGGAGGCCCGCCTGCTGAACGGCAGCGTGGTGCGGCTGCGCTGACGGCGCTCAGACCCCCGCGATCAAGGGGAGATGGCCGCCGCCCGAGATCGAACAACGACCATCTGCCCTTGATCGCCGGATCCCGCGTTACGCGGCCCGTTCCTCCAGGTCCGCCGCAGGCGCGGGAATGCGCCAGGCCACACCCGCGCCGATCACCAGTCCGGCGCCGGCCAGCAGGGTGGCGACCAGGAACGGGTCGAGGGGGTGCAGGGCCGGGGCGAAGCCGATCCCGACGCAGACCGCGATCCCGGTCGCGCCACCGAGCTGGTCCGCCGCACGCTGCACGCCCGAGGCGATCCCGGCATCGTCCTCGGTGACACCGCTGACCGCGACGTACTGCAGCCCCACGATGCCGAACCCCATCCCGGCTGCGATCAGCAGCATGGCCGGGACCATCGCCACGCCGCCGGCCCGCAGGGCCGAGACGAGCGCGATCGCGACCATTGCCGCGGCCGTGAACCCGATCCCGGCCAGCACGCACGCGCGTGCGCCCCACCGGCCCAGCAGGCGGGGTACGAGCATGGAGAACACGATCAGGGCGAACGCCAGCGGCAGCATCGTGAGGCCGGCGCCCAGCGGGCCGATGCCCAGCCGGTCCTGCAGGTAGAAGGTGAACAGCAGGAACGAGGTCGACAGCGCCCCGCTCAGCAGCATCGTGGCCAGGTTCGCTCCCACGCGCGTGCGGTTGGCGAAGAACCCGAGCGGCAGCACCGGGTTGCGCGAGCGTGCCTCGACGCGCACGAACCCGGCCCCGGCGACCGCCGCCGCGGCCAGCGCCGCCGCAGCCGCCCATGCGGGCGTTCCGGGCTCACCGGCCTCGACCACGCCGAGGGTGAACAGCAGGGGGCAGGCGGTCAGCAGCAGCACCCCGGGGAGGTCCAGCGGCTCGGCGCCCGCGGGCACGGGCCGGTCGCCCTCGACCAGGACGACGGCCGCCAGCAGCACGACCAGGATGAACGGGACCGGGACCAGGAAGATCCACCGCCACCCCAGGTGAGCGGTGATGATCCCCGACAGGACGAACCCGACCACGAGCCCGCAGCTGGCGACCGCGGCCCAGACGCCGATGGCCCGGGACCGGCGCGGGCCTTCGGGGAACATCAGGACGACGATGGCCATCGCGGCCGGCAGCGCGATGGCCTCGCCGGCGCCCTGCAGCAGACGCGCGAGCACCAGCAGGGCGAACGTGGGGGCCAGGCCCGCCAGCACGGACGCGGCGCCGAACAGGCCGGTGCCCAGCAGCAGCACGCGCCGCCGCCCGAGCAGATCGCCCAGTCGACCGCCGAGCATCAGCATCCCGCCACCGGTGATCGTGTAACCGACCACGACCCAGGTCAGGGCGTGCCCGTCGACGCCGAAGTCGTCGCCGATCGAGGGCAGCGCGATGTTGACCACGGTCACGTCGACCGCGATGAAGAACTGCAGCATGGACATCGCGCACAGCACCAGCCATGCCCGTGCCGGGGACGAGCCGTGCCCGCGTGCAGGAAGAATGCCTGAGAACATCAGGTGCTCCGTCGCTCAGAGGAAGGTCCGAGCAGCACGAACGTGCCGCTTCGGTCTGATCACGAAGCGGCTGGACGTTCAGGAGGTGAGTCGAACGTCCCGCCGCTAGCGGGACGTCCTCGTCACTGCGGCGCAGGCGGCCGCGCACGAAGCACCAGACGACACACCCCGAACCTACCCCACCAGGTCCAGACCCAGGTCCAGGGCGCGCACGGAGTGCGTGAGAGCGCCGACCGAAAGGTAGTCGACACCGGTCTCGGCGTAGGCGCGGGCGTTGGCCAGCACCAGCCCGCCGGAGGACTCCAGCTGCGTGGGCCGGTCCCCGCGCCGCCGCACTGCCTCGCGGGTGCGCTCGACGTCGAAGTTGTCCAGCAGTACGAGTTCGGCCCCGAGCGCCAGTACCTCGTCGAGCTGGTCGAGGGTGTCGACCTCGACCTCGCTGGGCAGATCGGGTGCCGCGGCCCGGGCCGCCGCGAGCGCCGCGCCGACCGATCCGGCCGCCGCCACGTGGTTGTCCTTGATCAGGACGGCGTCGCCGAGCCCGAGCCGGTGGTTGACCCCGCCGCCGCAGCGCACCGCGTACTTCTCGAGCAGCCGCAGCCCGGGCAGGGTCTTGCGGGTGTCGCGGATGCGCGCGTTCGTCCCGGCCACCGCGTCCACCCACGCCGCCGTCGCCGTGGCGACCCCCGAGAGGTGGCAGAGCAGGTTGAGCACCGTGCGCTCGGCGGTGAGCAGGCCGCGGACCGGAGCGCGGACGATCAGCGCGCTCTCACCGGCGGCGAGCCGCTCCCCGTCGGCCCGCGCTCCGAGCACCTCGTAGTCGCCCACGACCTCGTCCAGCACCGCGCGCGCCGCGGGCAGCCCGGCCAGCACGCCCGGCTCGCGCGTCGTGAACGCCGCCGTCGCGATCGCATCGGCGGGCACGGTGGCCGTCGTCGTCGCGTCCGGGCCGTAGCGCAGGTCCTCGTCGAGGGCGGCGGCGACGACGCGGCGCAGGTCGGCGAGGTCGGGTCCCGCCGTGGTCCGGATCATGCCGCCACCGCCGTCCCGGCCCGCACCACCGGCTGCCCGGCGGCGTCGAGGGTCAGCTCGAGGCTCGCGCGCTGCCACCGGTCGTCGCGCTCGGGGAAGTCGGTGCGCACGTGGCAGCCGCGGCTCTCGGTCCGGGTGCCGGCGGCGGCGAGCACGGCCTGCGCGAGCAGCGTGAGCGCCGCGTCCTCGACGTCCGCCCGGTCGGTGGGCACGGCCGTCCCGGTCGCGGCCTCGACGCGGTCGGAGGCGGCGGCGAGACCGGCGGCGTCGCGGCCGATCCCCGCCGCCGCGGTCATCGCCTGCTGCACGACCGCACGCGGGGCGAGGGGCACCGCGGGCGAGGCCACCAGGCACTCCCCCGCGGACCGGACGGCCCGCCGGTCGGCCACGACCGCCCGCGCCGCGCGGGCCCCGACGACGAGGCCTTCGAGCAGCGAGTTCGACGCGAGCCGGTTGGCGCCGTGCAGCCCGGTGCGCGCCACCTCGCCCGCGGCGTAGAGCCCCGGCACGGCGGTGCGCCCGTGCCGGTCGGTCACCACGCCACCGCACGCGTAGTGCGCGGCCGGGGTGACCGGGATCGGTTCCCGCACCGGGTCGATCCCGGCGTCCCGGCACGCGGCGTGGACGGTGGGGAACCGGCGCGCGAAGCCCGGGATCGCCGTGGCGTCCAGGTGCACGCAGGCGGCGCCGGTGGCGGCGAGCGTCCGCGTGATCGCCGCGGCGACGACGTCGCGGGGAGCGAGGTCGGCCAGCGGGTGCACCCCGGTCATGAACCGCCGTCCCGCACGGTCGAGCAGCACCGCGCCCTCCCCGCGCACGGCCTCGGTGACCAGCGGGCGCCGCCCCACCGCGGGGCCGGTGTAGAGGACGGTCGGGTGGAACTGCACGAACTCCAGGTCGGCCGCGACGGCACCGGCCCGCAGCGCGAGCGCCACGCCGTCGCCGGTGGCCGTGGCCGGGTTGGTGGTGCTCGCGTAGAGCTGCCCGTACCCGCCGCTGGCCAGCAGCACCGCGGGCGCGCGCAGCACGCCGGGACGGCCGGTGTCGTCGAGCACCGCGAGTCCGGTGACGGCGCCGCGCTCGTCGCGCAGCGCGTCGACGGCGACATGCCCCGCGAGCAGCGGGAGCCTGCGGTCGGTCGCCGCCGTGACGAGGGCGCGTTCCACCTCCGCGCCGGTCGCGTCGCCGCCTGCGTGCACCACCCGGAACGCCGAGTGCCCGCCCTCGCGGGTGCGGGCGAGCGCGCCGTCCGCGCCGGTGCCGATGCGCGATCCCGCAAGCGGATCTTCGGTGTCGAACACCGCACCCCGCGCCCGCAGCCGGGCGACGGCGGCCGGGCCGTCGGCGAGGATCTCCGCGACCGCCGCGGTGTCGGAGAGCCCCGCACCCGCGGCGAGCGTGTCGGCCGCGTGCACCTCCACGCTGTCACCCGCGACGTCGCCCAGCACGACGGCCACCCCGCCCTGCGCGTACCGGGTGGAGCCGGCGTCGGCGGCGTCCTTGGTCACGACGACGACCCGCATACCGAGCTCGGCGGCGTCCAGTGCGGCGGTGAGCCCGGCGACCCCGGACCCGACGACGACGAGGTCCGCCTCGACCTCCCACTGGCCGGTCACTCGCCACCCCCCGGCTGCCCGATCTCGATCATCCGTTGGACGGCGGCGCGGCCGCGGGCGGCGAGCTCCGGGTCGACGTGCACCTCGTCGCGACCCTCGCGCAGCGCACGCAGCACCTTGTCGGGAGTGATCATCTTCATGTAGCGGCACGACGCGCGGTCGTTCACCGCGCGGAAGTCGATCTCGGGCGCGGCCCGCCGCAGCTGGTGCAGCATCCCGACCTCGGTGGCCACCAGCACGGACTCCGCCTTCGACGCGCGCGCGGCGTCCAGCATCCCGCCGGTCGAGAGGATCTTGACCCGCTCCGGGGGCACCGCGCCCGTACCGGCGAGGTAGAGCGCGGAGGTGGCGCAGCCGCACTCCGGGTGGACGAACAGCTCGGCGTCCGGGTTCGCCTGCGCCTGTGCGGTGAGCGTGGCGCCGTTGATGCCGGCGTGCACGTGGCACTCCCCCGCCCAGACGTGCATGTTCTCCCGCTCCAGCAGGCGGCGGACGTGCGCGCCGAGGAACTGGTCGGGCAGGAACAGCACCTCGCGGTCGGCCGGGATCGAGGCCACGACCTCGACGGCGTTGGAGGAGGTGCAGCAGATGTCGGTCTCGGCCTTCACCGCAGCCGTCGTGTTGACGTAGCTCACGACCACCGCGCCGGGGTGTTCCTCCTTCCAGCCGCGCAACTGCTCAGCGGTGATCGAGTCGGCCAGGGAGCAGCCGGCGGCGGCGTCCGGGATCAGCACGGTCTTGTCCGGGCTGAGGATCTTCGCGGTCTCGGCCATGAAGTGCACACCGCAGAACACGATCGTCGACGCGTCCGACTCGGCGGCGATCCGCGACAGGGCGAGCGAGTCCCCGGTGTGGTGGGCGACGTCCTGGATCTCCGGCAGCTGGTAGTTGTGCGCCAGCAGCACGGCGTCGCGGCGGCGGGCGAGCGCCCGCACCTCGTCGGCCCACCCGGGTGCGAGCGCCCCGCCGAGCTCGGGCTCGGCGATTGTCGGGCTTGCGGTCATGACCCCTCCTGGTTTTCGACTATGAGTCGGAAACAGGTCGGATCGTAACAGCGGGGCGCCGCATCCACCCCCATCTCGTGACCGGCACCTCACCCGCGCGCAACCGGACGTTCACCAGAGCCGTCAGAGCCGCCCCGCGATCCGCTCCGGCGTGACGCGCACGGCGACCACCTCACCCAGGCCCGCCCGCGCCTCGGGCGTCCGCTCGACGTGCTCGGCGTAGGTCCGGCCGACGTACTTGACCGCCAGATCGTCGCGGAGCCGCTCGCTCAGCGCGGGCTCGAACACGGCCCGGCCACGGATCGCGGCGTAGCCGTAGGGCGCCTCCGGCGGACAGACCAGCACGCTCACCCGGGGATCACGACGCAGGTTCCGCTCCTTGCGGCTGCCCACCCCCACCATGAACAGCACGTCGTCCCCGTCGCGCTCGACCCAGACCACGGACTGCTGCGGGGTGCCGTCGGGCTGGACGGTCGCCACGGTGGCGAAGACCGGGGAGTCGAGCACCGCGCGCAGCCGCTCGGCGGTCACCCCCGACGTCACGTACCGCGGGCGCGCGCCCAGCAGCCGCTCGGTCTCGGCGTGCAGCCGGTCGGCGGCGGCACCGTCGAACGCCGGACCGGTCAGCGGGATCGGCCGGTCCCGCATCCACGCGCTGACCGGCGCCGCCGGCGGACGCTCCAGCAGCGCGAGGATCGGCGCGATGCCCTCCTCGACCGGCATCGCCGTCGCACGCAGGGCCTCGACCTGCGCCGCGGTCGCGGGGTCGTACTCACCCGAGAAGCTGGTGGCGACGGCGCCCGGGTTGAGCAGGACGTACCGGACCTTCCGCGACGAGGAGCTGCGGGCGTACCCGACGCCGAGCAGGTCGTTGAGCAGCCCGCCCTGCAGCTGCGCCGCCATGCCGTCGTAGCCGTGCTCGAGGCCGAGGTCAGGCCAGTGGATCCGCCCCGGGTTGGCGCCCGGTCCGCAGACGTTGACGACGACCGGCGCGTCCGCGGCGTCGAGCAGGTCGGTCATCCCGTGGCTCATCACGAACCGGCTCAGGTAGAACAGCGCGAACGTGCTCTCGAACCCCTCGGCGGTGACCGCCCGGGTCGAGCGGAAGTGCCGTGCGCACAGCACCAGGGCGTCGACCGCCGGGACGAGCGCCCGGATCTCCTCGATCGCCGCCCCGGTACCGGTGACGAGACTCAGGTCGGCGTGCACGAAGTGGGCCCGTCCGGCCAGACCGGCCCGCGCGACCCGGTGGAGGAGGGCGGCCCCCTTCTGCGCGTTGCGCCCGACGACGACGACCTCGTCCCCCCGTTCGAGCCGGGCCAGGGCGACCGCCCTGCCCATACCGTCGGTGCCGCCCGTGACCACGATCTTCTGCACGCCAGACCTCGTTCCCTCGCGGTTGAACTGACTAGTTTAACGTAATGTTCCTGTCGGTTCGGTTCAAGTAGTTGAACCAGCCGGTTGTAGGCTGGAGCAGTGACAGGGGGGTCGAGCACCCGCGGCCGGATCGACAAACGGCAGGCGATCCTGGGCGCGGCCACCGCCGTCTTCGCCCGCGAGGGATACGCGCAGGCCGGCGTGGACGTGATCGCTGCCGAGGCCGGCGTTGCCAAGCCGACGGTCTACAACCACTTCGGCGACAAGGAGAGCCTGTTCCGCGCCGCCGTCGCCGCCGAGGCGGACCGCGTGCTGGCCGAGCACCTCGCCGTCGTCGACCGGCTCCAGGACCACGGCGCCGACCTGCGCACGATGCTCGAAGAGGTGGGCCACCACATGCTCGTGTGCCACTGCGACGAGCGGTCGCGGGCACTGCGCCGCCTCCTGGCCGCCGAGCTCAGCCGGTTCCCCGACCTGATCAACATCGTCCGGGGGCGCGCGGCGGACCGCGTCACCGAGGCGCTGGCCGACAAGCTCGCCCGGCTCTCCGTGGCCGGCCGGCTGTGCCGGCTCGACCCGGCCCGCGCCGCCGAGCAGTTCATCGCCCTGCTCACCGGTCCGGCGGAGGCCCGGTCCCGGCTCGGCACCAGGCAGGTGCCGGACGAGGAGCTGCGGGCCGTCACGCGCGACGCCGTCACCACCTTCCTGCGCGCCTTCGCCCCGGGGAGACCCGGCGGAGAGTGAGCACGGCCGGAAGTACGCGTCCCCCTACGATCCGTCACATGGCGCGCCCGACCGAGCACGAGGTGCTGGCCGCGGTGCTCCAGATCCGCTGCGGGTCGCTGCAGGTCCTCGCGTGGCAGCGGGCGCGGCCACCCGACTCCGGGCGCTGGGCGCTGCCCGGCGGCCTGCTCGGCGACGACGAGGACGTCGAGGCGTCGGTGCTCCGCCAGCTCGCCGAGAAGGTCGACGTCCGCGAGGTCACCCACGTCGAGCAGATCGCGGTGTTCAGCCGGCCGGACCGCGTGCCCGACGTCCGGCGGATCGCCACCGCCTTCCTCGGCCTCGTCCCGTCCGACGCCGACCCCGCGGTGCCGGCGGACACCGCGTGGCACCCGCTCGCGGCGCCGCCGGACACGGTGGCCGACCACCCGGTGCCCGGCCACCCGGTGCTCGATCACGCGGCGTTCGACCACGCGGCGATCGTCGCCGCCGCCTGCGACCGGCTGCGCGCGAAGCTGTCCTACACCAACCTCGGCTTCGCGCTGGCGCCCCGCGAGTTCACGATCTCCGCGCTGCGCGACCTCTACGCCGCCGCGCTGGGCCACCCCGTCTCGGCCACGAACCTGCAGCGCGTGCTCACCCGCAGGCGAGTGCTCGAACCGACCGGCGAGATGGCCCCGCCGGGCCCGGCAGGCGGGCGGCCCGCCGCGCTCTTCCGGTTCACCGACCGCACCCTGCGGGTCACGGACGCCTTCGCCGTACTGCGACCGCCGGGCGAAGCACAGCGCGGCGCCGTACCGTAACCGGGTGGCCGAGACGCTCCCGCTGTTCCCGCTGGGCACGGTGCTGCTGCCGGGAGCCACGCTGCCGCTGCACATCTTCGAGCCGCGGTACCGCCAGCTCACGGTCGACCTCGTCACGGGCGCCGTCCCGGACCGCGAGTTCGGCGTGGTCGCCGTCCGCGAGGGGTGGACCCCCGACGACGACGGCCTCGACGGGCTGCACGGCATCGGCTGCACGGCGCACCTGGACGACGTCCGCCGCCTGCCCGACGGTCGTTTCGACATCGTCACCCGGGGCGCCCGCCGGTTCCGGCTGCTCGACCTGGACGCGGACTCCAAGCCGTACCTGATGGGCTCGGTGGAACCCCTCCCCGACGACGAGCCCGCCGGTGACGCGCCCGTGGAGATGACGCAGATCCTGTCCACCGCGGCCCGCGCCGCGCACCGCCGCTACTGCACCACGGCGTGGAAGACCGGCGACTGGTCCGAGCCGGAGCCCGACGTCGAGCCCGGCAACCTCCCCCACGTGCTCGCCTCCGACTGCCTGCTGCCCGTCAGCGACCGCCAGCGGCTGCTCGAGCAGACCTCGCCCGTCGAGCGGCTGCGGCTGGTGCGCGCCCTGCTCGCGCGCGAGACCGGCCTGCTCTCCCACCTGCGCGCCGTCCCCGCCCCGATCACGACGTACGCGGTGGACCACAGCGTCAACTGATGGGCCCGACCGGCACCACGTCGACGAGCCGGTCGAGGCCGCGAAAGTCGACAGGATTGGTAGTGAGCAGCGGTATGCGGCCCACAGCCGCGGTCGCGGCGATCTGCAGGTCGAGGCGGCGGGGCCGCGGATTGCGCCCGGCGGCGCGAACAAGGGTGGCGAGTACGCCGTAGAACTTCGCCTCCTCGAGGCCGAACGGCACGATCTCGTAGCCGGACAGGACCCGGCGCAGGCGAGCCTCACGAGCGTCGGGGTCCGTACCCGTGTCGACGCCGAACGCCAACTCGCCGATGGTCACGGCGCTCACCACGAAGGCACAGCTCACGTACTCGGACAGGTCCAGCTTCTCCGCGTCGATCAGTACCGAGGTGTCGAGCAGGACGTACGCCTCAGTACTCGATGCGGTCATCGCCGAAGATCAGGTCGTCCGCCTCGCGGTCGCGGTACCACCGCTCGACGTCGATCGGTGGGAGCTGCCGCATGTGCTCCTGCATCTCCCGAACCGTGTAGTGCCGCCTCCTCGGGCTACTGCTGTGCGGCGTGAGGTCGGCGACGGGCTTGCCATTGCGGGTGATGATGAAGGCCTCCCCCGCCTCGACCCGCCGCATGATCTCGGCGTTGTCGTTGCGGAGCTGCCGCTGGCCGATGGTCTCGGGCATACACCTACCGTAGCGCTTCTTGTGCTACGGCTTCACGAGCTGCGGCGCTCGCCGTGCCGGCTGCAGCGGGCCGTCCAGCCGCTCGGGGTCACCTGCACGACCATGCGGCGGGCGCAGCCCGGGCAGAACCGCGGTGGCTCCAGGGAGCGACGGTCCGCGCAGCGCGCGTGCTCACCCTCCGCCGGTGGTTTCCCGCACTGGTCGCAGTAGGCCACCACGAGGCCGTCCACTAGATCGTCTCGCTCAGCGCCTTGATCGGCATCTGCAGCTCGCCGAGCAGGTCGATGTCGGTCTCGGCCGGGCGCCCGAGCGTGGTGAGGTAGTTGCCGACGATCACCGCGTTGATGCCGCCGAGCAGGCCCCGGCGGGCGCCGAGGTCGCCGAGGGTGATCTCCCGTCCGCCCGCGAAGCGCAGCACCGTGCGCGGCATGGCGAGCCGGAACGCGGCGACGGCGCGCAGCGCATCCGGGCCCGCCAGCGGCTCGAGCTCACCGAACGGGGTGCCGGGACGCGGGTTGAGGAAGTTGAGCGGCACCTCGTCCGGGGTGAGCGCGGCGAGCTGCCCGGCGAACTCGGCGCGCTGCTCGCACGTCTCGCCCATGCCGAGGATGCCGCCGCAGCACACCTCCATCCCGGCCTCGCGCACCAGCCGCAGCGTCTCCCAGCGCTCCTCCCAGGTGTGCGTGGTGACCACCTCGGGGAAGTGCGAGCGCGCGGTCTCCAGGTTGTGGTTGTAGCGGTGCACGCCCATCGCGGCGAGCTCGTCCACCTGCTCCGGGGTGAGCATGCCCAGCGAGCAGGCGATGTTGATGTCGACCTCGTCCTTGATCGCCGCGATACCGGCGGCGACCTGGGCCATGAGCCGCTCGTTCGGCCCCCGGACGGCCGCGACGATGCAGAACTCGGTGGCGCCCGTCTTCGCGGTCTGCTTGGCCGCCTCCACCAACGACGGGACGTCCAGCCACGCGGAGCGCACCGGCGACTCGAACAGCCCCGACTGCGAGCAGAAGTGGCAGTCCTCCGGGCAGCCACCGGTCTTCAGCGAGATGATCCCCTCGACCTCGACCTCGGGGCCGCACCAGCGCATGCGCACCTCGTGCGCCAGCGCGAGCAGCGGGTCGATCGCCTCGTCGGGCAGCCGCAGGACGTCGAGCACCTGCTCCTCGGACAACCCGTGGCCTGCCTCGAGAACCTGCTCCCGTGCGGTGTCGAGGATGTCGAAGCGCGTCGTGGTCACAGGGCGGGAGTCTGCCAAACGCCACCCAGTTCCGGCGCCAGACTGTGACGCGCGACGGTCGCGAACCCCTCCGGCGCCAGCGCGCCCGCGCCGTCGGCCACGGCACCGAGCAGCGCGACGCCGCTGGTGGCGGGCAGGTCGGCGAGGTTGCAGCGGGCCGCGAGGTCCGGCTCGGCGGGCCAGGCCCCGATCACGACGCCCGGGCACGTCAGGCCGCGGGCGTGCAGGGCGGCGACGGTGAGCTCCGTGGCGTTGAGCGTGCCGAGCCCGGCCGCGGCCACCACGAGCACGGGCGCGCGGAGCAGGCCGGCGACGTCCGCCAGCGTGCCGTGCGCGTCGAACCGCACGAGCAGCCCGCCCGCGCCTTCGACGAGCACCAGGTCGTGCTCGCGGGCGAGCGCGGCGGCGGCGTCGGCCGCGGCGGCGGGGGTGACGGGCGGCGCACCCGCGCGGCGGGCCGCCGTCGCCGGGGCGAGCGGATCGGGGTAGCGCGCCAGCTCGTGGCAGGCGGTACCGGGCACCAGCCGCGCGACGTCCGCGAGATCACCCGGCTCACCCGGTCCGACGCCGGTCTGCGCGGGCTTCAGCACCGCCACGCGCTCGCCCCGTGCGGCGGCGACCGACGCCAGGGCCGCGGTCACGACGGTCTTCCCGACCCCGGTGGCCGTCCCGGTCACGACGAGGACGCGGCCGCTCATCGTGCCGCCGCCGGGGCGAGGACGTCCGCGAGCGCGGCCCGCACGCGCGCGATGTCGGCGTCGGTGAGGGTGGCCCGGGCCGTCAGCCGCAGCCGGCTCGTCCCCTCCGGCACCGACGGCGGGCGGAAGCACCCCACCCGCAGGCCCCGCTCGGCGCACCGCCGGGCAGCGGCCACCGCGACGTCCGGCTCGCCGAGCACGACGGCCACGACCGCCGACGGCGGGGCGGCCACGCCGGCCGCACCGGCCAGCGCGCCCGCCGCGTGCAGGACGGCCGCCGGTCGCGCCGGCTCGGCGCGCAGCACCCGCATCGCGGCCAGCGCCGCGCCGACCGACGCGGGCGCGAGACCGGTATCGAAGATGAACGAGCGCGCCGTGTCCACGAGGTGCGCGACCACGGCCTCCGGCGCGAGCACGGCGCCGCCCTGGCTCCCGAGCGCCTTGGACAGCGTGACGGTGGCGACGACGTCGTCCGCGCCCGCCAGCCCGAGCTGCGCGAGCAGGCCGCGCCCGCCCGGCCCGGCCACGCCGAGCCCGTGCGCCTCGTCCACCACGAGCAGCGCGCCGTGGCGCCGGCAGACCGCGTGCAGCGCGCGCAACGGGGCGAGCCCGCCGTCGACGCTGTTCACGCTCTCGGTGACCACGAGCGCCCGCGTCTCGGTGCGCGCCGCCAGCGCCGCGTCGACCGCCTCGGGATCGTCGTGCGGCACCACCGCGACCCGCGCCCGGGCGAGCCGGCAGGCGTCGACGAGCGAGGCGTGGTTGGCCGCATCGGAGACGATCAGCGCGTCCGGTCCGGACAGCGCGGTGAGCACGCCGAGGTTCGCGGCGTACCCGGAGGAGAACACGAGCGCCGCCTCGGCCCCGGTGAAGGCCGCCAGCTCGGCCTCCAGCTCCGCGTGCAGGGCCGTCGTGCCGGTGACCAGCCGCGACCCGGTGGAGCCCGCCCCCCACGTGCGCGCCGCCCGCACGGCCCCGTCGACCACCCGGGGATCGGTGGCGAGGCCGAGGTAGTCGTTGCCGGCGAGGTCGAGCAGCGGCTCGTCCGCGGCGCGCGGACGCAGCTCGCGGCGCAGCCCGGCGGCACGGCGACGCGCGGCGTGCTGCTCGAGCCAGGCGAGCGGGTGCGGGTGCGGGGACTCCGGGGACGGCACGGCCCCACGCTAGCTCCCGCCACGCAGCCCCCCACCCGGCGAGTCTCCCGTCTGAACACCCCGAGTGCCGCGTTCGAGCACGCCGGTGACGTCGAGCGGGGACGGACGGTCGCCGGGCCCGCCGTGTCGAAACGGGGACTTCGCCCTGTCAGGACGGGAGACTCGCCGGGTCAGGACGGGAGACTCGCGGTCAGGGGCGGGACGGGAGGAGGTAGGTGATCTCGCGGCGGTGCAGCGCGTACCCGGCGCGGGCGTAGACGCCGAGCGCGCCGGTGGGGTTCTCGGCGTCGACGGTCAGCGACGAGGTGGTGAAGCCTTCCTCGCGCGCGGCCTGCAGGACATGTGCGAGCAGGGCGGCGGCGATGCCCCGACCGCGGTGCGCGGCGAGGGTGCCGACGGTGCCGACGTAGAGATCGCGGTTCCCGGTCCGCGCGGTGTCGGCCGCGTACTCGTAGCTCATGACGTAGGCCGCGATCGTCCCGTCGCCGGTCAGGGCCACGGCCGAGCAGCCGGGACGGAACGTCCGGGTGGCGGTGCGCTGGTGCGACCACGCCTCGGCGCCGACCGGCTCCGAGCCCCAGTGGTCGGCGAACGCGCTGTTGTGCGCCAGCCGTAGCGGCTCGTCCCAGCGCGCAGCGTCGTAGCCCGGGCCGAGCGCGGCCACGCCGACCCCGGCGGGCGGGGGCACCGGGTGGATCGGCGCCGAGAGGTCGCGCTCCAGCTCCGACCACCACCGCACCGCCTGCATCCCGGCGCGCCCGGCCAGGGCGACGGCGCCGGCGTTGGTCTCGGCCACCCGCATGACGACCGCCGCACCGAGCTCGTCGGCCCGGCGGCGGGCCACCTCCGTCAACGCCGTACCGATCCCCCGCCGCCGGTGCGCCGGGTGCACGGCGGCGTCGACGACGACCCGCGGCCCCAGCGGCGGGCTCGTCCGCGTGCGCAGCAGCTGGTACGCCGCGGGACGCCCGTCCGCGTCGAGGACGAGGAGGGTGTCGCGCTCCAGGTCGAGCTCCGGGTCGGCGAGCTCCTCGGCGCAGTCGTCCGCGTCGAGGTGCTCGTCGCGCCGGTCCACCTCCTCCACCGCCCGCAGCAGCTCGGCCCAGGGTGCGGCGTCCCCGGCCCGCAGCGGCCGGGCGTGCAGCCCGGGTGGGAGCGCGAGCGCGATCATGGGCCGCACGCTACGGCCTCCTGGGGACGCGCGCGCCCGGTTACCCGGGGAGCGGGCCACGGCGCCGTCAGGTCGAACGGGACACGGCCCCCGCCCTCGGCGTCCGGGTCGCGCGGCGACGCCACCGCGGCCCGTCGGCCGGTTCGCGGACCTCCACGTCGGCCCCACCCGCCCGGTGCCGCCGCACCCAGACGTCGAGGTGGTCGGACGCGGCGTGGTCCAGGTAGTGGACGCCCAGGTCGATGCGCACCGGCTCGCCGGGCGGCACCGCGGCGAGCGTGCGGGACAGCGCGGGCACCGACAGGAAGCTCAGCGCACCCTCGACGACCACGCGGCGCGGCACGTCCCGGGCCGGCTCCTCCACC
>Ga0196958_10000180_pt1 | contig 20849 bp, 22 predicted proteins | sample S1v_10metaG_FD_148654 | JGI IMG/M metagenome (GOLD analysis project Ga0196958, IMG submission 148654) | Soil microbial communities from Anza Borrego desert, Southern California, United States - S1+v_10 | ecosystem: Environmental > Terrestrial > Soil > Desert | place: USA: California | collected...
TCCCATGCGGCCGGGATTCAACGACTACTTAATTCACCTGCAGGCGCCGATTGCAATTATCAAAGTCTCATCGGATTTGAGTGTCCTTTACCCCCCTGATACCCCATTCGCAAACTACCGCTACCTAGCCCCGGATGGTTTATTTGAAGATTATGTCTTGCACATTCACTACTTGAGTGTTACCGGCAACAACGTTAACTCAGTTGGAATAGCTTACGAAATCTTAAAAGAAGCTTGGAGTTTTTATGAAAAGTTCCTACGCTGGCAGGATAATAATTTCGATATCCATCGAAAAACCACGGACAATTGATAAAGATAACCACAGCCTTTTAATCCTGTTCGATACACCGTCGGTTATATTTGCTTCATGGAACGTGTCCCGATAAAATTTGATTACAAAGGGGGGAGATACGCAGGGATCTTTACCCAGGTGAACGGAGCTGGTGGAACAGTATTCCACCTTACAATTGACGACTTCTTTTACGGACAACTGATCCTGGCGGGCGACATCTGGTACTTCCACAGTAATAAAAATTTCTTCCCGGGCATGGCCGAAGAATTCGGAGAATATATTATCGCATGGTTCGGATGAAAAACGGTAAGATTTCCAGATTTCCCCCTTTCTTATATCTGTCAATTTCTTAACTTCCTTTGATGGAAACACAATACACCGACAACGCTGGCATCACTCATGATGTCCGGATCCTCTCCAGCTTCCGTAACGAAGAAGTGATGTTTACCATTTACCAAGATGGCGATCACTTTTGCGACCTTGAACGAGATGAGGATCGGTGGATCGAAGTGTACAACGGACCGAGTGAAAGGGCGACCGAATACGGCCGCCTAATTGATGAACTCATTTTATATGTAGATCGAAAGTTTCAACAGACGGTTTATAATCGGCACAATACATTGTGAGCAATTGCCATCCTCACTATAAAAATCAAACTATGAGTTTCCTTCGAGTAGCCTACGTAAATAAGAATAAACCTGGTAGTAAAAAGGCGATAGCAGCTCAGCAGGCTGCCGATCTAAAAGAATTTGGCGAGAGGATTATGGCGCACCAAAGAGAATTGCACGCAAAGCAGTGGGAAAGAATGAGGAAGATTTCCATCTTGCGGATGGAATTCCGTAACTCTCCGAAACAAAAAAATGGATCTGCTGAATATCAAGTCAAGTTGCGTCTCGTTAAATCAATTGATAAAATCCTTCACTTTATTGAGAACGAAAAATCCGGCAAGTTTATCGTGACGTGGCTTGACGCGAAACAGAACACGATAGTGCCGGTAGGATTTACAGCGGATCTGACAAACCGTATTACTCGCCTGATGCATAAGTAGCTTCGGTTTCAGTCTTGCGAGAGCGTAAAAAGTTCGAGCAGTAGTTTGAGCAGTTGGAAAGACTTTTTGCCAATTAATTACACCGTCTGCAAAACTTCATTTTATGGTACGATCCGACATGCCCGTTGACACACTGAAGAATAATTTTCATTTTGACGCCGGTTTTATTCGCTGCTTCGTCGATGGAGGCGAATTCGTCGATGATATTTTCGGTCATGTCCATCATAATGATCTTCCCTGACCGCCGTTCGACATCCTTGTATTTCCAAAACAAGTCTTTATAAACTTCTCTCTTCCCTGATATGCAATCCCGGATAGTCGCGCCGTGGTGTCCATCGCGAATAGCCTCTCTCATCGAATCATAGTTTAAAACCAGCTGGCCTTCTGAGTCGAAAGCTTGAATGGGCTTCTGTGTGCGGTACGCGATTTTATTCCGACAGTCTCGGATGTTCTGGAAGTACTTTTCTTGATTCTTACGGATTAAAAAGATGGCATGGTTGATCCGGTCCTTAACCAGTCTTTCAGTTATCCTGAGTCTCGAAGCGATTTCGGAGTAACTATTGCCATTCATATGAAGCAACAGTACCTTAGCATTTTCAGCAGGCAGGTCTTCGATGGCTTTGTAAAGCCCTGAATAATTTTCCTCCACACTCTCCGACTCCAGATCAGTAAACCAGTCCATTTCCTCCGCAGTTCCAAAGAACGTAACAGGCGCGGAAAAAGTTTCTCGTTTATAATTAGTCATTTTGAGGAAGGCAAGACCAACCTTGATTCTGTATTTTAAAATGGAAGTGCTTGCGACCGATCTAAGCCAATTGTTAAACGTACGATTAATGTGGTCGTCGCATTTGCCTCCCATGTCGAATTTGGCAAAACTCTTCCAAGCCTGAAGCAACGCCTCTTGCCTATAGTCATCGCTATCCCTGTTCCCACCCCTCGCCGCGGCCTCTTTCTCTCGCACAAGTTTTTCGATAACCCACTTATGTTGTTCGATTAGCGTAAAAAAAAATCGTTCTTTTTCTTGCGCTATTACATTTCGTGATAATGTCATTTCCATCGTAAGTAGAAGCTAGTAACCTGAAATGATAAGATACTCTCCGCCGGTACCGACCCACCCATGGAATACCATCAAGTCGCCGTTTGCATCATTGAATCTGAACCATAAATCAAGGTTTGGATCATCATTATTATGCACGTATTGTACTCCTTGATTGGTGATGCGGAGTCTTTTTCCTATAAATTGGGGCAGGTTTGTTCTGTAATAATTCGTGAGCATACCGTTGCTGAGTACGGTGTCGTATAAATTGCTAGCTAAGATTTCCTGTCTTACGTCTTGAGGTACTACCTCGGCGCCGCTTACGAGCTTGATCCAATAGTACTGGTTCTTGAAATACAGACTTCCTCCCTTGTAAGCGACCGATCCACTATCGCTCGTGGCCAGTGTGTCTAAGGGTAGGTACAGAAGCACCCTATAAGCTCCGGATTTGTTATTGTAGCCTTTTGCGTTGTTGTCTTGCAGGTCGTTACGGGTTTGGCCTGACGCGTAATAAAATGACAAAGTTGCCAATATAATAATGAAAGGCTTTGGAAAGAATATACGTTGAGTGCCCACGGCGATTGGTTTTAAAAAGAACCCCGGCATTGAGATACCGGAGTTGCGGTAATGATTAACAACACCACATGTCATCCATAGTTATAATCCGATTCAAAAATACATTTAAAAGCAATACAATTACTTTAAAAGTAACTTTTTTATTCTCTTTTTGACATTGAACACCTGTTATCAAATTATTCGATACACGTTTCGCGCAATGTTGATTGGGCGGTTGTCTTTTCCCTGGTTCATGATGAGGCTACGTACTGCCGGGTTTGCCGACCCGTAAGCAAATTTATTAATATCGCCTGCTGCCGGGTCAGCGTTTATAAAGCCTCTTCCCTTTGTCAGCGCTAGGTCAAACTGTCCAACCTGCGCTGTCTGAAGAGATCCAGATAGCCCACCAGCACGGTCAACGTCGATATCTGCATTCGGGTCGGTGTTACGTATAAACATTCCCCCTGAATCTGGCACCCAGAATTTTTTATTCACCCCATCAATTATCCACTTAAACCGCTCCAACACTATGGGTGTTGTAGGATACGTGCCAGAGCCTAGCTGCGCGGGGTTTAGTTCACTCACATAATCATAGTAGAGTCGCCCGTATTCGTCGAAGTCAAACCAACCGCCGACTTCGGGTATTGAATTTAAGGGGGGCATGTCATCGTAGACAAGTTGACCAACCCGGTTGCTATCACCACTCTCATCAAGGACACGCATGTATGATCCTTTTTTGATAAGGACAATACTCTCTCCCTTTCCCAGGAAAATCACAGCCTTGTTTTTTCCGCGGTGTAAGGCGTAGTTAACCGCTGATGGATCAATGACAATTCTAAGGTACCGCTGTCCAGAAGCATAATCAGCGTTGTGAGTGTTAAAGCCGAAGCGCGTTTTATCTGGTATCGTATTGAAGGGAGGCATCGTCGCCGTAAGTACTTGAGCTCCGGAATTTGCCTCCATCATTTTGTTGAAGTGAGAGTTGTCCAGCGTAAGGTCTGCAGTGATCTCAACAATATCCGCTGGAAAGCCACCAGTACTGCTTGAACCACTTGAAGGTAACGCTACCATCTTGTTGATAAGAATCATCACCCACTCGCCTGTACTAAACGAATCGTTAATCGGTGGATCGTTTCTGAAAACAGAAACTGTATCACTGACATGGGTAAACTCAAGATTAGGCACCATGAATCTGAAGCCCTCCTTGAATACGCCGAGTACTGCTTTCCCCGCTAGATAAGGATCGGTAATTGTATTGGTTCCGGAAATGGGATCATAAGCCCCCACACCATCTACCTTATAAAAGCGAGTCTCAACTGCCGAGGTGGTTTCGGTAATGTTTACTATCCAAGTTCCTAACAAAAGCCCGAGAGTGGTTCCATCGCTACTCCGTCGTAGATCGACGTAATGAGTGACGTTATTCAAACCGACAAACGTAAGGTTCTGGCTAACCGGAACCGGAGGAGGGATAACCTGAGAATCGACAACGATTGTAGGCGCCCCGACTTCTCTAAGATTAATGATCAAGTAATCTGGAATATTAACCTGACCTAACGACATTTTTAAATCACCCATATCACATCAATTAAAAATCAACTAATAAAATTGGAACTTGGTTTGAGCTACTATTTGAAGACAGGTCTCCGAAGAAGTTTGTTTCTATTTGGTACATGAAGCCCACCATTTGTGTTGTGTCAAGGTCCGGGGATACCACCTTACTCATCCTGTTACTTCCTTCTTTGAGATTCAATGTTAGTCCTCTCATTGGATAGTCGTCCTCTGACTTAAATTCTAATTCAGATTCTCCGTCGCGCGCGTAACCTTTGCCATCAACACTAACGCTATCGCAACACCAGATCACATTAAAAAGATCCGCAACCCAGTCAGGCACACCAAAAGTGCCTCCGATAGTTAATGGCTTTACACGATAAGGCTTTGCGGAAAGTATGCGTGGATTCACTCGCTGATCCTCGTATGCCTGGATATACGCACCCGGTTGCAATGCGCCAAAGGAGCCTTCTACCCGGAAGCTAAATTCAATCAATGTTTCAAATATGATATCTAAAAAGTAACGGCTGTTTGTGTACTCGATTGACACCGTGTCAGGATGCGTCGCAGCAAGATGTATTGGCTCGGAAATTAAATCGAGATCGGTACTCCCGTTACTTAGTTTTAGGGTATAGCATCCTTCAGGTATGCCTGCCCAGGACAGAGCAAATTGATAAACAAAAAAACCTGGCTGCGCACCAGTGTTTGGTATCTGAAGGTTGGCAACTAAGGTTGTTACAGGTTGACTTGTCCGCCAGTCCAACACATCAATTTGCAACGGCTGGAAATTGCTTTGGAATTGCAGGAAAGTAGTGTCGGACGTCTGCCATTTTTGGAAGTATTTAATTTTCTCCTGCCACCGAAGTATAGTATCCTTATATGGATAGTCGTTAAAATGCCGCGTGAGATACTGCGGAAATTGCGCCTCGTTCTTGTTATAGAAACGAATCGGATTTAGCGGCGATATGATGACTTGGTTTGCCATTAGCTGAAATATTTTATTAGAAGTTCAAGTTGATTCGAGGGTGCAGACAGTAGGGTGATTGTTTGCGCTTTATTGTCATCGGGTCTAACACTCACCTTAATCGGTATACCCATTAAAATCACCCCCTCCCATTCAAAGCGGAATGCACGTATGGGAGATTGCTCAAGGATTTCGATTAAGTCTACTGGGGTAGGTACCTCAAACTCAAGAATGTTAGGAGTGAACAAGGGAGGCAGCAATGAACTTATAGGTACGTCTGCGATTTCAGCAATGCCGGATATAACCAAATCCCTGTTTTTACTTATCGTTTGAAACTTAAGCTTCAGACTGTCCATTTTGTAAAACAACGAATGGATAAACCGGCTGACTCGCTTCAGCGCATTCTTAGGTGTAAAGAAGAGATTAAAAACTGTGTTCGGTTCCAGTAGCCCCGTCGTAAGGGGATTCAAATCCCTGTTCAATGAATACACAGGCTTGTTATTATCAGCGCCAAAATAGCCGTCCGGAATAGCTCTGGTATGAATCATCCAAACGTCATTATCACCTTCGCTGTCGGTCGTTGATTTGCCTTCCAGGTTGATGCGAGTAAACTCGGCGCCATAACCATCTGTTCGGTAGGCGGTCACCAAATTCAGTTCCTTCGCGATTTCGGTAATAGGTGAGCTGAACTCAGCCGTAGTGTTAAACTCCTGCCTGCCATTCACCCCATTGTAATCTTGATTCGGCGATCCGATCGTAAGCCTGTTAAACATTTTGTCAAGATCGGGGCGAACCGTCAAATCTTTAACTAACCCGAGATCGATTGGATTAGTATAGTCGATGAAGAAAACTTTCTCCTCAAGTCTAACCTCACCATTTATAACGCCTATGCCAACGTCGAACTGCGCATTTATTGACTGAAAGAAATCCGATAGAGATGTCTTGACTTTCGATCCGGCAATTCCTCTTATCGCATCCCCGCTAGTAATTTTTACGTTGGGGTACTGAGCCAGGAGCGTGCTGTTTGCAACGAATGCGCCTTCGCCAATAAGCTCCATTAGCTTTTTAAATACATACAGAACCGGAAGAACCCTAGGGAAGGTTGTGTCTGCGGCAGCGGCAAACAGAATCTTAACAGTGGTCTCGGTATATTTCAGTTGCCGTGCATTAACGTTTGCGCCAATTCCGTCACCGGTGAAGAAAAGTAACTGACCTGGCTGAAGTGTGACCGACAGATTAAAGTTCCATGTTAGTGGGGTATTGGGGATGTTGGGATTCCATACCTGTTGCGCAACCAAAGTGTTATTTGCTCCGCTGTCCGACCTTCGGAGCTGAAGGATAACAGCTTGTACGGAGGAGTTTGCTTCAACAGTTATTGATCCAATTACTTGTATGGTGATAGGTAGTGTTGCCTTAAAAAAATAATCCGAAGTGTCAAGCGTTGGGCCCTGGCTTTTTGTTAGAGATCCTGCGCCTTCGCCTTCCTTACCAACAAAGGCGATAGGCAGCATATGCGTCGCCGTTGACTGTCCAGTGTAGCTAACGGCAATATTCAAATAGTTTACCGATTGTTTAAGCAGTATGCCGTCCCATCTGATGTACTCATTCTCTGGAACATTTAAATCCAACTCGTACACAATATTCTCACGAGATCGAATCAGTTTTCCAACACCACCCTCCATGAGATTAACGGTTACCTTATAGCCGGCATCTACGAACGTCGTAAAGTCCACATCGCCTTTGTAAAACGACCTATACCAGTATGCATAGCCGGTTATCACACCGTTGACATCCCTGTCAAGTCGGAGCTGCTGTTTTAAAATCACAAGCGACAGTTTTGCTTTTACTCCCTGCTTGTAGTAGAGGTCTTTCAAAATATGCGCACCGTCTTCTACAAACTCCAGTGGTATTGTGAAGTCGCGCTCCAGTGCGAAATATTTTTGATTCCTTTGTATAGACACCTCTATATCTCTCCAACCATCCGGAGTGAATTCCAGCGGCCGGGGTGTCGTGGATGTTTGAACTAGCTGCCCATTTCGAAACAGCGAGCGGCCGAGCTGATCAACGAAAAAATATAAATGGTTCTTCCCCTGCATTAAAAGTTGATGTTTTTATCCACGTACTCAATCTGCCTCATAGCCCATTTTTGCAATGTGGTCACACCGGCATGCGTGCCGGTGATTTGTACGTCTTTCTTTTTATTAATCGCGTTGACTACTCCCTTTGTTTCTCGGGTGAATGCCTTGATCAAAGCGTCGTTAATAGCAGTGTCGTTCTTCAAGTTCATTTTAGAAACCTCAATCAAGCCGGCGTTGCGGACGTCTTGCATTACCGCATCAGCATCAGGAAGGACGACTGTGTGTCGGGGAAGGTCAACAATCTGAGGTTTATTATCAGACATAAAGACATCGCCTGCTGGGGTAATCGCAAACTCTCTTTTGAACTTATCGCCAAGTACTGCCGGTCCTCCGGGGTGATCCGTTGTACCATCGCCGTATTGCGGTAATGGCGCCGCGATCGCTCTCGCTAATTGTGAAGCACCCATAGCCCCGATGCTCACAGCAAGTGGCACTCGAAGAAATCCGGGTTTAATAGTATTATCCCCTAATGTAGTTACGACAGCAACTGCAGTGTCGCTGATGATCCTGGCTATATTTGCTGCCTTTTGAAATCTTGCCTGTTCAATCTCGACTTGACGTCTCTTTCTTTCGATCGCCTCTCGCTCAACGTTGGCTCTGGCTTCGATGACAAGAATGGCAGCCGCCTTTTGCTCTTCACTCGCTATAGTGGCGTTTGCGTATTCGATCTGGGCCGCCTTTCTTTTCTCCAAGGCAGCGATAGATTCTTCTATTCTTACTAGCTCCCGGTCGGCTGTAATCGCATTAACATCTAGGTAAGCGCTTGTAAGGTTTGATTGAATCTGCTGATAGGCAAGTAGCTTGTCTTTCTTCTCTTGGAAGGCCTTATCTTCGTCCGATATTATCTTGGAAGTAGTTTTTTCTGAAATGTCCGCGCGTGCTTTCGCAATTGCGGCTTCCAAATTGAGAACATCTTCCCCTGCAGCTTTCCTTACGGCTAATTCCTTTTCCAGGAAATCGAGTGTAACATTTAGCTCGTCAAGAGCCATCCGCTCATCGAGCGCCAAGCGACGCCTGTTATAATCTTCCTGACTAATAATGCCAGCTTGGAACTGCTCGTTTAATTCAATGATCCTCGTGTCCCGTCTTCGGTTGGCATACGCTATCGCGTTTTGGGTTTCCTTATCTAAGGCAGATAGTTGCAGCTGATAGGATCTTTCCAGAAATGCCTTTTCCTGAGCGAGAGTTTCATTGCGACCACGTTGCCGAATAGCCTCTTTCTCTGTTTCAAGCAGGTTGGCGTTCTGTAACTCGAATTCGGTCTGTGCTTTGATAAGCGACTTCTGAATCTGAAAGTACTTAGTAAGGCCATCTAGGCGATCAAGACCGTTGATATTTTCGTTCTCGGCAATGGCGTTTTGCCGATCCGCTTCCTGCTGAACTACCAGTTGGGTGAGTTCAAATTGCGCTTGTCTCTCCCGGGATATCCTTTCATTCGTTAAAGCACTTAGCTTCAACTCCGTCTCAAGTTTATTTCTCACGAGTGCATCATTCGCTTTCGTCTCGATCTGTACTCGTTTTGCCGGGTCGTTCTTTAAATTTGGATCCAGTTTCTGGCTCTTCAGTTCGTTTTGGATAATGTCTCTCTGAATGAGCGCAAAACGTAAGGCAGCATTAGCCCGCTCCTCAAATGACTTCGATTCGTCCGAAATGATCTTGTTTTGCGCATCGGCCTTCTGGGCAAGATGCGTATTTAATTGTTCAATTTCCGCCTGACGCAGTTTGATAGAGCCTTCGATGGTCATCTTTTGAATATCGAGTGACTTTGCGGCGATATCCGAATCGATATCAGCAATGTCCTGAGTAAGTCCTGATCGCTCTTTTGATAGGCTGTCTATTTGTTCCCCGCTCAATTTCTCGTTCGCGAATCTTTCATCGAGCAGTTTCTTTCGTTCTTCATTATTCTTCCTTCTCTCCGTGAGTCCCTTTAATTCAAGGCTGGCCAATTCCTGATCACCGGCGAATCGCAGCTTTGCTCTTGCCTGCTCATCCCTTACTTGGCGATCGGTAATTCTATTGAACGTGTCAAAGGATTCGTTGATGGTATCGAGTGCTTTGTCGAGCCCCTCAACCTCTTTCGTGGCTTTCTCCGTTTCGCTTGAGAAGGATGACATGATCGATACCGCCGCAGCGATAGCAACTACAACCAGCCCGATACCAGTAGACGCCAATGCTACCTTAAAGCCAGTGGTTGCGGCCGTGGCGCTTCCCGTGGCTGCTGTGTAAAGGGTCTGCGTTATTGCAAGGGCTTTCGTCCTGGTATTATTGAGGAGCAGCATGAGGCTGCTTTCCTTTTGTAATGCATTTTGGATTCCCTGTAGTCCATTGATGATTGTAGTAATAGCCTGGAGCTTAACGAAAGTCTTTTGCAACTCTTCGTTTTCTTCACCGAACAATGCCGCCGCGCCCTCTGCAATACCATATATCCCAGCAAGCGTTTGCGCTCCTTGAACTAAACCATCAAGAGTTGATGTATCGGAAGCGAGGTTTTTGATTTCCGCCTTAAGATCTCCGACGTTGTCTTTTAATTCAGCTGTTTCTTTTAAGAGTGCTTGGTAAAACTCAGTATTCTTCAATCCAGCTGCAGCTAACGCCTGCAATGCTGCTTCGTTGTTGCGAACTTCCTGAGTCGCGGAAGCAAAGCCAGCTGTTTGGCTTTGAACCAGATTTGCAAGGAGGCCTTCTTCTTTCGCCAACTGGGCGATAACATCACTACTGGCCTTACCAGATTTTGAGTATTCATCCAGTTTCTGTCTTACATCCTGAAGCGCTCCTTCAAGGATCGATATTGACCCAGAATAGTTTCCCACGTTTCGTTGAAACCTCCCGGTTGCCTGCTCTTCTTTGGAAATTGACTCCGTAAGTGCATCAATATTCGATTTCAATCCTTTGCCAATATCGCCACTTCTATCAACGTCAGACAATGCGTCATATGCTTGCAGTGTCAGATTAAGCTGAGCACGCATTTCATTCAGTGATCCGCCACTGGCCTGAGCCTCTTTTTCGAGATTCCGAAGTGAACGGGATAAATCGTTATTAGCAACCTGTGCGGCGAGTTCCGATTTTCTGATTTGCTCAAGAGCCTGGATGTAAGTTGCGTTACCTTTATCGTTTTTGTATTGATCATCCAACGCCTTACGGGCAGCCCGAAGTTGCTTTAACGATTGATTGTTTTCTACCTGAAGTTTTATTAATTCATCGAACGTTGAACCCAAAGTTTGATTAGACTTCGCTTGCGCCGCGTTCGCCGCCACAGCTTCTTTCGCTGCGGCCACATACTGAACATCAGCTTTTTTAACAACATCTACTTTGGCCGCTAAGTCTGTCATCGCTGTAGCGGCTTCTTGTGCGCCCTGTATTACCTCCTTGGTTTTTGTTAATCCTTCCAAGGATATTTTCATGTTGTTGATGCCTTCGAACTTCTTATTGATCTCATCCAGGAGTCCGATGATAATATCACCTTCTGCTTTCAGTGCCGGTATGTCCGCAAAACTATCTAACCTATCTTCTGCCATGAGACATTTTTTGTTGGTTTACGTAGTTAGAGTACCGGTTTATTCTTTCGCAAAACTCGAATGTTGTCATTGAGTCGGACAACGCAAACTTTGAAAAGTCGCTTAGCGTTATCATTACTGATGTAAAGTATTCGCGAGATGGCTTAGTGTCAACGCTTTCAAACTTCTTTCGGATCTGAGCGAAATGCTGGCTTTTTAAGTCGTGTTGAATAACAAGACTCTTTGATAAGCTCAAGCATTTTTTTAACTCCTGCATGCGATGGGCAGTGAAGTGAAACCTCGCGAACAGCATCCTGTTTAATCTGTCCATAAATGGCTTGAAGAGGTCAGGACGGAAATCCACGGCCTCACAAGAAAGTATCTGGACGAGTTCGTTGATCATGGTAATTTCCAATGACAGAAGGGATATTTCCTTGTAAAGCTTTATATACATTTTATGATCGGAATCGCCGATCATGTTAGTATACTGCTCGTAAACGTCTGCCCATGCGGCCGTCAATTGTTGTTCAGTTGGATATCCGGCAATAGTGAGAGCAGAGAGGTTGTTATCAACCAGGCATTCAATGAACTTACTCAGCGGAAGCCGTGAGATGCTGGTATACCACATGTTCGACGGGGAGTCCGGCCTCAAAGGCTTGGTAGGCGTTGCAGTATTTCCACTCGCCGCCCTCTCGATAGAGAGCAACCGGGATATTTTGTTTTTTGCCATACTCTTCTGCTTCTTTGATTGCGATATCTCGTTGCATGTTGACTGGCTTTTCGCCACATCCTATACATCCTTGAGTCATATCATTTTTTATATTTGCCAACCTTTCGGCTGTATGTCCCAGTTGATTCCGTTGCCTCGGTAATCAAACTGGTAAAGATGGAAATCCGCTCTGCCACCCATAATCCAGTAAATGATTCTCTTTCATCCGTGGGCATGTCTTTATACCACGTCAGATAAAACTGAATTTTTTTCATTGTAGCAGTTAGGGTCATAGTCGTAACTCGAATTTTATCTGATCGACGAATAGTGGGTTCAAGAAATTTTTAACATACTCTGTTCTTTTCTCAACATTCAAACTATATATCAACGATCCGAACTTTCTCTCTATGTCAGCTGCGTCGGCGAACGTGGAGTTAAATTCGACACCGCTTTTGGTTACTGCGATACCGATGCTTTCGTGGTAAAAACCATTGATATAAAGGTTCGGCACACCTTTCTTTCGCTTCGGATTCGGAGTTATTTCATCCTTCCAGTCGGAATATCGTTGAGCTGATTCAAGACTTTTGAAAAATGGATCCTCGAAGTAGGAGGGGGAAATATCATTTCCATCCCTCCTTTTGCCTTCAAGCATCTGCTCTTTATTCAGACTTAGTATCCGTAGCTTTGTTGATTCCAAAGCCTGGACGGTCAGCGACTCCAGGTCGAGTTTTTGAAACCTTTTTTGCATCTCCCGTATTGTCGCCATATTTCTTTACAATTAAGGCATGCGCATGTCTCAGTTCATCCTCAGTCAGTCCGACGTGAGACTGTTCACGGATAAACTCGTCGACTGTTTTAGTTGAGGCCCATGCGCCATTGAATCCAACGTGATTGAACTTCATAACTTATGCTTTGGTGATTATTACAGGATCTCCTTCGATGCCTCTCACAGCGGCAGCAAGCAATACCGGCGGGGTTTCAAGATCAAGAAGAATCTTAGCGCCTGCCGAAAGTGCTGCATAGGCTGTAGTATCCAATGTGACCGTGAATGCTTTGAGAGCCGCGTCGGCTGCCACCGACGTTATAGTAAGCGGAGTTGCCAAGGCCGCGCCAGTAAACGATCTCCATAACGCGGCAGAGGCTAATTCTGTAGCATACTTGTCATAGAAATTAACGTTACCACCCAGCTGTGCATTCTCAAACTCCACCGCAATCTTGTACACATTGGATGCGTTTGAAATCACCCTTAGCTTCGCATCAAGTAAACCTTCAAGATTCGAGATACTAAACGTTGTGGGAACGAAAGCGGCGTCGTCCGCGAAGTCCGCCATTGACAAGAAGCTGACCGTTACCAAGGTGTATTCTGTATCAACAGAGTTGCCGTCACTGTAGGGTTTTGGCGACACATAGATCAGCGCGTCAGTACCAACAAAGTTTTTGTCAATATCCAGCTTACCCCATGAGTTCTTGTTTTTATCAAACACTGTAACGGGAACGATCTTATTGTTGAACTTCCGCATTTGTTTTTCCAGATTAGTACCGACGATAACACCAAACGTGTATACCGGCTTACCCTCTCTGAGGATCATCTTGAATCCGCTTCCGGTTGTTCCTTCAGTGTTCGCCTCCGTGTTGTTAACCGTGTTCTGGATCTCAGGGAATGGATACATCTTTTCAGAATTACCATTCTCAAGATTGATTGCTTCAAGGAGTGCCGCTTCGTAGGCGGCATTGTTCGCATACTCAGCTGGTGAGAATGCTTTACCACCCAGGATGATTACTGCCGGCGCGGCCCTTCTCGTGTCGCATGATACCGGGCCTACATTTGCACCCGTTTTACTGCATAAAGAAAGAATTGGCATTATTGATAATTTAATTTTTTATAAAATTGTTAAGTAGGTTTTCATAGGCGAAAGAACTAATTACGGGCAACAAGATATCCTCGCGCGCTTGCGGCCATCGTGCCGGTCCCGGTCCAGCTCAATCGGTAGTATAAATACTTTGAGTTGTCGAGTCCGAAAATGACCGTCTGGGAAGCGACGTCTGTGGCCGTGTAAGTCTGCGAGGGGATGGGGTAATAACTCGTCCCGTTTAGACTACCCTGGAGTGTCACCGTGCCGGCAACTGTGCCGCTGATTTTTGTAAGGACCGCCTGCACCGATACCGATTTTTGGAAACCAGGCACTTTGAGAGTCCAGGTTTCCGTCGCAGTGTTTGTAACGGTATCAACAGCTAACCCATTTGACGCGAGCATTACCTTCGCTTCGGTTTGACCGAAAGACATAGCTGCGATTAGGATTGCAGAAAATAGAAATAATAATTGTTTCATGTTATCGACAATTTTTTTGTTTGATTTTTAAATTCAGATTCTTTATTTCGATAGCATCCAGATGGTTACTGAACATGTTACCCGATGGAATCTCCCCCCAGTATGGCCTATCTACTTTGGTATGCTTTAGTAATAACTCGGAAGGCATCCCCAGTTCAACAGACTGGTGCATTTGCTTGACAAACTCGGCATAAATCGGGTACAGAATTGGGAGGTAAATTTTATCTCGCCGATCCTTCATGTTGTAATTTGGGCTAGTGGTGTGAGCAATTATGAACCTCGCGCTGTTGATCACAGCATAATCAGCAGGGTTAGTTCCCATAGATTCCTCGAAGTCCATTACCATCCAGATTAACGGAAACTTTTTTCCTTTGGCGGTTAGGCTTCCGTCTTTCTGTTTCAAATTCTTGTCCACCTCACTATAATGTCCAAAATCAAAGTATACAGGAAACTTGTTGGTAATGCCCGCTTCCATGGCAGATGAAACCTTCGCAACAATGCCCTCAAAAACTGACGGTATGTATTGCGTGATCATATATTGAAGGTGTTTATATAGCTCCAATCATAATCCGAAGGCCTCCGGTCTGGGTACAAAGCACTCTTCACTTCGAGGTAATGATTCATCTCCTCAATCCAGTCAACCATTTCATTCCAGGCGCGAACCATTTTTGGCGATGGGCTTACGTTATCCGAATTCTCAGAAGAACTGATGACCTCCGGTCCCATTGCTGTTGTCCTGCTGGCGTTATCACGCCTATGCCAGTAATACACATAGTTTGCAATCATGCTTTCCTTATACGAACCGGCCATCGTGTTTACTGCAAGAGTTGGCGCTTTGAAGAAGAATCGACTTGGCCCTCCGACATAGCTGGTCTCACTGCCGAACAACGGATCGGGAAAAACTATAGAACCTTCCGAACCGGTGAACGTCAAGACATCATCCACTACAGAATACTCTTCACGGGTAAGCATTCCAACTCCGCGCATTTCAAAAATGAACTCGGTGCCAACAAATTGAGGAGGGATAATGGTAGAGTTAGATCCGATCTCCGGATCAAACGGACCGCCACGACCCACCACTATTTCAAAGACGTTGGCGGAATCCATCGCAGCGAGGATGCCGTCGGGCTGGCTGACAATTCCCCTCCAGTTATGTAGGTTGTTACTGCCGTCCTGATAATCGGTACCGGTCAACAGGTGCGTCCATTTCGGATCTACTGACGAGGCCATAAGCCCGGACATAAAATCCTTATACATCTTGTAACCGAAAAGTTTGACGAGAAGATCCTTCTCGCGCTTATCGATCACATAGTTTATGGACTCCTGAACCAGTGGGTTTTCCAGATCCGGAATGCTGATGTCCCCGTAAAAGAACGACCGGTTGATTAAAGCCATGATTTTACTTTTCTTTTTTTGCTGGCGCTTTCTCCGTGGCCATACCATTTTTGATAAGCTTCTCAGCAACCTTTGGAGCAACGTTCATTGCTTCGCCGGTTACATGGTGCTTGTCTTTATCGGTAGAATACACGGTGACCTTTGCTTTTAGGTCAATGACTTCACCTTTGTCTTTAATTGATGCCATAAAAAATATTATGATATGATATGAAATATTGTTTCGGTCCGTTACGCGGCGGTGATTGCTGTTTTGATGTTTGCCAAAGTGTCATACACAAATGCACCGATATCGTTGGTGGGAACGAAGCTGTGGAGCCTCATCTCGCCAATTATGGTAACCATGTTTTTTTCGAAGTCATCGTTTACCCAACCGTAGGAAACGCTGAATGGTTTGTATACACGCACCCTGAACCTAGTCATGTCTCCAACCAACACAGAACCTACGGGAATACCGTTTTCTTCAATAACTCTCACGCCACTGATCACTGTGCCGTCGGCAGATTTGAAAGGAGGGATGATGTAATGGCCATCAGTAGCCTTTTCAAGCTCCATATTTGCAACGTCGATCGGATTCAGAACTGCGACGTTTGCATTGAAGTTCAGCGAACGAATCTGAGCGATTGCAGCGCGGATTGCATCAGCGTTGTTCGGGTCTGTGGTCTCAACACTCGTTAGAGTGAAACCTCCCGCGTATGAGTCAAGGCCTTTCAGATTGTCGCCGGTTCCGTCGCCGCTCAATAAGCCAGTGCTTGCAGCGAGTTCCACCTGGTAGCGTAACTCATTTTCAATTTCAGCAGCCATCCAATCGATATCATCAAGCTGTTCGGTGGACGACTTAATTTTTGCCGCTGCTTTTTTTGCTTCACTACGAATCTTCCGGTAGTTGAAGTCGATCAAGGGTTTCAGTTCTCCCTCGCCAATAAACTCAGCTTGGCCTTCGGGATTGAATTTCTCCACCCACTCAATCGCCGACTTATCTGTGTTGCCTGCATTCGAAATAGAAAGCATGAATGGCCTGTTCCGTGGTAGATCAATTAACCCTGGCACTTGTTCAGCTTCAGGGACCGGGATGCCACTTGAGCCGCTGGCTGCAATTGTCATTGCTGCGGGAGCACGAAGCTGCAGTTCAAACTGACGAATCTCTCCGCGTTTAAATGCCGCAAACTTATCCTTGCTTGCCTGATCCTTATTGATCTGTGTGCGAATCTGTTCAGCAATAGTTTGCGGCTTTTCGCCACGGCCGCCAGCTCTCTTTTCCAGCTTTTCAATTTTCTCAGCCAAAGTGCGAACCGTTGAATCTGACTCGTCCTTATCCGTTTTGTATTTACGAATCGCATCCAGATCAACACCTTTGAAATGGTCGTTTATGAAAGTCTGCACATCATCTTTGGATTGATATCCTCGCTTTTCAAGTTCTGTCTTCACCGAGTTGCCGATATCAGTCAGCAACTTTTCTTTCTCGACTTCTGCATCACTCTTATAAGCAACCGAATCGAAATTGCGGCCCATAGATCTGCGGCTCACAATTTTCGGAGCGTACGACCGCGGCTGCGCTGGTAACCTTAAGAAACTATGTTTCATGTTTAAAACAATTTTAAATTTTTGGAAATGTATTGATAGTCGATCCCGTCCGTGACCGGCTCGGTGTCGTCGAGTGCTTTGCTTCTGGATTCAAGCGGCTCGACTGAGGCGAGTGATTTATGGCGTGATATCAGTTGCCTTAACTCGAATTGGTATTTACGAGGTAAGGATTTTATAAACTCTTCTGTGTAATTGTGGAGTTCCTCAAGCGCCTGGGGTATGTCAGCTCCGGCCCTTATAGCATAGGTTTCAGAGTTGGCCCCGATGGTTACAACGCTACCTTCCCAAAGGTCAATTTCTTTAAGAAGGATGGCATCCATGGTTTCGTCGTATTCCATTTTATCCCAGGCATAATCAAAGCCAACACTGAATTGGTTTAAAGTACCCGACTTGATCTGGGAAGCAGCGCGCCGTGCGTTAGGCACTGATTCAAAATCATCTAATGCCGCTTCGAAGTACAAACCGTAATCATCCTCTTGCAATACAGTAAATTGTCCGATAGGATCTTCTTGGCTGTGCTGCCAAAGCATCAAGATTTTATATTTACTCGCACTACCCGGGCCTCTCTCCGAGAGAGATTTCGCGCAGCAGCCTTTCAGGAATACCGTACCGTATGAATCCTTAACACCCCAAACGATGAGATATCCCTTAACGATATTGTCTTCGATGAGTTCGCCATCTTGCCCGACTTCCATATTGGAATAACTGATCGGCGCGGATCGTAGTTTAAGTTCTTTAATTTTGGGGTGGAGTGTCATTGCTTACAAGTTTTGCGGCGTCCTGTTCGGACAAATTGAATAAAATCACAAGCGCGTTTTTCTTAACATCAGCGGGTAGGGTAGACAGTAGTATACTCTGCATGGCCTGTGTTCCCCCAACTCCGAGTTTAACGGCTAGGGGATCGGTACTCTTACCGTCTGTTATGTATATGTCGCCGCCTGGGATTTCTTCAAGCCCTATGGCAACTAGCATTTGATTCTTGGTGATGTAGCCTTTTTCGTAAAGTGATGTGTGCCGGGTGGTAACAACTGCGTCGGTTTCTGCACGAGCTTTCTTATCTTCCTGTAAAACCTCGATATGACTATAACTGACATCGGCATATAACCCCTCCTCTGTCAGGTTTAAAACGTGGTTTAATATCTCGCAAATGTTTTCCCCTTCCTTAATGGCTACATCCTGGTAAAGTTTCCTATCATCGTTTTTGGCGTTCTCATAAGTAACGCCCTCCTTGCTTGGGATAAAGGAGCGAGGAACACCGAGAGTTGCGTAAATTGCTGCCGCGCTATTATATGTTTCTTCGAAAGGTTTAAGCTCCTCAATTGACATGGAAACCTTTACAAAGTCAATCGGCACATCTGTTATACCTAAAGTATCACGCTCCCCCGTAAGCCCGTAGGTGTTATGGAACTCGCCTCTAATCGCATCCTTTTCTTTTGGTGTTAAAGCAATATCCCCAGACTCATCTTTCTTTCTGCCCACAAGAAAACCCAATGCACCACGCTTATAATAGATGACGTTTCGCGCCTGGTAAACAGCAATCAAATTACTCATCGGATACTCGTCGGCAATGAGTGGTGAAACGCCTTTAAGGATGTTGGATTGGTTTCTGGCTGAATCCAAATAGGCATCGTGATGCACCAGGTCAGGAGAGAACGTTTCGCTGTCAGCACCCCATTTGAAATCGTAATGGTCGACAATGTCACTCACACTTGTTGCCGCGTAGAACTTTGGCCTGTTTGTTTTCACCTTTGGTTCAGTAAGTTGCGGCGGTAGCATCCACAGGGAGGTGATATTATCCAGTTTCTTTTTTAATGATTCTGGTACATGACTGTAGAAGTACCGGTTACCGCATGCATATTTATACACGACCGCATTGTAAATGACCTGGTCAAAAGTTTGTCTCCAGTTTGGCCGAGCGGTTAATTGGTTCCACTTTTTGTTATCATAAACAATCTCGTCAGTGGCAATCTTCTTCAATTGAAAAATGCCGTTAGCAACGCGCGTTGCTATTGCATCAATTGGTGCAAAAACTTCGGGGATAGTTTGGAACAGTGTGATGGCATTCGCGTCCGAATAGCCACCAGTATAGCATGACCGAAACGCCCCTAGGTCATGATCGGTTAGCTTGTACACATGGTTGCCATTCTTATCCTTAGAATAAGAGACGTTAGGGGTTTTTTTATTACCAAAAGACAATCCTAAAAATCCCATTCGAGTTTTTATAAATGAAAAAAGCGCCAACCCCACCGTAAGGTGAAGCTGACGCTCGTACTGATTTACTCATGCCCGGCATTCAAAGTTTTGGGCCATCAATGCTGTATGTAGCGAAGATCGGGATCGAACCGATGACCTTTGGGTTATGAGCCCAATGAGCTGCCGCTGCTCTACTTCGCAGTATTATTTTGATCTTGTTGTTATTCCGCAACCATGGCATTTAACCTCTACTGGCCCTCCTGCGCGACACAATAGCTTGCCGCAGCTGGAGCATCGAATGTCTTTCAACCAACAGATAATTTGTTTCCACATTTGGGTGATCGCTTACTATAATAGCAAATCTATTACTTTATAAGTAAATAAATCAAAACATTAACATTTCTTCCAAAGAATTTTATACTGGAATACTTATGGGCAAAAAACAGCGCGGTAAGTGGAAAATCGATTGTTTAAATTTGATTATGATGAGTTTCCTAATCGGGTTTGTGGGAATGTTGGCAGTCGATTCGTACCTGCAAGACAGGAAACGTCGACGTTGAAGCTTTGTCCTCGCGTTAGTCGAAGAACATTAGCGAGCCTATTTGGTTTCCTGTGCGTGGGGAACATCCACTGCGGCTGGCAGCGATTCCGAGCTTAGGACAGCGCGATTAAACTCTATCATTTTATCCAACTCGCCTTTTAACCAGTCGAGCAAAAACCAGTCAAGGTCGGTCGCGTCGGCATCGGTCATTGGATTTTTGGCGATAGTTTTGTCTGGTTGCATGGCCTAAGCTAAGGATTGTATCGGGTATAACAAGACACAGGTTGTTCACGAGATCTGGATATTTACCTGGATGAAGGCCACCGATTATGCGTACATTCGGAAGCTAAACCTTATCCAATGACGCACATGCAATTTATTATTGTAGAAAGCCATGTAAAAGATCAATTCATCAGTGATGTAAATCTTAAGCTTCGAGCGGGTTTCGCTTTCCACGGCACAACGGTTATACTTCCAACCCAAGACGACTCGGGGCGCAAGTACTTTTTCTATTCGCAACCCATGGTCCGAGAGACATTAGATTCGCCACTCTAGCCGGTTACGGTCGGAGAGGTGTAGAGCTTATCGCCACAATTCGTTAAACGTTTTATCGAAGAACTCTGCCACAATAACAAGGCTATCCGGTGCATCGTCGTGCTTACTGGTTCCCTCCTTCATGTATGAGGTCAAGACTTTCATAAATTTCCTGTATTCAGGCGTCCAACATTTCTCTTCCAAAAAGCGAAAGTTCCGTTTTATGAACGCCGCCTGGGCAAGAATTCGCGCCTTTTTATTTCGGTTCTCCTTTATTATTCGGACTGTTATGTCCGGATTGATTTCGTCGATTGCGGTCCTGATATTCTTCCCAAACTGAATCCATCCGGAAACCCCCTCAATATTGATTTGAGTAGGTCGTTTAGTGCGGGCGAGATCTACAATTCTTGGAAGTGTTATATCAGTGCCATCGGTGGTATAAATAACGTCGGTAATAAAAATCGCGTTGTCATGAAGTTCGGCAACCGGTGC
>Ga0196958_10000181_pt1 | contig 20836 bp, 19 predicted proteins | sample S1v_10metaG_FD_148654 | JGI IMG/M metagenome (GOLD analysis project Ga0196958, IMG submission 148654) | Soil microbial communities from Anza Borrego desert, Southern California, United States - S1+v_10 | ecosystem: Environmental > Terrestrial > Soil > Desert | place: USA: California | collected...
CGGGGCTCGGCGTGCGGACGATGTCCGGCGCACCACCGGCGGCTGCATCCGGCCGTGCGATCGCAGAACGCCCGCGCGCAGACGGCACAGCGTTTGATCCGCCGCCAGCCGCCGAACGCGACGGGTTCGGCCAGCCCGGAGGCACCCGCGACCAGGTCACCGCAGCCCGGCCGCGCCGTCACCTGCACGACGCGCCAGCCGTTTCCGGCCTCGACCAACCGGGGCGCGGCACCGGTCCCGGCGAGGATCCGGTTGAGCCGGTCGGTGGCCGCGGATTCGTCGGGCAGCGCCGAGACGGCGTCGGTGAGCCACGGATTCCCTTGCGCCAGCAGCCTTTCCGCGACCTCAAACGCGGGGTCGAGGTCGCGGAAAGGCGGGACGATCACGTGCTCGCGCGTCACGGTTCTTCGATCGCGACGCCCATCGAGCGGGCCGTGCCCGCGATCGTGCGCATGGCCGCGCCGAGGTCGCCGGTGTTGAGGTCGGGCAGCTTCCGCTCCGCGATCTCCCGCAGTTGTTCCTGGCTCAGCTTCCCCGCGGCCTCCTGCCCCGGACGGCCGGATCCCTTGCCGCCCAACGCCTTCTTGATGAGGAACGACGTCGGCGGGGTCTTCAGCCTGAGCTCGAAGGAGCGGTCTTCGAACACCGACACGACCACCGGGATGATCTCGCCGCGGTGCACCGCGGTCGCCGCGTCGTAGGCCTTCTTGACCTCGACGAGGTTCACGCCGGTCTGCCCGAGCGTCTTCCCGAGGTCGACCACCGGCGCGTTGCCGGCGGCCAACTCGAGCGTCGCCTGGTGGGTCTTCTTCTTCGACTTCGGTGCCATACGGCCGAAGCTATGGTCTCCAGTTACTGGAGAGTCAATCGATCGGCTTGCTGCCTTCCGCGTGACGGCGCGCCAGCTCCTGGTAGATCACCGCGTTGTGCTCGACCCAGTCGCGGGCGGTGCCGTCGAGCGGGACGTGCTTCTTCGCCGGACTGCCCATGGCGACCGTCTCCGGCGGGACGACCATCCCCGGCGTGACCGTGGCACCGGCCGCGACCAGGGCCTTCGCCCCGATCTGTGCCTTGTCGAGCACGATGGAGCCGTTCCCGATCAGCGCCTGCTCGCCGATCGTGCAGTCGTGCACGAGGCACTGGTGTCCGACGGTGACGTTCTTGCCGACCTCGGTCACGCCGCCGTTGACGTGGATGACCGAGTTGTCCTGGATGTTGGCGCCCTCGCGGATGAGGATCTTCCCGAAGTCGGCGCGCAGCACGGCGCCGTACCAGACGGAAGCGCCCTTCTCGACGACGACGTCGCCGATCAGGGTGGCGGTGGGGGCGATCCACGCTTCGGGATCCACCTGGGGACGGTGCCCCTCGAATTCGAACATCGGCATGCCCCGCACCCTATGCCGAAAGTCCGTGAAGGCCTCCTTCCCTACCTTGAGAGCAGGGAAGGAGGCCTTCACGGAACGTCGCTCAGCCGATGGCGGTGTTCAGCAGGAGGTCCACGGCGCGGTCGTTACGCGTGGTCTCCCGGACGATCACCTCGTCGGGCGGGTAGAAACCGGGGTTGGCGCCCCGCGGGTACATCTCGAAGGTGAAGCTCAGGATCTTGTGGGTACCCCACATCCAGTCGTCGATCGTCCCGTCCGTGATGTACAGGTCGCTCGACTGCTGCGGCGTGTAGCCGTTGGTCGCCGCCAGCTGCCTGCCCAGCGTCTGGAAACGCTGCGCCTCGGCCGCCGTCATCCCCTGCGCGGTGTCGTTGTAGGTGAAGCCGAACGGCCACAACACGAGCTCCGAATAGGTGTGGAAGTCGATGCTCGCCTTGATCTGCTGGACGCCGCCGATCTTGCGCGAGTTCACGAAGTTGGACACGGCCCTGGTCTCCGGGGCGGAGAACGCCGACGGGCCGCGGTAGGTGTCGCTGGTCGTCGAACCCGACGAACCACCGCAGCAGCCCCAGTTGTAGGCCCAGTTGCGGTTGGGGTCGGTGCCGTTGCCCTGGCGGTTCTTGCGCCAGTACTTGTAGCTGCCGCCGGAGATGTCGTACTCCGAACCGTCCGGGTTGACGTTCGGGATCACGTAGATCTCGGTGCTGTCGACGAAGCGTTTGATCGCCGGGTCGGAGGCGTAGCCCTGGGTGAACCGGTTCACGATCCGCAGGCACATCTCGGTGGTGAGGTGCTCGCGGGCGTGCTGGTTGCAGGTGAAGAGGACTTCGGGCTCGTTCTCGTCCGTGGCGACGTTGTCGCTGATCTTGAGCATGTTCAGCGCACGGCCCTGGTAGGAGTTGCCGACGCTGCTCAGCCGCGCGATCGAGCCGAAGTTCGACTGGGCGTTGCGCAGTTCGGTCGTGACCTCGGCGTAGTTGTGGTAGCCGGAGTCCGACGGCGGGAAGTCGTTGATCGCATTGGTGCCGAGGGTCTCCGACCTGTCGACGACACCGCGCTGCTCGACACGGAAGCCGAGCGAGCGGATCTTCGCCGCGTCGCGCGCCTCACCGATGAACGTGGTCGTGCCACCTGCGGAGCCGAGTACATCGACACCCAGCCGGGAGATTTGGGTGCGCTGCTGGGAAGTCCCGGTGCCGAAGACCTCGTAGATCTGGACCTGCGCGTCTTCGGCCTGCTGGTCGGCGGTCGCCGGACTCGCGGCGACCGGGATGGTGAACGCCGCGACGGCCGCGATCGCCACGGCCATGCACCGTTTTATGCGCATCGTCGTCTCCTAGCTCTGGGCAAGGGAAGGGGAACCTCACCATGGCCGGAGCCGGAAGAGGAGAACAATCCGTAACGGTACGGATCTAATGCGTATTTCTACCCGTAGTTCGCGAAACAGAGCGCTTCGATGTCGCCGCGCAGTGCGGCGAACGGCCGCCGCCGGACGCGCTGCTGGACGATCGCGCCGAGCAGGTAGGACAGCAGGGCCCGTGCCCGCGCCCGCGGGTCTTCGACGTCGAGCGGGGCGAGCAGTTCCGCGAGCAGTTCGGTGATCGAGGTCAGCATGACGTCGATGGCCTGCGGATGCTGCGCGCGGCCCGCCGCGATCCAGTACTCGAACCAGAGGAAGGCCGCGTTCGGGCCGCCGGAGAACTCGGCGAGGAACGCTTCGAGCGCCGCGAAGAGCCGCTCGTCCGGGTGATCGTGCCGCGCCGAAATTTTGCGCAAATCGGCCGTGAACGTTGTGATGTGCGCCGCCATCGCGCGGTCGATCAGGACGTCGATGTCCGCGAAGTAGTAATGAATCGCACTCTTCGTGAGCGGCCCGGCCGCCGCGATCGCGCGAACGGTGCAGCCGGCGAGACCGTCCCTGGCGAGCACGACACGTGCCGCTTCCACGATCTGCTCCTGTTTCTGCAGCTGATTGGGGGAGAGCCGCGCGCTGCGGCCGGGAACGGCGGTCACGAAGTTCCTTACACGAAGTAGTCAGGACACAGGCCCTGAAGCTTAGGGCAACCGTCCCGCCCGATCACAGCGGGTGAAAAATCTAGGTGGCTCACGGCCGATCCGTGGCGGACAATGCCCGGCATGGTGACCTCAGGGGACAACGGGTTCAGCCCGGCCGCACGACGGCAGCTGGAGAAGGAACTCGCCGATCTGCGTGCGCAGCGCGACGCGATGGCGCCGCTCGTCGGCGAGCAGGAACGAACCGGCGACGCCGCCGACCAGGCGGAGGTGCTGGACCGCGCGGAAGCGGCCGCCTACCTCGACCGGCGCATCGCCGACGTCGCGGCGAAGCTCGAACACGGCGGCCGTAACAGCAAGGGCCTGCTCCCCGACGGCACCACCGTCACCCTCAGGTTCTCCGACGGCGACGAAGACGAACTCCACATCGTCACGATCCCCGGCGAGGACGCCGACGCCTCCACGGTCACTTCGGACAGCCCGCTCGGCCTGGCGCTCGTGGGCGCCAAGGAGGGCGACGAGATCAAGTACCGGACGCCGCGCGGCGAGACCAGCGCCACCGTCGTCACCCTGAAGCCGCCTGCCTGACCTCGGTCCAGGTGGTCGTGAGTGTTAAGTGTCGTTCTAGCGACACTTAACACTCACGACCAACGTGCCCCACCCGCCACCGCCGCCTTCACGCCCCCGGACGGCACAGCACCGGGTTCGCCAGTTCGGCGCACGGCCGGTGCCCGTGGGACCGCACGATGTCCTTGCCGACCTGGTTGGTCAAGTACCGCAGGAAGCTCGCGACGAGCGAGTCCGCCTTCGGCTCGCCGAAGGTGTACGCGTACTCGGTCTCCCAGAACGGGTACGCCGCGTGGATCGCGCCCTCCAGGGTCGCCTGATGGCCGTCTATGCGCACCGGCAGCACGTCCTCGCGTTTCGTGGCGGCGCCGAGTTCGCTGTAGCCGAGCGCGCCCGGCACGCGTGACACCGCGTCGAGGACGTCGTTCGTGGACGGCTTCGCGCAGCGCACCACGCCCGGCTGTGCGCCCGGCGCCAGTTTGAGGCAGTCGTCGGAGTTGTCGCCGGGTTCCCGCTTGCCCGCCAGGATCCGCCCCTCGAACGTCCGCCGCGTGCCGGAGTCGGAATGCCGGTCGACGAGCCGGACCGGCCGGTCCTTGCCGCCGATCTCCTGCCAGTTCGCGATCTTGCCGTCGTGGACGTCGCGGATCTGCGCGAGCGACAGGTCCTGAACGCCCGCCTCCTTGTTGATCACGAGCGTGAACAGCGAGAACGCGACCGGACGCGGAAGCAGTTGCGGGAAGCCCTCGCCCTTTGCGCCGTCGGAGAACGCCAGCGTGCCGTCGTTCCCGGCCTGGTTCAGGCTGCCGAGCCCTTCCGCGCTCCCCCTGCTGTCGAAGGTGAACGACGCGCTCGGACACGTCTTCGTGTACGAAGCCGTCGCCTCCTTCAGCACCGGCGCGAAAGCCGTCGATCCGGTGATCGTGAGCTTTCCGGACGCGCAGTCCAGCGGAGGCGGCTTCTCGTCGAAGACCAGCGAGCGGGTCAGTTGGAAGATGCTGACCACGACGAGGAAGAGGATCAGCGCCATCACCGAACCCGTCGGCCCGGTGCGGCTCTTCGTCTCGCGGAGGCTGCCGCCCTTGATCTCGCCGACGACCTGGGGTTCGTCGAAATCGTCGGGCGAGCCGTCGGGGACGCGGTCGAGTACGGCGAGGATCTTGTAATGCGCGCCGCGGTTCAGCGGCACCCTCGGCAGGTCGATCACCCCGGTGGGCCGTTCGGGATTCTCGTCGCGCGCGCCCCATCCGGAGTCGTCGCCGAAGCATTCGTGCAGATGCGGCGAGCTGAGCTCGGTCACCACCATCCCGGCCACGGTGCGACCGGGGAACTTCACGCGGACGCCGACCCGGTCGTTCTCGTTGACCGCGTAATCGTCGGTGTCGATGTCGGTGGTGCCGCTGTTCTCGATGCGCAGCAGCACGAACGACGGGTCGACGAGCCGCTCGCCGTTCTCGTGCTGGAGCTGCGCGAGCGCGTCCGCCGTCGGCGCGAACCCCCGTCCGGACGCCGTCGGGGTGTCCATCTGCACGCGGTAGCCGAGCCGTTTGCGGCCGACGAGCACGAACTCCCACAAGAACGCGACGGCCGGGACGGCGATCCCGACCACCGCGAGCAGGACGTCCCAGGGAAAGCCTTCCAAGACCAGCCTCCAGGTTCGGGAAATCGAACCTAAGGCTCATCCCAGCCGGAGACGGCGGACTTCAGCCAGTGTTCACCGGCCGTCCGCGAAGGCGTAGTCGTCGAGGTCGAAGAACCGGCTCGTCACCATTGTCTCCAGGGTGGGTGAGGCGCGGAACGGCACGTCCCCGTTCGCGTCGAAGTAGTAGCTGTTGGCCGATGAGCAGCTCTCCTGGAAGAACACCTGGTGCTTCCGCCGCTCCAGCATGCTCCGGAAGTACCGGTCGTTGGCCTCGTTCGTGACCTCCACGCGGGTCGCGCCGGTCTTACGGGCGTTGCGCAGGCACCGGACGATGTGCGCGGTCTGCGTCTCGATCAGGTTGAAGTACGAGGAACCGTTGTAGCCGTAGGGCCCGAGAATGGTGAAAAAGTTCGGGAAACCCGGGACGCTGACGCCCTGATAGGCCTGGAACCGGTTCTCCTCCCAGAACTTCTCCAGGTCGGCGCCGCCGGATCCGCGCACGGTGAAGGCCGGCATGTTGCCCTTCTCGAAAACCTTGAACCCGGTCGCCAGCACCAGGACGTCGACCGGATGCTCGGTGCCGTCGACGGTGCGCACCCCGGATCCGGTGATCGCGTCGATACTCGTGGTCTCCAGCGTGACGTCGTCCCGGTCGAACGTCTGCAGGTATTCGTTGGAGAAGCTCGGCCGCTTGCAGCCCAGGGCATAACTCGGGGTGAGCTTCTCGCGGGTCACGGGGTCCTTCACCGCGCGGCGCAGATGCGCGCGCCCGATCCGCTCCCCCGCCCCCGCGGTCGGCAGGAGCTGGTGGAAATGCGCGGCCAGCGGGAAGGTCACCTCGACCAGCGCCTGGCTGGCCAACCGGGACACCAGTTTCGCGCCCGGCAGCCGCCGCAACGCCAGCCGCGCCGTCCGCGGCAGGACGGCGTCGGGTTTGGGCAGGCACCAGATCGGCGTGCGCTGGAACACCGTCAGGTGGCCTGCTTCCGGCGCGATCGACGGAATCACCTGCACGGCCGAGGCCCCGGTCCCTACGACGGCGACACGTTTCCCGCGCAGATCGACGCCGTGGTCCCAGCGCGCGGTGTGCATGACCGTGCCCCGGAAGCCGTCGAGCCCGTCGATGTCCGGCGGCTTCGGCTGGGTGAGCACGCCGGTGGCACCGACGACGAACCGCGCCGTCATCGCCCAGCCGTCGGCGGTTTCCAGACGCCAAAAGTGCGTTTCGTCGTCGAAGGTCGCCGAGACGACCTTGCTGCCGAGGCGGGTGCGGCGGCGGATGTCGTACTTGTCGACGCAGTAGTCGGCGTACGCCTTCAGTTCGCGGCCCGGCGCGTAGACCCGCGACCAGCCGGAGATCTGCTCGAACGAGAACTGGTAGCTGAACGACGGGATGTCCACGGCGACGCCGGGATAGGTGTTCCAATGCCAGGCACCGCCGACGCCGTCGCCCTCCTCCAGCATCAGGAAATCCTCGAAGCCCGCTTTCTGCAACAGGATCGCGGCACCGATCCCGGAGAACCCGCCACCGATGATCGCGATCTCGTGGTCCGGCGTCATGTGGGAAGTCCTTCCTTGGCGAACAGCGAACCGGCGCCGAGCACGACGACGTCCGCCTGGTGCTCGATACCTTCGGCGGTGCGGATTCCGTGGGGCACGAAGGCGTAGACCGGCCAGGTGACGAGCTGGCATTTGGGCCGCCGCAGCGCCCCGTAGTAGCCGAGACCGGGGGCCGTCCGCCGCGACCCGAAGCGGTGGTCGGGGGTCAGCAGCCTGCGGATCCACGGGTCTTTCACCTGCCAGCGCAGAAAGATCCGGGCGACGGCGATGCCGAGGACGTTCGGCCCGGGGACCGGCATGGGCACCACCCAGGCGGGTTCTTCCTGGAACACCTTCACCGCACGCGCGGTGGCCGCCACTTCGGGCACGATCTGCGCCGCCTCACGGCCGGGCGCGACCACGGCGACCCGCTGCCCGGCGAAGTCGCGCCCGAACCATTCGGTTCCGCGCAGCACCTCGCCCTCGAAGGCTTCCAGTGTCATGACGCGACCGGTTCGTGGGTGATCTCCTCGGTCCATGACTGCGGCTTTCCCAGCAGCCGCGGGGGGATCAGGCGGGTCAGCTTCACCATCGGGTCGGCGAGCAGCCGGTGGTAGACGTGCGAACGGTCGACGATCATCGCCGCCTGCGCCTTGAGCACGTGATACGCCGGGATGCGGTTCGTGAACTCGCCGCGGCCGCCGATGGTGGAGAACCGCTTCACGGCGTTGTACAGCTTCTTCTCCGGCAGGCCCATCGCGACGATGTTGTCCCGCATCTTGTTGATCAGCGGGACGAACACCACGATCAGGCCGAGGACGATCTGGGGTTTGAGCGAACCGACGGATTCGGTGAGCAGTTTGGTCGCGGAGCCGGCGCCGATCAGTTCCAGCACTTCGAAATCGGCCGTGATGTGCCGGGACTCGTCGGAGTTGATGTGCCGGAACATCTGATGGCACACCGGATCGGAGACCTCTTCCAGCAGGAATTTCACCAGTGCGCCGTCCAGCGCGCATTCCAGCAGCGGGATGAGCGTGGCCAGTGCCGTCAGCGGCAGCGTGTCGCCGTAGTCGTCGAGGACCTTGATGGCGAGCTTGACGTTGATGTTCGGCTCGGGCATCGAACCGTGCTCGTCGAGCATGCCCCAGCGTTTCATCAACGCCAGTTCCGCGTTGGCGTGCTTCTGTTCCTCGGCGTGGAAGTAGCGGTAGATCTCCTGGATCACCGGTGTCGGCGCCTTCTTGGCCAGCGAGGCGAACCCGCGGGCGCCGACGTGCTCGATCCACACGAGGTCGGCCATGAACGGCCGCATCTTGGCACGGAGTTCGCCGGTCATCGTCTCCGCACCGGGCGCGTCCCAGTCGATGTCGGCCAGCGACCACTGCTTGTCCTTGATGGTCCGGAGCAGCGCGTCGAAGTCGTAGGCCATCACTTCTCCTTTTCGGCGGGCAGGAACCGGCCGAGCAGACCGGCGATCCGCGTGTACGGGACGGGCACGAACCGCTTGGCGTGCCAGAGAAGCCGAGCGTCGGGTTGCGGCACCACGTAGAGGCGGCCGCGATCGTGGGCGTCGAGGGTCGTCCGCGCGACGCGCTCCGGTGAGAACCCGACCAGATCGGAGACCCGCTGCGCGAGTCCGCGCGCTTCAGCGTCGATGAGTTCGCCGCCGAAGATGTCGGTACGCACGAAAGTCGGGCACAGCACGGTGACCGTGACACCCGTTCCGGACAGCTCCGCGGCCAGTGTCTCCGAAAGACTGACGACCCCGGCCTTGCTCACGTTGTAGGCGGCCATCCTCGGTGCGGCGGTGAAGCCGGCGGCCGAGGCGACGTTGATGACGCCACCCGCTTTCGCCGCCCGCATGGCGGGGACGAAGGTGTGGCAACCGTGGATCACCCCCCAGAGGTTCACGCCGAGGGTGCGCTGCCAATCGGACAGCGGACTCTCCCCGACGGGTTTGCCGCCGGCACCGATCCCGGCGTTGTTGACGACGAGGTCCGGTTCGCGGCCCAGCCAGGAACGCGCCTGGTTCGCGAGCTCGGCGACTTCGTCCACACTGGACACGTCGCAGGCGATGGCGACCGCTTCGCCCTCGTCCTTCAGCATCGTCACGGTTTTCTCGGCCGTTTCCAGGTCGATGTCCGCGCAAACGACCCGGCTGCCACGCCGGACGAGCTCGGCGGCGATCGCCCTCCCGATCCCGCTGCCCGCCCCGGTGACGACGGCGTGCGCTCCGTGGGTCCGTTTCACCAGGCCGCCTTTTCGATCGCTGTCAGGTTCTCGGTCAGAAACCGGCAAGCCCGCTCCATCGCCGGTGCCGCGTCGGGAATGAAGCGGCTCAATGCCTGGAACACGTGCATCTGGCCGGGGACCACTTCGAGTTCGCAGTCCGCGCCCGCGCGGCGCAGCGCTCTGGAGAGCTCGATCGCGTCCGCGGCGAGCATTTCGAGGCCACCCGCCTGGATGATCGTCGGCGGAAAACCCTCGATGTCGTCGAAGGTGAACCGCAGCCGAGCCGACGCGACATCGGTGTCCACTGTGTACAGACCGACCAGCCGCGCGGCCGCGGCGGCGGAGATCATCGGGTCCGGGCGCATGCGTTCCCTTTGGGCGGCCAAGGAGAACGTCACGTCGAACAGCGGCGAGAAGAGGGCCAGCGCGGCAGGTGGGTCTTTTCGTTCCCGGATCAGTTGCGCGGCGAGATCGACCGCGAGATGTCCACCCGCCGAGTCGCCCGCGACGAGGATCCGCCGGTAACCCTCGCCGATGAGCCGTTCGTAGGCCGCGCGAACGTCGTCGGCGGCGGTCGGGAAGCGATGCCGGGGCGCGAGCCGGTACTCGCAGGCGAAGACGGGCAGCCCGGTGCCGCCGGAAACCCGCGTGGTCAACCCGCGATGCGTGCGTGCCGAGCAGAGCGCGTAGCCGCTGCCGTGGATGTACAGGACGACCGCATCGCCTTCGGTCACTTCGGGACCGCGGACCCACTCGCCGCCGACGCCAGGCTCGACGCGGCTTCCCTTCAACGGCGGCGAAGCCAGCCACAAACTGCTCGCGATGAAAGCGCGGGAGAAGGCGATGCCCGCCCGGTTGGCCGGGATCGCGTTGGCGATCGGCCGCACGAAAGCGGAGGTCAGCGCGGCGGCCAAACCGGGTCGCAGGCCATTCTGCGGTCGCATGCCCTCAGAATGAATCCGAGGGCATCTGCTGTCAAGATGGGCGGGTGACCGCGTCCCGCCGCTACAGCGGCAAGACCGCCGACGAACGTCGCGCCGAACGACGGCTCGCGCTGCTCGGCGCCGCGTTGGACATCTGGCAGGAACAAGGCTGGGCGGCGGTCACCATGCGCGGCGTCTGCGCGCGGGCGAACCTGACGGACCGGTACTTCTACGAGAGCTTCGCGAACCGCGACGTCCTGCTCGCCACCGCCTGGGAACAGGTCCGCGACGAAACCCTGCGAATGGTCCTCGACGCCGTCGCCGCCCGGATCGAGCAACCCGCCCTGGACCAGCTTCGCGCCGCCGTCGACGTCGTCGTGCACCACGTGCAGGAAGAGCCTTCCCGCGCGCAGATCCTGTTCGGCGACCACGCGGGCAGCGCCGTGCTGGAGCAGTTGCGGCGGCAGACCGTCCAGGAGACCACCGGCCTGCTGATCGAACTCGCCCGGCCACACCTGAAGCCGGACGTGGACGGGCTGGAATTCCGGGTCAACGTCCTGCTGGGCATCGGCGGCTTCGTGGAGATCATGCTCGCTTGGCGCTCCGGCCTGCTCGACGCGGACGCGGACACGCTCGTCGACCACCTCACGGGAGTGGGTACTTCGCTGTCGCGGATGTTCCTGGAGGGTGACACCAACGGGTGAATTCCGGTCCGGCCGCGCGGACTGCCCCGAAACGAGTCAGGGCCCCATCCGGAATGTCCGGATGGGGCCCTGACCTGCGGAGCCGCCTAGGGGAATCGAACCCCTGACCTATTCATTACGAGTGAATCGCTCTGGCCGACTGAGCTAAGGCGGCGGACATCGGGCTCGCACCCGATGACGAAGACCAGTGTAGCGGAGGGGTTGAACGTCACCTTCCGGGGCCACCGTCGTTAGGGCCTATGACGCCGGTCTCAGTCCCCCAAGATCGGCCCATCCCCACTGGAGGACCTGTCCATGCGGCAACGACTGCCCCGTGTGCTGGCGCTTCCGGCCGCCGCGGCCCTGCTTCTGCTGACCGCGGCCCCGGCGACCGCCCAGACGCTGCCCACCACGCCGATCCCCGATCCGGCGAATCCGGGACAGCCGCCGATGTCGGCGCCGATCGGTCCGCAGCCGCTGGGCAAGGCCGTCGGTGACGCGGGAGCGGCCCTCGGCGTGCTGCGGCTGCTGCCGAACGCGGTGCCGACGAGCGCCATCCTTCCCGGAGCGGACAAGATGCTGCCGAAGCAGTCCGCGCTCGAGGCGGGGATGGGACTTTCCAGCGCGCAGGCCAACTCCGAGGCCTACCTGAGTTACGAGAAGTCGATCGCGCAGTCGTCGCCGTTCGGCCTGTCCGCCGCGGGCAACGCGCCGCAGACGCCGGGCAGCCTCGTGCAGACGGCGATGCCGGACAACCCGAAGCCGATCAGCGGCGGCCTCAACGCGCCGAAGAACCCGCTGTTCAACCTCGGCCTGCTCAACGGTGAGGCGCACGCGCGCTGGAGCCCGACGCTCGGTCCGTGCGTCGGCACGATCGCCGACTCCAGCACGTCGATCGCGAACCTCGCGCTGCTGCCGACCATCCCGAACATCCCGGGCGCCGAGCAGCTCACCGAGGCTCCCGAGCAGCTCACGGCCGGTCTCAAGGCACTTCCCGGCCCTCTGGCGAGCTTGGGCGGTCTCCTTTCGGGCACCAGTGCCGGCGCCGACGGCAAGGGCGCCGTGCTGAGCCTGCCGAACACGCTGTCGTCGCGGTCGGTCGTGCGGCTCGTCGACATCCCCGGCTCGAAGAACAAGGCCGTCGAATCCACGTCGACCCTGCAGGCGGCCAGCATCGAACTGCTGAAGGGCACGCCGCTCGGCCTGACGATCAAGGTCGTCAGCCAGCCGACGCTGCGCGTCACCTCGACGGGCGACAAGAAGACGTCGAAAGTCGAGTACACCGCGCCGGTGCTGCAGATCGTCCGCGGCGACAAGGCCCTGTTCACCCTCGACGCGAACAACCCGACCAAGGACATCCCGATCGGCATCCCGCTGCCGTCGCTCAAGCAGGTCCCCGGTTTCGAGCAGCTGAAGAACGTGCCGGTCGTCGGCGGCCTCGCCGAGATGCTGAACGGTGCCACCAAACAGCTTCCGGGCGGCGAGGCCGGGAACGGGCTCACTCTCGACCTCGGCGTGCTGAAGCTGTCGATCGCCGGGCTGAACCAGAAGTCGAGCGACATGACCTCGCCGTTCAAGGGCTTCCAGATGGGTGCCTCGGCGCGGCTGCTGGACCTGCAGATCCTGCCGACGACGGCGTTGCAGAAGGCGCTCCCGCCGGACGCCGCGAAGAAGCTGCCTTCGTCGCTGGCCCAGGTCTCGCTCGGTGAGCAGATCGCCCGCGCGTACGCGCCGGCCGGTGGTGTCGAATGCGGCACCGCTCAGGCACCTCCTGCCGGCAACAACGGTGGCGCGGCGCCGAAGGGGCCGGTCAAGAACCTGGCCTACACCAACGCGGCCTACGACACGGTGCCGATGTTCTGGTCGGGTACCGCGATGCTGCTGATCGGCGTCGTCCTCGTGGCGGCCATGCCTGGACGCCGCCGGCTTTCGGTGGTTCCCGTTCCGGTCGAGGAGAAGAAGCCTTTCAAGCCTTCGCCGCGTCCGCGCTCGGAGGACTGACGTGATCAACGGTCCTCTCACGCTCAGCCACGTCTGAGAGGACCATCAGCACCTTGATCGTCTGAGGCTCAAGGGGCCTTCGCCGCTTCGACGCGGTGAGGGCCCCTTGCTCTTGGCCACTGTCTCCAACGCAGGGGGAACACCGCCGCCCTTCACTTACCCACAGCACTTGTCCACAACCATCCCCACCTGTGGACAACTCCCGCGACCAGCCCCTTTCCCCCTCCACCCCCGGTAAACTGGACTCGGGGTCGCCCCCCTGGGACGGGCGGGGGGTGGGGTGGCGCGGCGCGGAAGGAGCAGGGTCAGCCTTGGCGCAGGGTGGTGACCATGGCTTCGACGGCGATTCGCGGTTTCACGTTCAGGTCGATGGCCTCGCGGCATTCCAGGACGGCTTCGAGGCGGCGCAGGATCGAGTCCGGCGCCCAGGCGGAAGCGGCCCGCGCGATTTCCGCGGCGTGGTCGGGGTGGTTCAGCGTCGTGACCGCGCCGCTCGCGGTCACGAGCACGTCCCGGTAAAACGCGGCTAGGTCCACCAGCGCGAGATCGAGGGTGTCCCGCTGCGTCCGGGTCGCGCGTGACTTCTGGCGTTTCTCGAGTTGTTTCACAGCGGCTTCGGCGGCTCGTTTCGCCCCGGAAACGCCCTTCCCGATGCCGTCACCACCCATCGCGGTGCGGAGTTCGGAACGCTCGGCCTCGTCGCGGACCTTGCTCTCTTCGCCCGCGTCGGCCTCGGCGGCGCTGATCAGCTGATCGGCGCAGGTGAACACATCGGCCGGACGGCGCAGGCCGAGCGGGATCCGCAGCACCGTCGCCCGCCGCTGCCGGGCGGCCTCGTCGGTGGCGAGCCGTCGCGCGCGGCCGACATGTCCACTCGAGACGGACGCGGCCCACCGCGCACGCTCGGGATCGAGGCCGTCCCGCTCGATCAGCACTTGCGCGATCGCCTCGGGCGGCGGCGTCCGCAACGTGACCAGGCGGCACCGCGAGCGGATCGTCACCGACACGTCGTCCGGGTGATCGGAGGGCGCGCACAACAGGAACACCGTGCGTTCCGGCGGTTCCTCGACGGCCTTCAGCAACGCGTTCGACGCGCCTTCGGTCAGCCTGTCGGCGTCCTCGATGACCACCACCTGCCACTTCCCGGTGGTCGGGCGGCGGGCGGCGGCCTGCACCAGAGCGCGCATTTCGGCGACGGAGATCGACAGGCCTTCGGGCGCGACGAGTTTGACGTCCGCGTGCGTTCCGGCGAGCACGGTGCGGCAGCCAGGGCATTCCCCGCATCCGGTACCGGTGCTGCACTGCAACGCCGCCGCGAACACTCGCGCGGCGGTCGAGCGCCCCGAACCGGGCGGACCGGTGACCAGCCAGGCGTGCGTCATCGCGCCGGGCGCGACAGGCTGGTTCTCGACGATCCGCGCGGCCGCCGCCGAAGCCGAAGAAAGCGTGCGCGCGGCGGGCTCCTGGCCGACGAGCTGCTTCCAGACACCGATCAGCGCAGGGGCTTCCGTCATCTCACCTCGACCTTTTCCTCCGCCGGAGCGAGCCCGGCGAGCCTGCCGACGAGCACCGCGCGGATCGCGGTCCGCACCCGCTCACTCACCTCGTCCTCGGTACCCTCCGCGTCGACCACGACGTAGCGGTCCGGGTCGGCGGCGGCCATTTCGCTGAGTAGATGCTGCACCCGCCACTGCGCGTCCAGCGAGTCCGACTTCCGCATCACCGTGCCGGGATCGGCGTCGAGCAGGACCGTGATGTCCGGCCGCAGCCGGTTGGTCGCCCAGTCGGCGAGGCCCTCGAGTTCCTGGCTGTCCAGCCCGGCGACCGCGGACAGATGCGCCAGCGGCGAGTCCACGAACCGTTCCATCACCACCACCGAACCGGCGTCGAGCGCGGGCTGGATGTCCCGTTCGACGATGTCCGCCCGCACCGCGGCGGCGGCCAGCGCCTGCGCCCGCGCACCGGACAACGAAGCACCGGAGACCAGTTTCGCGAGCCGTTGGTCGTCCAGCGCCGGGTCGGCCGCCAGGACGACCGGACGCGTACCCGCGCGCAGCCATTCGGCCAGCCGCGCGGCCTGCATCTCGGTGTTGATCGCCCGCGTCCCCTCGAGCGCGATCAACAGGCCGTTCACCCGGCGCGGGCTGCGGCGCAGGGCGTTGCGGAGGTCGGCGAGGATCGGCTCCGCCCGCCGGTCGTCCATCTGTCGGTAGGCGAAGATACCGGCGAGCAGCGCGAGGACTCCCCCGCCGATCATCACCGGCCGCGTGCCGTCGATCGTGATCGTGCTGCCCCACACGGAGATCGCGGTCGGCTGGACCAGGCTGATCAGCACCGGAACCAGCACCGTCGAGCCGAACAGCACGATCTTCATCAGCGCCTGGTAGATCGCGTTGATCCGGCCGCGGATGGAGTCCTCGATCCGCGAACCGATGATCGTCACGCCGGTCAGGAACGCCGTCCCGGCCCACACCCCGACGGCGGCGACGGCGACCAGCGAAACGGCGAGATGCGGTGAAAGCGCGACGACGACGAGGCACAGGCCCGCGGCGACGATCGAGATCCCGAAGAGCCGGTCGTGCGCGAGCCGCCGAGCGAGCTTCGGGGCCACCGCCATCCCGGTGGCGAGCCCGAGGAAGACGGCGAGCACGAGGAGGTTGAACGCCGCGTCACCGGCGAGCAGGCTGGACGAGTAAGGCTTGGCCGAACCGATCACCGCGCCCCCGGCGGCGAAGGCGCCGAAAGCACCGATCATCAGCCCGCGCACCAGCGGCGTCGTCCGCACGAAGCGGGCGCCGTCGGCGATCATCTGACGGAAGCCGAATTTCTCCTCGTCGGTCGCCTTGAGCTTGGGTTCCTCGACCGAGTGGACGTTGCGCAGCGAGAGCTCGGGGATCCGGGTGGCGATCACGATCGCGCTGGTCAGGTACAGCAGGCCGGTGATGACGACGGCGATCTTCGCGATGCCGAGCTGGGCGTCGCCCTGGAAGAAGTGGAACGTGGTGTTGCTACCGGTGAGCACGGCGTTCGCCCCGGCCGCGGTGATCACCGCGAGGCCGTAGGTCATCACCATGCCGAGCTGATTGGCCGTCTCGACCTGGTCGGGGCGGCGCAGCAGGTTCGGCACCGCCGCGTCCTTCGACGGGATCCACATCATCGCGCAGCAGCCGACCAGGAAGTTTCCGACGAACACCCACCACGGCGTGCCGACGAACGCGATCGACAGCAGGAATCCGCACCGGCCGAGGTCGCAGAGCACCATCACCTTGCGCCGGTCGAACCGGTCGGCGAGCAGCCCGCCGATCGGGGCGAACAGCAGCCCCGGCAGCAGCGACGTCAGCACGACACCGACGAACGCGAAGTTCTGCGCGGCGTAGTTGTCGGTCAGTTTGGTGACCAGGCCGGTCAGCGTCAGCAGGTTCAGCCAGTCCGCGACGCTGCACAGGTACGAGACACCCCAGATCCGGCGGAACGGCTTGATCGCCAGCACCCGCCGCACGCGGTGCATCGTGGAAGCGTCACGCCCCGCCGAAGAACCAGTGCCCGCTTCGGGCACCGACTGCACGCCCTCGCTGATACGCCCACCCCACTAGTCACGCGGCGCCGGGGTGCGACCCGGTCACCGCCGGTCCCCCGACCGTACGGCCAGGGTATCCCGATGGGTGAGGTCCGTCCGGACGGGTTACCCGAAGATCCCCGCGATGCTGTTGAAGAGGCTGGACAGTAGTTGGATCGCGAGGATCGCGAAGACGATCATGAGGGCGATCGCGATCATCACGCCGGTGGTGTTGGACGACGGCTTGCCGAGCCTCGGCATCTGCATGGAACGCTTGGCACGCCGTACTCGGACCTCGGCCTCTTCGTCGACCTCGACCGGCTCCTCCGGCTTGAAGCGGCGAGGTGGACGGATCAGCTGAGACGGCCTGGACGGCCAGGTTCGCTGTTGGGGCAGGATCCCGATCGGCGCAGCGCCTTGCTCACCCACCGTGCTGACGATGTCGGTGGGCGGCCGGACGGCGGTGTGTTCGGCGCCGGGGCTCCCGGCGGGCTGCTCGTCCGCGAGCATGGCCGCGTTGACCATCCTGCTCACCATTTCGGGGTCGGGCTGGACCGGTCCCGGGACCTGGACGTGGACTTCGTCGGCTTCGACCGACGGATTCGCTTGGGCCGCGGTGCCGGTCGTGACCAGCCCGGACAGGGGGTCGGCGAACGTGTCGCCCGGAGGATCTGCCTGAGTGCCATCGCCCTTCACGACGTCGGGGGCATCGAAGAAGGGAGTTCCGCCCTTCCCGCTCATGGTGACCACCTCACTACGGAATGTCCTCTGCTTCCAGGGTAACTTTTTCGGGCGGACGCACATCCGCCCAATGGGCCAGATAAATGTCACGCGCCGCGAGGCTGATCTTCACATCCTCCAACAAAGGTTCGAAGAAAGAACGCCGGTACCGGACGTCTGTCGCGGTTGATGCGGCGAAGTACAGACCGGAAAAAACGGCGAGGAAGACGGAGACGTTCAGGAGCGCGGAACTCACCGGAAGAGGGACACCCAACAGGGTGCCGGGCGCCGATTCGCGACCGGCGAACCCGGTCACGACCTCCGGCCGGAGGATCAGCACCCCGAACACGACGAAGAACGCGAACACCAGCACCCCGAACGCCACGATCTGCACCGCCTGGGCGAGGAACAGCACCAAGGCGATGTTCAAGTGCTCGATCTTCGTCAGCGCGCGCCGATCGGGCGGGGGTGTCTCGTCGTCGAACGGCGTGCCGCGCAGGACGGACGCCCCGGGTTCCACGGTCCAGGACTTCGACTCCTTGATCTCGTCGGACAGCATCGACGCGAGGAACACCGCGCCGATCAGCACGAGGAAGCCGACCACCAGCCACAACCGGCCGGGGGTCAGCCGCTCCACGGCCTGCCACAGCTCGGCGGTGAAGAAACTGAACATCACCACCAGCAGGAGCAGGGGCAACGCCCGCGACGCCAGCGTGCCGATGGCCCTGACCTGCGCGACCGCGCTCCGCGCCGCCCAGGTCAGGATCGAGCCGAGGCCGACGCGGACGAGCAGCATCAGCACGGCCAGCGCGACGAGATTGGCGAAGACGGCCGCCCAGAACGGGTTCTCCCACGACACCAGCCCGGTGAGCCGTTCGCCGAGCGGCAGCACGAGCAGCCAAAAACCGATCGTCGCCGCCATGACGGCCAGCCGCACCCGGACGCGATGCAGGGCCCGGAGCAGCTTCGCCATCAGGCGACCGGCGATCACCGGCACGACGACCACGGCGAACGTCAGCGCCAGCACACCGAGGACGTACGCGAGACCGCTTTCGCGCATCCGGGCCGCCAGCACCTCTTCGGGGACGTCGAGCAACTTCAGCAACCCCGCCAGCAACAGGTCGAGCAGGCTCAGGAACACCAACCCGGGCGTCGAGCGGCGCAGCATGCCCGCTCCACGCCTCCGCCGGTGGATGACCATCGGCAGTCCGCGCCGCCGGAACCACGCGTCGGCCGCCCGCCGATCCAGGTCCATGCCCGCCCTCCTCGTCCACGGCTACGTCCGGCTCAAGTCCACCGCCTCGTGCAGCCAGCCCGCCAGTGCCCGGCGGTCCATTCCACCGAACATCAGCCACCCTTCGGAAGGGGCGGCGTACAACACGAACCTCCCCAAATCGTTGTCGATGAGCACGAATCCGTAGTCCGGGTACTCGGCGTTCAGGCCGCCGAAGGCGACCAGATCGAGGATCGCCGTCCCGGTCCGCGGCCGGTTCAGCGTGTCTCCGACCAGACCGACCTCCTCGTCCTGGCCGGGCAGCGGCACGCCGTGCCCGTCGAGCCTGATGCGCATCGGCTCGGTCTCGCCGGCGGGGACGTGCGGGAGCCCGCCGAACACCCGGGCTCCCAACTCGCCGAAATCGCTCAGGCTGAACGTGGTCCGCCGTCCCGGCCGCATCCGCCAGACGACCGCCTGATGCCCGTCGCCGTAGCAATCGACCCGCACCGCGCGGGGCGCGGACGCGAAGACGCCGGTGAGGACGCCTCGCACCGAACCCCGCAGCATCACACCGTGCATCCGGACCGCGGCCGGATGGATCTCGCCGTTCTCCATCAGCCCGGCCTCTTCGAGCATCGCCGCCTTGGCCGCGTACCGCTCGGCCTGGGTGACGAGATCCGCCGGCCCGTCGTAGGACGGGCACAGGCGGCGGATCTCGTCGTCGGTGATGTCCGGGTCGTAGCCCAGGTACACGCTCCGTCGCTCGGGCACCGCGCGCAGCACCGGCTCGGCGGCACGCCTCATCAGTTCCCGCACCGTCGCGGGTTCAGCCGGTTCACGCATGGTTCTGCACCGCCTTCACGATCCATTGCTCGGCCGTCGACCGGCTGGCCGGGCCCCAGGTGAGCGTCCAGCGGCCGTCGCCGTCCATCGCCGCGCTGAACTGGTACCGGCCGAGGTCGTTGTCCACCAGGCCGAACGCGCCGTGGGGGTACTCGGCGAGGATGGCGTTCCGCACCGCGAGATCGACGAGGACCGTGCCGTGCCGCGGCCGCGAAGCACCCTCCCGGATCACCTCGACGGCCTCGCGTGCCCGCAGCGGGATCAGCCCGCCCGCGTCCGTTTCGATGCGCACGGTCTCGCCGGTGCCCGGCGGATGGTCGGGCAGCCCGTCGAACACCCAGCCCGGCAGCGCACTGAGGAAACCGGACCGCAGCCGCGCTCGCTTGCCCAGTTTGTTCAGCACCGTGGTGTAGTCCTCGTCGCCGAAGAACCGGACCTCCCACGGCTCCGCGCGGGACGGGAACACCCCGGTCACCACGCCGCGGATGAACCCGCCGCGCAGCGCTCGGTACAGCCCGACGGCCTCGGGCGTGACCTCACCGCCGGGGGCCAGCCCGATGGTCGCCATCCCGCTCACGAACCGGGTGTACTGCTCCACCTCCTCGGCCAGGGTGAGCCCTGGAGTCGGCTCCTCGTCGGCCAGCACCGGCGGCACGGCGAGCTGCGGGTCGTAGAACTCCATCACCGAGGGACGCTCCGGAACCTCGGCGGCCAGCGGGGCGATGACCTCGTCGATGACGTCGAAGACAGCGGTCGTTGAAGTGCTCACCCGACCATTGAACACCCTGGTACCGACAATTTTTAGAACTTTTGTTCGAACGGGCGAGGTCGGTCGGCGAGCGGTCGGCGAGCGGTGTCCGGTCGCCGGATCCGGTCGTGACCGCGGCCATCGAGACGGTCTCCGAACTCGGCTTCACCCGCGCGTCGCGAACAGGGATCTGTCGAAGACCGGGCTCATCTCGTACGCGCTTCGCGGCTTCGGCGTCAACGTGCGCTCCCTGCGCCCTGCCGGCCGTCCTGCGCTCCCGACGGACGTCCCCAATGCAATGAAGGGGCCTTTCATAGCAAATTTTGCTATGAAAGGCCCCTTCATTGCACTGGGGACAAGCGCTACTTCGTCTTCGCGGCCGTCGAGCGCGTCGAAGGCTTCTTCGCCGTGGTCGCCTTCGCCGCCGTCGCCTTCGCCGCGGTCGACTTGGTCGCGGCGGTCTTCTTGGCGGCGGTCGTCTTGGTGGCCGCCGTCTTCGACGCCGCCGGCTTGCGCGCCGGAGCCTTGCGCTTGGGCGCGGGGCCCTTCGCGCGCTTCTCCGCCAGCAGTTCGGCACCGCGCTCGGCGGTCAGCTCCTCGATGCTGTCCGACTTCCGCAGCGTCGCGTTGTACTCGCCGTCGGTCACGTACGGACCGAAGCGGCCGTCCTTGACCACCATCGGCTTACCGGACACCGGGTCGTCGCCCAATTCCTTGAGCGGCGGCTTCGCGGTCGCGGACCGGCCGCGCTGCTTCGGCTCCGAGTAG
>Ga0196958_10000182_pt1 | contig 20789 bp, 16 predicted proteins | sample S1v_10metaG_FD_148654 | JGI IMG/M metagenome (GOLD analysis project Ga0196958, IMG submission 148654) | Soil microbial communities from Anza Borrego desert, Southern California, United States - S1+v_10 | ecosystem: Environmental > Terrestrial > Soil > Desert | place: USA: California | collected...
GCCTTCGAGCGAGAAGCGCTTGTGGCCGACGTATTTCGTGTGCAGGAAGCGCTCGAACGCTTCGGCGTCGTTGAGTTTCTGGAGGATGCGGCGCTTGGTCGCGCCGTCGAGCGGCTGCTTGTTGCGTGCCGGCTCCATGCGGTCCTGGAGCCAGCGCTTCTGCACCGTCTCCTGCATGTGCATGTACTCGGGACCGATCTTGCCGCAGTAGGTCTCGCGCAGGGTGTCGAGGATGTCGCGCAGTTTCGCCTGCTGCTTGCCGCACAGACCGCCGCACACGAAGTCGCGGTCGAGATCCCAGATGGTGAAGCCGTAGAACTGCGGGTCGAGCTCGGGATGCTTGCCGACTTTGTACTCGAGCGGATCGAGATCGGCGAGGAGATGACCGCGCACGCGATACGCGTTGATGAGCTGCAGCGCGGCCGCTTCGCGGGCGATGATCTCGTCGGTCGCGCCGCCGGAGAGGGCGAGGCGATGGCGGTCTTTGGCCCAGCGCGCCGGCTCGTACGGGATGCGGAGATCGCGGTAGATGTCGTCGTAGAAGCCGTCGGCGCCGAGGAGGAGCTCGTGGACGCGGGCGAGGAAGGCGCCCGACTCGGCGCCCTGGATGATGCGATGGTCGTACGTCGACGTCATCGTCATCACTTTGGAGATGCCGAGGTCGGCGAGGACGGACGGATCGCTGGCCGAATATTCGGCGGAGTAGTCGATCGCGCCGGTGGCGATGATCGTCCCCTGCGTCTGCATGAGGCGCGGGACGGAAGCGATCGTGCCGATCGTGCCGGGGTTCGTCAGCGAGAGGGTGGTGCCTTCAAAGTCGGCGATCTCGAGGGCGTTGTTGCGCGCCTTGCGGACGACGTCGTTGTACGCCTTGAGGAACTGCGCAAAGTCTCCGGCCTGGGCGCGCTTGATGTTCGGCACGAGGAGCGAGCGGGAGCCGTCTTTGCGCTCCATGTCGATGGCGATGCCGAGGTTGACGTCCTCGCGGTCGATGCGCACGGGAGTGCCGTCCTGCATCGCGAACGAGGAGTTCATGCGCGGGAACTGCGCGACCGATTTGACGAGCGCCCACGCGATGACGTGCGTGAACGACGCTTTGCTCTGCCCCATGAGGGCGAGGTGGTTGTTGATGACGCGCCGGTTTTCCTCGAGCACCTTGACCGGGATGTTGCGGATGGAGGTCGCGGTGGGGACGGTCAGCGACGTCTCCATGTTCGCGACGATCTTCGACGCCGCGCCGCGCAGGGGGACGGCGTTGCCGGTGGTGGGTGGGGGAACGGGCGTGGGACGGGGGGCGGCGGGTGCGGGGGCCGGCGCGGGAGCAGGAGCCGCGGGACGCGGCGCAGCCGCAACGGAGGCAGAGCCTGCAGCCACCGCGACCGGCTGCTGTTCTTCCTCTTCGTCGACGAGCTGCGGCTCGTAGTCTTCGAAGAACTCGCGCCAGCTCGCGCTCACCGACTGCGGGTCGGTGCGGAACTTTTCGTACAACTCTTCAATGAAGGCGATGTTTGCGCCGAAAGCAACAGATGACATTTGTGATTTTTCCTAAAGGCTCTTGTCGGTCGCTTCGACTGCCGTGTGCGAGAGCGACGTCAGGCCGAGCCAGCCGAAACCGGCGGCAAACCCGCCGAGGACGTCGGACGGGAAGTGTACGCCGAAGTACACCCGTGAAAACCCGACGCTGAGGATGATCATGCCCGCCAGCGAATGCACGACCGCCTGCACCGGAAGCGTCTGCCGCTCGACGAGGTGGTGGGCGACGATCGGATACGTCGCGGCGGTGAGCAGCGAGTGCCCGCTGGGGAAGCTGTGCGAGCGCGGCAGCTTGATGCGGCGCGCCATCTCGATCGGGCGCTGGCGCCGGAAGATGTTCTTGAGGATGGTGTTGATGGCCATCGCGCCGCCGGTGGAGACGACGACGGTCCACGCGTCGTGTTTGCGTCCGCGCTTGAGCATCATCAATGCCGTGATGCCGGCCACGGCGCCGATGCCGGCGTGCGAGCCGAGCTGCGTCGCGGCGTGCAGGACGTTGTGCACGACGGGATGGTCGATGCGGTGGACGGCCTTCATCACGACTTCGTCGACGCGGTCGGCGTCGCCGTTCACGACCTCATCGGCCTGCTGCTTGAAGAACCACAATGCGAGCCCGGCCAGCACCACGCCGCCGCTTCTGCCGATGGCGAGTGGGAGGAAATGCTGCCGCCGTTTTCCCTTCCGCAGCGGCGTTTTCGGCGAGGCTTTTTTCGGCGTTTTCACGGGCGCGGAGTCTATGGCTGCGGCTTCGCAAGCGCAACAAATCGATGTGCGGGTTCTGCGCCACAGCACTTGCGGTAAAACGCGAGCGCGTCGGTCCACGGAATGACGGCATGCGCGTAGCCGAGGCGGTGCAGGTCGGCGAGGGACGCGAGGAGGAGTCGGCAGCCGAGGCCGCGTCCGCGCTGCGGCTGCGCGACGCCCGTCGGGCCGAAGAAGCCGAGGCCGCGATTGTTGACGTCGTGAACGGCGAAGCCGGTGATGGCGCCGTGCTCTTCGGTGATGAATGCCGGTGGGATGTCGCGCTCGAAGGCTTTCGCGGCTTCGAAGCGCCAGATGCGGCCGAATTCCGCTTCGACGAAGGCGAGAACGCGAGAAGCGTCCTCGTGTGACGGACGGCGGACCCCCTCACCCAGGCTCTCGCCTCGCGACGCAGGGAGCGGAGAGAGGAGGTTGTGGGTGTCGCGGGTCTCGACGTAGCCGCGTGCGCGGAAGAAGGAGAGTGAGCCTTCGTCAGTCGTGACGACGCCGGGGGTGAAGTAGTTGCCCGGCTCGGCAGCGATGACGTCCGGGGTGCCGAGGAGGGCGGTGCCGATGCCGCGGCGGCGGGAGTCGCGATCGACGGCCAGGACGCGCAGCCATTTGCCGCAGTGCACGGCGGCGCCGAGGAGGCGGTCGTTTTCTTCGAAGACCCGGGTGACGGGCGCACCGGCAATGCCGGAGCCGAAACATTTCTCTTCCGCGACGGCGGCGAGGTCGTATGGCGCGTCGTTCGCGCGGGCGAAGAGCTCGCGCAGAGCGGGGAGATCGTCGGCGGATGCGATACGGATCGGCATGCGAACCGAGGTATATCAAATGGCGCCGGCCGGAAGCGCTCGACGATTCGCCTTTGCGCGCGTACGATGCGCGCCGTCCGAATCCACACGGAGAAAAGGGAGATCAGAGAATGCGGTTACGCACGTTCTCGGCCGCGGCAGTGGCCGTTTGTCTTTTTACACTTACAGCGTTCGCTCAGCGAGTACCGGCGAACTGGAAACAGATCGGCGCTCCCGGCGATTGGGAAGGCACCGTCGCCATGACGGGGCTGAATGGGGAGATTTACAGCATCGAGGCGGACGGCTCGCTGTTCCGCACGGACCGGCAGGGCCGGTACCACCAGGTCGGCGGTGCGGGGTCGTTCGAGAATGTGACGATGCTCGAGTCGCTCGACGGCGAGCTGTACACGATCGAGAACGGCACGCTCTACCGGACGAACCCGTCCGCGGGACGCTGGCGCCAGCTCGGCGACTCGGGGGAGTGGGAGAACACGGTGGCGCTCGCGGGGATGGGCGGTTTCCTCTGGGCCATCGAGTCCGACGGCACGCTCTACAAGATCTCGAAGAACGGCCGCTACGAGCAGGTCGGGCCGGACGGCGCGTTCTCCGAAGTGCAGTTTCTGGCTGCGATGGGCGGGCGTCTCTGGACGATCGAGCGCGGGACGCTGTTCGCGACCGATCCGCTGCGCGAGACGTGGCGGCAGATCGGACAGAAGGGTGCCTGGCGCGGGACGCACGGTTTCGCGGCGTCGGGTGGCGTGCTCTGGGCGATCGACGGGAACGGGACGCTGTTCCGCACCGACCGCAGCGGGACGTTCACGCAGGTCGGGAAGCGAGGGGAGTACGCGGGAACGGAGATGCTGCTGTCCGTGGACGGGAAGCTGTACACCGTCGAGAACGGGACGCTGTATCTGACGAGGTAGAGAGAACGCTGACGCTCAGGGCTCGGACCCTGAGCGTCAGGGACGCTTCACAGTTTGTAGAACGACTCGTGCACGATCCGGCCGTCGCGCCATTTCTGCACGGCGACCTGGCGCATCTGCGCGCTGCCCCACTGCTCGTGCGAGTAGTCGAGGATCCATTCGTTGAGCGCGGTGCCGCTGGTCTCGTCGACGGCGCTCGCGACGAGCTTCGGCTCCCAGCGCGTCAGGCCGCCTTCGAACGCGCGCTCGCGCTCCCGGTTGGCGTCCTTGCCGGCCATGGTCTCGCCGCCGCCTTCGATCATGACGACGTCGTCGGCGTAGAAGCGATCGATGCCGTGGACGAGTTGCTTCTGCAGGATCAGTTCGTTGAGGGCGCGGACGGATTCATTGAGGGACATGGGGTTTTCTCCTTTCAGATGTCGAAAAATCGCGTCGGTCGTCAGGCGTTTGGAAGGTGTGGTCTTGCGGGGAGGGGGTGCGTCGAACGATCAGTCTCGAAAGCCCTGATGCCCGACGCCCATTTCTTCAGCGGATACGGTTCGCGAGCACGCGGTCCAGCGACCAGCGTCCCGCGCCGCCGATCACGAGCGCGAGCGCCATCGCGCCGGCGAGGATGTGGTACTCGAAGCCTTCACCCTTCTGTGTGCCGCTCCAGTTCATCATGAAGCCGTTCGCGGAGTGCATGACGCCGGCGACGACCATGTTGGCGAGGATGCCGAGGGCGGCGATGCGCGTCGTGAATCCGGCGACGAGCGCGATCGCGCCGGCCGACTCCGCGGCGATGGCGAGGAATCCGAGGAACGCCGGGATGCCGATGCTGGTGAAGAAGCCCATCGTTCCCTCGAAGCCGTAGCCGCCGAACCAGCCGATGGTCTTCTGCAGCCCGTGCGGAATCATCACCAGTCCGAGGGTGATGCGGAGGAACGTGCGGAGCGCGGAGCGGTCGGTGGCGAAGAGGGTGGCGACGATCCGGCGGAATGCGCCTTCGGTGAGACTGTCGTGGCGGTCGATGGCGATGCTGGTCATGGTCGTTTTCTCCTTATTCGTTTACACGTAAAATATTGGGGTTTCCTTCAAGAGACCTGTTCACGGATGACAGAAAGAGCTTCGAGGACGGTGTCGACCTGTTCGGGAGTGAGGTCGCCGGTGAGCGTGTCGTCCAGCTCGTCCATGGGGGATTCGAGCTTTTCCAGCACGCGCATGCCGGCAGGGGTGATCTGGCAGAGGACCTGGCGGCGGTCGCCGGGCCACTGTTCGCGCTTGAGGAGGCCTTTCTCTTCGAGAGTGGCGATCAGACGCGTGATGCCGCACGCGGTCTCGATCATGCGATCGGAGATCTCCATCGTCGGCAGCGGTGCGCGCGCCCCGCGAAGAATGCGCAGGACGTTGTACTGCTGTGAAGTCAGCCCTTCGGAGGAGACGATCGCCTCCAGCTTCCGCTTCACCAGGTGCGACGTGCGCAGGAGCGCAACCGCGGTTTCCTGCGACTTCGACCGGAACGGCCGGGTCTGTTTGATTTCCTCGGAGATCGTCGTGCGCGTCATCGAGGCACAAGATAGGTCCGATTGTTTTACATGTCAAGTATCTCGGTAAGGCGTATGCAGAAGAGCCTCTCCCGATGAATCAGGTCGTCCGTTGTTCCTCGTGCGGAAAGGCGAACCGGGTGCCGGAGCTCGGCAGCGGCAAGAAAGCGGTGTGCGGCAACTGCAAGGCGCCGCTCCATGCCAGCGGCGGATCGCCCGTTACGCTGACGGATGCGAATTTTGCGGCCGCGATCCGCAGCGGGTCGTACGTCGTCGATTTTTGGGCCGCGTGGTGCGGTCCGTGCCGCACGATCGCACCCGTCCTCGAGGAGCTGGCGCGCGAGCGGAGTGACGTCACGTTTGCGAAGCTGAACGTCGACGAGAACCCGCGCACGGCGTCGCAGTTCGGCGTGCAGTCGATCCCGCTGCTCGTGTTCTTCCGCGACGGGAACGAGGCGGGGAGGGTGGTGGGGGCGGTGCCGCGAACGCAGATCGAGGCCGCGATTCAGCGGTATCTGGGGTAAGGGTGGCCGCCATTTCCCGACTCCCCGAACGGCCGCGCAACGAGCTGGAGATCTTCGCGAAGAAGGTGCTGATCCTGCTCGCCATCGGCGCCGGGGCCACGCTGCTGTGGCATGCGCGCGATGTGCTGCTGCTCGTCTTCATCGCCGCGGCGCTCGCGGCCGGGATCGCGCCCGCGGTGCGGCGCGTGCGGATCTTCTGGCGTTACCGTTTCCGCAAGAAGCTCTCGCGCGGCGTCGCGGTGATGATCGTTTATCTCCCGTTCCTCCTCGGCGTCGTCGTCCTCGGACTGCTCGTCGTGCCGCGCTTCATCGCGGAGACGAAGGAGATCGGCCGGCAACTGCCGATGCTGATCGACCGCAACATCCTCACGACGCTCGAGCGCTTCGTGCCGGTGGGCGCGATCCGCGAGGAGCTGGCGGACGGTATCGAGCTCCCGCGCGCGCGGGTCTTCATGTACATGCGCAACGCGGCGGCGGCGATCGCGTCGGTGTTCGCGGTGCTGTTCATGATCGCGTACATGCTCGTGGACGCGGAGCGGCTGCGGAATCTCTTCCTCCTGATCTATCCGCCGGAAGTGCGCGGGGAGCGGCGGCGGACGCTGATGCGCATCGCGAAGCGCATGAGCTCGTGGCTGTCGGGACAACTGCTGCTGTCGATGATCATCGGGGTCTGCACGTTCGTCGGGCTGGTCGCGCTGCAAATCCCGTATGCCTTGCCGCTGGCGATCGTCGCCGCGATCGGCGAGCTCGTGCCGGTGATCGGTCCGACGGTCGGGGCGATCCCGGCGCTGGCGATCGCGCTGCTGCACTCGCGCTGGCAGTTCTGGTCGTACCTGGTGTTCGCGTTCCTGCTGCAGAAGGTGGAGAACTGGTTCATCGTGCCGCGCGTGATGTCGCGCAAGGTGTCGATCTCGCCCCTGGCGGTCTTCATCGCCTTCATGATCGGGGCGTCACTCCTCGGCGTGATCGGCGCGATCATGGCGATCCCGGTCGCGGCCATCATCCAGGTGACGTTCGCCGAGGCCTTCGTCGCACGCCGCGAACGCCGCCAGGACCTGGAACGGCCGGGGACGTTGCTGCGGAAGGCGGACTAGGGCGTGGCCCCGCCCGGGATACGACGAAAGGCCTCCCGGCGGGGCCGGCGCGGCCGGCAGCGCTTACGTCAACACATGCGGTCGCGGGGACCGCGCAGTGCTCGCGTCAGGCGTGCGTTCTGGCTGGGCCAACCAGCGCTGCCGCCCGCGGCGGCCCCGCCGGGAGGCCTCCGGTCGTGCTCCCCAGCGACAGCGCCTACTCCCCCTTCTCCATCAACTTCACAGGCGCGTCCTTGGCGCTCTTCACGAGCACGATCGCGTCCGTGCAGTCCGCCTCGTTCTTGTAGCCCTCGCCGCTGACCGCGATGATGCGGTTGTTGGCTGCCTTCAGGTGCCAGCGCCATTCCCCGCGCGCGTCCTCCCCGTAGTAATACGTCATCGGCGTTCCTCCACCTCAGAGACACGGCGGGTGTGCGTTTGTGGCACCACGCGTTAAAATCGCGGCATGCCGTACAAGCCGCTGGTCGTACTCGTCGTGCTCGCCGTGTGTGGGTCCGCGTCCGCGCAGGACACGTGGTCGTGGGGGACGAAGTTCGAGGTGCGGGCGAACTACCGGTGGTCGCAGGAGGAGCAGCATCGCGTGCCGTTCACGTTTCCTCCACCGATTCCGAATCCCCAGTTCCTCAGGACCGTCGACCCCGGCCATCACGTCGAGCTCAACGTGGCCGACGTGCAACTCGACCTCGGCTACAGCGACTGGCTTGCAGCACGCGCCAAGGTTCACGTGCAGGCAAAACACCGCCGCAACCCCACTTCCGAGGATCGGCAGATCGATGCGGATGAGCTCTGGGTCCGGGTGGGCGAAAAGCCCGAGTTCCTCGAGCGCCCGGACGGCACCTCGTTTTTCGTCCAGGCCGGCAAGTTCCCGAAGATGGAGCGCCAGCCCGTGCGTCTGATGGAAAGCTACGGACTCGCCGCCACCTCCTTCAACCGCTTCGAAGACCTGCAGTTGCTCGCCGGCGGAACGATCGGACGCAACTTCTATTGGCGCGTGCAACTGGCGAACGGCAATCCCCTCTACTTTCGCGATCCGAACGCGCTGGCGGGAGACAACGGCACCCCTGCCTCGTTCAGCCTCGATCCGGAGTTCCAGTCCGGCTTCCCCATCTTCTACAACGCCGAGACCGAGGATCTCGTCTTCGATACGAGCCATCTTCAGGTCGGCGAGGCTCTCGGCTATCGCTGGCAGAGCGCGGACGAGAACCTCGGCTTCGACGCCATCGTGTTTCATTACCAGCGCGATCTCGCCGACACCGTGAAGCTCACCGGCTCGCTCTACGGCGGCGATCTCGATCTCCTGCAGGTCACTCCGGCCGAGGTGGGCACGCTGACGGCGGTGGCCGGGTTTCCGATCGACGGACGCAGGAAGCAGGAGTACGGCGTCCGCGTGTACGGAGAGTGGGGGAACGCGACGGCCATCGTGCAGTACACGGCGCAGGAGATTGCCGGGCTCGAGCGCTACGGATGGGAAGTCGAAGGGGGCTATCGCATTCCGTTCGCGTTCGGACCGGTCGAGTCGATCCAGCCGGCGGTCCGCGTGAGCGCGATCGAAAACCAGTTCCCGGGCGCGCCGCCGTTTCCGACGCCGAGCCTCTGGTGGGACTGGAAAAAGTACGACGCCGGCGTGCGCGTGGGGCTCGAGCGCGGGCTGGACGTGACGTTCGAGTACACGACGCACCGCATCGAGAGCACCTTCGCCCTCGGCATGCGCGAAACCCTCGTCACCCTCCGCTGGCGGGTCTGATCCTTGCTCCTTCCTCCTCCCGGAGGTAATTCATGCGCAATGAGATGATCGGCGCCATCGTGCGCCGGGCGATCGAGCACCCGGAGTTCCGCAGGAGGCTCATCGACAGTCCGCAGGACGCGCTGCAGGCGCACGGTTTTGCGCTCGAGTCCGCGGAGATGGCCGAGATCGAAAAGATCCGGACGTCCCTCGGCGATTCGGGCGATGACGTCGAGCAGCGTCTGGTCAGCATCGCCGAGCAGTACGGCGTGCAGCCGCGGCCGCACGAGTAGGCCCCATCCTTCGCAGTTTCCCGAGCGCGCCGGCTTCGTCCGGCGCGTTTCTTTTTTGCCACTCATTCGTCTGAGCTGAATAGGAATTTGCCCCCGGAAGGGGCGGTTCGAAACGCCGTCAAACCAGCTCCGCGTCCAAATCACGGAGTATCAAGACTTTCAGCGAAACGAGGCAACTTCACGGATGGGCTTCCTCACCCCGAAACGAGTGGTTCTGTTCGTCGTCGCGGTCCTCCTCGGCACGAGCGCATTTGCCAAACAGCCGTCGCCGCGCACCCTTGCGCGCATGGCCTGGGACGTTCCGAACAACGTCGGCATCCTGTTCGGCGGCCGCGGCAACTTCGACCAGGCAACCGGCCTTCAGCACAGCAGCGACGAAACGTGGCTCTGGAACGGCGCACGCTGGCTGCAGCGCTTCCCCGTCACCAAGCCGCCCGCCCGCGCCGCGCATTCGATGGTCTTCGACTCGACGCGGAATCGCGTCGTGATGTTCGGTGGCCGCCAGGAGCCTGCGAATCGCGATCTGACCGCGGCCTTCCTCAACGACACCTGGGTCTGGAAAGACGACAACTGGACCCGCATCGAGTCCGCCGAGAATCCCGGCCCGCGCCACTACGCCGCCATGGCGTACGACAGCGATCGCGACGTCATCGTCCTCTACGGCGGCAATGAGTACGCCGCCGACGGCAGGACGATCGTCTCGGGATGGGAAACGTGGGAGTTCGACGGCAGCCAGTGGCACTTCATCTCGGACGACGCTCCCAAGGTCGCCAAACCGCTTCTCGCGTATGACGCGGCCCGCAAGGAGATGATCCTCCTCGGACTCAACGACGTCGGCCTGACGCGCCTCCAGTACCGCTACGACACGACGCAGAAGACGTGGGTGGAGTATCCGTCGGCGACGACGCTCCCGACCTGCGTCAACGAAGGCCACCTTATCTATCAGGAGCACCGCGGCCGCCTCGCGTTCTTCGGCGGCATCTGCGTGACCGCGACCCCGACGGCCGAAGAGGTGTGGGAGTGGGACGGCGCGAACTGGGCGAAGATCACGAGCTCCGCGACCGGCCGTATCGTCGGTCAGGCCTCGGCTTACGACCCGCTGCGCGATTCCATGGTCACGTTCGGGGGCACCGCCGCAGGCAGCGCCATCCTCGGCTCGATCACGGCCGTCGTGCGGAACGGCATCTGGAGCTCGCCGTTCACGAGCATCAAGCCGGCGCCGCGCTCACTGCCGACCTTCACCTCCGATCCCGACCGCAACACGATCTGGATGTTCGGCGGCCTCGACGAGGACAGCCTCTTCTATTACGGCGATTTCTGGGGCTATCGCGCCGGGCAGTGGTACCTGTCGACGCTCGCGAACAATCCGGGCGGCGGCTGCGAGACTCCGCTGGCCGCGTACGACACCGATCGCAAAGTCCTCGTCGTCACCTGCGCCGGCGTCAGCGTCTACGAGTGGAACGGCACGGAGTGGAAGACCTTCGACCCGAGCACCGAGCCGCCGTTCCGCAACTGGGCCGGCATGGTGTACGACCAGAAGCTGAAGAAGACCATCGTCTTCGGCGGCTATCTCCAGAGCAACTACCGCAACGACACCTGGGCCTGGAACGGCACGAACTGGACCGAGATCCGCGTCGACGGCGACGATCGTCCGCCGAACCGCGCGCTCATGGCCATGTGGTACGACCCGCTGCAGCAGAAGACCATTCTCTACGGCGGCCTCGGCCGCGGAAACCTGAACCAGAAGATCCAGCGCTATGACGACATGTGGGCCTTCGACGGCTCGCGCTGGACGAAGCTCTCGGTGTCGACGACGCCGGGTACGCGCTTCGGTCCGCAGTACGCGGTCGATCCGGCGACGGGCAAGTTGTTGCTGTTCGGCGGCCTGCGCTCGGTGCAGCTCGACGAGGACTCGCTCGATCAGTACTTCGAGAACGACACGTGGCAGTGGGACGGCTCCGCGAGCACCTGGACCCGCCTCGAGCCCACGCGCCGTCCGGACGTGCGCGAGAACGGCGGGATGGCGTGGGATCCGGCGACCGGCCGCCTGACCCTGTTCGCCGGCTATGCCCGCGGCTTCTACCTCTCGGATGTCTGGACCTGGAATGGCCAGGACTGGGAACCGGACGTCGAAGCCGGCGTGCGCCGCCGCGCCGTCCGCTGATGTCTCCATCTCCCTCTCCCCGCACCGCGGGGAGAGGGCCGAGGTGAGGGCTCAGGGTGAAGTGCATTTAGTGCTACCTTATCCCCCCTCATGTCGGAATCACTGACCTCTCATCCGCAGAGCTCGTACGCGCCGGCCCTCTATCGCCGCAGCCTTGCCGAGGCGTTGGAGATGGCGCATGGGGTGGACGCGGTGGCGGCGGAAGAACGCGCCGCCTCGCTCGCCAAGCGCTCCCTCAAGAAAGACTCGAAAGTATGGGGCCTCAAGCTCGCCGTGAGCATGATCGACCTCACCACGCTCGAGGGAAGGGACACGCGCGGCAAGGTCGTCGCCCTGTGCAACAAAGCGATTCGTCCCGATCCGTCGGACCCCGCAGTGCCGCACGTCGCGGCCGTTTGCGTCTATCCGACGATGGTCCCGTTCGTAAAGACCGCGCTCAAAGGGACCAATATCAATGTCGCTGCAGTGGCGACCGGATTTCCCAGCGGCCAGACCTTCACCTCGATCAAAGTGCAGGAAACGCGGGAAACGGTGGCGGCAGGCGCGGACGAGATCGACATGGTCATCGACCGCGGTGCGTTCCTCTCCGGCAATTATCAGAAAGTGTTCGAGGAGATCGCGGAGGTGAAAGAGGCCTGTGGCCCCGCACACCTGAAAGTGATCCTCGAAACCGGCGAGCTCGCGAATTACGACCAGATCCGCCGCGCGTCGCTCATTGCAATGTACGCGGGCGCGGATTTCATCAAGACCTCGACCGGCAAAGTGGGCGTCAATGCGACGTTGCCCATTACGCTGGTGATGCTCGAGGCCATCCGCGACTTCTATCACGTCACCGGTAAGAAAATCGGGATGAAGCCCGCGGGCGGCATTTCCAACGCCAAGCTCGCCCTCGCGTACCTCGTCCTCCTCTACGAAACCCTCGGCAGCGAATGGATGAACCCCGACATGTTCCGCCTCGGCGCCTCCACGCTGCTCAACGACATCCTCATGCAGTTGAAGAAAGAGCGCACCGGCGCGTATCAGTCGGCGGATTACTTCACCATGGACTGATTGAGATCATGAGCACAACTGAAATCGAAACTCGCGAACGCCTGCAGCCCGGAGCCGCTTCGTCGGCCGTATTGTGGGAGTACGCTCCCTCGCTCGAAGCCACCGACCACGTCAAGGTCGAAAGCCGCTATAACCTCTTCATCGGCGGGAAGTTCGTCGAGCCGCATTCGAAGAAATGGTTTCCGACCCTCAATCCGGCCACGGAAGACGTATTGAGCGAGATCGCCGAAGCGGATGCGGAGGACGTGAATCGCGCGGTCAGGGAAGCACGCCAGGCTTACGACAAGGTGTGGCGCAAGATCTCGCCGAGCGAGCGCGCCAAATACATCTTCCGCATTGCACGCCTGATTCAGGAAAAGTCGCGCGCGCTGGCCGTTGTCGAGACGATGAACGGCGGAAAGCCGATCAAGGAATCGCGCGACATCGACATCCCGCTCGCGGCCGCGCATTTCTTCTACTACGCGGGTTGGGCGGACAAGCTCGAATACGCGTTTCCGAATCGCAATGTCGCGCCGGTGGGCGTGGCGGGGCAGATCATTCCGTGGAACTTCCCGCTGCTGATGGCTGCCTGGAAGCTCGCGCCGGCACTCGCGGCGGGCAATACGGTCGTCCTGAAGCCGGCGGAAACGACGCCGATCACGGCGTTGATGCTCGCGCAGATCATTCAGGAGGCGGAACTGCCTCCCGGTGTCGTGAACATCATCACGGGTGCGGGTGCCACGGGTGCCGCGCTCGTTTCGCATGACGACGTCGACAAAGTCGCCTTTACGGGCTCGACCGACGTCGGCAAGCGCATTCAGCGGGCCATTGCCGGTACGAAGAAGAAGCTGACGCTGGAGCTGGGCGGCAAAGCGCCGAACATCGTCTTCGAAGATGCGCCGATCGATCAGGCCGTCGAAGGCATCATCAACGGCATCTACTTCAATCAGGGACATGTCTGCTGCGCCGGCTCGCGTCTTTTCGTGCAGGAATCGGTAGTCGAGCCGGTGATCCGTAAGCTGCGCGAGCGCATCCAGACGCTGCGCGTCGGTAATCCGCTCGATAAAAACACCGACGTCGGTGCGATCAACTCGCGGGCGCAGCTCGAGAAGATCCAGGAGCTCGTCGACTGTGGCGTCGAAGAGGGGGCGGAGATCTTCCAATCCTCCTGTGCGCTCCCGGCGCGCGGCTACTGGTTCGCGCCGACGTTCTTTACGGGCGTTTCGCAGTCCTCGCGCATTGCGCAGGAAGAGATCTTCGGACCGGTGCTGTCGGTGCTCACGTTCCGGACACCGGAAGAAGCATTGGAGAAGGCGAACAACACGCCTTATGGCCTCAGCGCCGGCGTATGGACCGAGAAAGGCTCGCGCATTCTGAAGATGGCGTCGAAGCTGCGCGCCGGCGTCGTCTGGGCCAATACGTACAACAAATTCGATCCGACCAGCCCGTTCGGCGGGTTCAAGGAAAGCGGCTTCGGGCGTGAGGGCGGCTTGCACGGACTCGCGCCGTACGTGGTGCTGTCATGACGCGATTGAACGTCCGCAAGACTTACAAGCTCTACATCAACGGCGAGTTCCCGCGCACCGAGTCCGGCCGTTATTACGAAGTGCGCGCGAAGGGGGGAGAGTTGGTCGCCAACGCCTGCCGCGGATCGAGGAAAGACCTGCGCAATGCCGTCGTGGCCGCGCGCAAGGCGCAGCCGGGGTGGAGCGGGAAGACCGCGTACAACCGCGGGCAGATCCTCTATCGCATCGCCGAGGTTTGCGAATCGCGGGCGGCGGAACTGGCGGATGAGCTGCGGAAGCAGGGGCTCTCTGTCGCCGACGCACGGAAAGAGATCGATGCCGTCGTCGACCGGTGGGTGTATTACGCCGGCTGGAGCGACAAGTACACGCAGCTCTTCGGCTCCGTGAATCCCGTCGCCGGTCCTTATTACAACTTCACCCTGCCGGAGCCGACCGGTGTCGTCGGCATCGTGGCTCCGGAGGAGCCGGCGCTGCTGGGGCTGGTGAGCCGCATTGCACCGGCGATCGTCGGCGGGAACACGGTCGTGGCCGTTACGTCGGAAGCGCAACCGCTCCCGGCCATCACGCTGGCGGAAGTCTTCGAGAATTCGGATGTGCCCGCTGGTGTGATCAACCTCATCAGTGGCGTCAAGAGCGAGCTCATCCCGTGGCTGATGGCGCACATGGATGTGAATGCTGTCGATACGACGGGCGTCCCCGCCGAAGCGATCGCGACTGCGCAGAAGTCCGCCAGTGAGAACGTGAAACGAGTCGTGCACTTCGATGCGGCCACCCACGGTTGGAGCGATACGCGCCTGTCCCAGGGCCCGTACGCCATCTTCGACTTCCAGGAGGCGAAGACCGTGTGGCACCCGATGGGGATGTGATGTTCAGATCCGGGAATGTCTTTTCCCGCCATGCGTTATCTCCGGTCCGCGCGATGGAAAGCGCGGGCCGGAAACGGTCCTGATCCTTGATTCTGAAAATCGCTGGAATGTTCTGAGTCGCGAAACGTTCTCCCTTGTCCGCGCACACGAAACGCGGACGCCGGAAACGGCGGCGATCATCGAAACAAACAATCTCAGCGATTTCATCGACACGCTGAAATAAGCAGCGGGACGGCGTGGTTAGCAGCTGTCCCGGCGCGCGGAAGCGCGAGGCGAAATCAGCAGTAAGTCGTTGAAATAACAACCGGTTGCGAGTGGTTGTTAGCGATACGAACCGGATGGATGGTGAGGGCGAAACGAAGCAATCGCACTCAGCATCGATCCGAGGCGATCGAAAGAAGTCGGTTCCTTGACAACTGAATAGGAAAGCAACGTAAGGCAAACGTGATTCCTTTGAGCGCCTGCAGGAATGCGGGGCTCAACAGAAACAAACAAGTCGTATCCGAATAAGAGCATCAGACGTTTGTCTGGTGTCAGAGCTTCAAATTCAACAGTTCAAACTGGAGAGTTTGATCCTGGCTCAGAATGAACGCTGGCGGCGTGCTTTACACATGCAAGTCGAGCGAGGCGGGTAGCAATACCCAGTCGAGCGGCGAACGGGTGAGTAACGCGTGGATGACCTGCCTTGAGGTGGGGGATAACTCGGGGAAACTCGAGCTAATACCGCATACGATCGAGAGATCAAAGGGGCGCAAGTCCCGCCACAAGAGGGGTCCGCGTCCGATTAGCTAGTTGGTAGGGTAATGGCCTACCAAGGCGACGATCGGTAGCCGGCCTGAGAGGGTGATCGGCCACACTGGAACTGAGACACGGTCCAGACTCCTACGGGAGGCAGCAGTGGGGAATTTTGCGCAATGGGCGAAAGCCTGACGCAGCAACGCCGCGTGGAGGATGAAGGTCTTTGGATTGTAAACTCCTGTCAGCAGGGAAAAAGGCACCTGGCCACACCAGGTGATTGATTGTACCTGCAGAGGAAGCCCCGGCTAACTCTGTGCCAGCAGCCGCGGTAATACAGAGGGGGCAAGCGTTATTCGGAATTATTGGGCGTAAAGGGCGCGTAGGCGGCCGTGCAAGTGGCGGGTGAAATCCCTCGGCTTAACCGAGGAACTGCCTGCCAGACTGCATGGCTTGAGACCGGGAGAGGTGAGTGGAATTCCCAGTGTAGCGGTGAAATGCGTAGATATTGGGAGGAACACCAGTGGCGAAGGCGGCTCACTGGACCGGAACTGACGCTGAGGCGCGAAAGCGTGGGGAGCAAACAGGATTAGATACCCTGGTAGTCCACGCCGTAAACGATGAGTGCTTGGTGTAGCGGGTATCGACCCCTGCTGTGCCGAAGTCAACACATTAAGCACTCCGCCTGGGGAGTACGGTCGCAAGACTGAAACTCAAAGGAATTGACGGGGGCCCGCACAAGCGGTGGAGCATGTGGTTTAATTCGAAGCAACGCGCAGAACCTTACCTGGGTTTGAACTGCACAGGAAAGGCTCAGAGATGAGTCCCCCTCTTCGGAGGTCTGTGTAGAGGTGCTGCATGGCTGTCGTCAGCTCGTGTCGTGAGATGTTGGGTTAAGTCCCGCAACGAGCGCAACCCTTGTTCACAGTTACTAACGGGTCAAGCCGAGGACTCTGTGGAGACTGCCGGTGATAAACCGGAGGAAGGTGGGGATGACGTCAAGTCCTCATGGCCTTTATGTCCAGGGCTACACACGTGCTACAATGGACGGTACAGAGAGCTGCAAGACCGCGAGGTGGAGCTAATCTCAAAAAGCCGTTCTCAGTTCGGATTGCACTCTGCAACTCGAGTGCATGAAGTTGGAATCGCTAGTAATCGCGGATCAGCACGCCGCGGTGAATACGTTCCCGGGCCTTGTACACACCGCCCGTCACATCACGAAAGTCGGTTGCACTAGAAGTCGGTGGGCTAACCCGCAAGGGAGGCAGCCGCCTAAAGTGTGATCGGTAATTGGGGTGAAGTCGTAACAAGGTAGCTGTAGGAGAACCTGCGGCTGGATCACCTCCTTTCTAAGGAGCATCTCCGCCTCGGATCAAAACGAGGTCGTGACGGCATCGCAAGATGCCAAGAGAAGCATCCTAGGTCGAAAGGAATCTGCTGAAGCGCAAGCGACAGCAAACGTTTCCTTCGTCGTCTTTCCTGTTCAGTTTTCAGAGAATCGGTTTTCTCCGGGCTCTATGAAAATTCATCGCTGCGGTAAGGTGGCTGACGTTCCGGCTATCGATCGACACGGCAGAAACAGCAAGCGGGCCTATAGCTCAGTTGGTTAGAGCGCACGCCTGATAAGCGTGAGGTCGGTAGTTCGAATCTACCTAGGCCCACCATTTCCCTCCCGCGAATTGAGCATGGTGAATTGCGAATTACCGGCACAGCCCGGCGAGTTCTCAGCTCTCAATCCTCAATTCCTCCGGGGCTGTAGCTCAGCTGGGAGAGCATCTGCTTTGCAAGCAGAGGGTCGTCGGTTCGATCCCGATCAGCTCCACCATCCTCATCGAATTCACCGCAACGGCTGAGCCGAAATAACGGCCAAGCCCTTGTGGTTGTTCACGTTACCGCAGCGATACAAGAGCAGAAGCGAACCGCGAAACGAGCGGTGAGCACAATCGGCAGCAGGTTCGGCAGATTGCGTTCAGCGTTGGTCTTCGCGACCGCAGAGTTTCTTTGACAATTGAATACGGGTTGTAGATTAAAGAGATGCACGTTAACGAGATGAAGAAATAGAGTCTCGTCTAGCTGCAGATCGCATGAGATCAAGGCACTTTATGGTCAAGTTACTAAGGGTTGACGGTGGATGCCTTGGCACAGAGAGGCGATGAAAGACGTGGCAAGCAGCGATATGCCTCGGGGAGCGGCAAGCACGCTTAGATCCGGGGATTTCTGAATGGGGCAACCCCACTGAGGTCATGCTCAGTGACTACCGGCTGAATACATAGGCTGGATAGGGCGAACCGAGGGAAGTGAACCATCTCAGTACCTCGAGGAAGAGAAATCAAAAGAGATTCCGTCAGTAGCGGCGAGCGAACGCGGAAGAGCCCAAACCGATTGTCTTCGGACAGTCGGGGTTGTGGGGCCCGCTCATATGGAGTGACAAACCGTTTGTTTAGTCGAAGAGTCTGGAACGGCTCACCAAAGAAGGTGACAGTCCTGTAGGCGAAAGGCAAACGGCTCCGAGTGGGTACCCGAGTACCACGGGACACGTGGAACCCTGTGGGAATCTGGGGGGACCATCCTCCAAGGCTAAATACTACTCTGTGACCGATAGCGCACTAGTACCGTGAGGGAAAGGTGAAAAGAACCCCTGTTAGGGGAGTGAAATAGTACCTGAAACCGTCAATCTACAAGCAGTGGAACCACTATGCCTCCGTAAGGGGGAATGTGGGACCGCGTGCCTTTTGCATAATGAGCCGGCTAGTTACTCTCAGGGGCAAGGCGAAGCACTTTGCATAGCCGTAGCGAAAGCGAGTCTGAATAGGGCGAATGAGTCGCTGGGAGTACACGCGAAGCGGGATGATCTAGGCATGGCCAGGATGAAACCTGGGTAACACCAGGTGGAGGTCCGAACCAGTGTTGGTTGAAAACAGCTTGGATGAGCTGTGCCTAGGGGTGAAAGGCCAATCAAATTCCGTTATAGCTCGTTCTCTCCGAAATATCTTTAGGGATAGCCTCGTGCCGACCATGGTGGTGGTAGAGCGCTGGATGGCCTAGGGGCCTTACCGGGTTACTGAAGCCAACCAAACTTCGAATGCCACTAATGCAATGCACGGGAGTCAGACGGCGGGGGATAAGCTTCGTCGTCGAGAGGGGAACAACCCAGACCGCCAGCTAAGGTCCCCAAATTCACGCTAAGTGGAAAAGGATGTGGAGACGCACAGACAGCCAGGAGGTTGGCTTAGAAGCAGCCATCCTTTAAAGAAAGCGTAATAGCTCACTGGTCAAGTGGCTCCGTGCCGACAATGTAACGGGGCTCAAGCGTGGTACCGAAGCTGCGGATCAGATCGATCCCTCGGGATTGGTCTGGTGGTAGGAGAGCATTCTGAACCGGAGTGAAGTCAGAGCGAAAGCACTGGTGGACCGTTCAGAAGAGACTCTGCCGGCACAAGTAGCGATAAAGTGTGTGAGAATCACACTCGCCGTAAGTCTAAGGTTTCCTGAGGAAGGTTCGTCCGCTCAGGGTCAGTCGGTCCCTAAGGCGAGGCCGAAAGGCGTAGTCGATGGAAAACAGGTCAACATTCCTGTACCGGACCGTGATGCGATGGGGTGACGCAGGAGGATAGGTGGGCCCACGATCGGAAGTGTGGGTTGAAGCTGGTAGGATGGCTTGACAGGAAAATCCGTCGAGCTAGATCCGAGAAGCGAGTACGAGCCCTCTTTTGGGCGAAGTCACTGATTCCAGGCTGCCAAGAAAAACCTCTAAGCTTCAGTCACGGGACGACCGTACCGCAAACCGACACAGGTAGACGGGAAGAGAATTCCAAGGCGCGTGAGTGATCCCTCGTGAAGGAACTCGGCAAATTAGCACCGTAACTTCGGAAGAAGGTGTGCTGGCTGTCGTTAGTATCCTCGCGATATGAAGCGACGGTTAGTCGCAGTGAAATGCCCCAAGCGACTGTTTATCAAAAACACAGGGCTCTGCTAAGTCGAAAACGACGTATAGGGTCTGACTCCTGCCCGGTGCCGGAAGGTTAAGGGGAGCGGTTAGCCGCAAGGCGAAGCTGCGAACCGAAGCCCCGGTAAACGGCGGCCGTAACTATAACGGTCCTAAGGTAGCGAAATTCCTTGTCGGGTAAGTTCCGACCTGCACGAATGGAGTAACGATTTGGGGACTGTCTCCACGAGGGGCTCAGCGAATCTGTAGCGCTGGTGAAGATGCCAGCTACCCGCAACTAGACGGAAAGACCCTGTGCACCTTTACTGCACCCTGGCAGTGAACTTTGGTGCTGTATGTGTAGGATAGGTGGGACTCTTTGAAGCCGGGCCGCTAGGTTCGGTGGAGAGGCCGGTGAAATACCACCCTTACAGTACCGAAGTTCTAACCGAGGCCCGTAATCCGGGTCCGGGACATTGCCAGGCGGGCAGTTTGACTGGGGCGGTCGCCTCCCAAAGTGTAACGGAGGCTCGCGAAGGTTCCCTCAGGCTGATTGGAAACCAGCCGACGAGTGCAAAGGCAGAAGGGAGCTTAACTGCAAGACCTACAAGTCGAGCAGATGCGAAAGCAGGCCTTAGTGATCCGGTGGTTCTGTATGGAAGGGCCATCGCTCAAAGGATAAAAGGTACGCCGGGGATAACAGGCTGATCCTGACCAAGAGTTCACATCGACGTCAGGGTTTGGCACCTCGATGTCGGCTCATCGCATCCTGGGGCTGGAGCAGGTCCCAAGGGTCCGGCTGTTCGCCGGTTAAAGCGGTACGTGAGCTGGGTTCAGAACGTCGCGAGACAGTTCGGTCCCTATCTGTTGTGGGCGGAGGAGAATTGAGAGGAGATTTCCTTAGTACGAGAGGACCGGGAAGTACTGACCTCTAGTGTACGAGTTGTGGCGCCAGCCGCATCGCTCGGTAGCTAAGTCGGGAAAGGATAATCGCTGAAAGCATATAAGCGAGAAGCCAACCTCAAGATGAGTTCTCCCTGAAGACCCGTGGTAGATGACCACGTTGATAGGCCGGGTGTGTAAGAGCAGTGATGCTCTCAGCTTACCGGTACTAATCGGTCGTTTGACTTGACCATAATTGCCTTGATTTGATGTTGTCTGCAGCTTCGACGTGCACAACTCGGCTGCAACCCGTATTCAGTTTCTTTTTGACCAAGTCATCCAGTTTCCGGTGGTCATAGAGCAGAGGTCACACCCGTTCCCATTCCGAACACGGCAGTTAAGCTCTGCATCGCCGATGATACTGCGCGGGCAACTGCGTGGGAAAGTAGGACGCCGCCGGGAGTACATTTTCTGAATAGCCGCTGAGCAATCAGCGGCTTTTCGCTTTTCCGGC
>Ga0196958_10000184_pt1 | contig 20690 bp, 34 predicted proteins | sample S1v_10metaG_FD_148654 | JGI IMG/M metagenome (GOLD analysis project Ga0196958, IMG submission 148654) | Soil microbial communities from Anza Borrego desert, Southern California, United States - S1+v_10 | ecosystem: Environmental > Terrestrial > Soil > Desert | place: USA: California | collected...
CCTCCATAAGCTCTAGACCCTTTTCAGGTGGAATAAATCCCTGTCCCATAAGGTCCATAAGCAGAGCCTGCTTAGCAGACTTAGAAGTAGGCAGAGCAGAACCAGCTTCTACACGAATATCTGTATTATCTCTAAGATCAGAACCCTGGAAAGTAATAACGTTAAACTGGTTATCGCGTCCAACTACCTTAACAATACGAGGAGTATCCCAGTACTGTTTAACGTAACAGAGTGTCTGATAACCAATCTTTTCGAATCCTTCCTCAATACTACCAAATGTAGTACTGAGCATAGATTCGTCTTGTTCCTGAAGGAAGCTAATAGCTGTAGCAGCAGTAACACCAGGTGGAACTTGACCCTTACTAACCTGATGCTGGCCGCTAATATCTTCAAAATCTAGAAGTAGTCTTTCTGCTTCCTGGACCACATAAGCAGGCAAGTTTTGCAAAGGTAGGGGTTGTGGTGGAGGAAATCCGAGTTTATAAAGAATAACCTGACCCGGTTCAGTATTGATTTTAGAGGCATCAATACTTCCTTCCGCTGCCATTAGTTGAGGATGAGCCATACGGTTCTTAGCCTCAATCATTTGGCCACGTGTACGGTTATACTCACGCTGAATAGGAATAAGGTCATTAACTACGGAATCTGCATAAAAGCGTCCAGTAGGTAGGTGTTCAAATTTAACAAAAGGATACTGCTGATGGAGGTATGGATTACCCTCAACCATCTGAACAATTTGATCTGCAATAATGGTGTACATACCACCATTAGGCATAAAATCAACCTGTCCAGGCTTAACCCATACCTCATAGCAAAGGATAGCATTCTTACGAAAATCGGCTGCGCCTACAAGATTAAGGAAGCTATCATTAAGTACATCATTAGCTTCCATCACATTAGGCTGAGCCTTAATATTTGGGTAATGTAGCTTAACCCATTCAGGTGATTTAGTCTGAATATGAATAACATAAGGCTGATCTTCAATCTCCTGCGCCATCATATCAGGCACAAAAAGATGAAAAGGAGTTACATTTTCATAAGTAAAATCTCCTTGGTTACCCTCACGATCAATCTTCTGAGGGTCCCAGTAAGTTTTCATAAACCCATTACCGCAGGTAAGAGTCCAAAGCATTGTTTGCTTAAAGGTATTCTTAATCTTTTTACCGCGATAAACTGAATCCCAAATCTGCTCCCCTGCCTGCGCAGCAGCAGTATCCTTATCTTCCCCTGTAGCAGGAACAATAGTAGCCGTAGGCTTTTGAGCTGTTAGCTTAGCAAGTTCCGTACGGATGATAGGACGGATCCTATTAATAACAGGCCGAGCACGATAGTAAGGAGCCGGAGGAATATAGAGCCTCACCCCTGTAGCCGCAGAACTAGCAGAACTAATCGGGATTACTGCTACGTTCTGCTTACCAATATAAAAAGCAAGGTTAATATACCACTGACGCTCTATCTGCTGTCGCATAGTACGACAACGCATGTGCGCAGATTTAGTCCACTCAATTACCTTATTATTAAAATCTTCTTGCTTTGAATTTTTAGCAAGCTGCTGGAGCTGCTCATCACTATACGATTCATTACCTGGTGAGGGTTCAGTAAGGCTCATAACCTCCTCTCTTAAATGAGCTTATCAAATCCACCAAAGTCCATGATTGCATCATCTGGACTATCATAGGCTCTAGTAGGATCAACACCCTGAGATGTATAAAATTCAGCCAAACGATTGGCTACAGAAGCATCGTCATTAGCCCAATTTTCAGGACTATCTATAGGGAACTTACCTTTATCAGTCGTCAAAGTCTGAAGAGTCGAAAAGGTCATCGGATCCTTCGACGTCAACAGATTCGTTAGTCTCTGATTCTCCTTGTGCTGATCCTTCAATATCTGATTCGTCGCGTTTATCACCCGTATCGCGATCAATCCGCATATTACTAGGGTGAAGAACCATGCCAAAACCAGGATCAGGAGAATCCAGAACATTCTTAATAGCTTCCTCAAAAGGAGCGTACTTAGCTGCTAGCTGATCGTACTTAACTTGTAGTTCTCTAAGTTCAGTGTGAAGGCTATCAAAGCTGGCTACAGGAATGTATTCACTAGCTTCTGCAACTTCTACAATACACTCAGTGCATACATAGACTGCCCCATACCACTCAATCTGCTTACCGAAGTCAATAAACTTACGCTTATCGTCTCCAGCACTACCACAGACAAAACAAGTGCCAGGAGCTAGTACGGGCGTATCTAGTACCTTAAACCTAGACTGCGCCGTAAGCATTACTCAAAGTCCGAATTATCAAAAAGGTCTTCGTCATCATCTTCAGACTTAACCTTAGATTCGGAATAGTCAACAACAGTAGGATTACCGTTGGACATAACCTGAGCAGGAACCTTACCCTGTCCCTGAACCACTACCGCATCAGTATCAGGATCGTGCATATTAACAACGTCCTGAGTAGTAGAAGGTACAGCCTGAGCAGGCGCAAAAACGGGATAGCGGATCTCACGCTTAGCTACAAGCGGCTCACGCTTATCCATACGAGCAGCCTTATCCTCAATAGTCTGGAGAGCTTCCTCATCCAGAAAAGTTGTAGGATTAGCCTCACCCAAAGTAGGGTTAGTAAACAGCTTCGGGTTAGTATTAACGAGACGAGCCATTAGCCTCCGACTTTTAGTAGTCTTCGTCATTTATAACAGTGTTATTCCACACTGTCTTTCTCTTCAGAGCATCCGGGTGGAGATTAGGGTCTATGTTGGGCTTGTTAGCCCACTTAGCACTATTTCCACCAATATTAGGCAACTGCGCCTTTTTATCTGGCATAGGCGGCAATGGCTTTAGTTCTGGCAGAAAAGAAAACATGTAGCGTGCTGAATCACAAGCATGGTCATTCTTCTTATGAATTTGGTCATAAGGGTTATTCTCAGCTTGTTGTTTCTTAGACGCCCAAGTCTTCCATCTCAACCTCTGTATCTCTTTAATCAGATTAGCACAGTTCGCCGTGATGAGCCAGTTGGGTTTTCCATCAGGCCCATTATCGATATATTGGTTAACTTTAGCTACACCAGTTAGTACATCGTTATTACCAAGTGCCATACCAATACCACGCATAGCATACTCGGTCTGAATAGACGTTCCAGTAACAGCCTGACGCTGAGCTAGCGCGGGATCACAAACCCTAATATCAGGCGCCTTACCGAACTCAATTTCACGGTTCTTAATTACTTCACAGTGGTAATCAACAGTACCCTCAGCCTCATAATGCTCAGCAAAGGTAATAACTCGACCATCTTTATCTACCACATGCCAAAGTACTGCTGTAGGATTATTGAAACCATGGTCAAGAGACATGTACCACTTATAGTGAGGTCCCTTAAATTGTTTAGGGTCTATAGGGTCGATAACATGTGTAGGTATAGAGAACTTTTTGTATACAAGACCACCACGAGTTACAAATTTACCCTGACCTCGAATTTTACGTTCTTCTTCACTAAGTTTACCAAGAAACTCTTCTACTTCTTCTGAATCCAAATGAGGGTTCTCTTCCATACCCACTTCAATAACTTCAATAAGTGGGTGGAATCCTCCCAGGCCCGGCTCGTACAATTGGTCATAAATCCAGGCCATACCTTCAACTGGCGTAAGGGTAAACCACTCTCTACCTTTACGGTCAATAAGTCGTGCTAGATTTTCAATCCTGATATCTTCTGGAGGTTCCTCATCGTAATGGATAAAGTCACGACTAGTACCAGCAAATTTATCAAGATCCTGGTCGTAACTCATAAGTTCTACAAAAGAGCCATTTTCAAAATTAAGCGTACGCTCCATAGAGTCATAAGCTGAAAACCAAGAACCCCCTCTAAGCTGACTAGGAGGGACCCATTGTTTAAGCTGAGGAATAATAATCTTGTTAACACCGTTAGCGAAGTCAACAGAAACAATACGTCCAGCTACAGGGCGGTTAGGGGTCTCGATATACGGATGACGCTGTGTAAGCCACCATACATCTTCAACTATTCCACCTGTAGTTTTGCCAGACCGGTTTCCACCAATATAAAGACGAGACTTCTTTTTAGACTTGTGAAAATTTTCTTGCTTGGGGTGGGGAACATACGAGTTCATATCGGGTGCATACGCAACTCGTGTTAGGCCTTCAGTAAGTTCCTTAATAGCCTCGGCTACAGAAGATATATCTTTGATACTTTTCTTAGGCATTGAAGTACCAATGTGCGGAGTTATTATAGTGCAGGCCGTCTAGCCAAACATTCTGAGAGATGCCATTATTAGTATTACTAAACCGTAGTGAGCTGTAGCCTAGATTGTCAAAGTACATACGTCCACCTACATACCCAGCTTTACCAGTACCACTCATAATAGGATTAACTGCAAGAGTATGCATAAAATTAAGGCTAGGACGAATACCCTTAGGAATATTTTTAAATACTACCTCAGAGGTATTAGTTACTATCCCAGGAACCTTAGTCCTAATAGCGCCGCGCCAATGGCACCAACCACGACTGTCTAGAGCTATTTGAAAATGCTTAAGTGGATGTAGTTCCCAGTCAAAAGTATTTTCAATACAAGTAGCCGGTACAGTAACCCAAGGAGAAATAATTTGTTGAATAGGTCGCCAGTGCCAACCCCAGTTAATATCCTTAGTAACTAGTAGATAATTGCTAGGCCAGGTATTGCCACCTGCAACATCGTTTCTAAATACACGATCACCAATCTCATAATCTCCTGCTTGAGGCAAGTCTCCTCCAGCAGGAATAATAGTAATATTGTTTCTAGGCTCAATAATCTTAAAATTATCAGTAAGGTTTTTCTTAACATCTGACATAGAGTCAGAGCTGTCTGGATAGAAAAACGGGTAGCCAGCCATTAATACCACCACTCAATACCATCTAGCATAACGAAGTTCCCTCCGCCTGCATCACCTTGGTATCTAACACTAATAGCTACTCTAGGTGTTGGGATAGTTTCAAGATGTATCCAAATTATAGCTGAAGCGAAACCATTAGCTGTAACAATCTGACCTGTTGCACCTTGCGAATAAGATTCACCATCATTAACAGGGGCAAGCGCAGATTGAATAGCTAGATCTGAAGTAATTTCAAGAGTTGTACCTGTAGGCCAGGGATCAGCAGCAGCGTTATACTGCACTCCCCCACGCAATACTACTCTACGTGAAATAGCATCAATTCTAGCTTCAGGTTCATAAAAAGGCCTAATTGCACGTGGTGCTCTAATTTCAATAGGCTGCCACGTAGTCCAAGCTGAAATATGGTTAAGTGATCTAGCCCACTGACTACCTGTCCATACAGCAATCCTATGGCCAGATTCTAGATGTTCTGGATCAAAAGCTTCAGTACCTATAGGTACTGGAATATCTCCAAATTCAGCCGGCTGATGATTAAATGGTTCGATCTTATTAGCTACATCTTGCCAGTTAGCATTAAGCTGTGTAGTATAATCTACTGTTTCATCATTAGGAGGATCAGTGACATAGTTAAAGTTAAAATATGCCAATTACACCTCTTCTTCAATAATAATAATCTCTTCACTAATATCTTCTGGTTGACTAGGCGGAACAAACGGAGGATCGGCTACAGGGGAAGGAGGTCCAGGTTCCTCACTAGCTTCTCCTCCACCGATATTAAGTGGCATAACTACTCCTGATATGAATAGTAAACGTCATTCAATGACAAATACTTTTCAGTTGCCTGTGTCGCGACGCCTCCATATTTACAAAACTCTAGACGCTTATCCGCAGCACCTTGTGCGGGTATATAGACCCTAGCACATTGGAAATCTCCTCCAGAAGCATTACCACCCCAGATAGTAAAATACCTAGCATCTATAGGGAGCAACGAGTCTGGAATAGTCATAAACTTAGTAGTAGTGTTGGCTGGGAGATTGTCTGCTCCCCCATTAAGCACTAGTTTCCCTCTAAGGTGTACAAAGCCGTTAAAGCTGGAATAAGCAATACGATCTGCATTAAGGTTCATACTACTGTAGCCATTATAGAAAGTAATATCTGCATTCCAAGGATCTACCCAAGCATTTACATCCTGGTAAATACCACCATCATCGCGATAGTGCCAAATGGAATTGGTATATTCTTTATACCATTTGAACCCAACGTCTTTAGGCAGTGTAGAACCACCAATAGTAGGTTCATCGGTCATTTGGTATTCAATTAGAGGACGTGCATGAGTTTCAGCTCTAGACAGATTGTAGTTGAGATCTTGATCTACGTTAATAAGTTCAGAACCGTCAATTAGGTAGAATTTCTGATTAGGTGTATATTCACCCATCGAGCCTCTTCAGAATCTCATCAAGCTTCTTATTAATAACGTCCTGCTGCTCAGCAATCCAAATAACCAGGCTAATAGGGGCACGATACTTATTAGTTTCTCCGTGACCCTTGGGAGCAGCAGCTACATCCAAATCCCAAACTTCACGATAAATCTGAGTCTTCTTAGGGTCATTACTCACAGGCTTAGGTCCTATCTTCTGTCGCTTACTAATATCACTACGTACTCGGTCCATGTCCTTCATAACTCTGGACCTAATACCCGGGTCCCACTTACCAGGCTGCCATTCTCCATGGCCTATTTCAGACTTTTCATTCCAACCATGGAAGTCATTAATAGCGCAAGAAAGGAGAATCCCAGTCTCATATTGAGCCTGAGTCATGTCATGACTACCTGAGTACCAAAACTCAGCACCATAATACCGAGCATTACCATCGGTATTAGTTTCGTTATCCGTTGGCAAATTAGTTTCTGCAATAACGGCATCGAGAACATCGTCATCACCACTACCAGCGTGATTAGCACGTCCCCATCCAATAAGCCAACAAGTACCGTCCTGAGCGATACCAAAATGACAAAGTGGTCCGGGAAGATCTGAATAGCCCTTACTCAGAAGTATTCTCTGGTCTACATTATCTGAGCCAGTATGATGCCACATAAAACCATGAACCGGACCCCACTTGCCCTTGTGGTTACGATTATGGTTCTTCCAGTCACCATAATGCTTGTACTTAATGCCCCACTTATCGAGTTGTCTAAGAAGCTGGCTAGAGGTCATGGGATCAGCCATCATACCTGCCTAAAGTTAATAAACTTCTCAAGTAGACCAACTATATCATTAACAGTCGGGGCTACAGGGATTGTCCACTCTGCTCTAGTTTTTCCAAGATTAACTGGGTCCATTTCTAGTGGACCAATTTTCTTAGATGTAGAACCATCATGATTATGGTCACCAGGACTAGCCTGATTATGTTTAGGCCCTAGCGTGTGATGCAGGGAACGAGGCCCCATATCAGTGTCTGCACGGTCGTGTGCCCGCCTCGATTCAGCCGGAGCATCAGAGGACCACTTCGATCTGTCATTATCAGCAGTGTATTGTTGACCAAATTGATCCGGCATATGATCGTCAGAACGTCTAAATTTATTAACATCAAATTTAGTAGGTGTTAGTTCATGAGGATTCTTCTCACTCACAACAATTCACCTCTGGTTGACGAACTCGGAACAATCGAAGATTTGGCTACAGGGGATCCTGACTCTATTGCAATTTGGCTAAGTTCTACTGCCAACTCATTAAGGGTATGCGGGTCTCTAACGCGACGCTGGATAGCTTCTAGTACTCGACCGATAACCATACGTACGTTAACTTCGTTTTCAGCGTTAGGGTTGTATCGGCCAGTAATTTCGTAGTAAAGTTTAATAGAGGCAGTGTTACCTTGTTTAACTCCGCGCAAGAGGCCCATATGAGCCTCATGTGTTGAGTTATCTAGCATTAGCTCAGAACGCTGCCTTACATACTCTGCAAAATTCCTATTAAGCATCCACGCGCTAAATTCCTCTGTGGATACCCCAATATCCCTAAGCTTCTTCTCATCACTACGCCTATCAGTAAGATTAAGCATAGTAGCTACAGCAGCTAGCTGCTTAGCACTAAGAAAGTTATCAGTAGGAATCCCCCTGGATTCCATAGACGCTGCGAAAAGCTTGTTAGACTTAAGAGAGTCCAAAGCATCTTTAGTGACTTCATTAAATTTAAGAAGCTTGAGATACTTAAGTATATCACCGTCATCGGGCAAAGCGCCAGTCATTCCATAGATATGCTCTACATAATTAACTGATGCCCTTTGCCATGGTTCAAGGAATTCTTGCTCAGTCCCAGTAGTCACTAGGCACCTCATTTACTTTTTGAACTAGCTTACAGCGCTTATTAGCACACTCCCAGTGCTGTACGCGGCTATTCCAAAAGAACTGGTGATGGCAATACAACGCTTCACGCTCTTTTTCTAGCTGACGTTGTTTAATGCGATTGGTGAGTCTTTTTAGCATTGCAACCCTTAAGCAAGCACTTTTCATATTCTTTACGGAATACATGCACATGTTTGGCTACAGGAGTAGGTGAGGAGTTAAGCAGGTGACTAATTACATCCTTAATAATACGTTCATCGTTCACTAGTAACAAACCCCGTTCCAACTAGATTAAGATTAGTCAAAACTTTCTTAAGTTGATTAGGCATAGTGTAAGTCTCACCTTCCTCATACTCTGTTACAGGTCCGGGATGTAGACACATATCTACACAAAAGGAATGACTACTATTCCAGTAATCACTACGCCACTGAGTAAACACCTTGTGATAGTAAATAACACCATGATGTCTAAAACTTGGTTGACTAACCAAATCATGCTCAGAAACTTCTAGAGGACGTACTGCCTTATTAAGTTTGTTAGATTCTCGCTGCTGCCATTGCCACTCGCGATAAAGTTGCATAACCGCGTCAGAGGTTACAGGCTTATCCAAGTGAGAATTAAGAGTCTCTGTAGCCCAGCTAAGAAGCTTCTCATTAGGCTTATCATAAAGACCTTGCTCAACTCTGGATAGATATTGGCGGCTTACGCCAATTTTTCTGGAAAGGGCCATTGAGGAGTAGCTTGAAAAATATCTGGCATAAGTAATTGGATTCATGAACTTACCTCCGTAATGGTTCTATAATAAGTGGTTTACAGACCAATCGTCAACTCGTTTAATAGCTAATACCATAAGGGAAATACGGGTGGAATTTTTTGACAACATGAGGGGCGCCCCATAGTCTTAAAGCACAACAACAAACCACGCCACTAACGGAGGAAACTAATGCGAGTCATTATCGCGCTGATTGTCTGGACGCTTAGCCTTATGCTTCCCAGCAACGTAGCCGTTAGTGATCCCGTTATTATTCCTCCCATGCCGCAGTACTCCCCTGCCGTTATTGAAGAGCAGGAGTGGACCGAATACCACTCCGACGCGGTTAAGGAATACGAGGATGAGTTTACCGCGCTCTTCAATAGCTACGAGATTAAGCGTGCGAAGAACAATGCGCTTATGATCCGACGCGGCAACAGTGGCTCCTACAAGTTCGCAAAGAAGGGCTGAAGATAATGGAGTTCTACGTAAAGGTTAACGAGACTTGCTGGACTGACTCTAATGAGGCTGAGGTTAATAGCCTTCGAACTCTCTTTCCGGAAATCGTATTCCGTGCCGAATATAAGGGAATCGACCTTACGGCTGAATACATCGCGACGCAACGGCAGCGATTGATCTACGGCTAGTGACCGAGGTATTAGGCGCAGCATTAGTCTTCGGATTAGTGCTGCGCCTAATATCCGGCCACTGGAAATACGGGTGGAATTCTTGCCAGTCGTCTTGCCAGGCCATAAGCTGAGCACAGCTCCTTGAAAACTCCATAGCCCGACCTAGACCAGGCACTAATAAGTGCGTGCGTAACTAAGTGACCAATCCTTAGCAGCGATTCGCGCGCCATAGATTAGACCGTTTGGTTAGTAGGTAGCCCTATTGCTTAATGCGTAAAGGGTGAGGCTATGAGAGTACGTTTATTGAGAACTCAACAGCGCGCGCCGTAGTTATCGCGATAGCGATTAATTAGGTGATCTGGCCACTCGTTATTCCCGAGTGTTAGACGCGGCAGCCTAATTAGTCCATTAATCGCGATAGAGGTTATGACGTAATAGGCACACTCTAGCCATTTAGTTACGTCCATGAATTACGTGAATTAAGCACATTCTGTTAGGTGAGGATAATAACTCGACCAAGACACCTATGATTAGCGTCGCGTAATGGCTTAGCTAATTAAGTGAAACTCAGTCGTTAATTATGAGTCCTTGCATGGGTATGGAATTGTCAAAGGTTCCATACCTACTCAGGGAAAGGGTGATCCCTTCCAAAACTCACCCAAGTGATTGCCCTAGGGGAATGCGTAAACCACGCCAATGGTGTATTCTTTTCCCTAGTAGGAAACCCATCGAAAGAGAAGGTCATCATGGCTGAGAACGCTACTGCTCCCGCCGCCCCCGCTACCCCTCCGGCTATGTCGGATGAGGATAAGGCGAAGGCTTATGCAGCTCTTTCTAATGAGATGCGTGAAGCTATCGATAATCTCAACAAGGTTATTGGCGAGCACAACGTTAAGGTCGAAGCTGTAAAGGCTACGGAGTCTAACGACCCGAAGCTTATTAAGGCTGAGATTTATGAGCAGAACAGCGGCAATAACAACAAGCTTGCTGTACTGCGAAAGAAGGAACTCCAGCTTCAGGATCAGATTGAAAAGATCCGCAAGGAAGCTTATGAGGTCATTGATAAGGACGGCCTTATGCCTGCTGAACTTAAGCCTGAGCAGGTGGAAAAGATTAAGGGCGAAGTTGCCGCTTCTAGCACTGCTATTAAGCAGCAGACGGCAGCACTTACGCAGTTTGAAGAGATGCTGCCTATGTACAAGGGCAAGCTTCTTATCCACATTAACGAGGTTAAGACTCGTCGTGGAACGGGCAGTAAGTCCACTGCTAGTGGTGAGGGCCCTAAGCGTCCTCGCTTTAAGCGCATCGAGATTAACGGCGTTATTGAGGACGATAAGGGTAACAAGGTCTATACCCTTAACGACGATGGTAGTAAGAAGTTCACCTTTACTGGTGCTGCTAACTACCTGAAGAAGCACCACAAGGGAATCAAGATCGGGAGTAAGGACCTTACCGAAGCTTACTTCGGTGATAAGGACTCTCAGGATGAACTCCCCGACACGGTTACGTTCACTGTTCCTCACGTCTTTAAGGATGAGTCGGGTAATGAGCACACCGTGAACTACGAGATCAAGGCCACAAAGTAATCCCTGATTAGTGGCACATTAGTGATAGCCCTCCGGCCCATTACGTAAGGGTCGGAGGGTTTTCGCTATCAACCCCTAATCACTAAGGAATAGTAAATGACTAAAGTTCAGTATTTCATTCGGGGAATTCTCGATGGGGAAGTTACCTTCTACCCTGTAGATCCCGAAGTGGTAAGTCTCGAAGAAATCAAATCAGTCTGCGAAAAGATCTCAAGCATGAGCCTCATTAAGTTGGAAAACGGTAAGAAGACCACCCTTTAGTTCAGGCGAATATCAGCCCCGTTGACCACTAGGTTAACGGGGTTTTTTGTTTGCCGACATTAGTTAGCTAGACTCACTAATAAGTGAGAGCACATGCTCTGCATGGAAATTCTTGACCGGCCGATTTGGAGTTAATCATGTGCATTAAGTGCGAGCCCACTAAGCCCAATCAGGTATCTTACCGTGAGGTGCCTATTAGGCTCATTCAGAAAACATACAATGAAAAGCAGCGAATCAAGTCTTATGGTGAGACTGTATTGAAAGTCGAATGGTTCTCACACTCGGGTAAGTTCTACAGTTACATTACCTTCGGGTATTTCGACGGATACCAAACCCAAACTGATTTCATCCAAGTCGCAGACTTTTAATATTAAACCCCCGTTAATCTAATAAGATTAGACGGGGGTTTTCTTGTATACAGTGTAAGGTCAATTACGACTAGAAATTCTGGGCACCTTAAATGGTCATCAATAAGCAGATCATTAAGACTACTTCTACTCAGAACAGAGTAATTAACTGGGCAACACATAATATGACGTCGCTTCGCTCCTCTGGCTACAGGGGGAATCTGAGTTCCCTTATTATCGACCGAAAGGTTTCCAAGTGATTTACTACTATCTCTTTATTACCATTCTCTTCTTCGCTATCATGGCCAGCCTTTATCTCTCCGATTAACTAATCTCTTCTATTGTCCCTTTCAAAGGGTCAAACAGACATATGGCTACAGGAGGGGGTATACCTCATCCTATTGGGTGATACCCCCTCCTAATGGCCTATTCTGATGCATACTAGTGCATTCTCTATTATTTATATAATGACAGACATCGGGCAAATTTACTCCTCCTCCGTCAGGTAAGATTTGCCCATGCCAGGGGGTTAGAGGCACCCCCTTTGACGTGCTAGTTTGTCCTTGTCCCTTTGAAGTGTCCCTAACCCATCGCAAAGGGGTGCCCTTAACTAATGCAAATCAGGCGACAGGGTCCGGAGAACTAATTTTGTCAAAACCCATCGATGTTGAGTACAGAGCTGCTATCCTTGGGGCATTCGATAGCTACACACTCCGTACGGTCAAAGAAATTAATAATCATCTTCAAAACATGGGGGAATTTAAAAGTTATCGCTCCACCCTAAGAATGCTAGACAAACTAGTTAATGAAGGGGTACTAAGTAAGCTACCGCGACGGGGAGATAAGCACGCTCTTGTCTTCTCTAAGCTAGTGTTTAATCACAACGTAGTTCACTTGTCTAATGCTAATCAAGAACTTCTTGAGCTTGGTTCATTCATCCAATATGTAATGGACTGGGATTCTGATGGCATGCTTAGCAAGGGGGCACAAAATGCACTTAAGGTATGGATACTAGATACTCTAGCCAGTGCGGTACCTGAAGCTTTTGAAGATAAGCGCGATATTCCAGATCCTAACCATATAAAGCGTAAGCTTAAGGGCATGCTTGATATGACTGGAAAATTGCACGGTTTCATTAAAAGCTTTTTGGACTCCGAGGTATTCTCTCCTGTAGCCAGAGATAATTTGGCCCAGGAATTTAGAGAATCACCTGAAACTATGAATCTACTTATTCAGATTGCAGAAGAAAGAGACGGAAGGTCTACCTAATGTTCTATATCAAGTTCATTAACCTTACTGAAAACACTATTGAATTCCAGGCTGAGTATGAATCACTGTTTGATGCACTTAGGGTATGTAAGGAAACTAATCTTTCTTCTAGTTACCACAGGCCTGCTATGAGTGACTCGTATTTTAATGAGCACTTGTTTGAGTTGCTCACTAGCGCGATGGTGTATACGGGAACTAGTACTCCCGATCATCCTGCGGGTGAAATCATGATTACTCTTACTAAGGACTCAGATAAGGAGTCAGTTTATTCAGCTCTAGAGATGCCACGTATCCCTAGTCAGAGTGCTGTTACTCCTGTAGCTGAAGACTTTAGTCCTGAAGTAGTGCAGGCTCTTTACACTAAGCAGTCATCTAGTCCTCTTGAGGATTTGGCTCTGAAGAACATCGAAACTAAGAAGCAGTTCGTAGCCCAGTTTACTGAAAATGCTCAGGATAATCTTAAGAGCATGGGAGAGTCTTTCTACGGACCAGATGAAAACTAACATACCATTGCGTTAGTAGTACCCAGCTATTAGCGCAGGACCCGTCTTGGTGGTAGTAATCAGTCATCTACTCCCCCAGTAGCGATTACTAGGAAGTTCAACTCTTCCCGGGTCCACTCCCCCTGTAGCCAATTAGGTTAAGGACTGATTATGCAAGTTCCTCGTAATCAATTGTTCCCTTCTTATGAGGGTTTGGCTCTTATTATTGAAGAGCTTAAGGTTTCACTGGTTGTTACGGATGCTGACGGTACTATTACCATCTTCTTCCAGGACCCTGATAAAGAATACATTGTCATTACTCCTGTAACTGACTAGAATTAAGAGGTTTTATGCCTACTTTGCACCAAATCTTTGGGCATGCTGTTACAGATGAAGAACAGCAGCTTATTATAGTACGAGATCGTAAGCCTGGTCAGTGTAGTTTCATCGAAGCTATTGATGAGACTCCATTTATTAGGCGTTGTACTAAGTCTAAAGTCCATCATAAGAAGGTATGTGAGAATCATGCCGAAGACTAAGTGGCTAGTTAGAGTAGCTTACATCGACACTGAGACTAGACTTATTGTTGATGAGGTAAGGATTATGAGTGACGTTGCATCATTAGAGGAGGTTAATAAACTCATAGAACTAAACCCTGTTAAGTATCGGATGCTGGTTAAGTACAGCAGAACGCGATACATCGAGGGTGGCTTTAGAGTAAGACTACGAAAGTTCATCTCCAAGGATGAATTTCCCCCTGTAGCCGAGATTAGTGAGTGGCTGCAAAAGATTAAGGATACTAACGGTCATGTGTAAGGGAGTTGACTAATGAATAACCTCTTCAATATCCGGAGTAATTCTTCTTTTGAACGAGCACTAGATGTCGAACTTTTGGATTCAGAGGTATGTCTAGTTATTCCTCACATTGGTTCCTTTAGTATTGACAATCTAGCGGCTGCTGAAAAATTGCGAGACATTCTTAATGCTTGGATTACAGTCAAGCAACTCGAAGAAGACGAGGTTAATAGTTGAACTACTATCAAATCAACCTAATTAAGCTAGCTGTAAAGCTTGCTGAATCTTCGAAACTTACAGTAGATGAAGTAATGGAGATTATCTACTGTAATGAAGACGATGCTCAGAAGCTAATGCACGAGCTTACCCTTATCGGACTGGCAACATGGAATCCGGTTTATAAGGGTACTATAGATCGCAATCCTGCTTTCGTTTAAAGGATGGGAAATGGCTAAGCAAATTGTCATTGTTGATAGTGAAGGAAACTTTACTATTGAAGAAGCCAATGTAAATGGACATCCCCATAGGAGTATTTCAAGAGTGCAGAATGCAAAGCTTATCCTCGGTATTGACGTAAATGAGCACGGGCATACTGAAATCGATGTAATTAAAACTCGGGGTGATGTTTACTTTATTTAGTTAGACCAAGAGGTCGGCAATCCGGTAAGGAAGAGTAATAGAGTACTAAGGATTGATTGAGTACTGTAGCTTCCAGTGTTACTCTTCACCTCCTTAAGGTCCCGCATGCGGTACATAATGAAATATGAGGGGCTTCTGTGCGTTCCACCTCAAGTAATTATGTTTCAGGTTCGACTCCTGACGGGACCACCGATAACCACAAGGGTTATCTGACTAGAAATAAACGAGGTTTCGAAATGGCTATTTCTCAGGACCTTCACAAGGCTATTGTTATCGTCACCTCCTCTAAGGAAGAGATGCCCTCAATTGCCCTTAACTTCGGCTTTAAGGAGATTGCCGATGCTATCTACTTCGTTAGTGAGCAGGTAACCGAAGAGGTCGCAAAGAAGGACTACATTGTTGAGGCTCTCGATGATGGAGCACTTATCGACGATGTTAAGTACCAGATTCTTGACATCGAGTCTTACCTTGACCTTTACGAGGCTGAAGATGACAACAATGAGTAATCCTCATATCGAACTCCAGCCACTAGTTGATCATATGGAACGTGATGATGTAGATTATTACGAACTATATGATGGTAGTTGGGATAATGAGGAGGAATAGTGTTTACCTTCGAGGATCTCGAAAAAGCCGTTATTGAAGCTAAAGCTAACGGCATTAGCGCGACGGATGTTGTCGCATTTCTCAACACGGAGTCAAGAACTATCCATATTGTCAAGGGTATTAGTTCAGAACCGCAGACTAGTGTAGAAGGTAGCCCTACTTCGGTAGGCGGTACTTTCTGGCTGACTGGTACTGAGTACTAATTAGGTATTGAGGGTCGATTACCAGGTAAGAGTTAGTGTAGTGCGGCAGTGGAGTTACCGAATACTCCTTTAGGTAATGTAGCCGTAAGCGTTTGGCGCTTTGCTAACCACCCTCCCCCTGTAGCCAGATTAGATTAAGAGGAGGTTATGAGTAAACTACATCATGACTATTGTATATGTGGTAAGCAACTAGTCTTTAAAAATGAACAACAAGCACACGCCTTTATTAAGTCTCGCAAAGGTATAGAGCTTGGGCTTATCAGGTATTACAGATGTCGAGAAGCTAATAAAGTTCATGTTACTTCTAAGCTAGCAAAATCTGAAACTCAAGTATTGCCCAGGGTTGCAAGGGAGCTGCACCAAGAGATGGCAACTGTAAAGCAGTTTGTAGTTGACTATATGACTACAGCCTACAGAAAGAATAACAGTGTAGAATTTACCACTTCAGAAATCAAAAAGAAGTACCTTAAGCAGTTTCCCACTGGGAATGAGGGATCTGTAGCTACAGCAGTATTCGCCCTTAAGAAGGATGGTGTTATTGTAGATCTTAATAAGCCCGTACCAGGCGCTGCTAATAGTCGTGCTTCTTTCTTCACTCTCGCTAAGATCATGGAAGAGGAAACTAAGCCCGTGAGTAAGACCGTTAACATTCCTGTACAGCCTCAAATTAAGCCCACTCCTGCTACAGTTGCTAATCCTTTTGATAAGGTTAATTCACAGATGAGTGAGTTGCTTAACCTTGTTAAGGGGTTGGCTCAGGGCTACAGTGAACTTGCAAAGCGTTCCCCTGAAAAGAGCGATATTGGTCAGGCTATTCTCGATGTTTCTAGGGTTATTATTGATGAGCAGCGTAACAACAAGGATCTAATCCTTGAAAAGCTTAACAAGCCCACCCCAGTGGAAATTGACGCTGAAATTATCGCAGAGGCGGTTAACCTTAAGCTTAGTGATGTAGCTAATGAAGATTCGATGATCTACCGAATTCGTGAAGAAGTATCTGAAATCACAGATCGTGAATCTAAGTGGATTGTAGAAAACATCGCTGTTCCTACTGATGTAACTAACCAGAATGACTATCGCGCTGGTATTAAGGAAGGTATTAGGCTCTCAGTCGAAATGGGTCTTATGGTTCGTGACTCTGAGTAATCAACCCTGTATGGTATACTGATTAGGGTCGTTTGAAAGAGGCTACAGGGGAGTGGTTGTGACTACTCCCCTGTAGCCAATTCAGACTATCCTGGCTAATCAATTAAGGAATATTACTATGGCAACTATTGAAATTCCGGAAGACCCGGAACAGCTCGAAGCTTGGGTTAAGGAGAGGGAAGCTGAACAAAAGAAGCAGACTGAAGAAATTAGCAGGATTGCTAAGGATATTCAGAAAGATCTAGCAGAAGAACAAGAAGTTCGTGCTAAGTATGCTGAGCTTGCTAAGAGGCGTAAGCAACGAGAGAACGAACGTGACCGTATTAAGCAGCAGGCTAAGGCTGAAGAGCTTGCAGTAATTCAGGCTAAGCGTAAGCTTCAGACATTTAAGTCTGAGGTAGCTATTAACCAGCAGCTTAAGGAAGAGGCTGCAAGGTTTGATGAGATTACTCAGCGCCATAAGTGGCGTGAGTTTGCGTTTAATCACCAGCTTGAAGGTGCTAGGCGTCTCGCTACTGCTAAGCGAGGAATCCTTGGCGATAAGCGAGGACTGGGTAAGTCTCTGACTTCTCTTATCTGGGCTGACATGCTTAATGCTCAGAAGGTTATTATCTTTGCGCCTAAGGATGTTCTTCTTAACTTTAAGCGTGAGATTGAGAATTGGACTCCTCACCGTCATGTGGGAGTCATTAGTGGTATGCCTAAGTTCCAGCGCGATATGTTCTTGAGCATGCTTAAGCACGAATCACAGTTCCTTATCCTCATTAATTACGAGGCATGGCGTCGCGATAAGGCGTTGTTGGAATCCCTTAAGGAATTGCGAGCTGATACTGTCATTATTGACGAGGCTCACAATATTAAGGAAAAGAAAACTTCAGCTTATCAGGGTATCCGAGACATTGTTTACGCTGTAAATCAGTGCAATCAGTGTGGTGGTACTACTGAAAAGTACACGCACTACGTTACTCAAACTAGGCGTACTCGCTGTAGCCAGTGTCTTAGTGAGCCTGAGACTTTTAAGGATTTCTGTAGTGTAAAGAATGTCTTGCCTATGACAGGTACGGCTATTCTTAATAAGCCGCAGGATCTGTGGACGCTTCTTAATCTTGTAGATAGGGAGCTGTTCCCTTCAGAACAGTACTTCCTTCAGGATTATTGTCACTATGACATGTACACTAATCGCTGGTCTTTTAGGTACGGCGGTGAGGAGGCTCTTATTAAGAGGCTTGGTTCTCGTTTTGTTAAGCGAGACAAGAACAGTGCTGGTGTTAAGTTTAAGAAGCAGCAGCATGTAGAGCACCGTATTGAATTTGATCGGGGTCTTTATCCTGATCAGTGGCGAGTTATGCAGGAAATCGCAAAGTATGGTGCGATTAGGATGGCTGAAGACGTTAAGTTGGATGTCGTCGGTATTCTTCCTGAGCTTACTCGTCGTCGTCAGGCTATTACTTGGCCACAGGGTATTAAGGTCTGGGAAGTTGATGGGGAGGGTCGTAAGACTGGAAATATTCTTTATGAGGCCCCTGCTACAGAGTCCATTAAGATGGATAAGCTTATTGAGCTTTCCAAGGAGATTATTAACGAGGATGAGGACCGCCTTGTAATCTTCTCTCAGTTTAAGGAAGCTCTCAAGGAAATTGAGCGACGCTTTAACGAGCTTGGCATTAGTGTTGTCCGTTATGACGGAGATACTTCTGATGCTAAGGCTCAGGAAGCTCAGCTTGATTTTGACGGTAAGATTGCGCCTAATCATCCGCGCTATTCAGATTGTAACCCTGAATGTAAGGGTTGGGGTGAGCCTTGCTTGGGTTATAAGTACCAGGTTATTTGTGCTCACTATAAGAAGGGCGGCGTTGGTCTAAACCTTAACGCTGCTCGTCAAATGATTAAGCTGGATAGGGAATGGAATCCGGGTAAGGAAGATCAGGCAGACGGCCGTATTGACCGTATTGACAATACCCAGGACTCTATTGTTCACACTATCCACGTAGAAGGCACTATTGACGCATTTATGGATAGCCTTATTGCAGAGAAGGCTAATGTCATTAATGGCTTCGAAGATACTCACGATATGTTTGAGAAGATGCTTAGCGCTCTTAAGGATGGGGATTTGATGTAGCCTTTAATTAAGGTCGTCATCGCTCCGGGTGATCATACTTTCACAGACACGACACAATCAATTTCGGACATTCCGGCTCTTCGGCGTGTCAAGCGGGTTGCAAATCGGGTATGCTTGTAGGGACAGGGAGAGGCAACCCTAGTCCCTAGAGCCGGTAAGGGAATATTGTCGCCACGTTAATAGTGGGAGACTCTAAGAGAGTCAGATATTCCCTTACCAATAATGGTCTGAGCAGGGTAACTTGCGCGGCGAAGTTAATAAACTGAGGCGCCCAGGTGTTAACCTACTTCATTAGGGTTTGTGTGCAAACTAACCCTAGCAAGATAACCGAATGCCGTTATCCTGCTCAGCCAAGACTAAATCCCCCCGGTTATCGCCTCATCGGGGGGATTCTTTTATATCTAGGAGTTTTATGTGAAAGTAATCTTGAAACCTACAGGTATTAGTCCTAGGAGCTATTATGTAACATTAGATTTTACAAGCTACCATAAAGAATCACCATATTTTCCTTATTATGGTACTTACTATACTTGGAGAGCTAGAGAAGTACCTATTAAATGGCTAGATAGCATGTTGAAGCCACTTAAGCTAAATCGTATCGAAGGTTGGAAAATCGTACACAATCACCACCGCGTTAATATTTACTACACTACTGTAATTTCAGATAGGATGAACAAGCGTAATGCTGTGGGTTGACTACTACATTAATGATATTACTATTAACGAGCATGAGACTTACATTGAAGGCAATCAAGTAATCTGTAACAATCTTACCTGTACTTTTATTGAAAGGTTTGATAGTCTGGACGATGCTCAAGTGATTAGGGAGATCCATGAAGAATCGTCGAAGGGTACGCCATAGCTCTAAAAAGATTACGCTACAGGAACTATGGCATAAGTATAAAGGAATTTGTCAAGGTTGTGGACAACATATTACTATAGAGGAATCTACGCGAGACCATATTAGGCCACGAGGTAGGGGTGGTCCTAATAAGCGTAAGAACATTCAACTTATGTGTAGACCTTGTAATCAATTGAAACGAGCTATCAGTGACTAATGGTAAGCCGGGCAGACCTCCTAGGTATCCTGCTATTACTGAGGATATTATTCAGCGTATCGAACGTGGTGATTTTGCTAAGCGACCTTTCCTTACTATGCGTCAGGCTGTTAGAGAGTACAGTGCTAGCAGTAGGACTATTGATCAGGTATGGGAAGCTCTTAAGTCAAAGGGCTATATTGAAGTTGTATATGGTCAGGGTACTTACGTTAAGAAGAGGTCCTCATAACTTGTACAGTATGTCGTCTCGGTCGAATATGGGAATGTGAGTATCATGGTAGATGCAATTCTTCTGGGATTGATTTGGGGAACCCTATTCGCGGGACAGATCATTATTCACAAGACTCTTCTTCAGATTCTGATGGAGCTTCGGAAGAAGAAGGACCAGTAAGGGAAATAAATACTTACAAATCCGATGCTTCACTAAAAGATCAGCAGTCTACAGGACGTAAACGCGCAGCGGAGATGTATCCGCTAGATAGGGAGGCTGATTGTGAATGGAAATTGCAGAGAAATTGCGGAGGTGGTAATAGTCCAATCATCGGTTGTCTAGAGGGTAAGCAGCAAGCTAGACACCA
>Ga0196958_10000185_pt1 | contig 20678 bp, 18 predicted proteins | sample S1v_10metaG_FD_148654 | JGI IMG/M metagenome (GOLD analysis project Ga0196958, IMG submission 148654) | Soil microbial communities from Anza Borrego desert, Southern California, United States - S1+v_10 | ecosystem: Environmental > Terrestrial > Soil > Desert | place: USA: California | collected...
CCGTCGAGGACGTCTGGTCCCACCTCAAACGCGGCCTGGCCAACCTCGCCCCGCTCGGCCTGACCGACCTCGTCCCCATCCTGCACCGACGACTACGCCGGATCGGCAACAGACCCCACCTGCTCGACGCCTTCCTCGCCCACACCCACCACACACCCGACACCAGCTAAACCCAACAAATCATGCTCAGTACGGCCTGCCGGAGGGCTCTATTCACAATGCTGTGGTGTCGGCCAGGAAGGACAACAGCTCCGTCCCGAGTAGGATCGTTTTCCTTCCACAGAACACGATCGACACACGAAGGGGCGGAGCTGTTGCGCTACCACTCTACAACCGGCCTCGACGACGACCTGACCGAGGAGTTGGTCTCCCGGATCGCCCAGGTCACGCCCCCGCGCAAGGGCCGCCGACCGATCATGGGCCTGTACCGCAGCGTCCAACTCACCCTGACGCTGTTGCGCACCAACATCACCCAGGCCCTGGCCGCCGAACTGTTCGACGTCAGCCAACCCACGGTGTCCAGAACCGTCCGCCGGATCGTGCCGCTGATCGGCCAGGTCACCTGCCTGCACACCCCGCCCCTGCCCGAGGCGCTGCACGGCAGGCTCGTCCTGGTCGACGGCACCTTCATCCCCACCGGCCGACGCGCGGGCATGAAAAAACAGAACTTCTCCGGCAAGCACCGCCGCCAGGGCGTCTCGGTGCAGGTGCTGTCCGACACCGACGGCTGCCTGCTCGCGGTCTCCCCGCCCTGCCCGGGACGCATCAACGACTACACCGCCCTGCGCCAACCGGGCTGGGAGACCCTGCTCGAGGACACCGCCGTGCTGGGCGACCCGGCCTACCGCGGCAGCAAGGTGATCATGCCCGCCCGCCGCGCCCACGGCGGCGGCGAACACTCCCCGACCGACGAACAGGCCAACCGCGAACACTCCGCCATCCGCGCCGCCGTCGAACACGCCATCGCCCACCTCAAACAATGGAAAATCCTCGCCACCGGCTACCGCGGACGCCTGACCGAACTCCCCGCAATACTACGCATCATCACCACACTCGAATACTTCCGACTCGGCTGGTGACCACCATATGAATAAGCCCCGGAGGCAATCACAGTTGTCGAGGGGGGTCAAGCGAAGAGCGTGCTTGACCCCCTCGACAACTGTGATCGGGCTGCGCCCAGGCCGTACGGGGAGAACACGAGGCACACGGCTGCGCTGAAGCGCCGCCGCGCGGAGCGCGGCCATGCACACAATTTGCGTGTCGCAGCTCAACCCGCCCCGAATCGAAACACGCTGGCGGAGCGATGGCTCGGCCCAGGCTGCGGAATAAGAAAGATCGCGGATCAGCACAGGTGCTCGGGGCGGACCGGGACGCGGGGGAGGGGCAGGCCGGTGGCCGCGCGGATGGCGGCCACGATCGCCGGGGTGGCGGAGATGGCGGGGGGCTCGCCCGCGCCGCGCAGGCCGTAGGGCGCGTTCGGGTCGGCCAGCTCCAGCACGTCGATGGCCATCGGCGGCACGTCCAGCGCCGTCGGGATGAGGTAGTCGGTGAACGACGGGTTGTGGACCTCGCCGCCGGAGGTCCGGATCTCCTCCATCACGGCCAGCCCCAGGCCCTGCGCCGAGCCGCCCTGGATCTGGCCCTCCACCGCCTGCGGGTTGAGGGCCTTGCCGACGTCCTGCGCGCAGGCCAGCTCCACCACCTTCACCAGGCCCAGCTCCACGTCCACGTCGACCACCGCCCGGTGCGCGGCGAACCCGTACTGGACGTGCGCGCGACCCTGGCCGGTCACCGGGTCCAGCGGCTCGGTCGCCCGGTGGCGCCACTCGGTGGTCTCGTCGACCACCTCGTCGCCGAGCAGCTCGGCGAGGCCCACCGCGCCCCGCCCGGCCGCCAGCCGCGCCAGCCGCTCCCTGACCGCCGCGCACGCGGCCCGCACCGCGCCGCCGGTCACGTAGGTCTGCCGGGACGCCGACGTCGAGCCGCCGTTGCCGATGCCGGTGTCCATCGGCAGGATCGTGACCCGCTCCACGCCCAGTTCGGTGCGCACGATCTGCTGGATGACCGTCACCAGGCCCTGCCCCACCTCGCACGCGGCGGTCTGCGCCAGGGCGACCGGTTCGCCGTTGACGACCTGGAGCCGCACCCGCGCCGTGGAGTAGTCGTCGTAGCCCTCGGAGAAGCAGATGTTCTTGACCCCGACGGCGTAGCCCACACCGCGCACCACGCCTTCGCCGTGCGTCGTGTTGGACACCCCGCCGGGCATGTCGCGCAGGTCGGTGACGGCGGCCGGGGGCGGCAAGGGCTTGTCCCGCACCAGTTCCAGCAGCCGGGCGACCGGGGCGGGGGAGTCGAGCACCTGCCCGGTCGGCATCACCGAGCCCTCGGACAGCGCGTTGCGGATCCGCACGTCCACCGGGTCCATGCCCAGCGCCTCGGCCAGTCTGTCCATTTGGGACTCGTAGGCGAAAGCCGCCTGCACGGCGCCGAAACCGCGCATCGCGCCGCACGGCGGGTTGTTGGTGTAGACGCCCCAGCAGTCCACCGTCACGTTGTCGACCTCGTACGGCCCGACGCCGAGCGTCGCCGCGTTCGCCACCACCGCCGGTGTGCTCGACGCGTACGCGCCGCCGTCCAGGTGGATCCGCGCCTTGACGTAGACCAGCTTGCCGGTGCGGTCCGCGCCGTGCTCGTAGTGCAGCACCGCCGGGTGCCGGTGCACGTGCCCGTAGAACGACTCCCTGCGGTTGTAGACCATCTTCGTCGGCTTGCCGGTGCGCAGTGCCAGCAGGCACGCGTGGACCTGCATCGACAGGTCCTCCCGCCCGCCGAACGCGCCACCGACGCCGGACAGCGCGAGCCGCACCCGCTCCAGCGGCAGCCCCAGCGCCGAGGCCACCTGCGCCTGGTCGACGTGCAGCCACTGGGTCGCGACGTACAGGTCGACCCCGCCGTCCTCGGCGGGCACGGCGAGCCCCGCCTCGGGCCCCAGGAACGCCTGGTCCTGCATCCCGACCTCGTACCGGCCGGTGACCACGACCTCGGCCCGCGCGCCCTGGTCGCCGCGCCGCACCGGCACGTGCCGCACGAGGTTCCCGCCGGGGTGCAGCGGGGTGTCGTGCCGGGCGGTCTCCATGTCCAGGACCGGGGTCAGGACCTCGTACTCGACCCCGATGCGCTTCATCGCCCGCACCGCGGTCTCCGGGTGGTCCGCGCCCACCAGCGCGACCGGCTCCCCCTGGTAGCGCACGACGTCCTCGGCCAGCACCGGCTGGTCCCGGCGCTCCAGTCCGTACAGGTTGCGTCCCGGGACGTCCCGGTGGGTGAGCACGGCGTGCACCCCGGGCACCTTCAGCGCCTCGGTCAGGTCGACCGAGGCGATCCGCGCGTGCGGGTGCGGGCTGCGCAGGGTCGCGCCCCAGATCATGTCCTCGTGCCACAGGTCGGAGGCGTAGGCGAACTCGCCGCGCACCTTGAGGACGCCGTCCGGCCGCTGCGGGCTGGAGCCGACGCCGCCGGGCGTCGCGGAGGTCAGCGCCGCCGGGGCCGGGCCCGCGGCCCCTCCTCCCGCGCCGGGGGTCATGGCCTCCCCTTGCGCGCCGCGAGCCGCACGGCGTCGAGGATCTTCTCGTACCCGGTGCAGCGGCACAGGTTCCCGGCCAGCGCCTCCCGGATCTCCGCGTCGGTCGGGTCGGGCACGCGGGCGATCAGGTCGTGCGCCGCGATGACCAGACCGGGCGTGCAGAACCCGCACTGCACCGCGCCCGCCGCCACGAACGCCTCCTGCACCGGGTCGAGCCGGTCGCCCTGGCGGGCGAGCCCCTCGACCGTGCGGACCTCGCGCTCCTGCGCCTGCCCGGCGGCGACCAGGCACGCGCACACCGGCACGCCGTCGAGGTACACCGTGCACGACCCGCACTCGCCCTGCTCGCAGGCGTTCTTGGAGCCCGGCAGCCCCAGCCGCTCGCGCAGCAGGAACAGCAGGCTCTCACCCTCCCAGACGTCGTCGGCCACGCGCGGCTCACCGTTGACCGTCACGTTCACGCGCACGGCTCAGCGCCCCTTCCCGGTGTAGTCCTGCCACGCCCAGTCCAGCGCGCGGCGCGCCAGCACGGACAGGGCGTGCCTGCGGTACGCGGCCGTCCCGCGCACGTCGTCGATCGGGTCCGCGGCCAGCGCCACCAGCTCCCCGAACTCCCGCCGCACCGGCTCCGACAGCGGTTTCGGCGATTCCCACCGGTCGGTGGCCGCCAGCTCGGCGGACAGGAAGTCCTCGGCCTCCCGGGCCCGGCGCGGGGTCGGCGCGGCGCTGCCCACCGCCGCGCCGACCCGGCCGCGGGCCGGGTGCAGCGCCACGGCGAACGAGCACACCGCGATCACCATCGCGTTGCGCGTGCCGACCTTGCAGAACTGCTGCGGCGCGCCGGTCTCCGGCACGTGCACGGCGGTGATCAGCTCGTCCGGCGCCAGGGCGGTGCGCTTGACCCCCAGGTAGAAGTCGGTCGCCGGGATCAGCCGGGCGCCCCGGGTCGACGCCGCCTCCACCACCGCGCCGAGCGCCAGCAGCACGGGGTGCGCGTCGCCGGCGGGCGAGCCCGCGCCCAGGTTGCCGCCGACCGTGCCGCGGTTGCGGATCTGCGGCGAGCCCACCGTGCGGGAGGCCATCGCCAGCCCCGGCAGCCGGTCGCCCAGCTCCGCGAGGACCCGCGCGTAGGTCACGCCCGCGCCCAGGCGCACGACCCCGCCCCGCGCCGACCACCCGCGCAGCTCGGCGATCCGGGTCAGGTCCAGCAGCGCGGCGGGCCGGCGGTGGTCGAAGTTCAGTTCCACCATCACGTCCGTGCCGCCGGCGACGGGCACCGCCGCGGGTCGCGCGGCCTTGAGCGCCAACGCCTCGGCGAGGGTGTCGGGTCGGAGGAAGTCCATCAGCCGCCCCGGGGGGCCGAGCGCGCGAACGGCCGCCGCGGGGGACCGGGCCGGTGCCCGCCCGGCCGCGCCGCCACCCCGGCGGCGGCCCCGCCGCGTCGCGCGTCGAGCACGTCGGTGCCGACCGTCACTGAACCCTCCTCCGGTGCGGTGACCAGCGCACCGACCGGGGGAAGCCGAGCGGCTGCGGCGGCGCACCTGAACCCCAGGTTCCTACAACGCGGCGGTTCCCGCTCTCCTGCGGACACGAACGGGCTAACAGCGGACTCACCCCGTCGGGCGCGGCCCGCCACCGGCGGGCTCGCCCCGGCCCGACCTCGGGGCGCGCGTCGGGTGGAACGCGTCGGTTCCGAAGGGAGGTATCCGGCGCGGTGCGGCTGCGCGACACTCGCGCCACGGACAACGTAAGGAGTGGTCATGTCTCGCATGTCCGGTGTGCTGGCCGCGGTCGTCGTCGGGCTCTCGCTCGTGACGGCCGCGCCGGCCGCCGCCGAAGACGCACCCCCGTTCCCCACCGAGTTCCGGCTCCCCGACGGGTTCCGCCCCGAGGGGATCGCCATCGGCGACGCCCCGATCGCCTACTTCGGCTCGCTGGCCGACGGCGACCTCTACCGCGTCGACCTGCGCACGGGCGCGGGCGAGGTGTTCAGCCAGGGCCCCGGCGGGCCGTCGATCGGGTTGAAGGTCGACCGCCGCGGCCGGCTGTTCGTCGCCGGCGGTGGCCAACTCCGGGTGGTGGACGCGCGAAGTGGAGCGATCCTCAAGTCCTATGCGATCACCACGCCCGGCGCTTTCGCCAACGACGTCGTGATCGCCGATGACGGCGCCTACTTCACCGACTCGCGCAACGCGGTGCTGTACAAGATCGCTTTCGGTCGGCACGGCCGACTGCCCGACACCTACACCGCGATCCCGCTGACCGGCGATTTCGTGCTCGTGCCCGGTTCGATCAACGCGAACGGCATCGCGCGGACGCCCGACGGGAAAGCGCTGCTGGTCGTGCACACCCACACCGGGCAGCTGCACCGCGTCGTCGACGGGGTGACCGAGGTCGTCGACCTCGGGGGCGAGCTGCTGACCGGCGGCGACGGCCTGCTGGTCCGCGGGCGCACCCTGCACGTGGTCCTGAACGGGTCGAACGCGGTGGCCGTCGTCCAGCTCGACAGGGCCGGTACCAGCGGAAAGCTGGTGACCAAGATCACCGACCCCCGGTTCGACGTGCCCACCACCGTCGCCGCCCACGGCCGCCGGCTCTACCTGCCCAACGCCCGGTTCGGGACGCCGCCGACGCCGACCACCGAGTACACCGCGGTGGCCGTTCCCACCAGGTGAAAGCAAGGGGGCTGGTGTGCCAAAAGTTCACATCAGCCCCCTGTTCGGGTCATCACCCGACTGGGTAACCTCACCAGCGCGCCGTGCGAGTGATCGCTGTCTCTTCGTAATAATGATCTTCTGGTGTTACCGTTCCGTGGCCGATCAGGTGAAGAGGAGGCAGCGCTCCCAGTGCTGCGTCTGACCAAGCGGACTAGTTCACGAGGCTGCGGAGCACTGTGAAGCAGAAGAACAAGGCGGAGACGAACCAGAAGACGATCCGCTCCCGGCTCACCGGCGTGGTGGTGGTGCCGAGCGTGGTCCTGCTGGTGATGTGGTTGGCGTTCTCCTCCTACACGGTGTTCGACGGCTTCTACACCCGGGCCGTGGCGGTCAGCGTCAAGGACGCCTCCATCCCCGCGGTGAACGCGTTCGTCGCCGTCCAGCGCGAGCGCCAGCTGGCCATGGCGGCGCTGAACCGGCAGAACCCCGACCTCACCGACCTGCACGAGCAGCAGCGCGTCGTGGACGACACGACCGGCGCCATGCGCCGGGCGTTCGACGACGTCTCCGGCAGCGCGCCGGACGAGGTGCTCACCCGCATCACCGAGCTGAACGTCCTGCTCGGCGAGCTGCCGCAGCGCCGCGCCGGCGTCGAGACCGGCAAGGTCGACCGGGAAGAGGTCTACGCCTACTACAACAGCCTGGTCGACGCGGGCACCGCCCTGTTCGGCACGCAGGCCCGCGTGGTGCCCGACTCGGTGGCCTCGCAGGGCGGCCTCACCGCCACCGACCTGTTCCGCGCCGCGGACTCGATGTCGCGGGCGTCCTCGGTGGCCGCCGGCTCGCTGCTGGCCGGCGCGCCCGGCGCCGAGGACCGGCTGGAGTTCGCCAACCTGGTCGGCTCCTACCGCGCGCAGCTCACCACGACCGCCCCGGACGCCGAGGAGCGCATCCGGCGCGAGCACCGGGCGCTGGTCGAGTCGGACGACTGGCGCCGGCTCGTCCAGCTGGAGAACGAGCTGATCGCCGCGCCCGACCCCGACGTGACCCCGGAGCAGTGGCAGGCGGCCTCGCGCCCGGTGTCCGAGCGCCTGGTGGACCTGGCGATCGACCAGGCTTCCGCCGCGGCCGACATCGGCCTGGAGCGCGGCAACACCCGGTTCGTCACCGTCCTCATCGGCGCGCTGGTCGCGCTGGTCGTGGTGCTGGCCGGCATCGTGTTCGCCGTCCGCATCTCCAACCGCCTGGTCAACCGCGCCCTGATCACCCGGCTCGCGTCGCTGAAGAAGGAGTCCCTGGCGCTGGCCCACGAGCGGCTGCCCGACATCGTCGACCGGCTGCGCGAGGGCAAGCACGTCGACGTCGAGGTCGAGGTGCCGCCGCTGGACTACGGCAGCGACGAGATCGGCCAGGTGGCCGACGCGTTCAACGCCGCCCAGTACACCGCCGTGGCCGCCGCGGTGAAGGAGAGCCAGGCGCGCGAGGGCGTGAACCGGGTCTTCCTCGACATCGCCCACCGCAACCAGGGCCTGGTGCACCGCCAGCTCAAGATCCTGGACAAGCTCGAGCGCGAGGAGGAGAACCCCGAGCAGCTCGACGCGCTGTTCCAGCTCGACCACCTCGCCACCCGCGCCCGCCGCAACGCCGAGAACCTGATCATCCTCGCGGGCGAGCAGCCGGGCCGGCAGTGGCGCAAGCCGGTGCGGCTGCTGGACGTGCTGCGGGCCGCGGTCGCCGAGACCGAGCAGTACGTCCGGGTCAAGGTCAACCCCGTGCCGGAGACCGCCCTGGTGGGCGCGGCCGTCGCGGACACCATCCACCTGGTCGCCGAGCTGGTCGACAACGCGACCGCGTTCTCCTCGCCGCGCTCGCAGGTGCAGGTGCACGCCAGCGAGGTGCCGCAGGGCGTGGTGGTGGAGATCGAGGACCACGGCCTGGGCATCAACCCCGAGGACCGCGAGCAGCACAACGCGATGCTGGCCGACCCGCCCGAGTTCGACGCCATGCGGCTGCGCGGCGAGTCCCGCCTCGGCCTGTTCGTCGTGGCGCGGCTCGCGGCCCGCCGCGGCATCCACGTCGAGCTGCGCGAGTCGCCCTACGGTGGCACGCTGGCCCTGGTGCTGATCCCGTCCGCTATCGTCGCGGGGCCGACCAGCGCGGTGGAGCCCGCCGAGACCCGCGAGCTGCCGCGCCGCACCTTCCCAGACGACCACGTGATCCCGGAGCAGGGCGACACCTCAGTGCGAGACGCCAGGTTTCCCGACACCTCCCGAGCGCTGGAGGGGTTCTGGGCCCAAGCCGAAGCCGCGGCCAACCAGCATTCCGTTCCAGCGGACCGGCGACGACTGACCGAGGAGCCGGACCTGCCGCAGCACAGCGGGGACCTGCAGCTCCCGCAGCGCAAGCGGACCGCGGAGTGGCCCGCGGACGAGCCCTCCGCCGGCTCGGCGGACCGACCGGAGCTGCCCCGCCGCAAGCGGCAGCAGAACCTCGCGCCGCAGTTGGCGCGCAACGATTTCCACCCTTCGCCCGAACCGCTCGCCGAGACCGACGTCGAGCAGTCCGCCGAACGGGTCCGCGAGGGCCTGTCGGCGTTCCAGCGGGGCACGCGCGACGCCCGCCGCTCCGACGACGCCCTCGAACCCTGACCAGCAGTGGCCGGACGACTGGAAACCGGAAAGGCAACGGCGATGAACGACATGACCAGCCAGCACAAGGAACTGAACTGGTTGTTGGACGACCTGGTCGGCCGCGTGGTGGGCGCCCGGCACGCGGTGGTGCTCTCCGCCGACGGTCTGCTGCTGGGCCGGTCGCCCGGACTGTCCAAGGACGACTCCGATCACCTGTCCGCGATGGCGTCGGCGTTCCAGAGCCTGGCCCGCGGCACCGGCCGGCACTTCGGCGGCGGCGCGGTGCGCCAGACCATCGTGGAGATGGAGCACGCCTACCTCTTCGTCACCGCGGCCGGCCACGGCGCCTGCCTGGCCGTGCTGGGCGAAGAGGACTCCGACATGGGGATGATCGCCTACGAGATGAACATGCTCGTCAAGCGCGTGGGGACCTACCTGTCCTCCGCGCCGCGCGGCACCTCGTCGGCCTTGCCCGCGGCCCGCAGGTCGTCGTGATGGCCGGCCGCGAGGACTGGTGGTACGACGAGGCCGCGGGGCCGCTGGTCCGCCCGTACGCGATGGTGCGCGGCCGGACCCGTCCGCTGCGGCCGGAACTGCACCTGGTGACCCAGGTGCGGGCGATGCCGTCGCCGGCGGACCCGGACGCGCTGTCCGTCGAGCACCTCGAAATCATGGAGCTGTGCCGGCGCCCCCTGTCGGTGGCGGAGGTCGCCGCGTACCTGGACGTGCCGCTGGTGGTCGTCAAGGTGCTGCTGAGCGACCTCATCCAGCGCGGTGACGTCGTGATCCGAGACCCCTCCCGAGTCCCGCAAGTGCCGGACCGGAACCTGTTGCAGGCAGTGCTGGATGGTGTCCGTGGAATCTGAGCGACCGGGCGGGGAACTGCTGGTCCCCACCCCAGTCAAGATCGTCATCGCCGGCGGTTTCGGCACCGGGAAGACGACGATGGTCAACTCGGTCAGCGAGATCCCGCCGCTGCACACCGAGGAGCTGCTCACCGAGGCGGGCGTCGGCGTGGACGACGTGCTGGGCCTGGAGCAGAAGGAGACCACCACGGTCGCCCTCGACTTCGGGCGCATCACGATCAACCCGGAGGTGGTGCTGTACCTGTTCGGCACCCCCGGCCAGAACCGGTTCTGGTTCATGTGGGACGAACTGGCCTACGGCGCGATCGGCGCCGTGATCCTGGTCGACACCCGCCGGCTGGACTCCAGCTTCCCGTCGATCGACTTCTTCGAGCGCCGCGGCATCCCGTTCATCATCGCGGTCAACTGCTTCGAGGGCGCGCACGCCTACGGGGTGGAGGAGGTGCGCCGCGCGCTGGACGTCGACGAGGCGATCCCGCTCGTGCTGTGCGACGCGCGCGACCGGGAGTCGGCCAAGACGGTCCTGGTGAGCCTGATCCAGCACACCATGGACCGCCTGGACGCGATGGCCTAGGCGCGGCCGGGCGGGCGCCCGACCGCGCCCGCGCCTCAGCCGCGGCGGGTGGTCAGCACCGAGGAGCGGCGCTGCGCGCGCAGCGCCGCCAGGTACGCGGCGAAGTCCACCTGGACCGAGTCCGCCGCCGACGGGCCGTAGCGCGCGGCGGCCGCCGCCAGGTGCGCGTCGACCTCCCGGCGCATCACCCGCGGGGAGGGCAGCTCCGCGACGCCCTCCACGAGGTCGGCGATCCACTCCGCCTGGGCCTGCACGAGCCGGGTGATCGCGCCGAACGGCCGGATCAGGCCGGCGAAGTAGAGGTCCGGCTGGACCGGCGACACGACCCGCTGGTAGAGCGCGACCCGGCCCGCCGGTTCGAACACCCATTCGGACGGCAGGAACGGGAATTCGATCCGATAACCGGTGCAGTAGACCAGGTCGTCCGCCGCTTCCGCGCTGCCGTCGGCGAAATGTACGACGGAGTTCACGATCCGGTCGATCGCGGGCTTCACCACCAGCGCCCCGTGGTTGATCCGGCTGAGCAGCTCGTCGGATATGGTGAGGGCCCCGCCGAAGACGCGGTGGTCCGGTTCGGCCAGCCCGTAGTCGCTCAGCCGGCCGCGCACCAGACGCAGCAGCAGCTCGATCAGGCGGCGTTGTTCGGGCAGCCCCAGGCGGGCCCACCACGGGGCCGACGCGATCTCGTCGATGGGAATGCCGAGCATTGTCTTGGGCACCACGTGCACGCCCCGCCGCTGCACCAGCACGGTTTTCGCGGCCACCCTGGACAATTCGACCGAAATGTCCGCGGCCGAGTTCCCGAACCCGACCACGACCACCCGTCTGCCCGCGTGGACGGCCGGGCCGGAGTAGTCGAACGAGTGCGTTCTGCGACCGGGGAACGTCTCGTCCCCCGGGATCGACGGCACCCGCGGGGACCAGTGGTGACCGGTCGCGACGACCACGTGGCCGAACCTGCGCCGCCGGCGGGAGCCGTCGTGGTGACGCGTGGTCACCACCCACGTGCCCTCGGGCTCCCGAGTCAGCGCCTCGACCTCCGCGCCCAGCTCCACCAGCCCGGTCACGCCCTTGTGATCCGCGTAACTCCGCAGGTAGGAGGCCACCTGGTCGTGCCGCGGGTAGCGCGGGAAGTCGGCCGGCATCGGGAAGTCGTCGTACCCGGTGAGCTTGGCGGAGGTGTTCAGGTGCAGCGACGGGTAGGCCGGGCCGGGTTCGGCCGGGTCCGGGTGCCGCCAGAGGCCGCCGATGCCCGTGGATCGTTCCAGAACCGTGACCGGCAAGTCCCGGCCGTGGAGCGTTCCGGCGACCGCGAGCCCCGAGACGCCGGCGCCGATCACGCAGGTGTGATCATGAATGGGACGTTCGGCGTATTGACTCACGGGGAAAACAGCCACAAGTGACGCCACCCTTTCGGCTCAACCAGATCACGCAGCGTGCCCGCCGGTCGGGTGGTGTGATCTGCGTCGGCCACCCGATCCTCCATTGCGTGCGCCCTGTTCACCGGGTAAGCCTTGCGCCCGGAGGTGCCTAGTGTCCAGTTCTGCCGTTGTGGCTCGGGCCTCACGCCGTGAGGGCCTGTTCAGTGCATCGGATTCAACCTATCGGGAGTTCATGCGGGACAAATGGCGCGCCATCGGTGCCGCGCTGGGTTTCTCCGCCGAGTCGTCGGCGCGGTCGACGGCCGAACTGGGAGGGTTGCTCGGCGACTGGGCCGACCGCCCGATCGGAGCGCGCTGCGCATATCCGTCGTTCGTTTCCCGGGACGGATTCCCGGTGGAGTTCTCGGTGAGCTGGCGCGGCGGCGTGCCGGAGGCGCGGGTGCTGTTCGAATCGCTGGGCGCGGCGCCCACGGCGCGGGCGGCGCAGGACGCGGGCCGGGAGCTGACCCGCTCGCTGGCGGGGCGGCCGGGTGTCTCGCTGGCCCGGTACGACGCGGTGGAGGACCTGTTCGTCGTGGACGACCCGGAGCCGTTCCGGCCGACGGTGTGGCACTCGCTGGCCTACCGCGCCGGCGAGGCGCCGCGCTACAAGGTCTACCTCAACCCCCAGGCGCACGGCCGGGACGCCGTGCCCGAGGTGATGCGCTCGGCGATGGGCCGGCTGGGCCTGGCGACCGCCTGGGCGGGCGTCGCCGAGCAGTGCGCCGACCTGGCCGACGAGGGGCACCAGCTGGAGTTCGTCGCGCTGGACCTGGTGGACGGCCCGCAGGCGCGGGTGAAGGTCTACTTCCGGCACACCGGCCGGGTGGACCTGGACCGGGTGGCGTCGCTGGCCCGCACCCACGACCCGGTGCTGGCCGAGCCGGCGTACCGGGACGTGTACGGCTCGCCGGCGCTGCCCGACAACGAGCCCATGACGTGCCTGGCGTTCCGCTCCGGCGGCGACGGGCCGGAGGAGGCCAACGTCTACCTGCGGCTGCCCAGCGAGGTGGCCTCCGACGCGGACGCCGCCGCGCGCGTCACCTCGGTCATGCGCCGGTTCGGCGTCGACCACCGGCAGTACCTGGACGTGGCGCGCGCGCTCGCGCCCCGACCGCTGGACTCGATGACCGGGATGCACGAGCTGCTGAGCTTCCGCACGGCCACCCGCCGCCCGGACCTCGGCGTCTACTTCCGGTTCGGGGTCTACGACACGGCGGTGGACGGCGCGCACGCGTGACGGCGCGCGGGTCTCCGGGATCGCCTCGGAGACCCGCGGACCGGCTCGCGCGACCGGGGTCGGGCCGGCTCGCGCGGCCGGGCGGACCGGACCGGCTCGCGCCGGGGTGTCCGGACCGGCCGGCGCCGGGGAACCGGTCCGGGTGCTGCTCAGGCCGAGTAGTCGTGGAACCCGCGCCCGCTCTTCTTGCCCAGCAGGCCCGCGTCCACCATGCGCAGCAGCAGCGGCGGCGGCGAGTACAGCGGCTCCTTGAACTCCTCGTACATCGACTCGGCGATGGCCTTGGTGGTGTCCAGGCCGATCAGGTCGGCCAGGCGCAGCGGCCCCATCGGGTGCGCGCAGCCGAGCACCATGCCGGTGTCGATGTCTGCGGCGCTGGCGAAGCCCGACTCCAGCATCCGGATCGCGGACAGCAGGTAGGGGATCAGCAGGGCGTTGACCACGAACCCGGCCCGGTCCTGCGACCGGATGACCTCCTTGTGCAGCACGCCGGTCACGAACGCCTCGGCGCGCGCCCGCGTCCGCTCGCCGGTCAGCAGCGAGGGCACCAGCTCCACCAGCTTGAGCACCGGCACCGGGTTGAAGAAGTGCACCCCGATGACCTGCTCCGGCCGGCCGGTCGCCATGCCCAGCTTCATGATCGGGATGGAGGACGTGTTCGACGCGAAGATCGCGCCCGGGTCCTCCACGACCTTGTCCAGCGCGGTGAAGACGTCGGTCTTGACCTGCTCGTTCTCCGCGACGGCCTCGACGACCAGGTTCCGGTCGGCGAAGTCGGCGAGGTCGGTGGTGAACCGGAGGCGCTCCAGTGCGGCGTCCCGGTCCTCGGCGGTCAGCTTGCCGCTGCGCACACCCCTGCCCAACGACGAGGCGATCCGCCCCTTCGCGGCCTCGGTGGCGTCCGGGTTCACCTCGGCGACCAGCACGTCCAGGCCGGCGCGCGCGCAGACCTCGGCGATGCCGGAGCCCATGAGCCCGGACCCCACCACTCCAACTCGTTGAATGTCACTCACACCGCGATCCTGCCAGGGGCGGGCGCCCCCGGCGCAACCTCAGCCCGCCTCGCGCCGCGCCCGCTCGTCGGCCGCGAACCGCTCCTCCGGGGCGGCGGCGACCAGGTGGCGCCTGCTGTGGAACCAGAAGTGCGCCAGCGCCACCGCGAGGATGCCCGCCGTGACGCCGGCGGCCAGCTCGTCGACGACGAACGTGGCCACCACCGCCGCCACGGCCAGCACCAGGGCGACGCCGGTGGTCACCACGCCGCCCGGCGTGCGGTAGGGCCGCTCCAGCCCCGGCTCCCGGATCCGCAGCACGATGTGCGACACCATCATCAGCACGTAGGACAGCGCCGCGCCGAACACCGCGATGTTGATCAGCCGCGCCCCGTCGCGGGTCAGCGCCGCCAGCGCGAACCCGATCACCCCCGGCACGACCAGCGCCCAGTGGGGCGTCCCGCGCCGGCCCGTCCTGGACAGCCACCGCGGCAGGTAGCCCGCCCGCGACAGCGCGAACAGCTGCCGCGAGTAGGCGAAGATGATCGAGAAGAAGCTCGCCACCAGCCCGGCCAGGCCGACGTGGCCCACCACCCGCGCCAGCGCGTTGTCCCCGCCGTAGGCCGCGCGCACGGCGTCGGGCAGCGGGTTGTCCGACGCCCGGAGCGCCTCCGACCCGGCCCCGCCGGGCGCCAGCACCAGGATGGCGCCGGCGAACAGCAGCAGCACCGCCAGCGCGGCGACGATGCCGCGCGGCATGTCGCGCCGGGGGTCGCGGGCCTCCTCGGCGGCCAGCGGGACGCCCTCCACGGCGAGGAAGAACCAGATCGCGTAGACCAGGGCGCCCAGCGCGCCGGTGAACCCGAACGGCAGGAACCCGTCGCCGCCGGCGAGGTCGAACAGCTTGTCGGCGTCGAACTTCGGGATCATCCCGACGACGAACGCCAGCAGGGCGACCACCGCGACGGCGGTGATGGCGAACATCAGCCGCAGCGCCTCGCCCACCCCGTACAGGTGCACGCCGACGAAGACCGCGAAGCAGACCAGGTGCACCGGCCACGAGTTGGTCAGCCCGAACAGCCCCAGGGCCTCGACGTACCCGCCGATGAACACCGAGATGGCGGCGGGCGCGATGGCGTACTCGACGAGGATCGCGACACCGGTCGCGAACCCGCCCAGCGGGCCCAGCGCGCGCCGGGCGAAGCCGTACCCGGCCCCGGCGACGGGCAGCGCGGCGGCCAGCTCGGCCAGGCCGAACACCATGCCCGCGTACATGGTCGCCATCAGCGCGGTCGCGATCAGCAGGCCGCCCCAGCCGCCCTGGGCGAGGCCGAAGTTCCACCCGGCGAAGTCACCGGAGATCACGTAGGAGACCCCGAGCCCGGCGAGCAGCACCCAGCCCGCCGCGCCGCGCTTGAGCCGCCGGCGCTCCAGGTAGTCGCTGCCCACCTTCTCGTACTCGACGTGCTCGCCCATCCGCGCTCCCCTGGTCGGCGGCGCACGGTCGAGGGTGGCGCGGGTCACACCGGTGTGTCAACCGGGGCGCGAACCCGCCGCCCGCCGGAGGCTGGCGGCCCTCACCCGGCGGTGCCAGGATGAGGCGGCCAATGGCTCGCCGACATACCTTTGGAGGCACTGCGGATGCTCACCGTGGAGGAGTTGCGCGAGCTGGTCGGCGCCGGGGAGGTCGACACCGTCCTCGTGGCGATCGTCGACATGCAGGGGCGCCTCCAGGGCAAGCGCTGCGCCGCGCGGTACTTCCTGGGCGAGGTCCTGGAGCACGCCGCCGAGGGCTGCGACTACCTGCTGGCGGTGGACGCCGACATGAACACCGTCGACGGCTACGCGATGTCGTCGTGGGCGTCCGGGTACGGCGACTTCGTGATGAGACCTGACCTGGCCACGCTGCGCCGCGTGCCGTGGCACGAGGGCACCGCCCTGGTGCTGTGCGACGTGGTGCGGGAGGGCGGCGAGCCGGTGGCCCCCTCGCCGCGGCAGGTCCTGCGCCGCCAGCTCGACCGCCTCGACGCGCTGGGCCTGCGGGCGTTCGTCGGCACGGAGCTGGAGTTCATCGTCTTCGACGACACCTACGAGCAGGCTTGGGACCGCGGCTACCGCGGGCTCACCCCGGCCAACCGGTACAACGTCGACTACTCGCTGCTGGGCACCGGGCGCGTCGAGCCGCTGCTGCGCGACATCCGCAACCACATGGCGGGCGCGGGCCTGCAGGTCGAGTCCGCCAAGGGCGAGTGCCACCCCGGCCAGCACGAGATCACCTTCCGGTACGGGGAAGCGCTGGCCACGTGCGACAACCACAGCGTCTACAAGACCGGCGCCAAGGAGATCGCGGCGCAGCACGGCAAGTCCCTGACGTTCATGGCCAAGTACGACGAGCGCGAGGGCAACTCCTGCCACATCCACCTGAGCCTGCGCTCGGCCGACGGCGAGCCGGTGTTCGCCGAGGGCGGCGGGATGTCGGCGCTGATGCGGTCCTTCCTCGCCGGCCAGCTCGCCGCGCTGCGCGAGCTGACCTGCTTCCTCGCGCCGAACATCAACTCCTACAAGCGCTTCGCCCCCGGCAGCTTCGCGCCGACCGCCGTCGCGTGGGGCCGCGACAACCGGACCTGCGCGCTGCGGGTGGTCGGGCACGGCCCGTCGCTGCGGTTCGAGAACCGGGTGCCCGGCGGGGACGTCAACCCCTACCTGGCGGTGGCGGCGCTGCTCGCGGCGGGGCTGCACGGCGTCGAGAACGACCTCGACCTGGAGGACGGGTTCGTCGGCAACGCCTACGCCTCGGACCGCGCCACCGTGCCGACGACGCTGCGCGACGCGGCGTCGCTGCTGCGGGGCAGCGCGATCGCGCGCGACGCGTTCGGCTCGGACGTGGTGGACCACTACCTCAACGCCGCCCGGGTGGAGCTGGCGGCGTACGACTCGGCGGTGACCGACTGGGAGCGCGCCCGTGGCTTCGAACGGCTCTGAGCCGCTCATCGGCATCAGCACCTACCTCCAGCGCGCGAGGTTCGGCGTCTGGGACGCCGAAGCCGCCGTGCTGCACCGGGCCTACCTCGACGCGGTGGTGCGGGCGGGCGGTCGCCCCGTGCTGCTGCCGCCGGTGGTCGACTGGACCGCGCGCGCCGCCGGGTTCCTCGACGGCGTGGTGCTCGCGGGCGGCGCGGACGTCGACCCCGCCCGGTACGGCGCGGCCCGGGACCCGCGCACCGGTCCGCCCGACCCGGAGCGGGACGAGGCCGAGACGGCGCTGGCGCGCGCCGCGCTGGAGCTGGACCTGCCGCTGCTGGCGGTGTGCCGGGGCGCCCAGGTGCTCAACGTGGTGCTCGGCGGCACGCTGCGCCAGCACGTCGAGGGCCACAACGTGACGCCCGCCGTGTACGAGCCGGTCGACCTGGCGGTGGCGCCCGGCAGCGCGCTGGCCGGGATCGTCGGCCCGTCCCTGTCCGTGCTGTGCCACCACCACCAGGCCCTCGACCGCGTCGGCGCCGGGTTGGAGGTCGTGGCCACCGCGCCCGACGGCACGGTGGAGGCCGTCGAGCTGCCCGCGCTGCGGTTCGCGCTGGGCGTCCAGTCCCACCCCGAGGCCGATCGCGAGGACCGGCTGTTCGCGGCTCTCGTCGACGCCGTGCGGAAAGGCGCGTGATGACCACCTTCGACGTGATCAACCCGGCGAACGAGGAGCTGATCCGCCGCGTCGACCTCGCCTCGCGGGAGGAGGCCGACGCGGCGATCGCCCGCGCGCGGGCCGCCTTCCCCGCGTGGCGGGCGGTCGCGCCGGGCGACCGGGCCCGGCTGCTGCGCCGCTTCGCCGACGCGGTGGACGGCGCGGTCGAGGAGCTGGCGCGCCTGGAGGTGCGCAACTCCGGGCACACCATCGGCAACGCCCGGTGGGAGGCGGGCAACGTCCGCGACGTGCTGCACTACTACTCCGCCGCGCCGGAACGGCTGTTCGGCAGGCAGATCCCCGTCCCCGGCGGGCTGGACGTGACCTTCCAGGAGCCGTTGGGCGTGGTCGGCGTGATCGTGCCGTGGAACTTCCCCATGCCGATCGCGGTCTGGGGCTTCGCGCCGGCGCTGGCGGCGGGCAACGCGGTGGTGCTCAAGCCGGCCGAGCTGACGCCGCTGACCGCGCTGCGGCTGGCCGAGCTGGCGCGCGAGGCGGGCATCCCGGAGGACGTGTTCCAGGTGCTGCCCGGCGCCGGGCCCGTGGTCGGGCAGCGCTTCGTGACCCACCCGGCGGTGCGCAAGGTGGTGTTCACCGGTTCCACGCGGGTGGGCAAGCAGGTCATGGCCGGCTGCGCGGACCGGGTGAAGCGGGTGACGCTGGAGCTGGGCGGCAAGTCGGCCAACATCGTGTTCGCCGACGCCGACCTGGAGCGGGCCGCCGCCACCGCGCCGCACGGGGTGTTCGACAACGCGGGCCAGGACTGCTGCGCGCGCTCGCGCGTCCTCGTGCAGGAGTCGGTCTACGACCGGTTCATGGAGCTGCTGGAGCCGGCGGTGAAGGGCGTGGTGGTCGGCGCGCCGGAGGACGAGGCCACCGAGATGGGACCGCTGATCTCGGCCGCGCACCTGGCGAAGGTGTCCTCCTACGTGCCCGACGACGCGCCCGTGGCGTTCCGCGGCTCGGCGCCCGACGGCCCCGGTTTCTGGTTCCCGCCCACGGTGCTCGCCCCCGTCTCGCCGCACGACCCGGTGGCCGTGGAGGAGGTCTTCGGGCCCGTGGTGGCGGTGCTGCCGTTCGCCGACGAGGCCGAGGCCGTGCGGCTGGCCAACGACAGCGAGTACGGGCTGTCCGGCTCGATCTGGACCCGGGACGTCGGGCGGGCGCTGCGCGTCTCGCGCGCGGTGGAGGCCGGGAACCTGTCGGTCAACTCGCACTCCTCGGTGCGCTACTGGACGCCGTTCGGCGGGTTCAAGCAGTCCGGCCTGGGGCGCGAGCTGGGGCCGGACGCGCTGGCGGCGTTCACCGACACCAAGAACGTCTTCATCGCCCACTGACCACCGGCTCCCCACCGCCCGCGCGGCGACCCACCCGAACAGGAGAGACATGGCACAGCGATTGGACGGCCGGGTGGCCGTCGTGACCGGCGGGGCCGGTGGCATCGGCCTGGCCTCGGTGCGCCGCCTGGCGAGCGAGGGCGCGCGCGTCGTCGTCGCGGACGTCGACGCGACGGCGGGCAAGGCCGCCGCGGACGAGGTCGGCGGGTTGTTCGCGCAGGTGGACGTGACCGACGAGGAACAGGTCCGCGCGCTCTACCGGACGGCCGCGGACACCTACGGCTCGGTCGACATCGCGTTCAACAACGCGGGCATCTCCCCGCCGGAGGACGACTCGGTCCTGACCACCGGCATCGAGGTCTGGGACCGGGTGCAGAGGGTCAACCTCACGTCGGTGTACCTGTGCTGCAAGCACGCCATCCCGCACATGCTGCGGCAGGGCAGGGGATCGGTGATCAACACCGCGTCGTTCGTCGCCACCATGGGCGCCGCCACGTCACAGGTGTCCTACACCGCCTCCAAGGGCGGCGTGCTGGCGATGAGCCGGGAACTGGGCGTGCAGTTCGCGCGCGAGGGCGTGCGCGTCAACGCGCTCTCGCCCGGACCGGTCAACACCCCGTTGCTGCGCGAGCTGTTCGCGAAGGACCCGGAGCGGGCCGCGCGGCGGCTGGTGCACGTGCCGCTGGGCCGGTTCGCCGAACCGGAGGAGATCGCCGCCGCCGTGGCGTTCCTGGCCAGCGACGACTCCTCGTTCATCACCGCGTCGAACTTCCTGGTGGACGGCGGCATCTCGGGCGCGTACGTGACACCGCTGTGATGGTCGCCCTGCGCGACGCGCTGTTCCGCCCGGTGCGGGCGGGCAACGCGTTCGAGGGGACCGTCGAGCGGCTCCTGCAGGCCATCCGGCTCGGCGCCGTCCCGCCGGGGGAGCGGCTGCCCGCCGAACGCGACCTCGCGACCCGGCTGGGCGTGAGCCGGGTGACGCTGCGCGAGGCGATCAGGTCGCTGCAGGACGCCGGGTACGTCGAGTCGCGACGCGGCCGGTACGGCGGGACGTTCGTCAACGGCGAACTGCCCGCCGCACCGCCCGGTCGCGGCGGGGGCCCGCCCGACCTGGCGGACGCGCTGACGCTGCGGTCGGTCCTGGAGACCGGGGCCGCCGAGTGCGCCGCGGGCACCGCGCTGGGGCCGGGGGAGCGGCACGACCTGCGGGCGCGGCTGGCCGAGTGCGCGGCGGCGGACCTGGTCGACTACCGGCGCAAGGACTCCCGGCTGCACCTGGCGATCGCGGAGTCCACCGGGTCGGCGTCGCTGACGGCGGCGATCGCGGACTCCCGGTCGCGGATCAACGAACTGCTCGACCGCATCCCGCTGCTGCCACCCAACCTGGCGCACTCCAACGAACAGCACGAGCGGATCATCACCCGCGTCCTCGACGGTGACGCGGACGGCGCACGACGGGAAATGGCCGAGCACCTGGCCGGCACGGCCGCACTGCTGCGCGGCTTCCTGTCCTAGACCCACACCTGGCGGCCGGTAGCTTTTGGGTTCCGCACGCCCCGTGCAGACCGGTGTCCTCGTGTTCTCCCCGTACTGAGGTTGAATTGTTGGGCTTGGTGGTCGGTGTGGTGGGTGTGGGGTGGTGGGGTACCCGGTGGTATGAGGTATCCCGATGGTGGTGGTCTGAGCCCGCCGGAGC
>Ga0196958_10000186_pt1 | contig 20601 bp, 12 predicted proteins | sample S1v_10metaG_FD_148654 | JGI IMG/M metagenome (GOLD analysis project Ga0196958, IMG submission 148654) | Soil microbial communities from Anza Borrego desert, Southern California, United States - S1+v_10 | ecosystem: Environmental > Terrestrial > Soil > Desert | place: USA: California | collected...
CTCGGCCGGGACGAGGCGCCGTCGGCGTTCCTGGCCCGCGAGGCCGGCGTGGTGATGACCGACGGCGCCGCCTGCGGCGAGGCCGGCCGCGGCGGCATGCGCCTCAACCTCGCGATGGCCCGCCCCGTCCTCGCCGAGGCCCTCGACCGCCTCCGGCTCGCCCTCATGTGAGCGATCCTTGGGCCTATGCCCCCAAAGATCGCTCACATGGGCCAGGGGAGGGGCTCCGGCGGGAGGCCCTCGGCGAGCAGGGACGCGAGGTGGTCGCCGCGCCGCGGGGTGAGCTGGTCGATCTGCGTGCGGCAGGAGAACCCGTCGGCGACCACCGCGGTGTCCGGCGACGCCGCGCGGACCCGGGGGAGCAGGACGTGCTCGCCGCAGGCCACGGACACCTCGTAGTGCCCCTGCTCGAACCCGAAGTTGCCGGCGAGCCCGCAGCAGCCGGAGTCGAGCACCTCCACCTGGGCGCCCGCGCGCTGCAGGAGGCCGGCCTCGGCGCCGTAGCCGCCCGTGGCGTGCTGGTGGCAGTGCTGCTGGACGATCACCTCGCGGCCGGTCAGGTCGGGCGGCGTCCAGTCCGGCGCCCGCTCGGCGAGCAGGCGCCCCAGCGTCGTCGTCGCCGCGGCGACGGCGTCGGTGCGCGGTCCGGGCAGCAGGTTGGGCGCGTCGTCGGTGAAGACCGCGGTGCAGCTGGGCTCCAGCCCGACGATCGGCATCCCGTCGGCGACGGCCGGGGCGAGGGCGTCGAGCGTGCGGCCCAGGACCCGCGCCGCGACGTCGAGCTGGCCCGTCGTCACCCACGTCAGCCCGCAGCACAGTTCGCGGCGTCCGCCACCGGTGGAGCTCCGCTGCGCCACGTCTCCGGGCAGGCGCACCGTGAACCCCGCCGCCTCCAGGACCCGCACGGCGTCGGCACCGGCGCGCGGGTGGAGGAACTCGGTGAACGTGTCCGGCCACAGCAGCACCTCGCCGCGCTCGCCCGACCCCTGCGGGCCCCGCGCGCGGTACCAGTGCGAGAACCGCGGGGTGGCGAACGTCGGGATCGCCCGGCGCGGGTCGATCCCGCCCGCGCGCTTGAGCAGACCGGACAGGCGCGACGACGTCACGCGGTTGACCAGCGGCGCCACCGGCGCCGCGAACCGGGCCAGCGCCGGGAGCCAGCCCATCGAGAGGTGCGAGCGCGGCCGGCGCCACGGGCGGCGCGCGTAGTGGTGGTGCAGGAACTCGGCCTTGTAGGTCGCCATGTCGACGTTGACCGGGCAGTCCGACAGGCACCCCTTGCACGCCAGGCACAGGTCGAGGGCGTCGCGGACCTCGGTCGAGCGCCAGCCGTCGCGGATCGGCGAATCGGCGTGCCCGCGCAGCATCTCCCACAGCAGCCGGGCGCGGCCCCGCGTCGAGTGGTGCTCCTCGCCGGTGACCCGGTACGAGGGGCACATGACGTCACCGTCGGTGCGCCGGCAGCGGCCGACGCCGATGCAGCGCTCGGCGGCGCGGGTGAAGCGGCCGTCGTCGGACGGGTAGGTGAACGCTGTCGCGGGCTGCTCGGGGGCGTAGTCGGCGCCGACCTGCAGGTTCTCGTCCAGGCGGTACGGGTGCACGACCTTGCCGGGGTTCATCCGGTTCCGCGGGTCGAACAGCGCCTTGACCGACTCGAACGCGCGCACGAGCTCCGGGCCGTACATCCGCTCGAGCAGCTCGCCGCGCGACTGGCCGTCGCCGTGCTCGCCGGACAGCGACCCGCCGTACGCGACGCACAGGTCCGCCGAGCGCTCCATGAACGACCGGTACTCGGCGATCCCGGCCGGGGTGTTGAGGTCGAACGGGATGCGGGTGTGGATGCAGCCGTGGCCGAAGTGGCCGTAGATCGCGGTGCCCTGGGTGAAGCCGTACTCCTCGACGAGCGCGGTCCAGTCGGCGAGGTAGTCGGCGAGCCGGTCGGTCGGCAGCGCCGCGTCCTCCCACCCCTCGTAGTTGTCCTGCCCCGTGCGGGGATCGCGGGCCGAGACGGCCAGCGCGGACTCGCGGATGCCGAACAGCTCGGCCTGCTCGGCGGGGTCGGTGACGGTGAGGACCCGCGGCGCGGGCTCCAGCCCGGCCAGCTCGTCGGCCAGCGCCCGGGCACGCTCGGCGACGCGGTCGGCGTCGTCGTCGCGGATCTGGACCATCAGCCAGCTGTGGCCCTCGGGCAGCGCGCCCATCGCCCGCTGGTGCACGCCCTTGGCGCGCTCGAACTCGACGATGACGCGGTCGATCGACTCCAGGAAGTGCGGCGCGTGCGGCAGGATCGCCGGCACGCAGCGCGCGGCGGCGACGACGTCGTCGAACCCGAGCACCACCAGGGCGGTCTCGGCGGCCTCGGTGACGAGGTCGAGCTCGGCGTGCAGCACCGTCACCAGCGTCGACTCCGAGCCGACGAGTGCGCGGGCCAGGTCGAACGCCGAGCCGGGCACGAGGTCGTCGAGGTTGTAGCCCGAGACGCGTCGCGGGATGTCGGGGAAGCGCTCGGCGACCAGCGCGGCGTGGTCGGACGCGATCGCCCGCAGCCCGCGGTAGATCTCCGCGCGCCGCCCGCCCTCGGCCTGGATCGCGGCGTACTCCTCCTCGGAGGTCGGCCCGACCCACATGCGCAGGCCGTCGTAGGTGAGCACCTCGAGGCGCCGCACGTTGTCGGCGACCTTGCCGAACACCTGCGCGGTCGATCCGCAGGAGTTGTTGCCGATCATGCCGCCGAGCGTGCAGCTGACGTGGGTGGCGGGCTTCGGCCCGTAGATCAGGCGGCCGGGTAGCGCGGCGTTGAGGTCGTCGAGCTTGATCCCGGGCTCGACGACGCAGGTGCGGGCGTCGGGGTCGACGGAGACCAGGCGGGTGCAGTACTTCGACCAGTCGATCACCACGGCGACGTTGCAGCACTGCCCGGCGAGGCTCGTCCCGCCCCCGCGCGAGAGCACGGGGACGTCGTGCTCGCGACACACGGCCAGTGCCTCGACGCCGGCGTCGATCGTGCGCGGGACGACCACGCCGATCGGCACCTGCCGGTAGTTCGACGCGTCGACCGCGTAGGCGGCCCGGGACCCGGCGTCGAAGCGGATCTCGCCGTCGACCCGCGCAGTCAGGTCGCGGGCGAGGGCCTCCTCGGGGGCCGCGGGGCGGGTCCGGGGCGAGGGCAGATCGACCGTGGCCACCGACCGACCATGGGGGTCCGCCCGGCCGGCCGCAACCCCGGGCTCGTCGGTGGGGCGAGAATGGGCGCCGTGGCAACGGGTCTCGACGGCGACACCGACGACGCCGCGGTCGGCGCCCTGCTCGTGCGCGTGCGGCGGGTCGCGGTGCTCGGCGTCTCCGACCGCTTCACCCGCCCCAGCTTCCGGCTGGCCGCCTACCTGCTCGACCGCACGGCCTGGACCGTCGACCTGGTCAACCCGCACGTGGTGGAGACGCTCGGGCGGCTCTGCGCCCCGACGCTCGCGGACGTGCCCCCGCCCGACCTCGTCGTCGTCTTCCGCGCGCCCGCGGCGTGGGACGCGGTGGTGGACGAGGTCGCGGCCGCGGGCGGGCGCGCGGTGTGGCTGCCGGGTGACGTCGCGGACCCGGCGACGACCGCGGCCACCCTGGCGCGGGCGTACGCCGCCGGCCTCGGGGCCGTCGCCGACCGCGACCTGCGCGCCGAGCACCGGCGGTGGTGCACGTGAGCCCGCCCGTCACCCGCGAGCCCGACCGCCTCGAGGTCCGCGCGCCCCGCGGCGCGCCGTTCGTGGCGCTGTCGACCGGCGTGCTGGGGGTCGCCGCGGGGGCGTGGCTGGTGGCGTCGGGGGGCACCGCGAACCTGGTGCTCGGCGTGGTGCTGCTGCTGTTCTTCGGCGTCAGCGGGGCGCGGGGCGCGGTGGCCCTGGTGCGGGCGCGCCCGCTGCTCGTCGCCACCCCGGAGGGCGTCGAGGACGGGGGCTCGGTGGTCGCGGCGGGCTTCCTGCCGTGGTCGGAGATCGGGTCGATCGACGTCCTGTCGGCCCGCGGCGGCGGGATGCTCGTGATCGGGGTGCGCGACCCCGAGGCGGTGCTCGCCCGGACCAGCCCGGCCCGGGCGCGGGTGGGGCGGGCGCAGGCGGGCCGGCTGGGCAGCCCGGTCGTCCTCCCGCCGGCCGTCCTGCCCGTCCCCGCCGCGGAGCTCGCCGCCGACCTGGAGCGCCTGCGGCCCTGAGGGTCCGCGCCGTCCGTGTGCGCCCCGCCCGCCCACGGGGTAGGGATCCGGTGTGACCGACCACGAGCGACGGCGCCACGCGATGGTCGCCGAGCTGCGCCGTCGTGGCGTCGGCGACGAACGGGTGTGGGCCGCGATGGACGAGGTCCCGCGACACCGCTTCGTGCCCGCCCACCTCGCGGACGAGGCGTACGGCGACGGGCCGCTGCCCATCGCGTCCGGGCAGACGATCTCCGCGCCGACGATCGTCGCCGCGATGGCCGCCGCGCTCGGGCTCACCGGCACCGAGCGCGTCCTCGAGGTCGGCGCCGGCAGCGGCTACGCCGCGGCGGTGCTGTCCCGCTGCGCGCGGGAGGTCATCACCATCGAGTACCACCCCGCCCTGGCCGCCGCGGCCCGCGACGCGCTGGCCGCGACCGGCCACGACGTCGAGGTCCGCCACGGCGACGGACGCCGGGGTGCGCGGGACCGGGCGCCGTTCGACGCGATCTCGGTGGCGGCCATGGCCGAGGGCGAGGTGCCCGCCGCGCTCGTCGAGCAGCTGACCCCCGACGGCGTCCTCGTCTGCCCGGTGGGCCACGGCCGCCAGGGCGACCTCGTGCGGATGCGCCGCGACGGGCGCACCGAGACCCTCATGCCGGTCTCGTTCGTGCCGTTGCTCTAGCGAGCGTGTGAGCGCTCGTCCGTGCCCCGGCAAGGACGAGCGCTCACGAGCGCGTCAGCGCAAAGGACTCCGGCGGGAGGGTCAGGGAGTCCGCGGCGGTCTCGACGCCCGAGGGCGCGCAGAGCACCTCGCGCGCGGCCACCGGCAGCGTCGCCGGCGACGGGCCCAGGTTCACCGCCAGGCGCAGCGTGCCCCGGTGCACGACGAGCGTGCGAGCGTCGGGGTCGTGGTCGACGTGCACGCGGTCGAGGTGCGGGTCGGTGAGCTCGGGGTACCGGCGGCGCAGGGCGATCAGGTCGCGGTGCACCGCGAGCAGCCAGGCGTGCGGTTCCCGCTCCGGCTCGGTCCAGTCCAGCCGCGAGTCCTCGAACGTCGAGAGCGCCGTCGGGTCGGGCACCTCCTCGGCGCCCCACCCGTGCTCGGCGAACTCCTCGCGCCGCCCCTCGCGCACCGCGGTCTGCAGCTCCGGGTCGTCGAAGCCGACGAAGAACGCCCACGGCGTGCGGGCGCCCCATTCCTCGCCCATGAACAGCATCGGCGTGTACGGCGAGCAGAACACCAGCGCGGCGCCGCACGACAGCAGGCCCGGCGACAGCGAGGCGCCGAGCCGGTCGCCCGCCGCGCGGTTGCCGACCTGGTCGTGGTCCTGCAGGTAGGCCAGGAAGCGGTGGCCCGGCGTGGTGAGGACGTCGACGGGGCGCCCGTGGGTGCGGCCGCGGAACGTCGACCACGTCCCGGCGTGGTGGAACGGGTGGCGCAGCACGCCCGCCAGCACGTCGAGGGAGCCGAAGTCGACGTAGTAGCCCTGCGTCTCCCCGGTCAGCGTGGAGTGCAGCGCGTGGTGGATGTCGTCGCACCACTGCGCGTCCAGCCCGTAGCCCCCGCCCTCGCGCGGCGTGATCAGCCGGGGGTCGTTGAGGTCGGATTCGGCGATGAGCGTCAGCGGCCGGCGCAGGTGCGCCGAGAGCGTCTGCACGTGCTGGGCCATCTCCTCGAGCAGGTGGGTGGCCCGCGCGTCGCGCAGCGCGTGCACGGCGTCGAGGCGCAGGGCGTCGACGCCGTAGTCGCGCAGCCACATCGTGACGTTGTCGAGGATGTAGGCCCGCACGGTGTCCGAGCCCGGTCCGTCGAGGTTGAGCGAGGGCCCCCAGACGTTCTCGCCGAGGAAGTAGGGCCCGAAGCGGTCGAGGTAGGCGCCCGAGGGCCCGAGGTGGTTGTAGACGACGTCGAGCACGACGCCGAGGCCGCGGCCGTGGCAGGCGTCGACGAACCGGCGGAACGCCGCGGGCCCGCCGTAGTTCTCGGTGACCGCGTACCAGAGCACGCCGTCGTAGCCCCAGCCGCGCGTGCCGTCGAAGGCGTTGACCGGCAGCACCTCGACGAAGTCGACGCCCAGCTCGACGAGGTGGTCCAGCCGCTGCTCCGCGTCGGCGAACGTGCCACCGGGGGTGAACGTGCCGACGTGCATCTCGTAGATCACGGAGCCGGGCAGCGACCGGCCGGTCCACGCCGCGTCGGCGGGGGAGGGCGCGACCTCGACCAGTCGCGAGGGCGCGTGGACGCCGTGCGGCTGCCAGCGCGACCGCGGGTCGGGCAGCGGCTCGCCGCCGTCGAGGGAGAACGCGTAGTCGGTCCCGGGGCCGGCGTCGTCCACCGTGACGGACCACCACCCGTCGGTGCCCGCGGTCATCGCCTCGGTACGGCCGTCCAGGACCAGGCCGACCGACGTGCGGTCGGGGGCCCACACCGCGAACTCGTGTGCCCTCTCGTCTGTCACGGCCGCAGTCCTTCCCGACGGGTCGGCCGCGCATGCCTGGCTTCGGGTCCGGGAGATGGGGTATCGGGGTGGGGGCGGCCACGGCGGCGCAGCTCCGTACGAGGTGCACGAAGGCGGTCACATGGGTAGGGGCTCCACGCCGGACGGCGGCGCCCTCTTCCTGGGGGGCGGGCGCGTCGGCGCCGACATGGCGCACGTCGACTGGACCGCGACGCCGCTCGGTCCGCCCGCGGAGTGGCCAAGCGCGCTGCGCACCACGGTGCGCACGCTGCTGACCTCGCGGTTCTCCATGTGGATGGCGTGGGGGCCCGAGCTCACCGTCTTCTACAACGACGCCTACTGGCGCGACACGCTGCAGTCCAAGCACCCCTGGGCCCTGGGCAAGCCGGCCCACGTCATGTGGTCGGAGATCTGGCCCGACATCGGGCCGCGGATCGCGGGCGTGCTCGAGACCGGGACGGCCACCTGGGACGAGGACCTGCTGCTCTTCCTCGAGCGCCACGGCTACCCGGAGGAGACGTACCACACCTTCTCCTACAGCCCGCTCGCCGACGACGACGGCGCCGTGCGCGGCATGCTCTGCGTGGTCACCGAGAACACCGACCGCGTCGTCGGCGACCGGCGGATGGCCACGCTGCGCGACCTGGCCACGGCGGTGGGCACCGCCCGCACCCGCGCCGACGTGCTGGGCGCGGTGGAGCACGTGCTGCGGGACAACGACCGCGACGTCCCGTTCGGCCTGGTCTACCTGCTCGACGAGGACACCGGCACCGCCCGTCTCGCCGCCGCCGCCGGCGCCGTCCCCGGCTCGCCCACCGCACCCGAGGTCATCGAGCCCGGCGCCGGCCCGTGGCCGCTGGGCCAGGTCGTCCCGGGACGGACGACGGTCGTCGACGACCTCGCCGCGCGCTGCGGGCCGGACGTCCCCCTCGGCGCCTGGGACCGCCCGGCCACACAGGCGGTCCTCGTGCCGCTGCCCGCCGCGCCCGGCCCGGGGCCGGGCATCGACGGTCCCGGCGCGGCGACCCGACCGGCCACGGGCCCGGCCACGGCCGGCGTGCTCGTCGTCGGTGCGAACCCGCACCGGCCGCTCGACGAGCGCCTGTCGAGCTTCCTCGAACTGGTCGGCGGCCAGATCGCCGCGGGCCTCGCCCAGGCCGGCAGCTACGAGGCCGAGCGGCGCCGCGCGGAGGCGCTCGCCGAGCTCGACCGCGCCAAGACCGACTTCTTCTCCAACGTCAGCCACGAGTTCCGCACGCCGCTCACGCTGATCATGGGGCCGGTCGCGGACCTGCTGGCGGCCGACGAGGTCGACCCCGACCGCTGGCGTGCCGAGCTGGAGGTGGTGCACCGCAACGGGCAGCGGCTCGGCCGGCTGGTCAACAGCCTGCTCGACTTCTCGCGGTTGCAGGCCGGCCGCGTCGAGGCTCGCTTCGTGCCGGTCGACCTGGCGGCCGCGACCGCCGAGCTGGCGGGGGTGTTCCGTTCGGCGATGGAACGGGCCGGGCTGGAGTACGTCGTCGAGTGCCCACCGCTGCCGCGCCCGGTGCTGATCGACCGGGACGCGTGGGAGAAGGTCGTCCTCAACCTGCTGTCCAACGCGCTGAAGTTCACCGTCGAGGGCCGGATCGCGGTGCGGATGGAGGCGCGGGGGGACGCGGCGGTGCTGCACGTCGCCGACACCGGCGTCGGGGTGCCCCCCGACGAGCTGCCCCGCCTGTTCGAGCGCTTCCACCGGGTCGAGAACACCCGCGCGCGCTCGGGGGAGGGCAGCGGCATCGGCCTCGCCCTGGTGCGCGAGCTCGTCGCCCTGCACGGCGGTGAGGTCACCGCGGAGAGCGCCCCGGGCGTCGGCACCACCATGACGGTCACCGTGCCGTTCGGCCGCGCGCACCTGCTCGACGACCAGGTCACGGCGGACCCCGACGGGGTCGCCGACGTCCCGCCGCCGCCGTCGCGCGACGCCGAGTCGTTCGTCGCCGAGGCGCTGCGCTGGCTGCCGGACACCGACCCCGCGGACGCCCCGCCCGACGGCACCACCGACGACGGCGTGGCCGGCGGCCGGATCCTCGTCGCCGACGACAACGCCGACATGCGGACGTACCTGCGGCGGCTGCTCGCCCCGCGACACCACGTCCAGCTGGTCGCCGACGGCGACGAGGCCCTCGACGCCGCGCTGGCCGACCCGCCCGACCTCGTCATCTCCGACGTCATGATGCCCCGGCGCGACGGCCTCGCCCTGCTCTCCGCGCTGCGCGCCGACGAGCGCACCGCCCGCGTGCCCGTGCTGCTGCTGTCGGCCCGGGCCGGCCAGGACGCCGCCGTCGAGGGCCTGGCCGCGCGGGCCGACGACTACCTGGTCAAGCCGTTCACCGCCCCCGAGCTGCGCGCCCGCGTCGAGGCCCACCTGCAGCTCGGGCGCGCCCGGAGCCGCGCCGAGGACCGGTTCACCGCCATGGCCGACCTGGCGCCGGCGATGATCTGGGTGGCCGACCCCGACGGCGGTCGTACGTTCCACAACGCCGGCTGGCGGCGGTTCACCGGCCGTGCCGCCGCCGAGGAGAACGGCACCGGCTGGCAGACCGGCCTGCACCCGGACGACCGCGGGCGCTACCGCGAGGTCACCGGCGCGGCCATGGCCGCCGGCGAGGGCTGGGAGATCGAGTTCCGGCTGCGCCGCGCGGACGGCGTCCACCACCGGGTGGTCGAGCACGCCGTCCCGCTGCCCGGCGAGCACGGGGTCTCGGGGTGGGTCGGCAGCTGCGTCGACGTCAACGCCCGCGCCCTCGAGGCCGACCGCCAGCGCCTGCTCGCCCGCATCGGCGCCGAGCTCGACGGCGAGCCCGAGGTGGGCGACCGCCTCGAGCGCCTCGTGCACCTGCTCGTCGACGTGGGCCTCGCCGAGCACGCGACGGTCCGCCAGGTCGACGACGACGGGCGGTCCCGCGGCGGCCGCGTCGCGGTGCCCTCGCCCGACGCCGGTCCGGGCACGGGTCCCGGGACGGGGCCGGGCACGCCGCCGCCCAACTCCCCGACGGCCACGCGCCGGACGTCGGCGGCCGCCGTCGACTCGATCACCCCCGCGGAACACGAGGCGATCACCCGTCGGGCGCCCGTGACGTCGGACGAGACGCTCTCGCTGCCGCTGCTGGTCCGCGACCGGCCCGTCGCGGTGCTTACGCTGCAGCGCCACGCCGACGAGCCGGCGTGGACCGACGACGACCGCGCGCTCGTGGAGGAGGTCGCCGACCGCGCGGCGCTCGCGCTGGACAACGCCCTGCTGCTCGCCGAGGAGCGCGCCACCGCCGATCGGCTGGCGCTGCTGCAGCGCGCGACGACCGAACTCTCCGCGGCGGCCACCCCGAACGAGGTGGCCGAGGTGACCGTGCGGCACCTCCAGGCGCTGTTCGGGCCGTCGGCGCGCGTCGCGGTGTTCGAGTACGAGCCGCGCGACGGCTCCCTCGTGCCGCTCGCCGCGCGCAACGTCGAGGGGCCCCTCGTGCCCGCGGGTCGGGACACCCCGACGCTGGTCGGCGCCGCCGTGGACGGGGGCGAGCCGCTGTGGCTGCTCGGCGACGAGCAGGACGGGGAGGTCGACGGACACCGGGGCGACCCGGGGCGGGTCGACGGGCGCGCCGGCCCCGGCGACGTCGACCCGAGGCTCGTGACGCTGATGCGCGAGAACGGCGTGCGCGGGGCGATGGCGCTGCCGCTGGTGGCCGCGGGGATCACCGTCGGCGCCCTCGGGGTGGGCCTCCTCGACCGCGCGCGCATCTCGCGCACCGAGCGCAACACCCTCATGGCGCTGGCCGAGCCGTGCGGGATGGCGCTGGACCGCGCCCGCCTCTACCGCGCCGAGCACCAGATCGCCGACACCCTGCAGCGCAGCCTGCTGCCCCAGGCCGTGCCCGCCGTCGACCGGATGTCCCTGGCCGTGCGCTACCTGCCCGGCGCGACGGGCACGCAGGCCGGCGGCGACTGGTACGACGTCGTGCAGCTCGACGAGCAGCGCGTGGCGATCGCCGTGGGCGACGTCGTCGGCCAGGGCACGGCCGCGGCCGCGGTCATGGGCCAGCTGCGCACCGCCCTGAGCGGCTACCTGCTGGCCGGGCACGGTCCCGCCCGCGCCCTCGGGCTGCTCGACGGGCTGACCGCCCGGATCCCCGGGGCCCGGGCCTCGACCGCGATGTGCCTGGTCCTCGACACCCACACCGGGGAGCTGCGCTGGGCGCGGGCCGGGCACCTGCCCGCCCTGCTCGTCGAGCCCGACGGCGGGGACGGCCACGGTGAGGGGGGCGTGCGGTACCTCGACGACCCGGCCGGGCACGGCCCGCTGCTGGGCCTGCCGCCGGAGCGCCGCGACCACCACCGGGAGGCCGTCGCCACCCTCACCCCCGGCGCGGCGCTGGTGCTCTACACCGACGGCCTGGTCGAGCGCCGGGACGAGGCCCTCGACGAGGGGCTGGCGCGGCTGGCCGAGGCCGCGGCGCGCCACCGGGAGGACGGGCCCGAGCCGCTGGCCACGGCGCTGCTCGCCGAGCTCGGCTCCCGCTCCGACGACGTCGCGCTCGTCGTCGCCCGGCTGCTGCCGCCCCCGCTGGAGCTGCACCTGCCGGCCCGCCCCGACGCGCTCGCCGCCATGCGGCGCCGCGTGGTGGACTGGTCCCGGGCCTCGGCGCTGCCCGCGCTCGCCCTCGAGGACCTGCAGCTCGCGCTCGGGGAGGCGGCCACGAACGCGGTCGAGCACGCCTACCGGGACACCGAGTCCGGGGTGGTCGACGTGCGTCTCGCGCGGTGCGACGACGCCTCCGTCGAGGTCGTGGTGCGTGACCACGGCACCTGGCGGCCGGTGCCCGCGGACCCGGGCTACCGGGGGCGCGGCCTGACCCTGGTCCGCGAGCTCACCCGCGAGACCGAGGTGGCCCCCCAGGACGACGGCGGTACACGGGTGCGGTTCCGGGTCGTCCCCGACGACGTCGCGGAACCCGACGGCGCTCCCGTCCCCTCGCGCGAGGGGGACCCGGGCCGGTCCGGGGACGCGCCGTCGGCGCCGCCGGCCGGGACCCCGGCCACCATGGCCGTGCAGGACGACGCCGACGGGCGCCGGATCGTGCTCCGTGGCGACCTCGACCTCGCCGCGGCGTCGCGGTGCCGCGACGACGTGCTCACCGCCGTCGACGGCGGGTCGCCCGTCGTGATCGACCTCCGGGGCGTCGGGCACCTCGCCAGCGCCGGGGTCGGCCTCGTCCTGGAGGCGCTGCAGCGGGCCCGGCGACGCGGCGCCGAGGCCGACGTCCGCATCCGGCCGGGCAGCCCGTCGGCCCGCGTGCTGGCGCTGGCGATGCCCGCCGGCACCTGACCCGGGCCGTCAGCCCCGGCCCAGCCCGGCCTCGCGGGCGCGGACGATGGCCTCGGCCCGGTCGGCGACGTGCAGCTTGGTGAAGATCGCCGAGACGACGTTGCGCACGGTCTTGGGCGACAGGAAGAGCGCCGACGCGATCTGCGGGTTCGACCGCCCCGCGGCCACGAGGTCGAGGACCTCGCGCTCGCGGGAGGTCAGCTCGGGGAAGACGTCGACGGTCGCCGCCCGGGGAGCGAGGAACTCGCCGACCCGCCGGGCGAGCGCGGGCCCGAAGATGGCGTCGCCCTCGGCCACGGCGGTCACCGCCCGCACGATCTCGTCCTTGGACGCGCCCTTGAGCAGGTAGCCCCGCGCCCCGGCGCGCAGCGCCGCGAAGACGGTCTCGTCCTCCTCGCTCATCGTCAGCACCACGACGCCGACCCCGGGGTCGGCGTCGACGACACGCCGCGTGGCGGCGATCCCGTCGAGCACCGGCATGCGGACGTCCATCACGACGACGTCCGGGCGCAGCGCGGCGGCGGTCTCGACCGCGGCGGCGCCGTCGGTCGCGGTGCCCACCACCTCGATCCCGTCGACGGTGGCGAGCAGCCCGGCCAGGCCGTCGAGGTAGACGGGGTGGTCGTCGGCGAGCACGACCCGGATCACGGCTGGTCCTCCTCGGTGGTCGCGCACGGCAGCTCGGCGGTGACCACGGTGCCACCGCCCGGCGGGCAGGTGACGGTCGTGTGGCCGCCGAGCTCCGCGGCGCGCTCGCGCAGCGACAGCGTGCCCACCCCGGCGACGACCCCCTCCCCGATGCCGCGGCCGTCGTCGGCGACGGTGACGACGAGGCGGTCGGCGCGGCGCTCGAGGGTGACCGTGGCGCGGGTCGCCGCGGCGTGGCGCACGACGTTGGTCATCGCCTCCGAGGCGATCCGGAACGCCGCGACCTCGACGGCGGCGGACAGCTCGCCGGGCGCGCCGTCGACGGTGATCTCGAGCCCGTCGCCGGAGAGCGTGCGCGCCTGGGTGTTGAGCGCCCCGGCCAGCCCCAGCTCGTCGAGCGCGGGCGGGCGCAGGTCGTGGACGAGGCGTCGCACGTCGGTCAGCAGGGCGCCGACGTCGGTGACGGCCTGGGCGAGCACGGCGTCGGCGCGCTCCGGGTCCCGGGCGGCGAGCCCCCGCGCGGTCTCGATCCGCAGGGTGACCGCCCCGAGGCCCGGGCCGAGGCTGTCGTGCAGGTCGCGGCGCAGCCGCCGCCGCTCCTCCTCGCGGGCCGTGACGAGGTCGGCCCGCGCCTGCTGGAGCGACGCGGACAGCGCCCCGGCCCGCGCCGCACCCGCGGCCTGCCGGAGCAGGTCGCCGAGGAGGCGCTGGTCGGAGTCCGAGAGCCGACGCACCTCGGCGACGACGACGCGCCCGATCGTCTCGTCGCGGTAGCGGATGGGCAGCTCGATCGTCGGCCGGTCGGTGTGCCCGTGCTCGACGCAGGCCCGGGCGCCGTCGGCGCGGTCGATCTCCACGCGCACGTACGGCAGCCGGAACGCCTCGGCGACCGACCGGGCCAGCGCGGCGAGCTGCTCGCCGGGCGCGGCGGCGGTCTCGAGCCGGCCCGCGAGCGTGGCGACCGCGGCGTAGGGGTCGTCGCGGGATCCGCGGGTCAGGCGCCGGGCGGCGCGCCAGAGCCGGGTGCGCAGTGGGGTGTAGAGCACGGCGACGGTCGCCACGGCCACCAGGGCCGCGTCCCCGTCACCGAGCACGGCGCCGGCGACGGCCAGGACGAGGAGGTCGACGCCCAGGACGAGCGCGGCGAGGAGGACGGCGACCACGGTCGTGGGCAGCAGGCGGTCCACGTCGTAGAGCCGGTACCGCGCGACGGCGACGACCACGGCCACCGCGCTCGTCGTCACGGCCAACCCCAGGGCGACGTAGGGGATCGGCGCGGGCAACGCGAGTCCGGCCGCCCCGGCGAGCGCGCTGACCAGGCCCGCCCACACCAGCCAACGCAGCTGCAACCGGCGCTCACCGCGGGCCCGCCGGTAGCGCAGGACCACCACCGCCACCGGGCCGAGCACCCCGACCGGGAGCAGCCCGTGGGCCGTGGCCAGCACGACCGCCCACACGTCGGGCGGGAGCGGCAGCGTGAGCGCGTCGGTGCGCAGCGCGGCGACCTCGGTCGGGGGCGCGCCGCCGTGGAAGGCGTCGAGAGCCGCGGTCGGCGCCAGGAGCAGGGCCACCGGCACGAGCGAGGCTGCGAGCAGGCTCGCGCGGGCGACGGCCCGGTCGAGACGCCCACGCGGCAGCCGGCCGTCGGGGAACAGGAGCAGGAGCAGCGTCAGCCCCAGGATCAGCGACGGCCCGAGGCGGTCGTAGATCCACGCCGCGGCCGTCCCGCCCGGGAGGTCGGGCCGCAGGAACACGACGACCCGCAACCACGCGCCGGCGGCGCCGTTGAGCAGCCAGGCCAGGCCGTAGCCGGTCATCACCCAGGCGATCGCGTGCCGGGGGAGCCTGCGGAGCAGCAGCCCGCCCGGGACCGCGAGGGACAGGCCGAGCACCACCGGCGCCCAGGCGGGGTCCAGCACCGCCCACGTCGGCAGGTCCCGGCGCCGGACCACCGCGTCGAGCACGAGGACGACGACGGCGACGCCGAGCACGAGGAGCGCCGCGGCCGCCTGGCCCGCGAGGACCCCGATCCGGGTGCCCGGCCGACGGGTGCCGGGTGTCGACGCGTCGCGGGGCCGCGGGTCGGTGGTCCGGGACGCGATCGACTGCGCGGACACCGGGCCCTCCTCTCGCATCGGCACTCCCGGCGTCCATCTTGGTCACCCGCCCTGTCCCGTGTCGCCGGACCGGTGTCCCGTCCACCCGGGACACCGGGACGGGACGGCGAACGGGCGCGGCGTCCCTGCCCGGGAGGGACGCCCGGAGCGCAGGGTCCACGACGACACGCCGGGACGCCCGGTCCGGCGCAGGACCCGTCGAGGAGCCCGAGATGAGCGAGACCACCACCCCCGCGACCGCCCGCACCGACGTCCGCCCCGGGGCGCGGACGGCTCGTCCCGCCGACGGGCCGCCCCCGACGCGCGCCGTGGGCGTCGGGCTGGCGGCGACCGCGACCTTGTTCGCCGTGACGATGGCGTACGGGGGGCCCGAGGCCTCCGCCGCGACGGCGCGGATCGTCGACCTCGCCGGCCTGACCTTCCAGGTCGCGCTGTTCGGGCTGCTGGCGGTGATGCGTCGCACGGCGGCCACCGGGGCCGGCCGGGCCGGACGCGGGCTGCTGTACGTCGAGGGCGCGCTGCTGGGGGTCGCGAGCGTCTGGTCGATCCTGCACGCCACGGTCCCGGCGGGCGTGCAGGAGGCGCCCTGGATGATCGCCCTGGACGCGTTCTGGCCGCTGTCGATGTCCGGCATGACGGTCGTGGGCGTCGTCGTCGCGGTCGTCGGCCGCTGGCGGGGCGCGCTGCGCTGGTGGACCGCCGCCGGCTGCGCCTGGTTCGTCGCGTCGATCCCGGTGGCGGTGCTGTTCGAGGGCGCGGCCGGCGGGGTGCTCGGCGTCGCGTACATGATCGTCGGTTACGGCGGTCTCGGCGTCCTGCTCGCCGCGCGCCCCGCCCTGGCGGTCCGCGGCTGATCCCACACCGGGGTCCGACCGCAGGGGCCCGCGGCTCGACCTGGTCGAGCGGCGGGCCCCTGCGCCCGACCGACGTTCCGGCCCGGACGATCACGGGCAACCGCTCGGCATGGAGTACCGCGCACTCGGACGGTCGGGCCTGAAGGTCTCGACGATGACCATGGGCACGATGACGTTCGGTGGCCGAGGTGGGTTCGAGAAGCTCGGTGCCACCGACGTCGAGGGCGCCACCCGACAGATCGACCTGTGCGTCGACCGCGGCGTCAACCTCGTCGACACCGCCGACATGTACTCGGCGGGCGTGTCGGAGGAGATCGTCGGACAGGCGACGAAGAACCACCGCGACGACCTGCTGATCGCCACCAAGTGCCGCTTCCCGATGGGGGACGGCCCGAACGACGCCGGCGCGTCGCGGCTGCACATCGTCGAGAGCTGCGAGGACAGCCTGCGCCGCCTCGGCGTCGAGCACATCGACCTCTACCAGCTGCACGGGTGGGACGGGCAGACGCCGCTGGAGGAGACGCTCGAGGCGCTCGACACGCTGGTCCGCAAGGGCAAGATCCGCTACATCGGCTGTTCGAACTACTCGGCCTGGCACGTCATGAAGGCCCTCGGGGTCTCCGAGCGCCGGGGGTACGAGCGCTTCGCCTCCCAGCAGATCCACTACACGCTGCAGGCCCGCGAGGCCGAGAACGAGCTGGTCCCGGTCTCGATCGACCAGGGTCTCGGCATCCTCGTCTGGAGCCCCATCGCGGGCGGCCTGCTCTCGGGCAAGTTCCGCCGTGGTCAGGACGACCCGGAGACCTCACGCCACCTCGGCGAGTGGTCCGAGCCGCCGGTGCACGACCGGGAGCGGCTCTACGACATCGTCGAGGTCGCGGCGGAGATCGCCGACGGCCACGGCGTCTCGGTCGCGCAGGTGGCCAACGCGTGGCTGCTGCACAAGCCGGGCGTGACCTCGCTCGTCGTCGGCGCCCGCACCGAGGAGCAGCTGGCCGACAACCTCGGCGCCGCGGAGCTCGCCCTCAGCGACGAGGAGGTCGCGCGCCTCGACGAGGCCAGCGCGACGCCGCTGCTCTACCCCTACTGGCACCAGAAGGGCACGATCACCGACCGGCTCTCGCCGGCGGACGCGTCGCTGCTGGGTTGATCCTCACGCCACCGGGATCGTCAGGGCGGCGGTCAGCCCGGCGGCGGGGGTGCCGGTCATCGTCGCGAGCTGGGACCCGACGCCGTCGGCGAAGACGTTGTCGGACTCCAGCGACAGGTCGGCGAGGTTTGCCGACGCTGTCCTCGTAGCCGGGCAGCGCGTAGACCTGCCCGCACACCTCCGCGGGGAGGGCGAGCTGCGAGGTCGTGACGGCGGCGTCGCCGGACGTCGCGCGGGCGAGGTCCGGGTAGACCTCGAAGTGGACGTGCGGCCAGCGCCCCGCGTAGGCCGCCGGGAAGATGCTGGTGAACGCCACCTTCCCGGCGGCGTCGGCGGCCCACACGCCGCGCAACCAGTTCTGGTCCTCGCGGTCGTAGAGGGAGTACGCGCCGGAGCGGTCGCAGTGCCACACGTACACCGCCGCCCCGGGCAGCGGCGCGCCGGTGGCGGCGGCGGTCACCGTCAGGTCGAGGGTCAGCGGGACGCCGTCGGCGACGCCGCGCAGCGGGCCGAAGCTCGGGCGGATGTCCTGGCGCACCACGCCCGCCTCCCGCAGCACGTTCGGCCCGTTGGTGCCGTCGCCGGGGAACGGGCCCGCGGTCTCCTGGGAGATCTCGCCGGGTGACGCCGCCTCGACGGCCCCGCCGGGTCCCCCCGCCTCGCCCCGGCCGGGCCCGCCGGGCGGCGCGCAGGCGACGGTCAGACCGGCCAGCCCCGCCGCGCCGAACACGGCGAGCGCGCGCCGCCGTCCGAGCAGGCGCGGCAGGTCGGCGCGCAGGCCGCCGTGGTGGTCGTGGTGGCCGGACGAGGTGGTCATCGACGCTCCCGGGGGTGGTGGGAGCACCAGGATGACCACGGTCGCTGAGGCGGAGCTGAACCCCGCCGCCTGCCCGGGGAGACGGGACCGGGTCCCGACCGGCGTCCTGACCGCGACGACTACCGGTGCGCCGCGCGGGCCGGGATGCTTGCTCGGCATGGGAGGACCGGCGCCGGAGGTGGGCGAGGGCGCCGACGCGCTCGTGGGCCGACGGCGCGAGCTCGACCGGCTGGTCACGTGGCTCGACGCCGCCCGCGAGGGGGCCGGCCGGCTGGTGCTGTGCGCGGGCGAGGCGGGGATCGGCAAGACCCGGCTCGCCCGCGAGCTCGCCGCCCGGGCGCTGGCCGCCGGCACCCCGGTGGCGTGGGCGCGGTGCGTCGAGGGTGCCGGGGCGCCGGCCCTGTGGCCGTGGCGCCAGGTCCTGCGCACCCTCGGCCACGACGCCGACCGCGTGCTCGCCGGCGACGCCGCGGCGCCGGGGGAGCGGTTCCGCGTCGTCGAGGACATCCTCGACGCGCTGACCGGGGCGGCGCCGCAGGGCCTGCTCGTCGTGCTGGAGGACGTCCACGCCGGGGACGAGCCGACCCTGCAGATCCTCGGGCACGTCGCCGACCACCTCGTGGCGAGCCCGGTGCTGCTCGTGGCCACCCACCGCGAGCCCCTGCCGGCCGGTGCCGGGCCCGACCTGCTGCGTGCCCCCGCCGCCGACCGCCTCGCCCTGCGCGGGTTCGACCGGGACGAGGTCGCCGAGCAGCTCACGCGGGCCGGGGCCCCGGCGCCCGCGGAGCACGCCGACGCCGTCCTCGCCCTCACCGGCGGCAACCCGCTGTTCGTCCGCGAGGTCGGCGGCGCGATGGCCGACGGCACGTGGCACCCGGAGCGCCCGCCGGGCACCGTGCTCGACGCCGTCGCCCGCCGGCTCGCGCGGCTCGACGCCCCGTGTCGCGGGCTGCTGCAGCTCGCCGCCGTCGCCGGCCGGGACGTCTCGCCCGGTCTCCTGGCCGCCGCCACGGCCGCCTCCGTCGACCAGGTCGTCGGGCTCCTCGACGACGCCGTCGCCCACGGACTGGTCGAGCGGCTCGGCCCCGCCGCCGAGTACCGGTTCGTCCACGCCCTGACGCGGGACGCGGTCGAGGCGTCCCTGTCGGCCACCGAGCGGGCCGCCCACCACCGCGCGCTCGCCGACGCCCTCGAGGCCGCCGACCCCGTCCCCGCCGAGCAGCTCGCCGCGCTCGCCCGCCACCGGCGGGCGCTCGCGCCCTTCGGCGAGGCCGACCGGGCCCGGTCCTGGACCGCGCGCGCGGCGCAGGACGCGGTTCGCCGGCTCGCCCCCGAGGAGGGCGCGCGGCTCTACCGGGCGGCGCTGGCCGTCGAGCCGGCCACCGCGGACGAGGCCGAGCGGGCCGGGCTGCTCCTCGGCCTGGCGGGCGCGCTGCCCGGCGCGGGCGACCTCACGAGCGCGGCGACGGCGGCCCGGGAGGCCGCCGTCGCCGCCCGCGCGGCCGACCGGCCGGACCTGGCCGCCGAGGCCGCCCTGGTCCTCGAGCCCGTCCCCGACCCCGAGGTCACCGCGGTGGCCCGGGAGCTCGTCGACGCCGCCCTCGCCGAGCACCCGCCCGACGACCCCTCCCGCGCGCCGCACGACGCGGCCCGCGCCGCGCGCCGGGCCCGGCTGCTCGCCCGCCGGGGCCAGCTCGCGTTCTACGACGGCGACCAGGACCTCGTCGCCGCCGCGAGCACCGAGGCACTGGAGCTGGCCCGCGCCGCCGGCGACGACCACGCGCTCGCCGCCGCGCTGCGCGCCCGGCACGAGGCCTGCCCGGGACCCCACGGCCACGCCGAGCGCCGGCGGCTCGCCGACGAGATGACCGCGCTGGCCCGACGCACCGACGACGCGCGCAGCGCGCTGTGGGGCCGGCTGTGGCGCATCGACGTCCTGGTCGAGGCCGGGCGGGCGAGCGAGGCCGTCGACGAGCTCCCGGCGCTGCGGGCGGCGATCGCGCGCCTCGGGGGCCCGGTCACGGCCTGGCAGGGCGACCGGACCGCCGCGTTCCTGGCCCAGGCGCAGGCCCGCTACGCCGACGCCGCCGCGGCCGCGCGGCGGGCGTTCGCCCGGATGCGCCCCGTCGAGCCCGCACCCGCGGCCGGCGCCTTCTTCGGCCTGCACAGCGCGCTGGCGGTGCACCTCGGGCCGGCCGAGGAGGTGCGTCCCCTCGTCGAGGCGCACTTCGAGCCCCCACCGCGCTTCCGCGTCCAACGGTGGATCACGCGGGCGAGCGTGCTCCTCGACGCGGGGTGCCCCGACGAGGCGGCCGCGTCCTACCAGCGGGCGGGGCCCCTCGACACGTGGACGCTCCCGGCGTTCTTCGTGGTGCCCGCGTCCGTCTTCGCTGTCCGCGTCTGCGCCGACCTCGACCGGCACGACGACCTCGCCGTCCTCCTCGAGCGCCTGGAGCCGTTCCGGGGCGAGCAGGTGGTCGGCAGCGGCGTCTTCGTGCTGGGCCCGGTCGAGCTCGCGCTCGGCCGGGGGGCGCACGCGCTCGGCCGACTCGACGCCGCCGTCGACGACCTCGCGGTCGCCGTCGCCGCCGCGGACCGGGCCGGCACCCCGGGCTTCGGCGCCGAGGCCCGCGTCCACCTCGCGACCGCGCTGCTGGCGCGGGGCCACCGCGGCGACCGGGACCGGGCGGAGATCGTCGCGCGCGACGCCGCCCGGCTCGTCCGTACACTCGGCATGGCGGCGTACGTCGAGCGCGTGGGCGCCCTCGAGGAGCAGCTGCGGCGCACCCGCGTCCCCGAGCTCAGCCGGCGGGAGGCCGAGGTGGCCGGCCTCGTCGCCGAGGGACTGTCGAATCGGGAGATCGCCCGGCGCCTGGTCATCTCCGAGCGGACGGCCGAGACGCACGTCCAGCACATCCTCACGAAGCTCGGCTTCGGCTCACGGAGCCAGATCGCCGCGTGGGCGGTCCGCGGATCTCGGTAGCCGCGTACGTGATTGCCCGGATGGCCCGCTGCCG
>Ga0196958_10000187_pt1 | contig 20563 bp, 14 predicted proteins | sample S1v_10metaG_FD_148654 | JGI IMG/M metagenome (GOLD analysis project Ga0196958, IMG submission 148654) | Soil microbial communities from Anza Borrego desert, Southern California, United States - S1+v_10 | ecosystem: Environmental > Terrestrial > Soil > Desert | place: USA: California | collected...
GTGCGGATGAGGCTCGTGATGTCCTCCCCTTCCAGCAGCACGCGCGGCAGGTCGCCGGGCTCGAAGGAAATGTGCGATTGCGAGGCGAGCGCTTCGAGCGCGTCCGCGTCATGCACGTCGATGCCGTGGCGTCGCGCGGCCAGTCCGATCGCGCGATACATGGCGCCGGTGTCGATGTGCGGGAGATCGAGCTCGCGTGCGACGAGCTTGCTCGTGGTCGTCTTGCCGACGCCGGAGGGGCCGTCGATAGCGACGATCATCGGCATCAGCCGCGTCCGCGCCGCGTCTCACGTGCAGCGCCGGCGGCGCGCGGACGGCGCGGTGTTGCCGCCTTGCGCGGCGCTGCCTTGGCCGACTTTTTCGCGGCGGTGCGCTTGGTCGAAGTCGGTGCGGCTTTCTTCGACGCGGTGGTCTTTTTCTTCGCCGTCGTCGTGGCCCGCGCGCGCGCCGGGCGCGGCTTCGGCTTCGCCGGCTCCTGCATCGTCGCCAGCATCTTCACTTCGCGCGGCGTGAGCTCGCGCCACTCGCCCGGCGTCAGATCGGGATCGAAGATCGGACCGATGGCCACGCGGCGCAGCTTCGACACCGGATGCCCGACTGCCTTGAACATCTTGCGGATCTGCTGATTGCGTCCTTCGCGCAGACGCACCTCGAACCAGGAGTTCCCCTCGTCGTCGCCGCGGCCGGTCGAACGGCCCGTCGTCTTCATGCGCGAGATCTCGCACGGGACGGTGCGTTTGCCTTCGATGGTGATGCCCCGCTCGAGCTTCCCGATGATCCGCTCCTCGGGCACGCCGCGCACTTTGACGTGATAGGTCTTCACCGAGCCGTGCTGCGGATGCGAGACCTTGAACGCGAGGTCGCCGTCGTTCGTCAGCAGGATCAAACCCTCGGACTGGTAATCGAGACGGCCGACCGGATAGATGCGCTCGCGGACGCCTTTGACCAGATCGACGACGGTCTTGCGTCCTTCCGGATCGCTGACCGTCGACATCACTTCCTTCGGTTTGTTGACGAGGATGTAGCGGTGCGTTTCGGCGCGCGTGATCAGCTTGCCGTCGACTTTGATGTGATCGCGCTTCGGATCCGCTTTCGAACCGAGCTCGCGGACGACACGGCCATTCACCGTGACTCGCCCCTCCCGGATCATCGTTTCGGCTTCACGCCGCGATGCGAAACCCGCATGCGCGATGATCTTCTGCAGTCGCTCGAGTTCCATCACTCTTCTATTGTCTCGTCCACCGCTTCGCGTGGTGTCTCGTCCACGGCGTCGCTCAGTGTCTCGTCAACCGCTTCGCGTGGTGTTTCGTCAGTCGCTTCGGGTGTCGCTTCGTCCGGCACGTCGCGTGCTGCTTCGTGCGATGTTTCGGCTGTCGCTTCGACGTCGGAGGATTCTAACTGAGTTTCCTCGGACGCAACGCCCGGCGACTCTTCGAAACTCGTGCCTTCGCTCCCCTCGTTCGTCTCCGGCGTCTCGATGATGCCTTCGCCGGTCGGTTCGGGGGCCGCGTTGATCGCCGCGACGAGATCGTCGCCGATGTTCTCGCCGATGAGATCTCCGAACTCTTCGAGCCGCGGCAGATCGCGAATGTCGTTGAGGCCGAAGTGCACGAGAAAATCTTTCGTCGTGCGATAGAGGAACGGCGAACCGACGACGTTTTTGCGTCCGGCGACGCGGATCATGCGCCGCTCGAGCAGCGTGCGGATCGGACTTGTCGAATTCACGCCGCGGATCTCGGAGACTTCCGGCGCGGTGATCGGCTGGCGGTACGCGACGATGGCGAGCGTCTCCAGCGCCGCGAGCGACAACCGGTTCTCCCCCTTCTTCGCGAAGTATTTTTTGAGCACCGCATCGTGCTCGGCGCGCGTGGTCAGACGCCATCCGCCCGCGGCCTGCTCGAGCATGAAGCCGCCGACGCGATCGTCGAGATTGCGCTTGATCTCCTCGAGCTGCGCGCTGACCGCGTCCTTGGTCTCGTCGAGCGATTCGGCGAGATCGTCGACGCGCACGGGATCGCTCGAAAGAAAGAGAATCGCCTCGAGGGCGGCGCGGAGTTCTGTCGGTTCCATGGCCATGTCTGTCGTTACCTACGGGAAGGGATGAGGGATGAGGGCGGAGGGATGACCGGTCTCGTGGAACCCATCATCCCTCATCCTTCATCCCTGCCCCCGTCGTGATCCTTCATCCTTGCTCCCCGTCCCCCGTCACGAATTGTCGAAGAGCTTGAACGTCTCCTCGCTCACTTCCGCCTCCGTCGCATTGATGAGGATCTCTCCGAAGATCGCTCCCTGCTGGAGGGCGACGCCGCCGAGGCGGACGAGCTCGAGCATGCCGAGGAAAACGGCGATGAGCTCATTGCGATCGCGGCCTTCGAGGAACCACTGCAGGCGGATCGGAGACTTTTCGCGAACCTTCGTATACAGCTCGCGCATTTTGTCCGAGACCTTGTGCACGACGCGGTGCAGCTCGATGGCCTGTGGGTGCGCCGTGCGATAGCGCACGAGCGCAGTGCGGAACGCGTCGATGAGATCGAACAGGCCGACGTCGCTCATGTCGACTTCGTTCGGCTCCTCCGAGCCCGGCAGCGGCACGCGCGGACGCGACCACATGCCCATGCGCAGCACGTCGAGCTCCGCGAACGACTCGGCCACCGCCTTGAATCTCTGATACTCGAGCAGCCTGTCGACGAGCTCCTTGCGCGGATCCTCGGCACCCTCTTCCGCCGATTCATCGCGCGGCAGCAGCATGCGCGATTTGATGTTGATCAGGAGCGCCGCCATGTAGATGTAGTCGGCGGCGATGTCGAGATCGAGCTCCGTCATCGCGTCGAGATACGCGTTGTACTGCTCGGTGATCAGGACGATGGGGATGTCGTAGACGTCGACTTCGTGCTTGCGGATGAGATGCAGCAGGAGGTCGAGCGGACCGTGAAAGGACGGAAGGGTGATCTTGTACGCGGATTCGTCGACGTCCGGTTCGGACGCGGCCGGCGCTGCGGGCGCCGCCGCTACCTTCTCCTCCTCGCTCACCGCGCGAGCTCCGGATAGTCGATCTTCATCGCCTTGCGCACCATCGCCAGCGTTTCCGCGGCGCGTGCGCGAGCGCGTTCGTTCCCCACGCGCAGCGCTTCCCACACGATCTCGGGGTTGCGGTCGATCTCCTCGCGGCGCGTCCGGATCGGCGCGAGCTTGTCGATCATGATGTCGGCGAGCAGTTTCTTGTCCTGCACGCAGCCGATCTGCGCGGTGCGGCATTCGTGGTCGACGCGCGCGATCGTCGCGTCATCCGAGAGGAGCTTGTGGAACTGGAAGAGATTGCAGATGTCGGGATTGCCGGGATCGCTGCGGCGCACGCGGTTCGGGTCCGTGAACATCGTCGACACGACCGTTCGGATCTCGTCCGCGGTCGCCGTGAGCGGAATCGTGTTGCCGTACGACTTCGACATCTTGCGTCCGTCGAGTCCCGGCACCTTCGGCGTCGCGGTGAACAGCGGCTGCGGCTCGGGGAAAACTTCGCCGTAGAAATTGTTGAAGCGCCGCACGATCTCACGCGAGAGCTCGAGATGCGAGGCCTGATCCTCACCCACCGGGACGAAATTCGCGCGATAGACGACGATGTCCGCCGTCTGCAGCAACGGATATCCGAAGAAGCCGTACGTGTTGAGCTCCTTCTCCTGCAGTTGCTGCTGCTGATCCTTGAACGTCGGCACGCGCTCGAGCCACGGCAGCGGGGTGACCATCGAGAGCAGCAGATGCAGCTCCGCGTGCTCCTTCACCTCGGACTGCAGGAACATCGTGCAGCGCTGCGGGTCGATGCCCGCGGCGAGCAGGTCCGCCGCCGCCTCGAACGTCGCCGAGCGCACCTTCGACGGATCCGCGTAATCGGACGTCAGCGCGTGCCAGTCGGCGATGAAGACGAGAGACGCGTAGCGATCCTGCAGCTCCACCCAGTTGCGGATCGCGCCGAAGTAGTTGCCGAGGTGGATGCGGCCCGTGGGACGAAGGCCGCTGAGAACGTGTTGAGTGGACTGATTCACAATGTGTGCTCGCGGAAATGTCAGAAAAAAACGGGCGCAGTGTAGCAACGATGCCCGGGGCGTACAATCGATCCCCATGCCCGCCCACCGGCTCGCAGCAGTCGCCCGCCTGACATCGACCCTCGGCCGCGCCACCACGCTCGCGGAGGTTTACGACTGCGCGCTCGACGCGCTGCTCGACGGCGTCGGCGTCGAACGCGCGTCCGTGCTCCTCTTCGACGAGGCGGGCGTGATGAGCTTCGTCGCCTGGCGCGGCATCAGCGACCGCTATCGCCGCGCGGTCCACGGGCATACGCCATGGACTCCCGACACGCGCGGTGCGGCACCCATCGGCGTGCACGACGTACACGCCGATCCGTCGCTCGAGAGTTATCGCCCCGTCTTCGACGCGGAGTCGATCCGCGCGCTCGGCTTCTTTCCGCTGATCTCGCGCGATCGCGTCATCGGCAAGTTCATGCTGTATTACCGCGAGCCGCATACGCTGACCGAGGACGAAGTGCAGCTCGCGGAAACGATTGCCGGACAAATCGCGTTCGGCGTCGCGCGCATCCGCGCGGAGCTCGAGCTCAAGAACGAGCGCGACCGCCTCGCGGACCTGGTCGCCAATGCTCCGGGTGTGGTGTGGGAGCGTGTGATCGAAGCGGACGGCAGCTCCAGGAGCACGTTCATCAGCGATCAGATCGTCGAGCTCCTCGGCTATCCCATAGAGGCGTGGAAGGAGCCCGGCTTCCACGAAAAAGTCATCGTCGAAGGACCGCTCGAAGGCGCGACCGGGATCACGCAGTATCTGATGAGGCGCGCCGATGGACGCGTCATCGCGGCCGAGGTGCGGATCGCGCAGAAGAAATACGGCGACCGCGAGATCTGGCGCGGCATGACGCTCGACGTCACCGCGCGCCGGAATGCGGAGCGCAACGCCGCGTTCCTCGCGCAGGCGACCAAGGTACTCAGCGCATCCATCGATTACGACGTGACGCTCGAACAGCTCGCGCAGCTTTCCGTGCGCGAGCTCGCCGACTGGTGCACGATCGACCTGCTCGAGGACGGCGAGATCCGCCGCGTCGCGGGAACGCATCGCGACGCCGACGCGAAACAGAACGCCATCCGCAGCATTCGCAGCGTCGACGCGTCGCAGCAGCGCAGCGGCACGATCCTGCGTGTCATCGAAGCGGGCCAGCCGGTGCTGGTGCGCGAGTTCGACTGGGACGCCTTCCGCACGAACTACTCCGACGCGCCCGAGATCGTGGAGACCTTCGAGCAGCTCGGCATCGCGTCGTTCATGTGCGTGCCGCTCATCGCGCGCAATCAGTGCGTCGGTGCGATGACGCTCGTCGCCGTCGATCGCCTGTTCGAAGAGGCGGACCTGCAACTCGCGAAGGAGCTCGCCAACCGCGCGGCGTACGCGATCGACAACGCCCGTCTCTATCGCGAGGCGCAGGAAGCCAACCGTGCGAAGGACGAGTTCCTCGTCACGCTGTCGCACGAGCTGCGCACGCCGATGACCGCGACGCTGGGATGGGCTTCGATGCTGCGCGGCCAGGACATCCCGCCCGACACGTTCCGCCTCGCCATCGACACGATCGTGCGCAGCACGCATGCGCAGGCGAAGCTCATCGACGGCATCCTCGACGTCTCGCGCATCGTCAGCGGAAAGCTGCAGCTCACGATGGCGCCGCTCAACGTGCGCAACGTCGTCGACGCGGCGATCGACGCGATCCGGCCGACGGTCGCGGCGAAACAGCTCGAGCTGTATCTGTCGCTGACCGAATTCCCGGCCATTGCCGTGGCCGACGCGTCGCGGCTGCAGCAGGTGCTCTGGAATCTGCTCTCGAATGCGGTGAAGTTCACGCCCGTCGGCGGCTCGATGTGGGTGACGCTCGACAACCCGGCGGACGAGCACGTGCAGATCACGGTGCGCGACAGCGGCGTCGGCATCCCGCGCAAGTTCCTGCCGCACGTCTTCGAGCGTTTCCGCCAGGCCGACAGCAGTACGTCGCGCAAACACGACGGACTGGGGCTCGGACTGGCGATCGTCAAGAGCATCACCGAACTGCACGGCGGCAGGATCGAGGTGGACAGCGAGGGCGAAGGACGGGGCGCGACGTTCACGCTCACGCTGCCGCTCGCCCCTCCGGTGTCGATGACGGCGATGGTGACTCACGAAGCGGCACCGCTCGCGCTCTCGGGCGTTTCGGTGCTGCTGGTCGAGGATGAAGACGACACACGTTACATGCTCAGCGCGGCGTTGCAGAGTTTCGGCGCACGCGTGACGGCGGTGCGCTCGGTCGCCGCGGCGGTCGATTCGATGCACGCGGCGATGCCGAGTGTGGTCGTGAGCGACATCGGCATGGCCGGCGAGGATGGCTACGGTCTGATGATGCGCATCCGCTCGAGCGACAACGAACGCGTGCGCGGGCTTCCCGCGATCGCGCTGACCGCGTACGCGGCGCCGGAAGATCGCACGCGCGTGCTCAACAGCGGGTTCAATTACCACCTGGCCAAGCCGGTGGATCCGCTGCTGGTGGTGCAGACCGTGCGCGAAGCCGCGGGCCGCTGACGTCAGACGCCGTTCCGGATCTCCTGAAAGTGCGTCGCCTTGATGAGCGTCGGCGACGCGTCCGTGAACGTGAGCGCGCTCAGTCCGAGCGTCACGCGCGCCGCGTTGAGCGCATTGCGCAACTCCGTCACGTGCACGGCCTGCACGACCGAGCCTCCGGTGAACGTCGCCGCGCCGAGTCCCGCGACCGCGCGTACCGAGTTCACCGCGTTGCGCAGCTCCGTCACGTGCACGAGCTTCACCTTCGTCGAGCCGGCGACGAGCGGGTTGTCCGTGAATGCGATGGTCGTAGCGATGTCGGGCGCGCTGTTCCCCGAGGCGCGTGACGCGGCGTCGAGCGCGCGGACGAAATAGACGTAGGTCGTGTTCGCGGAAACGGTCGTGTCGTTGAAGGATGTGGAGCCCGTCGTCCCTACGATCACCCCATTGCGCAACACCTGATACTGCGTCGCGCCGGTGGACGGCGCCCACGACAGCGACACTTGCGTCGTCCCCACTGCATTCGCAACGAGTCCGGTCGGTGTGGGTGGTCCGACGCTCACTCCGACCGAGGTTGTGTTCGTGGCCACCGCTACATCGCGCACCGTCACGATGTGACTGCCCGGTGTGCGGAGCGTGAATCCGTTCGTGAACGTGTGCACGCCCGCGTCGGCGCCGGTGAACGTGAAATTGAGCGGCAGCGTCGACGAGCCGTCGGTGGACGTGAACTGCACCGTCCCGGTGTAACCCGTGGCCACGTTGTAATTCGAGTCGTACGCGGTGAGCGTCGCGGACGTCGCGTCCCCCGCGCCCACGCTCGCCGGCAGCGAGAGCACGAACGTCACGGCAGGCTGCCAGCCGCGTTGGACCACTTCGAAGTCGCTCGCCCGCAGCGAGTGAAATGCGGGATTGAGAACGTCGTTGTTCCAGCGCGTGTCGTACGTCCCCTGCACGTACATGTTGCTGCCGTTGTCCGCGACGATGAGGCCGTACTTTTTCATCGCGCGGAAGATCTTCTGGATCTCCGGCGCGTAGCCCGAAATGTCCTTGCTCGCTTTGAGGCGGAGGCGCGCACCCATCGGCAGCGCGGACGGATTCGAGCCGGCCGAGTGCGACGCCGGCCATACGTGTCCGTTCGACGCCTGCACGGTCACGCGAAAGGCGTGGCGGATCTCGTCCGGTCCGAAGACTTCGTCGTAGCGCACGAGTCCGGGAAGGATGGCCATGCCCGAGGCATCGGCGGAGGTCCAGCCGGCGGGGCGGCGGCCGTTCGTGTTCATGTCGAAGAACGCGCCCGACGCGGCCTCCCACTGCGAGCCGTTGTAATAGACGTCGTACAGCTCGTAGAGATGATTGTTGGTCTTGTCGACGATCAGCATGTGCCGGTCGCCGTTCGGACGGTCGTCGATATTCCCCGGCAATCCACCTTCGATCCAGCCGTTCATCGTGATCGGCTCGTTGGGCACCGGATAGAACGGGAACGACTGTTCTGTGTTCGGATCCCAGCCGTCGCTCTCATCACCGTAATCGGTGAAGAGAACGGTCTTCTTCTCCTGCGAGCCGTCGACGACGATGAACGGGATGCCGTAGACGTGGCCCGGTTCGTCCTCGTTGTTGCCGCCGAAGTCGGGATGCACCTGCCTCCCCGACCCGCCGATGAACGTGATGAACGCGGCGGAGTTCGAGTCGAGCGGCGCGTTGCTGACGTCGAGGTTCCACCAGTTGTTCTGCGGAAACAGCGGCAACGGCACGGGCATCGTCCCGCCCTGGGTGGCGGCGGGAGCGGGCAGACACACGAGCAGCGAGAGAAGGACGGCGATGACGCGATACGGCATCCAGCGAGTATGGACGGAATGCCCTCCTTCTTTTCGTGAGCGCCGTCACCCCCTCCCCGCATCTCGACGTGACGAAACCGTCGCAATGTCCGCGGACGTCGATGTCGACGAAGCGGACACCCTCTGGCCGGTCTCCCTGGCCGCTGTTACAAATCTCCGCGATTTCGGCGATGGGATGAACGTGAGGATGCGCTGCGTCAGCAAGAGGCGTATCCGGATCAATCGTGGTGAATGCGGGACGAACGGTCGTGTCACGCCGGTCACAGTCCCGTTTCATCCGAAGATTTGCGCCGATCCGTTCGGTATGCTCGGCCGACGGCCCGATCGTCGGGGCCGCAAGTCTCCAGCTCGAGGTGCATCGCATGCACAACGCTTTTCGCGCGCTCGTCGCGTGCCGGATCGTTCTTCCATCTCGGCGTCGTGACGCCGGAGCGCACACCGTGACGCGCGGCGATTCCGGTCGATCCCTCGTGTCGTTCAACCTTCTGCCGAACCGGACGTCCTTCATCCCGTGAAGAAGATGATCCGCGCCCTCGTGGTCGACGACGAGCCGCTGGCCCGCGAACGCCTGCGGCAACTGCTGGCGGAGCATCCCGACGTGGAGATCGTCGGCGATGCAGAGAACGCCGGCGACGCGGCCACCGCGTGTGCAGCGATGACGCCTGACGTCCTGTTGCTGGACGTCAGCATGCCGCTGGGTACCGGGTTCGACCTCCTGCGCACGCTCAGTCCCGTTCCCGCGGTCATCTTCACGACGGCGCATGCGGAGTTCGCCATCTCGGCCTTCGAGGTGAACGCCGTGGACTACCTTCTGAAACCGATCGACACCGACCGGCTGGCTCAGGCGCTGAACCGGCTGCGCCAGAAGCTGGCCCGGCCGGATGCGGCGCTGCCGAACGCCGCGCCGAGCTCCACGCGTCTCGCCTTTCGCCTCCCGTCGCAGATCCTGTTCGTTCGCCCCGATCAGGTGGAGTGGGTCGCGGCTGAAGGGAACTACTGTCGCGTTCACGCGGCGGGCAAGGCAATGCTGGTGCGCGAGATGCTGAGCGCGATCGCGCGGCGGCTCGATCCGGCGCGATTCGTCCGCGTACATCGTTCGGCGATCATCAACGTCGACATGATCCAGAAGGTCGTGGTGGACAAGCAGGGGCGTTATTCGGTCGTTCTGCAAAGTGGCGCCACGGTGCGCGTCGGCACCTCGCACCGCAAGCTGCTCCAGCGGCTCATCGACGATGACTTCTGAGAATCTGTCGCTTCCCCGGATCCTCCTCCTCGCACGCACCGCCGGACTCATTCTGGCCGGATCGGCGGCCATTGGCGCTCTGGACCAGTTGCGACGGAGCCTGGCGCCGACGCCCTCGACGTCCCCCCCCGAGACGGTTTACGTCGATGCGATCGGTGCGCTGCTCTGGGCGCTGACCGCGCCATTTCTGCTCTATGCAGCATGGCGCCTTCCGGTCCGCGCTCCTCACGCGATCCGAAATCTGTTTCTGCTCGCCAGCTCGACGTTCGCGATTTCCGCCGTCCACAACATCGCATGGGCACTCGTCGCGAGTCCCATCCTCCTGCGGGACTATTTTTCGGGCCTGAGTCCCCTCGCCGTCACCGCATACGACCACATGATTCTGCATTCGCTCATCGTGATCGCGGCACAATACTGGAGGCTCTCCAGCGAAAACGCCGAGCGTTTGCGCGCTGAAGCAGGTCTCGCCGCGGAGATCGCGCAGGCGAGGCTGCGGCAACTTCGCGCCGATCTCAATCCGCACTTCCTCTTCAATACCCTGAATTCCATCGCCGCGCTCCTCAACGATCATCCGAAGGAAGCGAAGAGTGTGCTGCGCGTGCTCTCGGAACTTCTGCACCGTTCGAATGAGTGGTGGTTGAAGCGGGAGATCCCACTGTCCGAAGAAATCAGCTTCGTCGAGCGATATCTCGATATCCAGCGGGTCCGATTCCGCGATCGCTTGTCGGTGACGGTCGACGTCCCTCCGAGCCTCGCCGGCGCTCTGGTTCCACCGCTGATCCTCCAGCCGCTCGTGGAGAATGCCGTCATTCACGGCATCGCTCCCTTTCCGTGGCCGGGTACGATTCGGATCGAGGCCTCTCGCGGCGGCGACTGCCTGAAGATCTCGATCCGCAATTCAGGACGGGGATTGCAGCGTCCGCAGAAACCGGAGCCGGGGGTCGGGATCGCCAACGTTCGCGCACGTCTGCGCTGGATGTATGGCGAGCGGCAGCAACTGACGCTCGCCATCGAGCCGGACGGGTACCGTGCCGGCGTCACCATCCCGTGGTCGGCGGAGAGCGCCGGGTGAGGCTGCCGAGTGCCCCGCGGCTGGTCGAGCTGTTTCGGTTTGCCATCGGCGCGATCGTGTTCTGGATCGTGATTCAGGCCTACAGCGCGAGTGTCGGACGCCTCGTCGTAGCGAAATGGCCGATCGCAGATGTCCTTGCCGCCTTCGGCACTCGGGCGTTGCTGTGGGCGTTCCTCACGCCGGTGTTCGTGGCGGTGGTCGAGCGCATTACGGCCTTCACCGGACCACGCTGGCTGCGCGTCGTTTCTCTCGGAGCATGCGTTCCGGCGCTTGCGATCGGCGAAGCGTTTCTGGAGTCAGCGGTCCGCCATGGCTATGACCTGCGGGCGCGCGCGTTCTCCGAGTGGGTGCGCAGGCTCACCATTCAACCCAACCTCCTGATGTCCACACTCGCGATCCTCATGGTGCACGTGTTGATCGCCCGGTTCCAGTCGGCCGAGCGCGAGCGTCGCAGGCTCGAGCTCGAGCGCGCGCTGGCGGAAATGCAGGCCGAAAAGCTACGCGATCGTTTCCGGCCCGGCGATCTGCAGGACATCCTCGGCGCCATCGGAGAGGCCGTGGAACACGACGTGGCGCGCGCGCAGGCGTTGCTCCGCGATCTGGCCGAACTGCTGCGGCTGGCGATGCAGCTCGACGGCCGCACGGTGGTACGGCTGCACGATGAGCTGGATCTCGCCGACCGCTATGCCGCCCTTCGGTCGCCCGCGACTCCCCTGCGGATCCAGGCCGACGATGACGCCATGGAGGCGCTGGTCCCGCCCCGCTCGGTGCAGGCCTTCCTCGACAACGTATTTGCACGCGCCGCGGCGGAGATCAACCTGGACGCATCCATGAACGGCGATCTTCATCTTCGTGCGTCGTCGATCTCGGCGGCCGGAACGACGTTCGTATCGGAGTTGCGGATTCCGCTCGGCGCCCCCATGAGCCGGTGAAACCCCTGCGACGGCGAGACGCGCAATCGCCAGGTGGACCGTCGCTGATCCTCTGCCCCACGTCGGGTGGTGCCGTTCTGGGCCTCTCCCCGCAGCCGCGAGGAGAGGCCATGTCCCGGGCCTCAGAACCGCGCCGACAACTCGATCCCCCAGATCCTCGGCTCGTTCGTCATGCCCGTCAGATTGTTGAAGTCGATCCCGTTCTGCACGATCACTTCATCCGTGACATTGCGTCCGAACAGCGCCAGCTCGTAGTGGTTCGCGAACTCGTATCCGAAACGGAGTCCCAGCTCGAACGAATCGCTGTGGAACTCCGCCGACTCGTACAGGAAGAACTGCTTGTCGCTGGCATACGCGAGGTCGAGCGAACCGGTGACGGGCCCGCGGCGATAGTCGACGATCGCGTTGAACATCCACTCCGGCGCGTGCGGCAGGCTGTTGCCGTGCACGAAGGCGCCGTTCGGCCCGATGCGATCGAGCACCGTGCAGCCACCGCCGCAGGGAGCGATCGTCAGGTTCGGATCGTCGATCTCGGTGTGGTTATAGCTGGCGCCGAAGGTGATGCGCCAATCGCGTGCGGGAGCGTAATTGATGTCCGTCTCGAAGCCGTAGCCGCGCGTCTTGTCGGCATTGAGCAGCGTCGCCACATTGAACTCGCCGCCGACCGCGGTGATCTGCTGGCCGTCGACCTCATACGTGTAGAGCGCGCCATTGAGGCGCAGACGGCGCTCGAGCAGCACGCTCTTGAAGCCGATTTCCGCGGAGAGGATCTCTTCCGTGTCCGCGACCGACAGTCCGTCAGTGGCGGGATTGCGTCCCCCTTCCGCGTCCGGCGCGAAGAGAATGCGGCCCTGAATGCTCGGCGCACGAAATCCCGTCGCCACGCGTCCGTAGACGTTGAGGTCCGCATGGAGCGCATACGTCGCGCTGACGTCCCAGCTCGTGAAATCGTCGTCGGTCGACGCGCGCACCGGCGCGACGGTCGGCGTATTGAACGCCAGCGGACGCGGACGCTCCGCGGAGAGCTCCTTGTCATCGTGCGTGAACCGCAGTCCGCCTTTGAGCTGCAGGCGATCCGTGACGCGGTAGTCGCCGGAGAGGAAGACCGCCCACGACCGCGCCTCCTGCATCTGGAACGCATAGCCTTCTTCCGGATTGCCGGGCGCGAGCGACGTATAGCTGTACGTCTCCGCGTGCAGATCTTCACTGAACAGGAACGCGCCGGCCAGCCATTGGAACGGGCCGGTAGTATTGCTCGCGTAACGGATCTCCTGCGTGAACTGGTCGAGGTCCGGAATGCCGTCCGCGGACTCCGAATAGAACGGAATGAACCCCGGCCCCATCGGCGGCGCGAACGACGCACCGAAGCCGCCGTCGATGTCGCCGCGGCTGAACATCTCCAGCGTGTCGAAGCCCGTGACCGAGGTCAGCACGCCGCGATCGAATGCGTACTCCGCGCGCAGGACGAGGCCCTGCGACTCGATGCTCTGCTGGTTCTCGCCATCCTGGAAAACCCGCTCCTGACTGTAGCCGGGCACGAGGCTGTTGGAGCCTTTCTGCAGCATGTTCGCGCGGAAGATGCGCGCCGTGCCGTCGATATCCCACGCGTGCAGATTGAGCAGCACCGTCGCGCGCACGACCGGCTTCCAGAGGAACTGCAGACGTCCGGCGATGTTCTGATAGCCGCCGATGGCGCCGTCCTCGCCGGTATGGGCGTTGTCGACCCAGTCCGACTGCGACTGCAGCAGGAATGAGAAGCGCGCCGCGAGCGTGTCGGTCAGTCCGCCGCCCACGGCCGCTTTGAAGTCGAGCGTGTCGAACGTGCCGTAAGAGCCGCGTACGTACGCGTCGAAATCGTGCGACGGCTGTTTGGATTCGAACTTCACGATGCCCGCGGGCGTATTGCGTCCGAACAGCGTCCCCTGCGGGCCGCGCAGGACTTCGATGCGATCGACGTCCCACACGGGCATGCCTTTGAGCACGGGGTTCTCGAGCACGACTTCGTCGTAGACCATCGAGACGGGCTGCGAGGCGTTGAGATCGAAGTCGGTGTTGCCGAGGCCGCGGATGTAGAAGCGGGGGAACGCGCGGCCGAACGAGGACTCGATCATCAGACTGGGCACGCGTCCGGAGATCGCTTTCACGTCCGCGCCGCCCGCGGTCAGCGTCTCGACCTGTTCCGCCGGGACCGCCGTCACCGCCACCGGCACGTCTTTGATGTCCTCGGCGCGTTTCTGCGCCGTGACCGTGATGACGTCACCGAACGGCTCTTCCTCCTGCTGCTCGTGCTGTGGAGGTGGCGTTTGTGGCGGCGGCGCTTCCTGCGCGAACGCGGCGGTGGCGAGCAAAGCCGTGAGAAGAAGGGAGGAGAACCGGGGCACCGGGATCAGGGCCATTGAGGACCTCCTGCAGGTTGTTTCGAGTGGAGGCAGAGTACCATCGCGGGTGCGTGCAACGCCTCCTTTTTGCCCTCGTCTTCTTCTCCGCGTCGGCACTCGCCTCGCCGATGACCTCCGTCCCCTCGCCTGCCGGCGCGGGCTCGGGTGAACCGTTCCTCTACGCCGCGCGCGACGGCAGCGTGCTTCTGAGCTGGCTCGAGGCGGTCGAGGGCACGAGGCGCACGGCGCTGCGCTTTGCGCGCTGGCGCGGCGGGAAGTGGTCGGCGCCGCGCACGATCGTCGAGCGCGAGGATCTCTTCGTGAACTGGGCGGATTTCCCGTCGCTCGTCGAGGATGCGAAGGGGACGCTGTTCGCGCACTGGCTGCAGAAGAGCGGCGCGGGGACGTATTCGTACGACATCCGCATGGCTCTCTCGAAAGACGGCGGCGCGACATGGGGCACGCCGTTCCTGCTCAATCGCGACGGCATCGAGGGCGAACACGGATTCGTCTCTCTCGCGCCTTTGCCCCATGGTGGAATCGGCGCGGCGTGGCTCGACGGGCGAAAGATGACCGGCGGCGATCACGGTCACGCGGGCGGCGACATGACGCTGCGCTACGCCACCCTCGACGCCGCGGGCCGCATGACCGCCGATGAGGAGATCGACGCGCGCGTCTGCGAATGCTGCACGACCGGCATGGCCATGACGTCCTCCGGTCCGGTGATCGTGTATCGCGATCGCTCGGCCGCGGACATCCGCGACATCTCCATGATCCGCCGCACGGCGACGGGCTGGAGCAAGCCGCAGTCGGTGCGCAACGATCAGTGGAAGATCAACGGCTGTCCGGTCAATGGTCCGCAGATCGACGCGATCGGCAATCGCACCGCCACCGCCTGGTTCACGATGGCGAACAACCAGTCACGGGTCTGGGCCACCTTCTCGGATGGGAAAGCGATTGCCATCGACGATGGCAAACCGCTTGGCAGAGTGGATGTCGTCCTGCTCGACGAGAACACCGCCGTCGTCACCTGGCTCGAGCAACCCGCGAGCGGCACCGAGATCCGCGCACGCAGGATCACGCGCCCCGGACAACGCTCCCCTTCCCTCAAAGTGGCCGACACCGCCAACGCCCGCTCTTCGGGCTTTCCGCGCATGGCAAAGGTCGGCAATGAGGTGTGGTTCGCGTGGACCTCAGCGGACAAACGGGTCGAAGTGGCCCGAGGACGCTTCTGATCAGGTCCGTGTCGCGCATGATCTCGCCCACCCGCTTTTTCTTCGGCCGCGACGCGTTCATCTCCTATCCGCGTCACGGCGGCAGCACGTACGCACCCGCGCTCCGCGCGGCTCTCGGCAAACACGGCGTCAGCGCGTACCTCGATCAGGATCTCGCACCGCCCGACAAGAAACGACCGCGGTCGCTCGATTTGCAACTGCGGCGCGCGCACGTGTTCGTGCTCGTGATCACCGAGACGACGGCGGGTTCGCGCGATATCGCGGAGGAGGTGCGCATTGCGTGTGAAGATCCTGGCCGCGTCGTGGTGCCGATCGACGTCGGCGGCGCGGCAGCGACGATGCCACTCGATCAAGAGCCGTGGTCCCGGATCGCCGGAGCAGCGCGCGAGTCGGAAGCACGGGACGCCCTCACCAGCGGCGAGGTGTCGGCAGCTGTCGTCAACCGCATCCGCGCCTCCACCGGTGCGATGCGGCAGGAGATCCGGCTGCGGCTCTCCATCACGCTCGCGATTGCGCTGATCGCGAGCGCGGTGCTTACAGCGGTCTGGGCATCGCGTCGCGCAACCGCGAATGCACTAGCGAGCCAAGCGTTGTCGCCGCAGGTGCCGATCGGTTACGCATTGTCGCTCGCCGCGCAACTGCTCGCCGGCAATCGCGACGGATCGGTGATGTGGTGGGCACTCCCGGACGCGCACGGTAACACCACCACACCGGCGATGAAACTCGTGGCCGTCGGCCGCTCGACACGGAATGGCGTCCGCATCCCGAATCTGCACGCATTCACCGACGATGGCACACGGCTGGTCTGGAGTGAGCCGCGCGGTGGCCACCGCGGTTCGCTTCGCCTTCGAGCCGGCCGCGGGAACGCCATCGCACGCGTGGCTCATCGCGTCCGCGGCACGGCGATGGTGCTCGACGCGCTCACCGGTCGCACGCTCACCGTTATGCAACCACCCGAACCGTGGCGCGTAGTGGATGCAGCGGTGACGCCGGATGGGCGTTTCCTCGCCATGCTGCGGTCGGACCGCGACGAAGAGCAGCAACTCGTCGTTCACGATCTTCGTCACGCACGTGATGAATTCGTCCGTCCCCTCGGCCGGTTGCAGCGGCAGCGGCGGATCGCCATCAGCGCCGATGGTGCGACTGTCGTTCTCGGATCCTTCGCCGACTCTATGACCGTCTGGAACGTGCGCCGCGCACGCCCCGACTTCATCATCCCGCTGTCCGGCGCCGTCACCGCCGTGAGTGTGTCTCCGGACGGGAAGACAATCGCGGCATCCGACGATAGGAACACCGTCACGATCTGCGACCGCGCCACCGGCTGGACTCTCGCGCAACTGCCGTACGACGCCGACGATCTCGTCTTCTCACCCGACGGCTCGACGCTGGCGATCTCGGGATTCGATCGCATCCGCCTGCTATCGATGTCCCCGCGCGCGTGGCGCAAAGCGGCCGAGACGATCAGTGCGCAACGATAGTCGCCAACGGCAACCCGCACCACCGACTGCACCCAATCAACGCCCCGGGACTATCGCCACGGCAAACCCGGTTGCCATCACCAGCCTCCCTCCTCATCTCTCTTCGTCATCCACGTCGACTGCTTGCGCTCGCTCGCGACCGGTTGAAGCTCAGGAGGCGAATTCATGGCCGAACCGGCCGCCATTCCAGTTCGCGAGCTCGACGCTCGCGCGTACGATCCGCAGCGTCTGCTCTCCAGCAGCAGCCCGGCGATCGCGGACATCGAGAACTTTGCCCAGGACGTGTTCGACACCGTCCGTGAGCCGCTGCTGATCCTCGACGGCAGCCTCCGCGTGCATTCCGCCAATCGCGCCTTCTACCAGACCTTCGCCGTCACGCCGGAAGAGACGGTGACGCGCCTCGTGTACGAGCTCGGCAACGGCCAGTGGAACATCCCCGATCTGCGCACGCTGCTCGAGGACATCCTGCCGATGAGCTCCGTCTTCAACGACTACGAGCTCGAGCACGACTTTCCGGGCATCGGCCGGCGGGTCATGCTCCTCAACGCGCGGCAGCTTCGGGCCGGCAGCCATGCCGATCTGCTCATGCTGGCCATGGAAGACGTCACCGAACGCCGGCGCGTGGAGACGGACGTCGGCAAGGCGCGTGAGGCGGCCGAAAACGCGAACCGCACCAAGAGCCTCTTTCTCGCGAACATGAGCCACGAGCTCCGCACGCCGCTCAACGCCATCCTCGGATTCTCGGAGATGCTGCAGGAAGAAGCGACCGAACGGAACCTGCTGGCCTTCAACGCCGACCTCCAGAAGATCACGACCGCCGGCCGCCACCTGCTCGGCCTCATCAACGACATCCTCGACCTCTCGAAGATCGAAGCCGGGAAGATGGAGCTGCACCTCGAGACGTTCGACGTCGCCGAGCTCGTCAGCGAAGTGGCGACGACCATCGAGGGACAGGCCGTGAAGAACGGCAACCGGCTGGAGATCACCTGCGCGCCCGACATCGGAGTGATGTGGGCGGATCTCAGCAAAGTGCGCCAGGGGCTCCTCAACCTCGTCTCGAACGCGGCCAAGTTCACGCACGACGGGTTGATCTCCGTGCTCGCGGAGCGCCAGTCGATGAACGACGCCGACTGGGTCATGTTCCGCGTCACCGACACCGGGATCGGGCTGGGGGTCGAAGAGGTCGTGCGGCTGTTCCAGCCATTCACACAGGCTGACGCTTCGACGACGCGCAAGTTCGGCGGCACCGGCCTCGGCCTCGCGCTGACGCGCCGCTTCTGCCAGATGATGGGCGGCGACGTCATGGTGCAGAGCGTTCCCGGCGAGGGAAGCGTGTTCACGCTCCTCCTGCCCATGACCATCCCGGACGCACTGGCGCGCTCGCCGCTGCCGCTGGAGGACCGCCGCGCGTCCGGCGCCGACGAGCTCGAGCCGCTCCCGGCCCTTGGCACGTGCGTGCTGGTCATCGACGACGATCCCCTGCAGCGCGATCTCATGCAGCGCTACCTGCAGAAAGAAGGCTTCACGGTCCGCACCGCTACCGGTGGCGCGCAGGGGCTGCGGCTCGCCCGCATGCTCCGCCCGGCGGCCATCACTCTCGACGTGATGATGCCCGACATGGACGGCTGGAGCGTGCTGTCGGCGTTGAAAGGCGACGTCGCGTTGCGCGACGTCCCGGTGATCATGCTGACGATGGTGGACGATCCGGTGCGCGGCTTCACGCTCGGCGCCTCCGACTACGCCACCAAACCGGTCAACCGCAAGCGCCTCTCGCAGATCCTGAAGAAATTCACCTGCGTCCGCCCGCCGTGTCCCGTCCTCGTCATCGACGACGACGCCCTCACGCGCTCGCTCACGCGCACGATCCTCGAGAAGGAAGGGTGGGTCGTCTCGGAAGCGGAGAACGGTGTCGAGGCGCTGCGCTCGATGGAGAAGAACCGTCCTGCCCTGATCTTCCTCGACCTGTTGATGCCGGAGATGGACGGCTTCGCGTTCGCGACGGAGGTGAAGATGCATCCCGAATGGCGCTCGATTCCGATCGTCGTCGTGACCGCGCAGGACCTCACGAGCGAAGACCGCCGCAGGCTGAACGGCCACGTTGAAACCATTCTGCGCAAGCACGGCGACTCGCGCGACGCGCTCCTCGAACAGGTGCGCGATCTCCTCGCCGGAAGCAATGTCTCGCGCGTTGCGCGCGGCCAGGCGGAGGCTTTGAAATCATGACCACGATCCTGATCGTCGAAGACAACGAAATGAATCGCGACATGCTGTCGCGCCGGCTCCGGACCCGCGGCTACGAAGTGCTGCTCGCCGTCGACGGAGCCGATGGAATCGACATGGCGCGCGCGAACACGCCCGATCTGATCCTGATGGACATGAGCCTGCCGGTCGTCGACGGCTGGGAAGCGACCCGGCGCATGAAAGCCGACGCGACCCTGCGCTCGATCCCCGTCATTGCACTCACCGCCCATGCCATGGCCAATGACCGCGAGAAGGCGCTGGAGGCGGGATGCGACGATTACGACACGAAGCCGATCGAGCTCCCGCGCCTGCTCGCCAAAATGGAGGTCCTGCTGCGGCCTCACCTCATGGAGCACGCATGAGCACCGCTCCCGTGTCCGTCGCCGGCGTGGAGCCCACGGCCACGCTGTCGGCCTCGACGCAACTGCTGCACGACCTGCGCAGTCCGCTGAACCAGATCATCGGCTACTCGGAGATGCTCAGTGAAGACGCGCAGGCGCAGGAGCGCTACGAGGTGGTGACGGACCTCGGCCGGATCGGCGCGGCCGGCCGCCGCGTCCTGGCCCTGCTCGAGGAGAACTTCTCCGTCGAGACGGAGCGGGCCACGCCGCATGCCGTGGACGACGAGACCGCGGCCGAGGGAAGCGTCCTGCCGGAGGCGAACGCCGCGCCGGGACGGTTGCTCGTCGTCGACGACAACGCTGCCAACCGCGACGTCCTCTCGCGCCGCCTCACGCGGCAGGGGCACGACGTCACGACCGCTGCCAGCGGAGCCGCCACGCTGCGGCTCATGCGCGAGACGGCGTTCGACGCGGTGCTGCTCGACATCATGATGCCGGACATGGACGGCTACGAGGTGCTCGGCCACATCAAGGCCGACGAGCGGCTGCGGCACATCCCGGTGATCGTGGTGTCGGCACTCAGCGAGGTGGAGTCGGTGGTGCGCTGCATCGACGCCGGCGCCGAGGACTATCTGACCAAGCCGTTCAATCCCGTGCTGCTGCGGGCGCGCATCGGCGCCTCGCTGGAGAAGAAGCGCGGCCGCGACCGCGAGACCGCGCTGTACGAACAACTGCAGCAGAACTACAAACGGCTGCAGGAGCTCGAGAAGATGCGCGACGACATGCGCAACATGATCGTGCACGACCTCCGGACGCCACTCACGGCTTTGATCGTCGGCATGGAGATGGTCGGCAGCCAGGGTCTCAACGACTCGCAGCAGGCGATGATGAGCATCGCCACGGGCGGCGGCAAGACGCTCCTGGGCATGATCAACGACCTGCTGGACATCGAGAAGATGGAGTCCGGCGCGACGCAGCTCCGCTACGAGCCGCTGTCGCCCTCGGAGCTGGTGGACGGCGCCGTCAATCAGGTTGCCGCACTCGCGGAAGCGGAGGAGACGACGCTGGTCGCCGACGTTCCCGCCGAGGTGTTGCCCTTTCCGGGCGACGCGAACAAGCTGACCCGCACGCTCGTCAATCTCATTGCGAACGCGATCCGCTTCACGAAGAGCGGCACGGTGACGATCGCGGTGACCCAGCAGCCGGAGCACATCCGCTTCGCCGTCCGCGACACC
>Ga0196958_10000188_pt1 | contig 20526 bp, 22 predicted proteins | sample S1v_10metaG_FD_148654 | JGI IMG/M metagenome (GOLD analysis project Ga0196958, IMG submission 148654) | Soil microbial communities from Anza Borrego desert, Southern California, United States - S1+v_10 | ecosystem: Environmental > Terrestrial > Soil > Desert | place: USA: California | collected...
CCGTCCTGGGCGAGCACCCATGCGATCGCGAGCTGCGAGACCTCGCAGCCCTTGTCGGCGGCGAACGACTTCAGCCGCTCGACGACCTCGAGGTTCTTGCGGAACTGCTCTCCCCTGAAGGCCGAGGCCTGCGAGCGCCAGTCGGACTGCTCGAACGTCGTCGACTCGTCCATCGTCCCGGTCAGCAGCCCGGAGCCCAGCGGGCTGTAGACGAGCGTGCCGATGTCGTGCTCGCGCACGTAGGGCAGCACGCCGGACTCGATGTGCCGGCGGAACAGGTGGTACGGCGGCTGCAGGGTCTCGACGGGACGGCGCTGCTCGAACGCCGCCATCTGGCGCTCGTCGTAGTTCGACACGCCGACGTGGCGGATCTTGCCCTCGTCCACCATCTCCTGCAGGTAGCCCGCGGTGTCCTCGAACGGCGTCTGCTCGTCGGGCCAGTGCACCTGGTACAGGTCGATGTGGTCGATCTTCATCGCCTTCAGCGACGACTCGACGCCCCTGCGCAGCCACTCGCGGCTCGAGTCGCGCGGACGCTCGCCACCGGGGTTGATGCCGCCCTTGGTCGCGATGACGACGGAGTCGCGGTCCCGGTCGAGCTCGCCGCGCAGGGCGTTGGCCAGGACCTCCTCGGCCTCGCCGAACCCGTAGGCCTGGGCGGTGTCGAAGAAGTCCACGCCCAGGTCCAGCGCGTGGCGGATCGCGCGCTGCGCCTGCTCGGCGTCGTACGAGCCCCACTCGCCCGAGACCTGCCACGTGCCGAACGCGATCCGCGACACCTGCAGTTCGGTCTTGCCCAGCCTCGTGGTCTCCATGCCGGTCGCGTACCCCTGGCCCGCGGGACCGGAACACGACGCGCTACCCCGAGATGTAGGCCTCGAGCTGGTCGCGGTGCTCCTCGAGCTGGTCGATCCGGCTCTTGACGACGTCGCCGATGCTGACGATGCCGGTCAGTCTCTCCTGGTCGTCCACCACGGGGACGTGGCGGATGCGCCGTTCGGTCATCGTCCGGCTCAGCGCCTGGACGTCGTCGGTCGCCCGGCAGGTGGCCACGACCGTGGTCATGATCTCCGAGACCGGGGCGTCGAGGAGCTCGGCGCCGCGGCGGTGCAGGTGGCGCACGACGTCGCGCTCGGAGACGATCCCGGTCAGCCGGTCGTCCTCGCACACGACGGCCGCGCCGACGTTGCGCTCGGCGAGCACCGCGAGCAGCGACGTGACGGGGTCGTCGGGGGCGACGGTGAGCACGGCGCTCCCCTTCCGGCTGAGCAGGTCCGCGATCCGCATGGCCGTCCCCTTCGTCGGGTGCGCGACGACCGAGAGGATGGCAGGGATCGTCCGTGGTCGACCAGACTTGACATCCGGGGCTCAGGTCCGGCCGTCGGTCCTGGTCAGCAGGACCGCGACGCCCAGCAGCGGCCCGGCGAGGGCGGCCACGAGCACCGGCAGGGCCACCCACACCGAGCCCACGCCGACCCCGACGAGGACGGCGATCGCCACCGCCTCCGACCCGAATCCCGCCACCGACGTCACCGTCGCCCGGGCCCCGCCGGTGACGGCGTCCTGCACCCGGGTCTCGACGACGACGAGCAACATCTGCAGCACGCCGTAGCCCGCGGCGATCGCGACGAACCCGGGCCCGACCGGCAGCAGCGCGCCGGCGGCGACGGCGAGCGCGGCGCCCGCGAGCAGCGCCCCGAGCACCCGGGGTGCGAGCCGTGCGCAGCGTCCCGCCAGCGCCGCGCACCCCGCCTCGGCGACGCCCACGACGGCCAGCAGGACCGCCACCAGCGCCGGCGACGCGCCGCCCTGCGCGGCCACGAGCGGCAGGTACTCGTCGAAGGCGAGCAGGCCGGTGAGCAGGGCCGTGACCACGACGGCCCGGCGCAGCAGGGCGGCCCGCGACACCTCGGCGACCCCGTCGCGCAGCGTCGCCCACCAGTCGGCGGCCGCTTCGGTGAGGAGCCCGGTGCGCCGCGACGAGGGTTCGCGCGGTGCCTCGGGCAGCGTCAGGGCGAGGGCGCCGCCGGCGAGGCACGCGGCGCCGGCCACGAGGCCGGGCAGCACGTACCCGCCGGCCTGCACCAGCGGGGCGGCGAGCAGGGTGGCGACGAGGATGGCGAGGAGGTAGCCGGCGCGGGCGCGGCCCATCAGCGTCGCGTAGCGGTCGGTCGCCTCCCAGCGCTCGAGGGCGTCGTAGACCAGCGCCTCGAGCGTTCCCGAGCCCAGGGCGGTGGCGACGCCCCAGAGCACGAACCCGATCGCGAACGAGGCCGTCGACGGCACGAGCACCCACAGGGCGAACGCGACGGCGGTGAGCGCGCCCGAGGCCGCGAGCACCCGGCGGCGCGAGGTGACGTCGGCCCAGGCGCCGGACGGGACCTCGAGGACGAGCGAGGTCAGCGACCAGAGCCCGAACAGCGCCGAGATCGCCGCGTCGGACAGCCCGTGGTCGGCGAAGAGCAGCGCGTAGAGCGGGTACAGCGGCACGAACTGGCCGAGCGCCTCGACGGCGACGACCCTCGTGGCGAACCCGCGCGGCACCCGCGTCGTGCGCGGGGCCGGGTGTCAGCGTCGGCGGAAGAGGTTCTGCACGTCGTCCACCCTATGTGAGTGATCTTCGGGGGTATAGCACCGAAGTTCGCTCACGTAGGAAGGTGGCGGGCATGACCGACGAGCCCACCACCCCGACCGGCGGCCACCCCAACATGCAGCGGGCCTACACCCTGCGGGGGCCCGACGACGCGCGGGTGCTCTACGACGAGTGGGCCGAGAGCTACGACGCCGACCTCGCCGACGCGAGCCAGGGCTACGTCGCGCCGGAGCTCGCCGCCGACACCGTCGTGCGCGTCGCGGGCACCGACGGCACCGTGCTCGACGCCGGCTGCGGCACGGGGCTGGTCGGGGCGGCGCTGGCGGAGCGGGGCGTCGCGGTGATCGACGGGGTGGACGTCTCGCCGGGCATGCTCGAGCGCGCGGGGGACACCGGCGCCTACCGGTCGCTCGAGATCGCCGACCTCACCCGCCCGCTGCCCGGGCCCGCGGACGCCTACGACGTCGTCGTCTGCGTCGGCACCCTGACCCATGGCCACGTCGGCCCGGAGGCCCTCGGTGAGTTCCTGCGCGTGACCCGGCCGGGGGGGACGGTGGTGGCGACGGTGCTCGACGACGTGTGGGAGTCCCTCGGCTACCGCGCCGAGGTCGACGGTCTCGTGTCCGCCGGACGGGCGGATCTGGTGTCGGCCGACGTGACGCCGTACCGCGCCGGCGTCGGAGTCGAGGCCCGGATGCTGGTGCTCACCGCGCGCTGAGGATAGAACGGGGGTCATGAGCGCCCCCTCCGACAGCGCAGGACCCGAGATCCTCTGGCAGCCGGACGAGGAGACGGTGCGGCAGGCGCGGATCACCGCCTTCGCCGAGCGTGCCGCCCGCGAGCACGGCGTCACGGTGGACACCTACGAGGACCTGTGGCGGTGGTCGACCACCGACCTCCCGGCGTTCTGGGGCAGCGTCGTCGACCAGCTCGGGGTGCGCTTCCACGACGCGCCGCGCGAGGTCCTCGGCAGCGAGGACATGCCCGGCGCGAGCTGGTTCCCGGGCGCCACGCTGAACTACGCCGAGCACGCCCTGCACCCCGCCGAGGGTGGGGCCGACGGCGACACCGCCATCGTCGCCGTGCGCGAGGACGGGCGGCGCGTCGCGCGCACCTACGGTGAGCTGCGCGCCGACGTCGCCCGGGCGCGGGCGGGGCTGGTCGAGCTGGGCGTGGGCCGCGGCGACCGGGTCGTCGCGCTGGCCCCCAACAGCGTCGAGACGCTCGTCGCCTTCCTCGCCGCGGCGTCGCTGGGTGCGACGTGGTCGTCGTGCTCGCCGGACTTCGGCACCCGCGCGGTCGTCGACCGCTTCGCGCAGATCGAGCCGTCGGTGCTCGTCGCGGTGGACGGCTACCTCTACAACGGCAAGTCCTACGACATCCGCGCCACGGTCTCGGAGCTGCGCGGGCAGCTGCCGACGCTGCGCGCCGTGGTCGGCATCGACTACGTGACCGAGGGCGCCTGGGCCGACGACGCCGACGTCCTCGGCTGGGCGGCGTTCACCGACCACGCCGACGCCGAGCTCACGGTCGACCCGGTGCCGTTCGACCACCCGCTGTGGATCCTCTACTCGTCGGGCACCACCGGGCTGCCCAAGGGCATCGTCCACTCGCACGGCGGGATCGTCGTCCAGCACCTCGCGTCCCTGGCGCTGCAGCACGACCTCGGCCCCGGTGACCGGTTCTTCTGGTTCACCACCACGGGCTGGATGATGTGGAACCTGCTGATCTCGGGGCTGCTGGTCGGCGCCACGGTCGTCGCCTTCGACGGCAGCCCGGGGCACCCCGATCTCGACGTCCTGTGGCGGATGGCCGCCGACGAGGGCGTCACGCTGTTCGGGACGTCGGCGTCGTTCGTGCAGTCGTGCCTCAAGGCCGGCCTGCGCCCGCGCGACGCGTTCGACCTCTCCGCGATCCGCTCGGTGGGCTCCACCGGGTCGCCGCTGTCGCCCGAGGGGTTCGACTGGCTCCGGGACGCGGTGGGCGAACAGATCCAGATCGCGTCGGTCTCGGGCGGCACCGACGTCTGCGCGGCGTTCGTCGGCGTCGCGCCGACCGTGCCGGTGTGGCGCGGCGAGATCTCCTGCCGCGCGCTGGGCGCCGCCGTGGAGTCGTTCGACCCGCAGGGCAACCCGTTGATCGACGAGGTCGGCGAGCTCGTCATCACCCGGCCCATGCCGTCGATGCCGGTGATGCTGTGGAACGACCCCGACGGCACGCGGCTGCGCGAGTCCTACTTCGAGGACTTCCCCGGCATCTGGCGCCACGGCGACTGGCTGCTGGTCACCCCGCGCGGCTCGTGCGTCATCCGCGGGCGCAGCGACTCGACGCTGAACCGCGGTGGCGTGCGGATGGGGACCGCGGAGTTCTACGAGGTCGTCGAGTCGTTCGACGAGGTGCTCGATTCGCTGGTGATCGACACCTCGGGGCTCGAGGGCGCGCGCGACGGTGGGGAGCTGCTGTGCTTCCTCGTGCTCGCCGAGGGGGTGGCGTTCGACGACGTGCAGCCGCAGCTGAAGTCGGCGCTGCGCAGGCAGCTGTCGCCGCGCCACGTGCCCGACCGCTTCCTCGTCGTCGACGACATCCCCCGCACGCTCAACGGCAAGAAGTCCGAGGTGCCGGTCAAGCGCATCCTCGCCGGCACGCCCACCGAGAAGGCGGTCAGCAAGGACGCGCTGCGCAACCCCGAGGCCCTCGAGACGGTGGTGGCGCGGGCACGGGACTAGGTCAGGCGACGGCCATCTCGGCGAGGTCGTCGGCGTCGGCGAGGGGCGCGTCGGTCTGGGCGCGCACCTCGTCGGCGGTGACGCCGGGGGCGAGCTCGCGCAGCACGAAGCCGCCCGGCGTCACGTCGACGACGGCGAGGTCGGTGATGACGCGGGAGACGACGCCGCGGCCGGTCAGGGGCAACGAGCACGTCTCGACGAGCTTGGCCGCGCCCTTCTTCGTCACGTGCTCCATGATCACGAGGACGCGCCGGGCCCCGTGGACGAGGTCCATCGCCCCGCCCATGCCCTTGACCATCGCGCCGGGCACCGCCCAGTTCGCGATGTCGCCCGCGACCGACACCTGCATGGCGCCCAGCACGGCGACGTCGACCTTGCCGCCGCGGATCATCCCGAACGACAGCGCCGAGTCGAAGAACGAGGCGCCCTCCCGGACGGTGACCGTCTCCTTGCCCGCGTTGATGAGGTCGGGGTCGACCTCGTCCTCGGTGGGGTAGGGCCCGACGCCGAGCAGCCCGTTCTCCGAGTGCAGCAGGACGTCCACGCCCTCGGGCAGGTGGTTGGGGATCAGCGTCGGCAGGCCGATGCCGAGGTTGACGTACGAGCCGTGGGTGAGCTCGCGGGCCGCGCGGGCCGCGATCTGCTCGCGGGACAGGGTCACGTCACGCCTCCCGGGTCGTGCGCTTCTCGATGTGCTTGCGCGCGGCCTGCTCGCCGGTGAGCCCGACGACGCGGTGGACGAAGATGCCGGGCACGTGCACGTCGTCGGGGTCGATCTCGCCGGGCTCGACGAGCTGCTCGACCTCGGCGATCGTCGTCCGACCGGCCATCGCCGCGAGCGGGTTGAAGTTGCGCGCGGAGCGGTGGAACACGAGGTTGCCGTGCCGGTCGCCCTTCGCGGCGCGCACGAGCCCGTAGTCGCAGACCAGCGAGCGCTCGAGCACGAACGGCTTGCGCTCGCTCGTCCCGTCGTCCTGGCGCACGTCGAACTCCCGCACCTCCTTGGCCGGCGACGACACCGCCACCGACCCGTCCGGGGCGTAGCGCCACGGCATCGCCCCGTCGGCGACCCAGGTCCCCACCCCGGCGGGGGTGTAGAAGGCGGGGACACCGGACCCGGCGGCGCGCAGGCGCTCGGCCAGCGTGCCCTGCGGGGTCAGCTCGACCTCGAGCTCGCCGGCGAGGTACTGGCGGCCGAACTCCTTGTTCTCGCCGATGTAGGAGGCGACGACGCGGGCGATGCGGTGCTGCTCGAGCAGGATGCCCAGGCCCCAGCCGTCGGTGCCGCAGTTGTTCGACGCGACGTGCAGGTCGGTGGCCGACCCCCGCGAGATGGCCTCGATCAGCACGATCGGCACCCCGGAGAGCCCGAAGCCGCCGACGGCCAGTGACGCGCCGTCGGCGATGTCGGCGACGGCCTCGTCGGCCGAGGCGACCGTCTTGTCGATGGTCACGGGGCTCCCTTCGCGTGCTCGCGCAGCAGCGGCGTGATGACCTCGGGCCGCTGGTAGGACGCCAGGTGCGCGGCGTCGGTGACGCACTCGAGGCGGGCGTCCGGGATGCCGTCGGCGAGGACCTGCTGGTACTCGGGCGGGGCCGCCGGGTCCTCGACGCCGCTGATCACCAGCGTCGGGGCGGTGATGCCACCGAGCTCGTCGACGACGTCCCAGTCGGCGATGGCCTCGGCGCATCCGGCGTAGCCCTCGGCCGGCGTCGAGGCGATGAGGTCGCGCATGCGGGCGACGGTGTCGGGCTCGGCCTGGGCGTAGTCCTCGGTGAACCAGCGCGCGACGACGCCGTCGGCGATGGCCGCCGTGCCCTGCTCGCGGACGGTGGCGGCCCGCTCGCGGAACGTCTCGGCGTGGGGGAAGCGCGCCGCGGTGCACAGCAGGGCCAGCGTGCGGACCCGCTCCGGGGCGTGCAGGCCGAGCCACTGCCCGATCGCCCCGCCGAGGCTGACACCGGCGAACGACGCGCGCTCGACCCCGAGATCGTCGAGGGTGTCGAGGACGTCGCGGGCGAGGTCCTCGACGCGGTAGGGGCCGTCGGGCACGGGCGAGCCGCCGTGGCCCCGGGTGTCCATGGTGATCAGCCGGAACTCGTCGGCGAGCTCGCGGCGCTGCGGCGCCCACATGTCGACCGTGCTGCCGAGCGAGCAGAGCAGGACCAGCTCCGGCGCGTCGTCGGGACCCTCGATGACGTGGTGCAGCTTCACGCCATCACCGTGCCCGACGGGCGGGGGTGGTGAACCGTGCGCTTCCGTCCACCAGGAGGCAGTCCACCAGGAGGCAGTCCACCAGGAGGCAGTCCACCAGGAGTCCACCAGGAGCCCAGCCCATCAGGAGTCCAGCTTCGAGGGGTGGCGGGCCAGGGCCGTCACCTCGATGTCCATGTACGGGAAGAGCGGCAGGCTGGAGAGCAGCGTGTGGAGCTCGTCGGGCGAGTCGACGTCGAAGCGGCTGACGTTGGCGTAGCGCCCGACCACCCGCCAGAGCTCGGGCCACTTGCCGGCGCGCTGGATCTCGAGCGCGCGCTCGCGCTCCCGCGCGCGCAGGTCGTCGGCGACGTCGGCGGGCATGTCGTGGGGGAGGCGGACGTCCATGCGGACGAGGAACTGCATGGGGTGCTCCGGGTGATCGAGGATGCGGATTGGCTGGCGTTGAGTGCAAGCGAGGCCGCAGGGCTTGCACCGGCGCGGTGCCGTCCGAGCTAGCGGTCGGCGCGGTAGTGGGCGAGCTTGTCGGGGTCGATCGTGACCCCGAGGCCCGGCCCCTGGCGGGCGGCGGCGCGGCCGTCGGCGATCGTCGGCGGCTCGGTGAGGACGTCGTCGGTCATGAGCAGGAAGTTCGTGACCTCGACGGGGTGGCGGGTGAGGGCACGCAGGCCGCAGGCCAGCGCGGTGGAGGCGACCGTGCCGAGCATCCCGTCGATCTGGTTGCCGACGACCGTGGCGACGCCCAGGCCCTCGCACAGCCCGACGATCTTCGCGGAGTCGGTGAAGCCGGTGCGGGCGACCTTGACGCTGATCGCCTGGGAGTCGCCGTCGAGCAGCGAGCGCGCCACCCCGCCCAGGGTGATCGTGGACTCGTCGCCGACCACGGGGATCGGGCTGGCCGCCACGATGCGGCGGCGGCCGAGGACGTCGTCGGCCGGGTTGGGCTCCTCGAGCATCGTCACGTGGAACTCGGTGAGCCGGCGGGCCGCGACGACGGCGGTGTCGGCGTCCCAGCCGCGGTTGGCGTCGGCGTAGAGCTCGACGCCGTCGCCGAGCTCCTGGCGCAGCGCCCGCACGGCGGCCATGTCCTGGGCGAGGTCCCGCCCGACCTTGACCTTGAACGCCTCGACGCCGTACTCGTCGCGCATCTCCACGGCGTCGGCGACCATCTCCGCCGGCGTCCCCAGCCCGATCATGTGCGCGACGGCGACGTCGTCCGCGGCGTGACCGAGCAGCGCGTGCACCGGCTGGCCACACGCCTGGCCGACGAGGTCCCACAGCGCCACGTCGACCGCCCCGCGGGCGGCGTTGTTGGCGACGGTGCGCCCGAGGTCGGCGCGGACGCGCTCCCGGGCGAACGGATCGGCGCCGACGAGCACCGGGGCGAACAGGTCGCGCACCGCGGCCACGATCGACGCGGCGGTCTCGCCGTACGTGTAGGGCCGGGGCGGGGCCTCGCCGTGCCCGACCAGGCCGTCGTCGGTGGTGATCCGCACGAGGACGTGGTCGGCGGCGGTGGCCGTGCCGCTGGCGAACGCGAAGGGCCGCCGGTAGGGGATCGCGAGCGGGATCGCCTCGACGGAACTGATCTTCATGCGGGTGCGCTCTCCCTGCTGGCTACGCGGATGTCGGGGCGGCACAGGACGTCGAGCGCCCGGGCCAGGGCGGGTCGGGAATCGTCACGCCGCCACGCGAGGGCGACGTCGGTCGTCACGGGATCGGGGTCGTCGAGCTCGACGTAGCGCACGCCCTCGACGGCCACCGCGAGCACCGAGGAGGGCAGCAGCGCCACCCCGGTGCCCGCGGCGACGAGGGCGAGCACGGTCGAGGTCTGGTCGGCCTCGTGGGTGTGCCGGGGCGTGAACCCCGCCGCCCGGCACGCCCGGGACGCCGCGTCGCCGACCACCGAGCCGGGCGCCGCGTAGACGACGAAGTCCTGGTCGGCGAGGTCGGCGAGGCGGACGGTCGGCGGGTGTGAGTGCTCCTCCGTGTCCTGGCACGGGGAAGCACTCACGAGGCCGAAGGCCCGAGGGACGGCCAGCACCAGGCGCTCGCGGGCGAGCAGGTGCGTCGCGAGGGCCGGGTCGGCGACGGGCAGGCGCAGCACCGCGAGGTCGATGCGGTGGTCGGCCAGGGCCGCCTCCAGCTCCGGGGTGAGCATCTCGGTCGCGAAGGTCAGCGCCAGCCCGGGCAGGTCCGCCGCGAGCGCCCGCACGATCGCCGGGACGTGGCGGTAGGTCGCGAGCCCCGTCGACCCCACCCGCAGCCGCCCCAGCGCCCCGGCCGCGACGCGGCCCACCTGGTCGCGGGCCGCGTCGAGCGAGGCGAGGATGCGCACGGCCTCGGGCAGCAGCGCCTCCCCGGCGGCGGTCAGGTCGACCCGCCGCGTCGTGCGCTCGAACAGCGGGGCGCCCAATTGCGACTCCAGCTGCCGGATGGCCTGGGACAGCGGTGACTGGGCGATGTGCAGCCGCTCGGCGGCCCGACCGAAGTGCCGTGTCTCGGCGACGGCGACGAAGTAGCGCAGCTGGCGGGTCTCCACCCCGGTGCTCCTCAGGCCTCCGGCTCCAGCACGAAGTCGTAGTCCGAGCGGAGGGTGTCGCCGTCGCCGGTGGGCTGCGGGTCGAGCACCAGCTCGGGCTTGGTGGCCGAGGCGACGTCGGAGTCGAGGTAGGGGTCGCCGGTGAAGAACAGCTGGGTGGTGATCGTCCGGTGTCCTGGCGCGGCCACCAGCAGGTGCAGGTGGGCCGGGCGCCACGGGCTCCAGCCGGCGGCCTGGGTCATCCGCCCGGTCGGCCCGTCCAGCGGGATCGTGTACGGCGCGGGCTTGCGCGTCGTGATCTCGAAGCGGCCCTCGTCGTCGCAGGCGACGACGCCGCGCAGGTTGCCCGCGGGCGGCTCGGCGGCGAAGCCGGAGTAGTAGCCGTGGTCGTCGGTGTGCCAGATGTCGACGCTGGCGCCGCGCAGCGGGGTGCCGTCGACCGACCGCACCTGGCCGGCGAGCACCAGCGGCGTACCGGGCTCGTCGTCGCGCATCGGCAGCGTGGCCGGCGAGGTCAGCTGCGCCTGCCCGTCGAGCCAGAACGGGCCCAGGATCGTGCCGATCGAGCCCTGCTGGGTCTCCGCGGCCACGCGCTCGACCTCGTACTCGAGGTAGACGTCGAGGAACAGCGGCCACTCGCCGGTGTCCGAGACGTCGATGAGCCAGCGCTTGAAGGCGTCGAACTCCGCGTAGGTGACCTTGTGCTCACGGATCGCCGCGCGGAGCCCGTCGAGGGCGGCGCCGACGACGGCGGACACCCGCTGCGGGTCGACCCCGCCCCCGGCGGGCCCCCGGAGGTTGGAGAGCCCGGAGCGGGCCTGCTCGGTGGCGTGGGAGCCGGCGGTCAACGCGTCGGACACGGGCTGGGTGTCGGCGGGCCGGGTGTCCGCGGGCCGGGTGGCCGGCTGTTGGGTGGTCGACTCGTGCGTGGAGGTCATCGCGTCCTCTGGAGGTCGGTGGTGGATGCGGCGTCGTGGTCGTGGACCCAGGCGTTGTCGGGCAGGTAGCCGGCGAACCTCTCGTCCCGCTCCGCGAGGCGGGGATGGCCGTCGTCCAGGTGCAGCAGGGTGCCGGTGTCCCAGGCGCTCGCGGCGATCGCGCGGGTGCGGGCCCGGCGGCGGCGCGGGTAGGTCTCGAGGGCGGCGACGGGCCCGTCCTCGGCGACGAGGCGGGCGAGCACCACCGCGTCCTCGACGGACTGGTTCGCGCCCTGGCCGTGGTGGGGCAGCATCGCGTGGCAGGCGTCGCCGATCAGCGCCACCCGTCCCCGCGTCCAGCGGGTCAGCGACGGCTGGGACAGCAGCGGCCAGCGCGGGCTCTGCGGCACCGCCGCGAGCATCTCGCGCACCGCCGGGTGCCAGCCGGCGAAGGCGTCGAGCAGTTCGCCCTCGGCGGCCGGCCGGTTCCCGCCCTCCCAGGTCGGCGGTCCGCAGAGCACGGCCAGGAAGTTGACGGTGTCGTCGTCGCGGCCCAGCGCGTAGTGCAGCAGGTGCGCTCCGGGCCCGACCCAGAACTGGATGGCGTGCGGGTCGGGCAGGCTCGGCAGGGCGTCGAGCGGGACGAGGCCGCGGAACGCGCTGGTGCCCGAGTAGACCGGTCCCGTGCCCGGGCCGGTGACGGCGTCGCGCACCGTGGAGTGCACGCCGTCGGCGCCGACGACGAGGTCCCCGGTCACCTCGGCGCCGTCGTCGAGCGTCAGCGTCCCGGCCTCGGCGTCGACGGCGGTCACCGCGCGGCCCAGGTGCAGGTGCTCGGCGCCCGCGGCCGCGGTGAACGCCGCGGCCAGCGTCTGCTGCAGGTCGACGCGGTGGATGCCCCAGTACGGCGCGCCGAAGCGCGCGCGGTACGCCGCGCCGCCGGGGTGCGCGGCGATCCGCGCGCCGGTGCGCCCGTCGCGGTGGATCAGCTCGGTGGGCTGGGTGGACACCGCGTCGAGGACCTCCCCGACGCCGAGCCGGTGGAGCAGCCGGGTGCCGTTGGCGGAGAGCGCGACCGCGGCCCCGACCTCGCGCAGCTCCTCGGCGCGCTCGACGAGGTCGACGGTGACGCCGGCACGGGCGAGCGCGATGCCCAGCGTCAGCCCGCCGATCCCGGCGCCGGCGACGACGACCCGCGTCACGGTGGTCCTCCTCCGGCGTCGTTGCCTCGTCCGTCGTGAACCATGACACGCTCGTTGTGCCGACAGAAGGACCCATTCGCGACCGATCGAGACGTCGCACGTCTTGATGCCCGAGTCGGCGTGACGCGCCACGGACGGCGTGGCTCGCGCGCGAGGGGGGCACTACCGTCGGACGGGGAGCGGTCAGCCGGACCCGAGAGGCGGAGCATGACGGAGCGCACGGACCCGTCGACGATGCGGCAGGTCCTGGGGCACTTCCCCTCGGGCGTCACGGTCGTCACCGGCACCACGCCGGAGGGCCCGGCCGGCTTCACCTGCCAGTCGTTCTCGTCGCTGTCGCTCGACCCGCCGCTGGTGCTCGTGCTGCCGGGGCGCTCGTCGTCGAGCTGGCCGCGCATCGAGGCGACCGGCCGCTTCTGCGTCAACGTGCTCGCCGAGGGGCAGCGGGAGCTCTCCACGCGGTTCGCCCGCTCGGGCGGGGACAAGTTCGCCGGTGTCTCCTGGGCGCCGTCGGGGCTGGGCTCGCCCGTGCTCGGGGGGGCCACCGCCTGGATCGACTGCACGCTGCACGCGGTGCACGACGGCGGCGACCACCTCATCGTCGTCGGCGCGGTGCACGACCTCGGTGCCACCGACGACATCCCGCCCCTGCTGTTCCACCGCGGTGGCTACGCCCGCACGGCGGTCGACGAGTGAGCGAGGGGGCACGGGGCGCGGTCGAGGCCGACCGACGGGGGCCGCTCGCCGACGTCCGGGTGCTCGAGCTGGGCACGATCGTGGCGGGTCCGTTCGCGGGCCGGCTCCTGGCCGACTACGGCGCGGACGTCGTCAAGATCGAGCCGCCCGGCGGGCAGGACCCGATGCGCGACTGGGGCCAGGAGTCGTACCGGGGCCATCGCCTCTGGTGGACCGTGCACGCCCGCAACAAGCGCTGCATCACCCTCGACCTGCGCGGCGAGCGTGGCCAGGAGCTGTTCCTGCGCCTGGTCGAGGGCGCCGACGTCGTCGTCGAGAACTTCCGGCCGGGAACGCTGGAGCGCTGGCAGCTCGGCTGGGACCGGCTCTCGGCGGTGAACCCCGGGCTCGTGCTCGCGCGGGTGTCGGGCTACGGGCAGACCGGGCCGTACGCGGACAAGGCCGGCTACGCGTCGGTGGCCGAGGCGCTCTCGGGGCTGCGCTACATCAACGGCTACCCGGGCCAGGCGCCGCCGCGGATGGCCATCTCGCTGGGCGACTCCCTGGCGGGGATGGTCGCGGTGCAGGGGGTGCTCGCCGCGCTGCACCACCGCGAGCGGACGGGACAGGGGCAGGTGGTCGACGTCGCGCTGACCGAGGCCTGCCTGTCGGTGCTCGAGTCGGTCATCCCCGAGTACGACAAGCTCGGCCGGGTGCGCCAGCCCGGCGGCACGCGCCTCGACGGGATCGCGCCGTCGAACGTCTACCGCACCGCGGACGGGCTGTGGCTGGTCGTCGCGGCCAACCAGGACACGGTCTTCCGGCGCCTGTGCGGGGCGATGGGACGCCCCGGGCTCGCCGACGACCCGCGCTACGCCGACCACCGGGCGCGCGGCGAGCACCAGGACGAGCTCGACGACCTGGTCGGGGCGTGGGTCGGGTCGCTGCCCGCCGACGAGGTGCGCCGCGTGCTCGACGAGGCCGGCGTCATCTGCGGGCCGATCAACACCGCGGCCGAGGTCGTCGCCGACCCGCAACTGCGGGCGCGGGACATGCTCGTCGCGCACCACGACGAGCGCTTCGACGAGGACGTGCTCGGCCCCGGGGTGGTGCCGGCGTTCTCGGCGACCCCGGGTGCGGTGCGCTGGGCCGGCCCGCCGGTGCCCGGGCACCACAACGCCGAGGTCTACGGCGAGCTGGGGCTCTCGGACGACGAGCTGGCGGCGCTGGCGGACGAGCACGTCATCTAGCGCTCGGCGTCCCGCTTGATCGACGCCAGGTTCCGGTCCGCGCTCGAACGCATCGCGCGGTCGAGGCCCCAGCGCGGGATGCCCTTGACCGTGACCTCCATCGTCGAGGCCATGTCCAGGTGCGTGCGCCCGTCGCCGAGGTCGCGGGCGGTGTAGGCGATGGTGCTCTCACGGATGAGGCCGCCGGCGACGCAGGTCAGCGTCACCGAGTCGTCGGTGTAGGTCACGTCGTACGTCGCCGTGGTGCTGAAGCCGAGGGCCCCGAGGGTCACCGCGATCCGCGACGGGCGGCCCTGGTCGTCGTGGGCCTGGACCACGGCCTGCTTGGCCTCGTTGGCCCACCGGTCGGTGTTCTCCAGGTCCGAGAGCACCTCGATGACCCGGGGCACGGGCGCGGCGATCTCGATCGACCTCCTCACCGGCTCGCTCACGGCACTCCTCCCGACGGCGTGATCACCCGGCCCTCTACCCCGTGCCGTGTGCGGATATCCGGTGCCGGCGCCCCGGGACGTCACCCCGTCGTGCGTGCCCACGCCGCCGACGACGGCCCCGCCTAGGCTCCGGGCGTGATGTTCGGTGCCCTCCGGCGCCTCCTGCGCGCCCTCATCGCACTGCCCGCCGGCGCCCGTCGGGTGCTGGCCGGCCCGCCGATCGCCCGTGACGGCCAGGTCCTCGACCTCGACGTCCAGCTCGTGCTCCGCCTGCTCGGCATGATCGCCACCGGTGAGGAGCCGTCGCTGGTCGAGCAGCGCGCCGCCACCGACCGCGCGGCGGGCCTGGCCTGGTCGGCGACGCCCGGCGTGACGGCGCGGGAACTGACGTTGCCGGTGCCCGCCGGCCCGGGCCGCGACGAGCCCGGGACGCTGCCCGCGTGCCTCTACGAGCCCGCCGAGGTCGGCGACGGCCCGGCCGGGCTGCTCGTGCACTTCCACGGCGGCGGGTTCGCGCTGGGCAGCATCGCCTCGAGCGCGCCGCTGTGCCGGGCGCTGGCCCACCAGGCCGGGGTGCGGGTGCTGTCGGTGGAGTACCGGCTGGCTCCCGAGAACCCGTTCCCGGCGGGGCTGGCGGACGCGGCGTCGGCGCTGCACCACGTGCTCACCCACCGCGACGAGTTCCGGGCGACGACGGTCGCCGCGGGCGGCGACTCGGCCGGGGCCAACCTCGCGCTCACCGCCGCCCACCAGCTCGCCCGCCACGGCGAGCAGACCGCGGAGTTCGTGCTGGCGCTGTACCCGGTCACCGACGCGGGCCGCACCGGAGGGTCGCGAGAGCTCTTCGCCGAGGGGTTCGGGCTGCGGACCGCCGACATCGAGGTCTTCGAGCGCTACTACCTGCCCGACGGGCTCGACGTCATCCGGCCGACCGGACTGCTCGAGGCCGCGGACCTGCACGTGATGCCGCCCTGCTACATCGCGACGGCGGGCTTCGACCCCCTGCGCGACGAGGGCGAGGAGCTCGCCGCGGCGCTGCGCGCGGCCGGCGTCCCCGTCGTGTCCCGGCGCTTCCCCGAGCTCGTGCACGGCTACGCGGGCTTCGCGGGGCTCGTGCCGGCCGCGCGCGACGCGGTCCTCGACGCGGCCTCGGCCCTGCGCGCCGGCCTCGCCCTGCGTGCCGCTCGTGCGTGATCTCCTGCGCTGTGGCGCAGGAGATCACGCACGTGGGTCAGTGGTGCAGCGACGCCATCGACGCGGCGGGGTAGCGCTCGCCGGCCGCCACGCCGACCGGCGCCACCTCCTCGATCGCCGCGAGCTCCTCGGACGACAGCGTCACCTCGACCGCGCCCACGTTCTCCTCGAGGTAGCGGCGGCGCTTGGTGCCGGGGATCGGGACGATGTCGTCACCCTGGGCCAGCACCCACGCCAGCGCCAGCTGGGTCGGTGAGACGCCCTTGCGCGCGGCGAGGGCGTTGACCTCGTCGAGCACCCGCAGGTTGGCCTGCAGCGCCTCGCCCCGGAACCGCGGCGAGTTCCGCCGCCAGTCGCCCTCGGGCAGGTCGTCGGTCGAGCGGATCGTGCCGGAGAGGAAGCCGCGGCCGATCGGGCTGTAGGGCACGAAGCCGATCCCCAGCTCGCGGCAGGTGGCGAGCACCCCGTTGTCCTCGACGTCGCGGGTGAACAGCGAGTACTCGGTCTGCACGGCGGTGACGGGCGCGGTGGCGTGGGCGCGGCGGATGGTCTCGGGCGCGGCCTCGGAGATGCCGAGGTGGCGCACCTTGCCGGCCTCGACCAAGTCGCCCAGCGCGCCCCACGTCTCCTCGATCGGGACGTCGGGGTCGACGCGGTGCTGGTAGTACAGGTCGACGTGGTCGGTGCGCAGGCGGCGCAGCGAGCCGTCGATCTGCCCGCGCAGGTAGTCGGGGCGCCCGTTGACCCGCCCGGTGCCCAACCCGTCGGGCCCGATCTCGTTGCCGAACTTGGTCGCCAGCACGACCTCGTCGCGCCGCGTGGCGAGCACGGAGCCGAGCAGCTCCTCGTTGGTGTGCGGGCCGTACATGTCGGCGGTGTCGAAGAACGTGACGCCGAGCTCGAGGGCGCGCTCGAGCGTCGCGCGTGACTCGGCGTCGTCCTGACCGCCGTAGGCGAAGGTCATGCCCATGCAGCCCAGGCCCAGCGCGGAGACGCGCAGGCCCTGGCCGCCGAGAGTGCGTTGCTCCATGGACGCGGACTATCCCGGCGCACCGTGCCCTGAACGTGCGTCGTCGCGCTGACCCACCGGGCGCCCCGGGCTGGCACGGTGGCCGGGTGCGCGTGGTGCTGGCGATGCTCGTGGTCCTCGTCTTCTCCCTGGCCGGACATCCGGGCGCGGTCGCCGACCCGGGCCTGGTCATCGGCGACGGCGCGCCCGTCGCGCCCGGCGCCACCGTGCCCGCGCAGATGGGCTGCGAGGAACCGGCCACGGCGCCGGCCACCGGACCGGGCGTCACCGGCGGGCCGTGGCAGCGCGACCCCGAGGGCCACCAGCCGTGGTCGGTGTCCTCGACCCTCACCGTCGCCCCCGACGCCGCACCGGGACCGGTCACGGTCACCGCGACCTGCGGCGGCCGGCCGCTGACCGCGACGCTCACCGTCGCCGAGACCGGCTCCGGCGGGACCGTCGCCCGCGTCCTCGGCGGTGCGGCGATCCTGCTCGCGGTCGTCGCCGCGATGGTCCTGCTGCAGCGCCGCCGTCGGCGGGCGTCGACCTGACGTGCGTTCGCCCACGGAGGAACGCGCCCCGGGGCGCCCGCCGGACCTGCCAGGCTGCTCGCCGTGCGGGTCGTGGTCCTCGGTGGGACGTGGTTCCTCGGGCGCCGCGTGGTCGAGCGGCTGCACGCCCGCGGCGACGAGGTCCTGGTCGTGCACCGGGGTCGTGCCGAGCCCGCGGGGTGGGACCCGTCGGGTCACGTGCACGCCGACCGCCGCGACCTCTCCCACCACCACCAGCGGCTGCGGGACTTCGGCGCGGACGCCGTGGTCGACACCTGCCCCCTGACGGGCGGCGACGTCGACGCCGTCCTCCCGTGGCTGCCCGAGGTGCCCACCGTCGTGCTCTCCAGTCAGGACGTCTACCAGGCGTTCACGGGACTGCGGACGGGCCGGTGCGACGCGGCGGTCCCGCTCGACGAGGACGCCGAGCTGCGTCGCGAGCGGTACCCCCACCGCGGGCTCGCGCTCGACGGCGTGCCCGACGACTACGACAAGCTCGACGTCGAGGAGCGGTGGCTGGCGCGCGGCGCGGTGGCCCTGCGCCTCCCGGTGATCTACGGCCCCCACGACTGGCAGCGCCGGGAGGACCTCGTCCTGCGGCGCCTGCGGGCGGGACGGACCCGTATCCCGATCGGGGCGGCGAACCTGCTGTGGACCCGCGCGCACGTCGACGACCTGGCCACCGGCGTGCTCGCCGCCCTCGACACCCGCGCCGCCGACGGGCTGGCGGTCAACCTCGGCGAGCCCCGCACCCTGCCGATGCGCAGCTGGCTGGAACAGATCCTCGCCGCGGCCGGGGCGGACGCCGAGCTGGTCCGCGTCCCCGACGCGGCGCTCCCCGCCGACCTGGCCCTGACCGCGGCGCCGGCGCAGCACCTGCTCGTGTCGGTGCGACGGGCCGAGCAGCTGCTCGGCTGGGCGCCGGCCGATCCGGCCGTCCGGGTGCGCGAGTCCGTGCGCTGGCACCTCGCCCACCCGCCGGACGGGCCGACGTGGAGCGACGACGACGCCCGTGCGGACGATGCCGCCCTCGCCCGCTCCTGAGGCCCGGTGCAGGTCAGGCCAGCGCGCGCCCGACCCGGCGGCCGGAGAACAGGCAGCCGCCGAGGAACGTCCCCTCCAGCGACCGGTAGCCGTGCACGCCGCCGCCGCCGAAGCCCGCGGCCTCGCCCGCGGCGTACAGGCCCGGGAAGACCGAGCCGTCGGGGCGCAGGACGCGCCCGTCGAGGTCGGTCCAGAGCCCGCCGAGGGTCTTGCGCGTGAGGACGTGCAGCTTCACCGCGACCAGCGGGCCGGCCGCGGGGTCGAGGATCCGGTGCGGCGGGGCGACGCGCACGATCCGGTCGCCGAGGTACGCGCGCGCGCCGCGGACGGCGGCGAGCTGGCCGTCCTTGCCGTAGGGGTTGGCCAGCTCGGCGTCGCGGGCCAGCACCTCGCGCTCGACGGCGTCGTGGTCGACCAGCGGGGTGGGGGTCAGCGCGTTCATGCGCTCGACGAGCGTGCGCAGGTCGTCGGCCTGGACGAAGTCCTCGCCGGAGCGCTGGAAGGCGGCGACCGGCTCGGTGGGCCCGGGGCGCACCCGCTGCAGGGTCAGCTTGAGGTCCCTGCCGGTGAAGTCGGGGTTCTGCTCGGAGCCCGACAGCGCGAACTCCTTCTCCAGGATGCGCTGGGTCAGCACGAACCAGGTGTGGTCGTGGCCGGTGCGCCGGATGTGCGCGAGCGTCGCGAGCGTGTCGTAGCCGGGCCACAGGGGCGGGGGCAGGCGGCGGCCCTCGGCGTCGAACCACAGCGACGACGGCCCGGGCAGGATGCGGATGCCGTGCAGCGGCCAGACCGGGGAGTGGTTGACGATTCCCTCGGTGTAGTGCCACATCCGGTCGCGGTTGACCACGCGCGCACCGGCGTCCTCGCTGATCCCGATCATGCGCCCGTCGACGTGGGCGGGCACCCCGGAGATCATGTGCTGCGGCGGCGGCCCGAGGCGCTCGGGCCAGTGGCGGCGCACGGCGTCGTGGTCGCCGCCGATGCCGCCGGAGGTGACGACGACGGCGTCGGCCGTCAGCGCGAAGGACCCGATCGCGCTCCGCGAGCTCGACTCGCCGCGGGCCACCTCGGAAGGCTCGAGAACGGAGCCCGACACCCCGGTCACGGCACCGTCGGTGACGTCGAGGGCGTCGACGCGGTGGCGGTGGCGGATCGTCACGCGGCCGTCGGCGGCGGCGTCGAGGACGCGGCGCAGGAACGGCTCGAGGAGGCCCGGCCCCGTGCCCCAGACGATGTGGAAGCGCGGCACCGAGTTGCCGTGCCCGGTGGCCGACGCGCCGCCGCGCTCGGCCCACCCGACGACGGGGAAGAAGCGCACGCCCATGCCGTGCAGCCACGCCCGCTTCTCGCCGGCGGCCCACTCGACGTAGGCGCGGGCCCACTCCCGGCCCCAACGGTCCTCGTCGGGACGGTCGAAGCCGGCGCTGGACGTCCAGTCCGACCAGGCGAGGTCGAACGAGTCGCGCACCCGCAGACGGCGCTGCTCCGGGCTGTCGACGAGGAAGAGCCCGCCGAACGACCACCAGGCCTGGCCGCCGAGCGAGGCCTCGGGCTCCTGGTCGAGCAGGAGCACCCGCCGGCCCGCGTCGGCGAGCTCGGCGGTGGCGACCAGACCGGCGAGGCCGGCTCCGACCACGATGACGTCGGCGTCGGGCATGCCGGTCATCGTGGCAGGGCGCGCCGGCGACGATGGGGATTTCCTGGCGCCCAGTGCCAGCGAGGACGCACGGCTGGCACCGGAGGTGCCGCGCCTACTGCAGGCCGAGCTCCTCCGAGCAGGTCGGCCAGGCGTTCCAGCCCTGCTCGGACTGCACCTCGCGCGCGACGGCGATCTGCTCCTCGCGGGAGGCCTCGTCGGGGGACGCCGCGTACTCGGTGCCGCCGAACTCCTCCCACGTCGAGTCGGTGAACTGCAGTCCGCCCTTGAACCCGTTGCCGGTGTCCGCCTGCCAGTTCTGGGTGCTCTCGCACATCGCGAGGCGGTCCCAGGTGCCCGACGACGCCGCCGGCGCGGCCACGGCGGTGCCGGCGAGCGCCAGCGGGCCGGTGACGGCGGCGGCCGCGACGACGCCCACGCGCAGGAGGGGGCGGGCCGGGGTGGGCGGGAGGTGGTGGCGACCAGACATCGGGGCTCCGATCCGTTCGGGGTTCGTCTCGGAGGTCGGCGACGGTGGCCG
>Ga0196958_10000189_pt1 | contig 20476 bp, 20 predicted proteins | sample S1v_10metaG_FD_148654 | JGI IMG/M metagenome (GOLD analysis project Ga0196958, IMG submission 148654) | Soil microbial communities from Anza Borrego desert, Southern California, United States - S1+v_10 | ecosystem: Environmental > Terrestrial > Soil > Desert | place: USA: California | collected...
GCAGTGCCACGGATCAGTTGACGTGAGGTGGTGATGAAGACCGGGATGGCCAGGCAGGAGATGCCCGCGGCGATCAGAAAGGCGGTTTTGAAATCGAAGCGCTGGCTGACCGCGCCGATGAAGAGCGAGCCGAGGCCGATGCCGGTGTCGAACGCCCAGATGACGCTGCCGAACGTGCGGGCGCGCCGCGACTCGTCGGTGTTGGAGACGACGAAGGCCATGAACGCCGGGAACGACGCGCCGATGCCGATGCCGAAAAGAATCGCGGCGACGATCATCTGCGGCCGGTTCGCCGCGATCGCCAGGACGGTGAACGCCAGCGGCATGGCGATGAAGGCCGGGTAGAGCAGGACCTTCGGTCCGAAGCGGTCGCCGAGGCGCGAGGTGAAGATGCGCACGACGATGACGGTGACGCAGAAGACGGTGAAGAAGAGGGACTCCGGATAGATGTGGCGCTCCTGCGAGAGGAGGGCGATGTAGCTCGTGATGCCGCCGTAGCCGAACGAGGCGACGGTGAGGGCGAGCGTCGCTTTGACGACCGTCCAGTCCCACAACTCCGTCATGCGCGGCAGCCCTTTGTTCTCCTCGCGGGCGTTGCCGCCCGGAATGCTCGTCGCCCAGACGGCCATGCACGCGGAGAGGATCGCGATCTCCGCGCATACCGCGAACCACCCCCACGCCTTGTGAATGTACAGACCGACCGCGGGCGCAACCGCGATCGCCGCCGTCGGCGCGATGCCCCAGTACGCGAGCCCTTCGGAACGCCGTGACGGCGGGATGAAGTCGGTCATGATCGCGCCGGCGGCGGAGAGGATCGAGGACCAGATCGCGCCGTGAATGACGCCGATCAGCAGCACCACCGGCAACCACGGCACGATCCCGTACGCGAGCGAAAAGAAGATGAACAGGATGGACGCGATGACGAGCATGCGCCGGCGTCCGATGTGATCGGCAATCGTCCCCATCACCGGCGCCGCAAACGCCGACCCGATCGTGTACACGAACAGAAACCCACCCGCCGCCGCCTTGCTCCCGCCGAGCGCGACGATGCGCAGAGGAATGACGGGAAGGAGCTGAAACGCGGAGAAGAACGTCCCGAACTGGAAGAGCCAGACGGAAAGGAAGCGGGGGGTGAAGAGAGGGTCGCGAGCGGGGGACTGCACGGAGAGATTGTACTGGGGGAGCTGTTGAGCGATTGAGCGGTTGAGCCGTTGAGCCATTGAGCCATTGAGCCGTTGAGCCGGCGAGGGGCGGACGGGGCTCAACAGCTCAACAGCTCAACAGCTCAGCGGCTCAGTGGCTCAGTGGCTCAACAGCTCAACGGCCCGTTCTAGAATGCACGCGCGTCTCGCCGACGTTAACCCTGCCGATGAAAGTGAAACGCGCAGCCAAGTACGGCTTCTGTTCCGGCGTCCGCATCGCCGATCTCAAGGTCAAGCGATTCGCTGCCGGCGGAGGCAGGGGCGCCATCCTCGGCCAGGTCGTGCACAACGAGCGCGTCGTCGAGGAGATGGAGCGGCTCGGCGTTCGCACCGTGGATGAGATCGTCGCGGTCGCGGAGCCGACCATCGTCTTCTCGGCGCACGGCGTCCCGCCGTCTTTCCACGATGCGGCACGCGATCGCGGGCTGCAGATCCTCGATACGACCTGCAAGTTCGTCTACGACATCCATCGCGAGGCGAAGAAAGCGCTCGCGGACGGCTTCCATCTCGTCTTCATCGGCGACCCGCGGCATCGCGAGGTCATCGGCTACACGAACGATCTCGACCCCTCGTCGTTCCACATCGTGTCGAAGATCGCCGAGGCGGAGTCGGTCGACTGGTCGCCGTACGCGAAGATCAAGATCTTCTACCAGACCACCCTCAACGCCGCCGACTTCGAAGACGTCGTGCAGACCATCGAGCGCCGTGCGAGCGGCGTCGAGCGTGGGGACACGATCTGCTACGCGACGAAGGAAAATCAGGACGCCGCGAAGGTGCTGGCGACCGATCCCGAGGTGGATGTGGTGATCGTGATCGGCGGCAAGGCCAGCGCGAACACGAAGCATCTGTGGGAGATCTGCCGCGAGGCCAAGCCCTCGTATCTCATTCAGGGCGCGGATGATATCGACCCGTCGTGGCTGGCCAACGCGCGCGTGGTCGGCCTCACCGCCGGCTCGTCCACGCCGGACTACGTCATCGACGAGGTCGAGCAGGCGCTGGACGCGATGTGACCTTCTGCCGGGCTCCGCGTCGAATAATCGACCGCTCCGAAGCGTTGAAAGCCGCGATCATGACAAAACTTATTCGTACGATCGGTGTGTCAGTGCTGTTCATGGTCGCGTCCGGTTCTGCATTTGGCGCCGACCTCAAGTGTAATTCGACGAGCAACGTCGAAGAGCTCCGCTATTCGTGGCGCCTCAAGGGTGGCGTCCGCTTCCTGGCGGGACTGGTGTTTCCCACGAACGGCGTCGGCAACCTCAAGACGACGTACGGGCAGAACATCCACAGCGAGCTGCTCATCACCGCGCCGAACGGACGGCAGGGCGGCTATTACGCCTATGAGTCGGACATCGACAGCCAGGGCAAGACGCTGATGACGTACCACGGCTACGCGTGGGGGAAGAAGTCGCGCGCCGAGCGCACGGTCTTCGACTACGTGAAGGGTTTGGCGCGCATCCGCAAGCAGACGCCGGAAGAGACCGAGAACCGCGTCAAGAAGCTGCCCGAGGCAGACGAGTTCCGCGACATCCTCACGGCAATCCACTACCTCCGCCAGAACGCCGACTCCATCCAGCGTCCGGTGCAGACGAGCATCTACTCGGACGGCAAGGAGTACCCGGTGATCTTCCAGCGCTCCGAGCGCAAGGCGTTCATGCTCGAGGGCAAGCCCACGCTCGCGCAGGGCTTCCGGATCATCGACGCGCCGGGCGGGAAGAAGTGGCCGGGCGGCGTGACGGTGTGGCTGTCGTCGGACGAGCGCCGCGTTCCGGTGCGCATCGAGATCCAGCAGAGCATGGCCTCGCTGCAGCTCGACCTGCAGAAGGTCGAGTCGTGCGCGACGCTGATGGCGGGGCTGTAAGCGCACCCGCGGCTGCGGGCTCAGGCGGTCGCGTCTTTCGGGATCACGATCGGCGTTCCCAGTCCGCAGAACAGCCCGACGATGTCGAGCAGCTCGGCGACGTGGAACGGCTTCTCGAGCACGACCGCGGGACTGAGATCCTCGTCCGCGGGATCGAGCTTGTAGCCGCTGATCACGATCACGGGGGATTCCTTGCGGCGCGTGCGGAACCAGCGCAGCCACTCGCGGCCGTCCATCTTCGGCATCGCCAGGTCGAGGATCACGAGCTGGATGTCGGGGTGCGTCTCGACGAGCGGCATGGCGGCCTCGCCGTCGTACGCGAAGAGGACTTCGAATCCGTACGGCGTGAGCAGCTCCCGGTAATTGCCGACCAGCTTCTCGTCATCGTCGATGACCAGAAGCTTCCTGAGCTTGATCGGGGTTCTGCGGGCTTTGATCAACTATCTACTCCTGCCGATGCGCGATTCCGAGGCGGACACTGCAAGCACCAGGCCTATCGTGAGTCGCGGAGGGAGGGGACGACGTCGGTCGGAATCGTGGGCTGCAGCGGCGCCATCTCGCGCGGCAGGAGGCGGAAACGCGCCGCGTCATACCGAAGCGCGAGCAGCCGTCCCTTGTGCACCCTCTCCTCGGCCGGAAGCGACACGCGCAGCCGTACGCCTCCGCTGAGGACGCCATGCACGATCCATCGACCGTCGGTAAATCCTGCTTCTTCGACACCGAAGACAAAGTCGGAGTCCTCGCCGCCGCGCGCGGGGCGGAAATCGCCCGGACGCACGAGCGCGACACCGCTGCCCTGGAACGGTGCGGGATCGACTTCCCACGCGCCCATCACGGATTCGACGGTCGTGCCGCGGATGGTGACCGGGACGACGTCGACGTCACCGGTCGCAACGGCGGCCGCGTCGTCGAATGGTCGGGCGAAGACTTCGGCGGCCGCGCCGCTCTGCACGACGCGGCCATCGTGCAGCACGGCCACGGCATCGGTGAAGGCGAGTTCGTCGCGCGACGACGGGACGGTCACGACGGTCGTGCCGCTCACGCGCATCGTGCGATAGAACGCATCGGCGAGCTGCACGCGCGCGGACGCGCTGACGCGCTCGAGCACGCGATCGGCGAGCAGCACCGCCGGGCGCAGCAGCTCGATGCGCGCGAGCTGCACCCGCGTGCGTTCCGTCGAGGAGAGGGAATCGGTGCGCCGCGCGAGCAGCGGATCGAGCTCCCATTTTTCGGAGGCGAGGCGGTACTCGCGATGGCGGTCTTCCCGATCGAGCGAGCGCGCACGCACCGCGGCGATGAGCACATGCTCGACGCTCCAGCGTCCGGGGACTTCGAGCTCCGAGGTGACGAAGAGGAGGGGACGCTGCGCGGGCTTGACGTCGTTGACGCGGCGCTGGCCGAGGATGATCTCGCCGGATGCCGGTTTCAGCGTGCCGGCGATGAGCTGCAGGAGCGTCGACGCGCCGCACGACGCGGGCCCGACGATCGCGGTGTGTGTGCTGCGCGGAATCGTGACGGTGATCGCATGCAGCGCAAAGCCGCGGTCATACCGAAACGCGACATCGCGCAGCGAGACGTCGAGCATGGGACGCAGTTTATCCCGCGCGAGATCCCGCGCCTGCGCACGGGATCAACGCGAAGCTACGGCCGCCGTCCGCCGCCGGGAGGCCGCTGCCCGCCCGGCATGGGCCGGTGCTGCGGCTCGCGGTCGAGGGCCGTGCGCACGCGCACCCACTGCTCCTCGTTGAGGATGCCGCGCATGTCGACGAGCATCAGCAGCTCCCGCTCGAACAGCTTCGCGCGGGCTGCCGAAAGCGCCGTTGCGATGCGCTGCACCTCCGCGCGGCGCAACTGCGAGCGATCGAGCTCGCCGCGCAGGGCGATCTGCAGCTTCTCCACTTCGCCCTTCGCATCGATGAGTTGATCGGCGGCGGCGCGGAAGATCTCGTCCAGCCGCGACTGCTGGTCGCGCGTGAGCTCCAGCTCGCGCACGATTTCAGGGCGCCGCCACCACTTGCCGGGCGGCATGTGCTGCGCCTGCGCCGTCTGCGCGATCGTGCCCAGCACGAGCAGCGCGGCGGCGATGAGGAAACGTCGGGTCATAAGGATTGGTCTCCGGATTTCTCGTCCCACGATTCCCAGGCCACCATCGAACCGTATTCGTCGAGCTCTTCCGACTCCCACGGATCGGCGGGGACGCTCACTTCGGCCGCGGAGACGCTGGTCTGCTCCATCGTCGCGACGGTGGCGGTGACCTCATTCGCCGGCTCGGGCGTGCGGTCCCACGCGATCACGCCGCCGAGGACGAGCGCCAGCACCGCGGCGGCAGCCACGCGCGTGACGCGGGCGAACGCCGACTGCTGGCGCTGCCGGTCGACCTTGCGCAGGATCGAGAGGCGCTGGCGGGCCCAGAACGTCTCCGGTTTTTCGGAGTGGCTGCACTCGCTGAGGCTGCGGATCTTCCGCTCGAGCCGCTCGTAGCGCGCCGCGCAGTCGCTGCAGTCCGCGAGATGCATCATCACCGGCAGGGACTCGCCCGGCTGCGTGTAGTACGTCTCGAGCAGATCGGCTTCACTGTAGTGCTGGCTCATGTTCCATCCTTCGGGCCGTGCGCCATCCGGCGAGCTCCTTGCGGATCTTCTGGATGGCGCGGAAGAGATGCGCGCGGACCGTCCCGGCTTGCAACCCGAGGTGGTCCGCGATGTCTTCCAGGGAGAGATTTTCGTAGTGGCGCAGGCGGAAGATCACCTTCTGCTGCGCCGAGAGCTGCTTTTCCGCGCGGGTGATGGCGTTGCGGAGCTGCGAGGACATCATCTGCCGCTCCGGATCGGGCCGTTCGTCGACCGGCTCCAGCATCGTTTCGGTGACGCCGTCGTCGTCCTCGCGCAGCGTGAAGAGGCTGACGAAGCGGCGCCGGCGGAGGAGGTCACGGGAGCGATTGATGGCGATGCGCGTGAGCCACGTCTCCAGTCCGGCCCGCCCTTCGAAGCGGGACAGATGCGTGTACGCCTGCACGAACGTGTCCTGCGCGATGGTGTCCGCCTCGGTCTCGTCCCGCACGATCGAATAGGCGACGCGGAAGATCCTGCGCTGAAACCGCTCGACCAGGATCGCGAACGCCCCGCCGTCGCCGGCGACGGTCCGGTCGATCAGTTCCTGGTCGGTCGGTTGGGGGGCGGAATCGCTCATGCGGAACGCGGCCACATTGCTTCTCACGAGGCTTGGACGTGCTGAGTGGGGATTGCGTTTACATGGTAGCGCTTTATTCGGCGATCGGTCCGGCGGCACGGCCGGCCAGCCAGACGCCGCCGAAGATCATCACGGCGGCCAGGATCACGACCGGCCGCAGCGTTTCGCGGAAGAAGATCGCGCCGAGGATCGTGCCGAGGACGGGCTGGACGTAGGTGTAGGCGGCCACGACGGAGCTGTCCGCGTGCCGCAGTGCCCAGGCGTTCAGCAGGTAGGCGATGACGGTCGGCCCGGCGATGACGACGAGGAGGGCGATCCATCCTGCCTTCGTGACGGCGCTCCAGTTCTGCGTCCACAGCCAGGGGGCGGAAATCGGGAGCAGGATGATCGAGCCGAGCGCGAACATGCGCGCGACGACGGCGCGAGGGGAGAGGCGGGCCATGGTCGGCTTGGAGATGACGAGGTAGAGCGCGTACGAGAGGCAGTTGATGATGATCAGCGTCGCGCCGAGCATCGAGCGCCACGAGCCGGCGAAACTCTCGCCGCCCACGACGAGCAACGCGCCCGCGCAGGCGAGAGCGATCCCGCCGATGCGCGTGGCTGTCGCGCGCTCACGCCCGAGCGCGATGGCCGCGCCGAGGGCGAAGACGGGGATGGCCGTGATGAGAATCGCCGCGGCCTGGACGGTGGTGAGGGCGAGCCCCGCCAGAAACAGCGGCGCGTTGACCACCACGCCGAGGATCGTGAAGAGCACGAGCTTCCGCCGGTCCTCCCGCGGAATCGGCTCCTCATTGCGCGCGAGCACCCACAACACGAGCGCCGCCCCCGCGATGCGCAGCCACGAAAACGCCATCGGCGACAACTCCCGCATCCCGAACTTTGCAACGACATAGTTCGCGGAGAAGAGGAGCGCGACGGTGAGGAGGGCGAGGTGGACGCGCATGGGAGGTGGGAGCTGGTGGGCTGTTGAGCTGTAAAGCGGTAGAGCCGTAGAGCTGTAGAGGGTTTCCGGACTCCCCTTTATAGCTTTACAGCTCTACAGCTTACAGCGCAATCTTTCCAGTTCCCCTCTATAGCTCTACAGCTCTACAGCTTTACAGCTTTACAGCGCAATCACCCCCCGGCCGTCACTCCCCCTCCACCCACACATCGTGATACCGCACCGGCGGTGGCACGAGCGACGTCCGTACTCCGCGGATCTCCGGTTTGTGCAGGACGAAGAGGCGTTCGTGGAAGAGGGGGACGAGCGGGGCTTCCTTCACCACCATCTGGTTCAGGGTGCGGTAGATCGAGGCGCGGTGCTCGGAGTCGTTGGAGCGGCGGGCGTCCATGATCTGGGCGTCGACGTCGGGGCGGTTGAAGAAGAGGCCGCGGATCGAGGTCGCGTCGCTGTGGAAGAAGATGTAGAAGAAATTGTCGGAGTCGGGAAAGTCGGCGTACCAGTTCGCGCAGTAGATCGTCCCGTGACCGCGTTGCGTGCGCGGTGCGCTCGCATCCGTCGCCGAGTGACGCGTGACGTTGACGTGGATGCCCACCGCCTCGAGGTCCTCGATCATCAGCGGGACCATGCCGGAGTTGTTGAACTCGTCCGTGTCCCACGTGCGGTACTCGACGCTGAAGCCGGAGCCGTAGCCTGCCTGCCGCAGCAGATTGCGCGCGCGCTCGGGATCGTGGTCGTAGCCGCGGAGATTCTCGTCGTAGCCGAGGAGGCCCGGCGGGAGGAGCGCTTTCGCGGGGACGGAAAGGCCGGCGAAAACGCGATCGTTGATGCGCTGCCGGTCGATCGCGTAATTCATCGCCTGCCGCACTTCGACCTTGTTGAACGGCGCGGACGACGAGTCGTAGCCGAGATACGACGTGTGCAGTTGCACCGTCGTCAGCAGGTACGCCGAGTAGCGCGAATCGTTGCGCAGCTCGCCGACGACTTTCGGCGAAATGCCGTGCGCGACGTCGAGCTCTCCGCGGAGGAACGCGTCGGAGACGTCCTTGAAGCTGCGCAGATCGAGGCGGAACTCGAGCTCGTCGAGATTCGGCTCATCGGGAACGTAGTAATCGCGATTGCGCACGAGCTTCACGCGCTCCCCTTCCACGGCCTCTTCGACGCGGAACGGACCCGCGCCGGTGCCACGCAGGCGGAAGCGTTCCCCGTCGCGCGCTTCTTCGATCGGCACGATCGCCAGTTCGTGCATCGTCATCAGCGAGAGGAAGAACGCCACCGGCTCGTTGAGCTGGATGTCGATCGTGTTCGCGTCGCGGACGACGATGCCGCCCACCTGGCGCGAGCGCCCTTCGAGGACGTCCTTCGCGCCGCGCACGTTGTTGAGGATCCACGCCCCGGTCGACTTCGTTTCCGGCAGCAGGAGGCGCAGGAACGTCTCGTAGACGTCGCGCGCCTCGAACGTGCGGCCGTTGTGAAAGCGCACGTTGCGGCGCAGGTGGAAGCGATAGACGTGGCCCTGCTCGAGCACTTCCCAGCGTTCGGCGAGGTCGGGGATCAGCTCCGCGCCTTCGCCGTATTTCACGAGCGTCGAGTGAATGGCCTTCGAGATGAATCCGAGCGCGGACGCCGACGTGTACGCGGGATCGAACGTGAGCTTCTGCCACAGCACCGTCGACGTCGTGATCTTCCCGCCGCGATTCGGAGCGGGGAGGGTGAAGCGCGCCAACTCCTGCTTGAGCAGCGTCGACTCGTGGCTGAGCGCGTTCGCCATCTGATTGAGATCGGCGACGCCGAAGTTCGACTCGCGCGAGCCCTGTTTGATGACGTCCATCGACTTGACGATGGCCGACGATTCGGCAGCGAGCACCGAGGTCGACTCGAGCACCGTCTGCACGAGCCCCATGATGTTTTCCATGGCCCGGCTGATGGCGCGGCTGCCGGTCTCCTGCTCGGTCATGGCGCGCTTGAGGTGCTTGGTGTAGTCGCGCACCATCGCCGCCTGCTCGCCGATCTTGCGCGAGGTGAGCGACTGCTGCTGCGTCGCCGCGGCGGTGGTCTGGACCATCTTCGTGACTTCTTCGATGGCCGCGGTCGCGGCGGCGCTGCCGCGCGCCTGTTCTTCCGTCGCGCGTGCGATTTCGTTGATCGAGTTCGTCGAGCGGTCGGTGAGCTCGAGGATCTTGTCGAGCACCAGCGACGCGCGTGCGGTGAGGCCGACGCCGTCGGCGACGCGATCCGCGCTCAGCGTCATCTGCTCGGACGCGCGTCCGACGCCCTTCTGCACGTTCTGGATCAGCGTGCGGATCTCTTCGGTGGAGACGGAGGTGCGTTCGGAGAGATCGCGGATCTCGTCGGCGACGACGGCGAAACCGCGACCGCGCTCGCCGGCCTGCGCGGCGATGATGGCGGCGTTGAGCGCGAGGAGGTTCGTCTGGCCGGCGATGTCGTCGATGACGCGCACGATGTCGCCGATCTCCTGCGAGCGCTCGGCGAGATCGCCGAGGGCCGACTTCGCTTCGTCGACGGACATCTGGATCTTGCGCATGCCGTCGACGGTGCCGGCGACCGCGCTGCGGCCTTCGTTCGCCGCGTCGGTGACGTAGCGCGCGAGCTCCGAGGATTGGCGCGCGGAGTTGCGGATCTCCTCGGTCGTCGCGTTCATCTCGACCATGGACGACGCGGTCTGCGTGGCGAACGAGGAGAAGCTCTCCGTGTTCGTCGCCACTTCGTTGATCGACGCGATCATCTCTTCAATCGCGGACGCCGTCTGCTCGACGAACTCGGAGAGCGTGTCGGCGATGCGGCTCACTTCTTCGATCGACGCCGACATTTCGAGGATCGACGTCGACGTCTCCTCGGCGTTGGCGGAGAGCTCTTCCATGCTGCGGCGCACGTTGTTGATCGACTGGTCGATCTGCGTCACCGAAGCGGACGTGGATTCGGTCGACGTGAGCTGGTCGGTCGCGCTGCGTGCGAGCACGCGCGAGCGTCCGCTGATCTGTTCGCTCGCGCGCGAGACGTCGGAGGCGAGCTGGCCGAAACGGCGGATGGTGCGCTCGAGGTTCGCGACGAGCCCGCGCATCGCGGCGGCCATGCGCGTCGACTGCGTTTCCGTGACGATGTCGCGCGCGGAGAGCGAGAGGTCGCCCGAGGTCACACGATCGATGAGCTTGATCGTGCCTTCGCGGCGCGCTACCGCTCGCTGGATCCACACCTGAAAGATGAAGACCGAGCCGAGGCAGGCGGCGAATGCGACGAGGACGACCTTCCACCAGATCGTGAAGGTCACGCCGGGAACGAGGGAGACGGCGAATGCGAAGATGAACAGGCAGACGAGGACGAGGCCCCACATCTGCTGCGTCCGGCCGAAGTATCGCGTCTGCATAGAGTTCCCGGGAGCGGATGCTAACATGACGCGCCCGCCGGCCTCATGAGTGAATACTTCGCTTCCCGCCGTGGCCTGATCGACGATTTCCTCGCCAGGCTCGCATCCCGAACCTCCGCTCCCGCCATCCTCGGCGCCCCACTCGCGCGCGCGCTCAGCTCGGCGGGAAAACGCGTGCGCGGGATCCTGCTGATCGCGGTGGGGGAGGCGTTCGGCTGCCGCGCCGAGAAGCTCCTTCCCGCGGCCGCGGCGATCGAGATGATTCACGCGTCGTCACTCGTCCTCGACGACCTGCCGGCGATGGACGACGCGATCCTGCGCCGTGGCGCGCCGACGCTGCATCGCGAGTTCGGCGAAGATCTGGCCATTCTTTCGGCGGTGGCGTTGCTCAATCACGCGTATGGCCTGGTGGCACAGGCACACGCGGAACTGTCGCCGCGACGCTGGCCGATGCAGCAGGTCGTGCAGCGCGTCGTCGACGCGGTCGGCTGGGACGGCACGATCGCGGGCGAAGCGGTCGATCTGCATAGCGAGCATGCGAAGCTCGATTTCGACACGCTCGAGTTCATCCACTCGCGCAAGACCGGCGCCTTGTTCGTCGCGGCGGCCGCGGTGGGTGGGATGCTCGCGAACATTCATACGGCGCCGCTGCAGCGCGTCGAAATCTTCGCGAAGAACCTCGGACTCGCGTTTCAGATCACCGACGACGTGCTCGACGTGACGTCGTCGCCGGAGACCCTCGGCAAGGACGTCGGCAAGGACGAGCAGCGTCTGACGTTCGTGAAGCTGGCCGGCGTCGAGGGCGCGCGGAAATTGAGCGAGGAGCTCGTCGAGACGTCGATGAGTGCAATCGAGCCGCTGGGTGCCGCCGCGCAGCCGTTGCGCGCGCTGGCGGTGATGGTCCGCGATCGCGTGCGATGATCCCGGACGGCTACGCGCTCATGGTGACGCACACGAGCGCGTAGCCGCCGCAGACGGACGTTTAGTGAGGGTTGGAGTAGAGCGTGCGCAGGCCGGCGAGGTCGGTCGGGAAGAGCGAGCGCTTCTCGCCGCCGAGGTAGTACGGATTCATCACCGCTTCCGGATCGAAGACCTTGCCGTTCGGCTGGAGCTTGAACGGCTGGTTCGGATTCGGGCCGCCCATGTGGTCGAGGCCGAGGGCGTGACCGTTCTCGTGCAGGACGACGGTCTCGATGTCTTCGGTCAGTCCGAGGAACGTCGAGCCGTTGAGCACCCACGAGAAGCCTTCGTTGTAGTACTGCTCGACGTAGAGGTTGTCGACGTAGTGGTCGCTGTTCGCGTCGCCGTCGGAGAACGTCCAGGTGACGCCGAGGATCGACGAGCTGCCGAGGCAGGACGCAAAGTACTGCGGCTTGAGCCATCCGCCGACCACGATGTCCGCGGCCGGGAAGATCTGGCCGGAGCTGAGGTCGAGGTTCGGCGAAGTGAGGTCGAAGATCGAGAGGCACGCGCCGGTGACGGGATGGAACGTACCGTCGAGGACGTCGAAGTTCGAGCCGTCATCGGCAATCTGGCTGGCGGTGATGTTCGTGTTCGGCACCGCGTTCCAGGTGTTGTACGCGTTGACGATGGTCGCCGCCGCGCCGGCCGCCGAGACGTCGGTCGACATGTCGGAGCCGTCGACGATGTAGGTGAGGCCGCGATACGGCCACTTCGAGCCGGTGCGCAGGTGGCGGTAATCGGGGGCGCCGTGGCCGCGCATGAAGAACGAGGCTTTGACGATGCGCACGCTGCTGCCGGACGCCGCGAACTGGGCGTTGGCCTGATCGATCATCTGCTTCGCGACGGTGAGCTCACCATCCTCCGCCCACCCTGTTACGGCACAAAAAAGGAGCACCAGGGACATGAATGCGACTTTGCGCATGAACTTCCTCCTGCCAGGTTTTAGAGATGGAGAGAAGGGTACACGGAAGGAGGGACTTCCGTTGTGACAATCAAAGGGGTCGGGGGAAGAGGAGGAGGAAAGGTGGTGCCCAGGGACGGAATCGAACCGCCGACACGAGGATTTTCAGTCCTCTGCTCTACCAACTGAGCTACCTGGGCAACAGGCAGGTCTCGGAAGCGGCGCGCAAGATACCACAAGCGGCGACGCTGGCAAGCGCTGGAGGTAAACGCTTCAGCGCGTGGATCATTCCAGCCCCTGGCGGCGCGACGCGCTGCGACCGGTCCGCGAAAACGTGGACGCAAGTAGACGAACAGCAGGAGTTGGCGACAGGCGCTCTCAGCCGCATTTCCTCATTGACATGGCACCATACCGGCGTACACTCCAGTCGCCGCCAGTTGGTGGCGGCCTTGCCGCCTAATCCTCGGCGCCGAGGAACGGGGGAACCATTTAGCGACGGCTTGCCACCGTCCGGGGTGAATCCAGCCAGAAGCTGGTAGGGCTTCCAGCCCGAATCCGACAGCTAACCTCGTAGGCAGCCGGAAGGCTCGGCCAAGCAAACGCCGCGAACAATCGCGGCGTTTGTCATTTTCAGGGGCCAGGCTGCTTTCCAGGAGTTCGACTCCTCCCGCTTTGCGGTAGAAGAGAGTCCCTCGAAGGCGGCAGGATTGCCTCTTGGAGGAGCGGGCCCATGACAGCCATCGACGACCTGAGTTCGCAGCGGTTCTACCATGGCACGAAGGCGGACCTGAAGCCGGGGGACCTGATCGAGCCCGGCTATCAGTCGAATTACGGCACGAGGAAGAAGGCGGCCTACGTCTACCTGACTGCCACGCTGAATGCGGCCACCTGGGGAGCCGAACTGGCCCTCGGCGACGGACCGGGCAGGATCTACACAGTGGAGCCGACCGGCGCGATGGAAGATGACCCCAATCTGACGGACAAAAAGTACCCAGGCAATCCGACAAAGTCCTACCGCTCCCGGCACCCGCTGCGGGTCACGGGCGAGGTCACGGATTGGCAGGGGCACTCCGCCGAAGAGCTCAAAGCCATGAAGGACCATCTCGAGCGGCTCCGGCAACTCGGGATTGAGGCCATCGAGGAATGAACCGGATCCATGGCCGGAATGACCGTTGTGTTGGAGCCAACAGCGTGCCGCTGAAACTGGTGCGGCCCCGTGCACACTACTGCCTTGTTGCACCGGGATATCCGCGCACCGGCTCCTGCAAATGATAATCGGCAGGGCGTGTGAAGACGGACTGGTCCGGCGAGGCCTCTCGGATATCGGATACTTCGACGGTCATCGACTGCACCATCGGCATTCCACCGGTATACGTCCGTCTTGCCTCGAGCGTGAGATGAACCGGAAAGCCGTGAATCGTCGCCTCGGCAGCTCGTAGCTTTGCGTCGACGTCGGTGTATCCAGTCTCTGGAAGGATTCGTCCAACCCAGTGTTGCCGGGCGACCGCTGGTGTTGTGATCAACGTGAACGTCGCTACGCAAGAAACTTTTACCGTGGTCGTCCGGTAGGAAACGAAAACGTCGTAACGGATCTCTCCAGAATAACGGTGCTCGGGGGCACTGCCGTCATCCGGCTTCAATGTTACCGATACATTCTTGACCTTACCCGTTGGCGATGGCGTGAGGTAGCGGGAATCCAGGGCGAAGGGGCTGACGTCCGGTGCCGGATACCACGTATGGTTCCGTGAATTCAGTGCGATCACGGCAGACGTCTCGGGTCTTATCAGGCTGTCGTACAGCACTCCCGCTCCCTCCGGTGCGTTCGTGTGCGACGCGCGTAGCCGATTGCCACTCCCGATGACCGAGAACTCTTCCGTGCGAGCAGCTTCTTCCGATCGGTTGATCGTCACCCTGTACGCTACGCCTGGCGCACCGAGTACCTGCACGGAGGCAATGAGCAGGAGAGTGATCGTGACGAACCTTGCTGGCATTTGGCGAATGTTACGCGCATTCCGGCCGGCATACGCCACAAGCTCGTAACGCGCCGCCTGACGTCATTCACGCTGAAGCTGATGACGCGCTGGTGCGTGGCCGGGCAGCCTGGGTCGAAGCGTACGAGCAGTCCTTCAACGAAACAGTTGTCAGCCGTCGCACGTCGCCACGATCGGTCGTCGTCACCGAGCGCAATCTCGCCGAGGCGGTGCAGCCAGTCGTCAGCCGTACTGCGATTCACAACTTTGCAGATCACAATGCGGGCGCCGGCCGCACAGCCGGAACGCGCGCCGTTGATGGGGGGGACGGAGAATCGGCTACCCCGCGCAGTTTCCTGTGTAGGTCACACCGCCACAATTCGAGAGCAGGTCGTATCCGCAGCCGCCGCCGGCGTCGTAATAGACGCCCGACACGGCTTCCTGCAGTGCACACCATTGGTATCCACCCGGATAGCAGCCGGTGGAGGCGCAGCCGTCCGCTTTTGCATTCGCGCAGGCGTTGGCGCGTGAGGTGCCGCCCGCGTGGCCGTACGCGGTGTAGGCGGTGTTGGTACAGGTCTCACTGCCGCCGCAGTGATAGTCGGTCGTGACCCAGGCAAAGTACGGGTCGCACGTCATCCGCTTTCCGTCGTAGCGGCGGACGATGGCCCGAACCGGCTGGCCCATGGCGTTTCTCATGACAATGAGCTCGCGACTTTCGTGGAATGCAGCCCACGCCAGCCAGGTCGCGTGGGAAACGCTCGCATGGTGCTGGAGTGAGCGATTCGCACCGATGCCGCGGGGCAGAATGCCCTCGCCCATCGCCCGATGGTGCTCGGCGTCCGTGAACCAACATGCGGCAGGACGCTGGCGCAGAAGCACGCGAGCGCCAGCTCGTATACTGTCCCGCGGAGGTAGCCGTGAAACGAGTCAGCGGAATCGGGGGAGTGTTCTTCAAGGCGCGCGACGCGAAGAGCCTGCGCGCGTGGTACGCAACGCATCTCGGAATCGACGTGCAGGACTGGGGTGGCGCGGGGTTGCGGTGGCAGGACGACGCGGACCCGCAGAACGGGGTCACCGTGTGGACCATTTTCGACGGCGCGACGGAGTACTTCCGGCCGAGCGAGGCGCCGTTCATGATCAATTACCGCGTTCCGGACCTGAAAGCGCTGCTCGACACGCTGCGGGAAGAAGGATGCAACGTCGATCCGAAGATGGACGAATCAGAGTTCGGCAAGTTCGCATGGGTGATGGATCCGGAGGGGAACCGGATCGAGTTGTGGGAGCCGCCGAGCGGGCAACTGCCCTAGACGTTCGCGCTTCGCGCCCGTCGCCGAGACCGTAAATTCGAGATGGCGCGATGCGCGGTCTCGGCACTGGCGCGGCGCATTGCATCAGCGTAGTCACACGAACGGAAAACCGCGGCCGCACCGGATCGTATACCTCCGCGAGGCGCGATCATGCTGCAGCTCTCATTCATCTTCATCGCCGCCGCGGTGTTCATCGTAGTGGAGCGCGGTTCGCTGGAAGAGGCGGCGTGGTTCAACGTCTTCGCGGCGATCGGTGAAATAGCGGCGCACAGGACGCCGGCTAAGGTCCACGCACAGATCGTGAAGCCTGGCGTCGGTTCATGACGCCACCTTCGCGCCGCGGTCCCGCGATTTCACTTTTGCCGGATCGATGCGTCCGAGGCGGACGAGGCGGGCGGTGATGGCGCCGGAACTGCGGCCGTGCTGCCGGGCGATCTGGGCGATGGACATGCCGCCGTCGAATTCGCTGCAGAGGCGCGTGTCTTCCTCCGCGCTCCACGGCGCACCGGCGGCGGTGCGGCTCTGCGACGAGCGCCGGTCGTTCATTGCTTTGAGCATCGTCGTCGCAGTGAACAGCGCGCGCACTGTGTCTCCATGATGGAAAGCCTCGATAGGAATGCGTGCGCCGGACGCCGGGTCGATGCCGTTGGCCAGAGACTCGAGAACCGTAATGACCTGATTGCGATCCATGTCAACCTCCGGTACCGAGGCTACCTCGGCGTGCGAGCACGGCCACCGCGTGTAGAGAAATCGGTTTCCGAGGGGAACATGAGCGGCGGAATGGGCGGCTCGAGCGCGGCAGCGCTCCACAGACCGTAGGATGAATGGCGCCATCTCACGACCCAGACGTCGGGTGCGTTTCCACAGCAGGGCCGGGTTTGCCCATGACCGCACGCCATGGAAAAACGCGCCTCAACGCGTCGGGATGATGCTCGCGGAGCCAGATCAGCGGCGTATCGCGGTATGGACACGGTGCGATGCGATGCCGCGGGGACAGCGCGTAATCGCACTCCGGCATCCGCGCGACGGCCGTCGGGTCCATGCCCGGACAGTTTTGTCGTTGAACCAGCGGCGATATTCCGGCGCGAGGAGGAGGACATGGCGGTACGCAGCAGCGCCGTTCTGCCGGAAGTGAAGCCTGCGCTCCGGGCCACGGCGGCCGAGGACGTTCGTCGTCACGCGGAGGCAGCTATACTTTCCGCGATTGACGACCGCGCCTTCCGAGTTCGAACAGCGCATCGGTTACACGTTCCAGCAGCGTGACCTCCTGCGCCGCGCGCTGACGCACAAGTCGTACTCTCACGAAGCGAAGGACCTCGACGTGCGGCACAACGAGACGTTCGAGTTCCTCGGCGACTCGGTCCTCGGCTTCGTCATCGGTGACCTCCTCTTCCGCCAGTTTCCGGAGATGGACGAAGGCGCGCTGTCGAAAATGAAGGCGTTCCTCGTCAGCGCGCCGAGCCTGGCGAAGAAAGCGCGCCAGTACGGCATGGGGGAGGTGATCCTCCTCGGCGTCGGTGAAGAGAAGACGGGAGGCCGCAAGAAAGACTCGCTCCTGGCGAATCTCTTCGAAGCCGTCATCGCCGCGATCTATCTCGACGCCGGCATCGACGGCGCGCGCCAGCTCCTCGAGCGTTCGTTCCTCGCCGACATCCAGGGCATCGACGAGCAGGACCTTCTCTTTCACGACTACAAGACCGCGCTGCAGGAGCTCGCGCAGGGCCAGGGACTCTCGCTGCCCGATTACAACGTGGTGGCCGAGGTGGGGCCGGATCACGACAAGACCTTCGTGGTCGAGGTGAAGATCGGATCGCTCGCCGCGCGCGGCGAGGGGTCGTCGAAAAAAGAAGCGCAGCAACAGGCGGCCCGGCATGCATTGCGCGAATTCCGAGCGCACGAGTAACCGTCACCCTGAGCCGGGTGAGCCGCCCCCGCGCGTTTCGCGACGACCGAGACTCTTCCGCCTCTTCGCGCTGCAGCGTAATGCGGTGACGATTCTCCTGGTGCTCCTCCTCCTGCTGCCGGCGCACGCGCAGCGCCCGTCCGATCTCGAGCGCATCCGCACCGACATCTCCCGATTGAAAGCGCGTCTCGAACAGGTGCGCAAGCAGGCGCAGTCGGCGGCGCGGGAGCTGGAGGAAGTCGATCTCGAGCTCGGCATCCGCACGCGCGAGCTCGACCTGGCCGCCGCCGCGGAGACGAAGCTGGCGGGGGAGCAGCAGCGCATCGAGACGCAGATCGCGGAACTCGTCCCGCGCATCGCACGTCAGAAAGTCGACCTGCGCAAACGCATGGTTGCGCTGTATCGGCTGGGAGGACTGAGTTACGTGCGCATGCTCTTCGCGCTGGAAGACGATCGCAACCCGATCGAGGCGATGTCGATGCTCAGCTATCTCGTGTCGCGCGATGCGCGGCTCGTGTCGCGTTTCCAGTCGGCGCAGAAAGAGCTGGCCACGCAGCGCGTGCAGCTCACCGATCGTCGCGAGCGTCTGCGGCGCACGCGCCTGGTGGTGGAGGATCGGCGTCGCGCGGTGGCCTCGGCGCGCGCGCAGCAGGAGGCCGTGCTGGCGCGGCTACGAACGGAAGAGACCGGCGCGCAACAGCAGCTCGCCACGTTGGAAGAGAAGGCGAAGCGGCTGCAGCGGCTGGTGCAGTCGCTCTCGCAGCAGAAGGCGGGAGTGCCGGTCGCGACCGACATCCGCAGCGTGCAGGGCGCGCTCGCGTGGCCGGTGGACGGGAAAGTGATCGAGCGGTTCGGGCGACAGCGTAACCCGAAGTTTGCAACCTACACGGTCAATAACGGCCTGAAAATCGAAGCAGTTCCGGGCACGCAGGTGCGTGCCGTGTTCCAGGGAACAGTTCTTTTTGCGCAGTGGTTCAAAGGATACGGAAATCTGATCATTCTCGATCACGGAAACCGCGTCTTCACTCTCTATGGAAATCTCAAGCAACCGGCCGTGGCCAAAGGCGATCGCATCGCCACCGGCCAGCCGATTGCAGGGGTCGGTGAGAGTGACGAGGTGGCCAGCGGGCATCTCTATTTCGAGGTGCGCCAGGACAACCGCCCCGAGGATCCTCAGAAGTGGTTGCGCTGATGAATAAAAAGAAAATCGTTTTCCTCACTCTCTCGGTGGCGTTACTCCTGACACTGCTCAGCGGCGCCGTCTTCGGACAGGCGACGCAGAAGAGCACCGTGTATCGCTACCTCAGCATCTTCTCGGAAGTGTTCGACCTGGCGCGGACGAATTACGTCGACCCGGTCGCGTCCGAGAAGCTCATGGAAGGCGCCTTCAACGGGGTCACCGACGCGATCGACGAGTTCAGCTACTACGTTCCGCCCGCGCAGATGGCGGCGTACAAGAACTTCACCGACGTCGAGGACAACGGCGTCGGCCTCATCGTCACCAAACGTTTCGGCTACGCGTACGTGATCTCCGCGCTCACCGGCGGTCCGGGCGAGAAGGCGGGCCTCGCCGCGGGCGACTTCATCGAGAAGATCGACGGACGCACGACGACCAACATGGCCTCGTGGCAGATCCGCAGCGCGCTCAATACGAAGAAGCCGGTCAAGCTGCAGGTGCTGCGCGGCGGCGACACGCATCGCACCGAGATGACCGTCACCCCGGGCACGTTCCATCCGGTCGCGCTCGAGACCGACACCATCTCCGGCATCGCGTACATCAAGCTCCCGTTCTTCGAAGAGGGGACGGCCGAGCAGTTCCGCAACGCGCTTGCGACTGCTCGTCAGGCCGGTTCGCGCAAGCTCATCGTCGACCTCCGCGGCAACGCCGGCGGTTCGGTGGACGAGGCGATCACGGCCGCGGACGAGCTCCTGACGAGCGGCCTCATCACCGCGCTCGAAGGCCGCAAGGTCGAGACCAAGAAGTGGCAGGCCAATCGCGAGACCTCGTTCGACGGGGAAGTGCAGATCCTCACCGATCTCTCCAGCGCCGCCGGTGCGGAGATCTTCGCGGCGGCGATCCGCGGCAACAACCGCGGCAAGGTCGTCGGCATCACGACGTACGGCAAGGCCATCGTCCAGCGCTTCATCCCGCTCCCGAGCGGTGGCGGCGTGCAGATGACGATCGGCCACTACACCACGCCCGACCTCAAGGCCATCGGCGACACCGGCGTGAAGCCGGACGTCACGGTGGACCTCTCGACGCAGGTCGACGAGGAAGGGAAGAAGACCCGCAAGCTCGAGCGCAAGGACGACCTGATCCTGCAGAAGGCGCTGCAGCTCTTCGGCGTCCCGGCCACCGCCGTCGCGGAGAAGAAGGCCGCGTAATTGTGCGAGAATCCCCGCCATGGATGGGCGGGGCGGAAGTTTCAGGACGATCGCGACATTGATGGCCATTCCGCTCGCCGGAATGGCCGTTTTCTTTTTCTGGCAGTGGCTGAACGACGGCATCACGCCGAAAGAAGCGGTGAAGGTCGTGGAGACCTCGACGCTCGCGCGCGAACGCACCCTCGCTCCTCGCCCTTCACCCCTCGCCACCCGCCCTTCGCCACCCGCCGCTGACCCCGTCCATCAGGACGCTCTCCCGCGCGTCACTCCGAAGAAGCGGGGTCACGAGCACCGCGGCGACATCGTCCTCATCATCGACGACCTCGGCTTCGACGGGCAGCCGATCGAACGCCTCATGGCGCTCGATCCGAACGTGAACGTGGCCATCCTGCCGAACGGCACGCGCGCCTCCGAGTTCGCGGAGACGCTGCACGCGCGCGGCTTCGAGATCCTCTGCCATCTCCCGATGC
>Ga0196958_10000190_pt1 | contig 20420 bp, 17 predicted proteins | sample S1v_10metaG_FD_148654 | JGI IMG/M metagenome (GOLD analysis project Ga0196958, IMG submission 148654) | Soil microbial communities from Anza Borrego desert, Southern California, United States - S1+v_10 | ecosystem: Environmental > Terrestrial > Soil > Desert | place: USA: California | collected...
GCCGCCGCGACCCGCGCCCGGCGCGCCGCCGGGCGCGGCTCCGGGCACGGGGCCGGGCAGCGCGCCGCCCGCGCCGCCGCCCGTGCCGGGAGCACCGGTCTGGCCGGGACCCGCTCCGCCGGTCTGCGTCGAACTGCCGGGAGGCGCGGTGACCGGTTCCGCCCCCGGCGCGGCGGGCGGAGCCGTCGCCGAGGTCTCCGTGACGCCCTCGACGGTGGGGGCCGGGGTGCGCGGGCGGCCCGGCTGCTCCTGCGTCCCGGGCGGCGGTGGTTCGGACTCGCCGGGTTGCCGGGGCGCGACCGGCGGCGGCGCGAACGCGGGCTGGGCCGCCGCCGTCTGCGCCACGGTCCGGTCGTAGGTCTCGACCGCCCGCGCCGCCTCCCGGTGGTCGGCCTGCTGCCGCTCGAACGCGGCGCGGTCGGCGGTGGCCTGGCGGGCGAACTCGACCGGGTCGGTGATCCGCATCAGCCGGTCGTTGGCCGCCTGCACGTCGAACGGCTCGGCGGGCGGCGGCGGGACGGTGTTCTTGACGTCGGTCAGCGCCCGCGCCTGCTGCGCGAACAGCGTGCCAGCCAGCTGCGCCGAGACCCCGGTCTCCCCGGCGCGGTTGCCCATGTCCGCCAGCGCCTGCCGCGCCGCGTCGCCGGCCCGGCCCACCCAGTCGGCCTCGCTGGCGGCGATCGCGGTGGCGAGCCGCTGGTTGAACGCGACCAGCTTGTTGCCCAGCTCGGTCCACAGCGCGCCGATGTCCCCGACCTGGCCGGGGTCGACCCCGCTGTGCACGCTGTCGTAGAGCTGCTGGTGGGAGATGCCCGGGTAGTGGGTCGCGGGCTCGGCCGGCGCGGAGCGGCGCGGCGCGCCCTCCGCCAGGAGCCGCGCCGCCTGGCGGTCGAGCAGGTCGTCCACCCGGTCGGGGTTCCTCAGCGCCCCGATCAGCGGGCCGAGCGGGCCGTACCGCGACCGCAACTCGCGGTCGGTCTGCTCCTGCAGCTCCTGGTCGGTCCGGCTCTCGGCGTGCCGGTCCAGCCCGTAGCGGTGGTGGACTTCCGGCGGTCGTCCCGGCGCCCCCTGGGTCATCGCCCTGCCCCCTCCCTGCCGGTGGTCACGGCAGCCTCGGTTCGACCAACTCCGCTATGCGCCGCGCCGGCGGGCACGGGTCCCCGCCGGAGCTGCTCGCGTTGAGCACCACGTCGACCCGCGACGAGTCGGAGACGCCCAGGTAGATGCCGCAGCTCCCGGTGGCCCCCAGCAGTTCCTTCGCCGGTCGGCCGCCGACGGTGATGTCCTTGACCACACCGCCGTTGGGCTGCACGCCGGCCAGCCCCACGTTGGTGCGGATGCCGACGACGAAGGTGGCTTGCTCCGGGTAGAACGTGCACGCCCTGGCCGTGCCGATCCGCTCCGGTTTCGGGTCCTTGCGCTGCGCCCCGAGGGTGCTCTCGGTCTCGTCCTCGGTGACCAGCTCGCACGGGTCGGCGGTCTCCAACGAGCCGACCGGTCCGGCGGTGCCGGACGGGCTGGTAGGCGTGGCGGTGCCGGGCGGGCTCGTGGTGGGGGCAGCGGTGCCGGGCGGGCTGGTGGGGGTGGTGGTGCTGCCGGTCGTGCTCACGGTGGTGGTGGACGCGCGCCGGGCGACGCCGGGCACCGGGTCGTCACACGCCGCGACGGCGAGCAGCGCGGTCAGCAGGCCCGCCACGCCGAGTCGGGAGTTCATGGCCGCCCCCGCTTCAGGCGCTGCGGGTCGTGCCGCCGATGGCGTTCAGGCCCTGCGCGCGGTCCCCGTCGGTGGACCGGTAGAGGCCCATCGCCTGCTCCACGCCGGACCGCAGCTCCCGCAGGTCCTCCTGGAACTTCAGGACCACCGGGATGAACCCCTGCACCGGGTCGGTCGCGATGGTCGCGAGGAACGGTTTGTAGACCTCGGCCGCCGGGGTCGTGCCCAGCAGCGGCTCCTGGCTGAGCACCTCTTTATGGGTCAGCACCTCCTCCACCGCCTTCGCCATCTCGTCGATGGCGTCGAGGAGCACCTGCCCGCCGTGCGCGCTGATGGCGAAACCCGCCGCGGTGGCCGCGCGGAACCCCTCCACCGCCGCCGACATCCCGCTGATGCCCGCGGCGAAACCGCCTGTCGCCATGGTGATCTTCCTCCCCGTGGAGCCCCGCTCGTGGCGTTCGGTGCGTGGGTGGTGGCGGCACGTGCGAGCCGCGGTCGTGGGCGCGCGGCGGCCCCCGGTCATCCGGGTGAAGCCAGGAGCCGGGCCACGTGCCGGGCCAGGGCCGCCTGGTCGGCCGGGGTGTAGGTGGCCGACAGCAGGCCGCCGCGGTCGGAACCGGGGATCACCGCGTACCGGCCGGCGTCGGTGTCCAGGTAGTTCAGGGCGCCCAGGGCGGTCCCGCCGGACGTCGCCGCGAAGTAGCCGGCGGCCAGCCGGGGCCGGCGCAGGATCTCCTCCACCGCCGCCCGGGACGACCGCGCCGCCGGCTTGAGCCGGGTGGTGAACCGGAACTCGGAGAAGTCCTCCTCCACCGGGCGGGCGGTCACCGTGGAGTCCCACACGGTGACCGAGGAGCCGGGGCCCGGCCGCGCCGGCGGCAGCAGGTCGACCAGCGACCGCACGACGGCGTCGGGGCGGCGGGGCAGCAGCGCGATCGACTCGCCCCGCTGCACGGCCAGCAGCCCGGAGCGGCCGTCGGTCACGGCCAGCGCCGCCGACCGGCTGTGCCCGGCCCGCCCGACCAGCGCCACGGCCGTGCGCCCACCGGCGAGCAGGCGCAGCGCCTCGACCAGCTCCGGCGCGAACCCGCCGCCGCGGACCAGGCCGCGGGCCGCCAGGTCGCGGTGCGCCGCGGCCACCACCGCGACGCGCTGCTCGCGCGTCGCCCCGTGGTGGCCGATGGTGAACGGGAACCGGCGCACGTCGAGCCGCAGCGCCTCGCCGAGCGCGTCCAGTTCGGCGAACGAGCACACGATCTCCGTCGCCACCCGGGAATCCCACCCTTCCCCCTCCGGCCGGGGGCCATAATGGCAGCGTCCACTGGGTCACGGGACCGTAGTATTGGGACTCCAAGTCCTTCGGGTGGCCCATTTACGGCAATGTTCACTTGAATGGGCGACGCCTCCGGGATCAATCGGATGAACCGCCGCACGGTGCGTGAACAGCGAAGCGGGAAGTGGAGAAAAAGGCCCGAAAGTACAATTCCACCCGTATTCGCCGTCGCGCCGTCCGTGAAAGTGCGGCCCGTTCGCCCATCGGGAGCAGCAGGAGGCGGCGCCGCGGGCCAACGCCACCGCTCGCCGGGAGGAACCGCGCCGCGCCCCTCCGCGACGGCCCGGTCGGGAGCGCCATCCGGCGGCGCAGGGCACCCGGGCCGCGCGCACAGCGCCGGGGCTTCGCGCCCGTCGCGCGGCGACCGACCCGCCGCGCCCGTTGCCCTTTCGGGCACCGTTCCCGCTGACCTGCGAGGACGCGCTCCCACCGGCCTTGACCGGAGCCGGCGGGCGCGGTGACGATCGGATCCCCGCCGCCGCACCCGCCGTCGACGAACGGACCAGCGGATGTCCCGCAGACACCTGAGCACCGCCCTCGCCGCGCTGGTGGTCACCGGCCTGCTCACCGCCGGGGGCGCGAGCGCCGCGCCCGACCGGCCGGCCGTGGGCGCGCCGCCCGCCGGGCACGGCTGCGCGCGGATCGCCGACGACCTGCCGACCCTGGCCGACTGGCCGCGCGTGCGCAGCCGCGTCGGGTCCGACCCGGCCGACGAGCGGCGCGTCCGCGCGATCGTCGGGTCGATGACCACGGCCGAGAAGGTCGGCCAGATGACCCAGCCGGAGATCACCGCGATCACCCCGGACGAGGTCCGCGAGCACGCCATCGGGTCCGTGCTCAACGGCGGCGGGTCGTGGCCGGGCGGCGACAAGCACGCCCCGCCGCGCGCCTGGCTCGACCTGGCCGACGCCTACTGGGCCGCGGCCAAGTCCTCCCGCACCGGGATCCCGGTGCTCTGGGGCGCCGACGCGGTGCACGGCCACAACAACGTCCACCGCGCGACGGTCTTCCCGCACAACATCGGGCTGGGCGCGGCGCACGACCCGTGCCTGGTCCGCGCCATCGGCGAGGCCACCGCCCGGCAACTGCGCGCCACCGGCCAGGACTGGGCGTTCGCCCCGACCCTGGCCGTGGTCCGGGACGACCGCTGGGGCCGCACCTACGAGGGCTTCTCGGAGGACCCGGCGATCACCCGCGCGTACGGCTACGAGGCCGTGCGGGGCCTGCAGGGCGACGGCCGCCGGGTGGACGTGCCGGCCACGGCCAAGCACTTCATCGGCGACGGCGGCACGCTCGGCGGCGTGGACCAGGGCGTCACCCCGGCCACGACCGCCGAGATGGTCAACGTCCACGGGTGGGGCTACTACGGCGCGCTGGCGGCCGGCGCGCAGACCGTCATGGTGTCGTTCAGCAGCTGGAAGAACGACCAGGGGGTCGACGAGGGCAAGCTGCACGGCAGCAGGTTCGCGCTCACCGAGGTCCTGAAGGGCAGGATCGGGTTCGACGGGGTGGTGGTGTCGGACTGGAACGGCATCGGTCAGGTCCCCGGCTGCGCCAACGCCGGCTGCCCGCAGGCGATCAACGCCGGCGTGGACGTGGTGATGGCGCCCCACGACTGGAAGGCGTTCATCGCCAACACCGTCGCGCAGGTCGAGAGCGGGCAGATCCCGATGTCGCGCATCGACGACGCGGTGACGCGGATCCTGCGCGTGAAGCTGCGCAGCGGCGTGCTGGACGGGAAGAAGCCGTCCGAGCGCGAGCACGCGGGCTCGTCGCGGGCGTAGCAGGCGCGCGAACTCGCCCGCGAGGCGGTGCGCAGGTCGCAGGTGCTGCTCAAGAACGACGGCCGCGTGCTGCCGCTCAGGCCGGGTTCGAGGGTGCTGGTGGTGGGCAAGAGCGCGGACAGCCTCCCGAACCAGACCGGCGGCTGGACGCTGACCTGGCAGGGCACCGGCAACACCAACGCCGACTTCCCCGACGGGACGACGGTCCTGGGCGGCCTGCGGGAGGCGCTGGGCGCGGACGACGTGGTGTTCGCCGAGACCGGCGACGTGGACCCGAGCGGGTTCGACGCGGTGGTCGCGGTGATCGGCGAGACCCCGTACGCGGAGGGCGTCGGCGACCTCGGCCGGCGCTCGCTGGAGGCCGCGGAGCTCTACCCGGAGGACCTGGCGGTGCTGGACCGGGTCAGCGGCAGGGGCGTCCCGGTGGTCACGGTCTACGTGTCCGGTCGGCCGCTGCACGTCAACAAGGAGCTGAACCGCTCCGACGCGTTCGTGGCCGCGTGGCTGCCCGGCACCGAGGGCGGCGGCGTCGCGGACCTGCTGGTGCGCGGGTGCCACACGCACCCCGGTTACACCGGCACGCTGTCCTACTCGTGGCCGCGCGGCGCGTGCCAGGGCCCGTTGAACCCCGGCCAGGACGGCTACGACCCGCTGTTCGGGCTCGGCTACGGCCTGCGGTCCTGGCAGGAGGGCGACGTCGGCCGCCTGGACGAGACGTCGCCGGGCCACGGCTGCTCCGGCGACGGCGGCGGCCCGGCGACCGAGGACCTGGAGCTGTTCCACCGCCGGGACGTCCCGCCGTACCAGGCCATGATCGGCTCGTCGGACGACTGGGGCGGCACGGTGCTCGGCCCGGACGGCGAGGCCGCGCACGGCCCGATCACCGTGCGGCCGGCCGACGTGGACGTGCAGGGCGACGCGTTGCGGACGACGTGGACCGGGACCGGCCCCGGCCAGCTCTACCTCCAGGACCCGGCCGGGGGCAGCGACCTGCGCGGCTACCTGGCGGCGGACGCGGCGCTGGTGTTCGACGTGGTCGTGCACCGGCCGCCGGCGGGCCGCGCGGTGGTCAGCGCGCACTGCGTCCACCCGTGCGGTGCGGAGGTCGACGCCACCGGCGTGTTCACCGGCCTGCCGGTCGGCGCGAAGGCGACGGTGAAGATCCCCGTGTCGTGCTTCGCCGCCAAGGGGCTGGACCTGGCGAACGTCAACACGCCGTTCCTCGTCTACGCGGACGGCGCGTTCGAGGTCTCGTTCGCGAACGTCCGGTGGTCGCCGAAGGCGGCACTCGACCCGGACGCGCGCACGTGCGAGGAGCCGGGCTGACCGGTGCGGCCGCGGGCGCCCGCGCGTCCGGCGGCCGACCGCGGCCCGACCTCACCCGACACCGCGCCCGGCCCGTGGTTCCCGCACCCGCGCCTGTGCCGCGACCAGCGCGGCGAGGACGACGACGGCCCCGAGCACCTGCGCGGCGGTGAGGTCCTGCCCCAGGGCGAGCCGGCCGACCGCGGTCGCGACCACCGGGCTGAGCAGCCCGAGGAACGCGACCTCGGTGGCGGGCAGCAGGCGGATGCCCCGGAACCACAGGCTGTAGGCGAGGGCCGCGCCGATGACCGCCAGGTAGGCGTAGCCGGCCGCGTTCGCCGCCGACAGCGCCGGCGGCAACCCCTCCACCAGCAGCGTGACCGGCAGGAGCAGCAGGCCGCCCGCGACGAGCTGCCACCCCGTGCCCGCCGGCAGCGACGCGGGCGAGCCCCACCTCTTGCCCAGCACCGTGCCGACCGCCATCGCCGCCGCGCCGCCCAGGGCCGCCGCGACACCCAGCCAGTCGAGCCGGGCCTCCGCGCGCAGCACCAGCAGGCTCACCCCGGCGATCCCGGCGACCGCCGCGAGCGCGACCCGCGGCGACATCCGCTGCCCCAGCAACCCGGTGGCGAGCCCGGCCACGATCAGCGGCTGCACCGCGCCCACGGTCGCCGCCACGCCGCCCGGCAACCGGTAGGCGGCCAGGAACAGCAGCGGGAAGAACGCGCCGATGTTGAGCGCGCCCAGCACCAGTGATCGCCACCACCAACCACCCGAGGGCGCCCGACGCGTCACCGCGACCAGCAGCAACCCGGCCGGCAGCGACCGGAGCAGCCCGGCCAGCAGCGGGCGGTCCGGCGGCAGGTGCTCGGTGGTGACGAAGTACGTCGTGCCCCACAGGGCCGGGGCCAGCGCGGTGACGAGCCGGTTGCTTAGCACTAAGTCAAACTAGCTCACCGCTAAGCCACCTGATCCGGTGATCTGCCTCACCGCTAAGGTATTCGGTCATGGCGGATCACGTCGACCTAGTGCTGGACCAGTGGCACGCGCAACGCCCGGACCTGGACGTCTCCCCGATGGCGGTGATCGGCCGGCTGTCCAGGCTCGCCCGCCTGGTCGACGGTGAACTGCGCAAGACCTTCGCCCGCCACAACCTGGACCGCGCGTCGTTCGACGTCCTCGCCACCCTGCGCCGCAGCCCCCCTCCCCACCGCTTGACGCCGACCGGGCTGATGCACGCGTCCATGGTCACGTCCGGCGCGATCACCCAGCGCCTGGACCGGCTGGAGGCGCGCGGCCTGGTCACCCGGCAGCCCAGCGAGGTGGACGGCCGGGGCGTCGTGGTCGCGCTGACGGAGGAGGGCCGCGAACTGGTCGACCAGGTGCTCCCGGACCACCTGGCCACCGAACACCGCTTGCTCTCCGGCCTCGACCCGGCCGAACGCGCCCAACTGGCCGACAACCTCCGCACAGCCCTGGAAGCCCTGGGCGACACCCGCACCCACCCCACAACGCCCTGAGCCCCCAGCCCACCACTTCAGCTTCCGGCCCAAGGCCCTTGGCACGCCCCGTGCAGACCGGTGCCTTCGTGTTCTCCCCGTATGGCCTGCCCGGAGGGCTACCATGCTTTTCTGGGGGGTGCAAGCACGCTTTTCGCTTGCACCCCCCAGAAAAGCATGGTTGTCTTTGACAGGTCATGCGGGGGGAACACGACCGCTGTTTCTTTTCCTTCTCCTTGGCGGCCTGCCTGTCCGGCGAGGACTCTTTCAATCTTTTCAGCTTCGGGCTCTACCGCACCAATGAGATCCGCACCGCACGAAATCTCACCCGGATCGGTGCGCGACACGAGTAAGAAGAGCGGCCGAGAGGCCCCCAAGGAGGAGGAAAAGAAAGGGCGGTCGTGTTCCCCTCCCCGCACGGCCTGCCGAAGGCAATCGCATTTGTCGGGGGGTGTCAAGCGAAGAGCGTGCTTGACACCCCCCGACAAATGCGATCGGGCTGCGCCCAGGCCGTACGGGGAGGAGAACACGAGGCGACCGGTGTGGCACCGGGTGCGCCACGCCTGCGTGCGAGGCGCGAAAGGTGCGCTGTCCGTGTGTGAGTCCCAGCGCGCCTCGGTGAGCCTCAGCGCGTCTCGGTGCGGCGCAACCACAGCAGGCCGAGCACGGGGAGCACCAGCGGGATGAACCCGTACCCGCTGCCGAAGTGCGACCAGACGGTGGCCTGCGGGAACCACGCCGGCTGCAGGTAGCTGATCCCGCCGACCACCAGCACCCCGGCCAGCTCCACCGCGCACGACAGGCAGGCCACCCGCCGCGAGGCGCGGCTGCCGACCGCGAGGGTGGCGGTGGCCAGCAGGTAGACGACCGCGGCGAGGGCGGACAGCAGGTAGGCGACCGGCGCCTCGCCGAAGCGCGTCGCGATCTGGACGGCCGAGCGGGCCGTCGCGGCGATCGCGAAGATCCCGTAGACGGCGATCAGCAGCCGCCCCGGGCCCGACCGCGTCGCGGTGGCGAGGTCGTCAGCCATGCCCGACCCACACCTGCTGCAACCGCAGGAGCATCACCGGCACGCTGAAGCAGCCCACGGCGAGCACGCCGGCGCCCCACCGGGAGCGCTCGGCCAGCGACCAGAAGCCGGCCAGCGGCAGCAGGAGCACCGGGCCGACGAGGTAGCCGACGAACGTCGGCCCGGAGATGTCCCGGTCCAGCCCGATCAGCTTGACCACGCCGATGACGGCCTGCACCAGCAGGCCGACCTCCAGCAGCACCACCAGCCCCGCGATGCCGAGCGTGAGCTTGGTTTCCAGCGTCAGCGGCTTGTCCAGCACCATGAGCAGCACCGCCCAAGCGGCTGCCACCAGCGCCAGGACGGCCAGCGCCACGGCCAGAGAGTCGATCATCGCCCCAGGTCCTCCAACGGCATGTCCACCCCGGAATGTAGCCGTCGGCCCCCGGCACCCGACCGAGCGGGCGAGCTAACGCCGGTGTCGCGGCCTTGAGGCCGGGCCGGGGCGCTCCTCGCGCTCACACCGCACCGGTTTCCCGAACCCCGCGCGGCCGGCCTGCCAGCGCCCCGTCAACCGGCCATCTCACTGTTGACGTCGATTCACCCGGCAGTGCCCACTCCCGTGCGATCCTGCCGGACAGACCGGCACCATCTCGTCACGCACAGTCAAAGCCCTAGGTGGCGTGCCGGCACCCTGCGTCGCCGACTTCGGGGAGAGGACACCCAGCCGTGCGAAAGTTCCCCTGGCGCTTGAGCGGACTGCTCGCCGCCACCGCCACCGTCGCCGCCACCCTGCTGGCGCCGTCGACCGCCGCCGGAGCCGCGCCCATCACGGTCGCGGAGGCCATCGGCCGGCAGGACGGGGCCCCGGCCACGGTCCGCGGCTACGTCGTCGGGCAGCCGACGGCGACCGACACCGTGCTGCGGTCCGGTTTCCCGTCCGACTACGCCCTGGCGCTGGCGGACACACCGGAGCGGACCTCCACCAGTCGTATGCTCTACGTGCAGGTCGCGTCCTCGTTCCGGGCGTCCTGGGGCCTGCGAGGCAACCCCGGCCTGCTCGGCGCGCGCATCGACGTGACCGGCCCGCTGAGGGCCTACTTCGCCCACCCGGGCCTGACCTCGCCCACGGCGTTCGCCCCGGCCGGCGCCACACCGCCGCCGACCACGACCCCGCCCGCGACCACCACCGGGCCCGGCGTGCCCGGCGGCGACCACGACTCGACGTACTACCGGAACGCCGTCGGCAAGTCCGGCGCGGCGTTGAAGACCGCCCTGCACCAGATCATCCGGACGAACGCGAAGCTGTCCTACGACCAGGTGTGGAACGCGCTGAAGGCCACCGACGAGGACCCGGCCAACCCGGCGAACGTCATCCTCCTCTACAGCGGCCGTTCGCAGAGCAAGTCGACCAACGGCGGCAACGGCGATGACTGGAACCGCGAGCACGTCTGGGCCAAGTCGCACGGCGACTTCGGCACGGCCACCGGTCCGGGCACCGACCTGCACCACCTGCGCCCGGAGGACGTGTCGGTCAACGCCAACCGCGGCGACAAGGACTTCGACCTCGGCGGCTCGGCGGCGGCGGAGGCGCCCGGCAACCACACCGACGCCGACTCCTGGGAGCCGCGCGACGCGGTGAAGGGCGACGTGGCGCGGATGCTGTTCTACATGGCGGTCCGCTACGAGGGCGGCGACGGGTTCGCCGACCTGGAGGTCAACGACAGCGTCGGCAACGGCAGCGCGCCGCGCATGGGGCGGCTGTCGGTGCTCAGGCAGTGGAACGCCCAGGACCCGCCGGACGCCTTCGAGAAGCGGCGCAACCAGGTCATCCACGACACCTACCAGCACAACCGCAACCCGTTCATCGACCACCCGGAGTGGGTCGCGTCGATCTGGGGCTGACGCGCCGAGGGGTGTCACACGGGGCAGGCGTGTTGCGGGCGCGGCACCTGCCCCGTGTACGGCCGGAAGGGGACCACGTCCCCCGTACTCCTCTTCCGACTCCCCTTGCACCAACGGAAGGACACACACCCTCCAGGAGGAGGTGCGGTAACGCTATGCCACGGCGGCCTGATTGGCATCTACGACGATCGAGTGAATTACCCGGTTCGCGGTAGTCGACTACTCTCAGGGAGTGACCGCTCCTCGGCGGTCGAACACGAGTTCGCGGGCCGAGCGCAGGCCCATCGCGATCGCGCCGCTGAGCACCGCCCCGTCGCCCAGCTCGCCCGCCACGACGCGGGGCGCCAGCGGCGTCATCCGGCGCAGCGCCGCCTCCATCGGGCCGCGCAGCATCCGGGTGTTGCCGCCGATGCCGCCGCCCAGCACCACCACCTCCGGGTCGATCACCGCGGTCACCGACGCGACGACGTAGGCCAGGCGCTCGCCCTCGTCCCGCACCGCCAGCAGCGCCCGCTCGTCGCCGGACTCGGCCAGCGCGAACACGTCGCGCGCCGACTTCGCCGTGGTGATCCCGTGCTGCCTGGCCAGCGCCACGACGGCCTCCGCGGCGGCGACCGCCTCCAGCCGGCCGCGCGGCGGGACGTCCACCCCGGACGGGTCGCCGTAGGGCAGGTAGCCGATCTCGCCGGCCGCGCCGTGCGCGCCGCGGAACAGCCTGCCGTCCACCACGATCCCCATGCCGATGCCGGTGCCGACCGTGACGTAGGCGAACACGTCGATCCCGCGCGCCGCGCCGCAGGCGCGCTCGCCCACGGCGGCGAGGTTGGCGTCGTTCTCCACCACCAGGTCGGGGCCGAGCACGGCCCGCAGGTCGCCCAGCAGCCCCGGCCGCCCCAGGCCGGGCAGGTTCGGCGCGTGGTGCAGCGTCCGGTCGTGCCGGTCGGGGACGCCGGGCGTGCCGACGACCTTGACGACCAGGTCGGCCGTCGTGAGCCCGGCCTCGGCGGCGGTGCGCGCGGCCAGGTCGCGGACCGTGCGCACCAGCGTGGCCGCCGAACGGCTCCGGTTGCGCTCGTCCACCCGGGCGACCACCGAGCCCGCCAGGTCCGCCACCGCCACGCGGATGTGCTGCCGGCCGATGTCGACGCCCAGCACGTGCCCGGCCGCGGGGTCGGGCTCGTAGACCATCGCCGACCGGCCGGGGCCGGCCGTGGTGCGGCCGATGGCGCGCACCAGGCCGTGCCGCTCCAGGTCCAGCAGCGCCTGCCCGACGGTCGGCTTGGACAGCCCGGTGTCCTTGGCGACCTGCGGTCTGGTCGCGGGGCCGCCGCGCCGCAGGCGGTCGAGCACGGCGCGCTGGTTGAGCACGCGCATACCTGCGGGGGTGCCCACCCGGGGCGACTTGCGGACTGTCACAGCGGGTGAGTCTAGATCGCGGGCGGCGGTGGCCGGTCAGTCTCGCGGGCAGGCGGCCGGCCGGTGTTGACAACGATGTCAGCTTATGGTCCCCCTGGGTCGGGAGCCGGTTCGCCGAGGCGGGAGGCACGTGCGATGGGGCACCTGCGGAGTTCGCTGGTCCTGCTGACGGCGGCTGCCGCGGCGCTCGGCGGCGTGGGAGGCTGGTCGTCCGCCACCGCACCGGGGGAGCCGACCGTGAGCGAGACGTCGTTCGCCTCCTCCTTCGAGGAGGGGCAGCCGCAGCCGCGGTGGACCAGCGCGGTGGAGACCGACCGGGACGGGGCGCCGAAGGCGTCGGGTGTCGACGGCTCCGACCCCACCGACCTGCCCGGCGACGTCACCGACCGCGTCGTGGCGGTGGCCGCCAACTCCGAGCACGCCGAGGCGGGGGAGGTCAAGGAGAACCTGGTCGACGGCAGCGCCGCGACCAAGTGGCTGACCTTCACGCCCACCGGCTGGGCGAGCTTCGGCTTCCCGGAGCCGGTGGTGGTCCGGCGGTACGCGCTGACCTCCGCCGACGACGCGCCCGGGCGAGACCCGCGGGACTGGGCGCTGAGCGGGTCCGACGACGGCTCGACGTGGACGGCGGTCGACGCGCGGGCCGGCGAGGTGTTCCCCGCGCGGCTGCGGACGAAGGTCTACGACACGGCCAACACCGCGGCGTTCCGCTTCTACCGCCTGGACATCACGGCGAACGCCGGGGGCGTGGACCTGCTCCAGCTGGCCGAGGTGCGGTTCTCGGACGGCTCGACCGAGCCGCCCGCCCGGAACATGCGCACCACCGCGGGCAGGGGCGCCACCGGCGGGTACAGCGCGAAGGCGGGCGCGGGCTTCACGGGCGTGAGGGCGCTGCGCTACCGGGGTGCGCACGTCGCCGAGGGCCGCGGCTACTCGTACAACAAGGTGTTCGAGGTCGACATCCCGGTGACGGCCACGACCGAGCTGTCGTACCTGATCTTCCCGTCGTTCACCCCCGGCGACCTGCGCTACCCGAGCACGTTCGCGGCGGTGGACCTGGCGTTCACCGACGGCACCTACCTCAGCGACCTGGGCGCCCGCGACCAGCACGGGTTCGAGCTGTCGCCGCGGGGGCAGGGCGCGGCGAAGTCGTTGCACACCAACCAGTGGAACCGCGTCGCGTCGGTCGTCGGCGAGGTCGCGGCGGGCAAGGTGGTCCAGCGGATCCTGGTGGCCTACGACAACCCGGCCGGCCCCGCGTCGTTCAACGGCTGGATCGACGACGTGGCGGTGCGGTCCGCGCCGGTCGTCGTGGAGCGGGCCCGGCCGACGGACCACGTGCTGACCACCCGCGGCACGAACTCCAGCGGCAGCTTCTCGCGCGGCAACAACATCCCGGCCACCGCCGTGCCGCACGGCTTCAACTTCTGGTCGCCGATGACGAACGCGGGTTCGACCAGCTGGCTCTACGAGTACGCCAAGGGCAACGACCGGGACAACCTCCCGACGATCCAGGCGTTCACCGCCAGCCACGAGCCCAGCCCGTGGATGGGAGACCGGCAGACCTTCCAGGTGATGCCGTCGGCCGGCCCGCCCGCCGCCGACCGCGCGCTGCGCGCCCTGCCGTTCGAGCACGGGAACGAGACCGCGCGGGCGCACTACTACGGCGTGCGGTTCGAGAACGGGATGCGGGCCGAGATCACGCCGACCGACCACGCGGCGCTGCTGCGCTTCACCTTCACCGGGGACGCCTCGAACCTGGTGTTCGACAACGTGAACAACAGCGGCGGCCTGTCGCTCGACGCCGCTTCCGGTGTCGTGACGGGCTTCTCCGACGTCAAGAGCGGCCTGTCGACCGGCGCGACCCGGCTGTTCGTCTACGGCGTGGTGGACCGGCCGGTCCTGGCGAGCGGGCGGCTGACCGGCGCGGGCCGCGACGACGTCGCGGGCTACCTCCGGTTCGACACCTCCGCGGACCGGACCGTGACGCTGCGGATCGCCACGTCGCTGCTCGGCGTGGAGCAGGCCCGGCGGAACCTGGAGCTGGAGGTGTCCGACTCGGACACCTTCGAGTCGGTGCGCGACCGCGCCCAGCGGGCGTGGGACGACGTGCTGGGGGCGGTCGAGGTCGAGGGCGCCTCGGCGGACCGGCTGACCACGCTGTACTCCAACCTCTACCGGCTCCACCTGTACCCGAACTCGGGCTTCGAGAACGTCGGCACGGCGGCCGAGCCGCGGTACCGGTACGCGTCCCCGGTCCGCCCGGCCGGGCCGTCGACCCCGACGCGGACCGGCGCGCAGGTCGTGGACGGCAGGATCTACGTCAACAACGGGTTCTGGGACACCTACCGCACGACGTGGCCCGCGTACAGCCTGCTGGCGCCGCGCCGGGCCGGCGAGCTGGTGGACGGGTTCGTGCAGCAGTACCGCGACGGCGGCTGGACCCCGCGCTGGTCCTCGCCCGGCTACGCGGACCTGATGACCGGCACCAGCTCCGACGTGGCGTTCGCGGACGCGTTCGTCAAGGGCGTGGAGGGCTTCGACGCCGAAGCGGCGTTCGCGGCGGCGGTGAAGAACGCGACCGTCGCGCCGCCGCACGCCGGGGTCGGCCGCAAGGGCCTGGACACCTCGATCTTCACCGGCTACACGTCCACCGCGACCGACGAGGGCATGTCGTGGGCGATCGAGGGCTACGTCAACGATTTCGGCATCGCCGCCATGGCGAAGGAGCTGCACCGGCGGACCGGTCGGGCCGACTACCTGGCCCAGCACGAGTACTTCGCCGACCGCGCGCTGAACTACGTCACCATGTTCGACCCGGGCACGGGGTTCTTCCAGGGCCGCGACCCCGACGGCACCTGGCGGGTGCCGCCCGACGAGTACGAGCCGCGCGAGTGGGGCCACGACTACACCGAGACCAACGGCTGGAACATGGCGTTCTCCGTGCCGCACGACGGCCAGGGCCTGGCGAACCTGCACGGCGGGCGGGAAGCGCTGGCGCGCAAGCTCGACACCTTCTTCGCCACGCCGGAGACGGCGGAGTTCCCCGGCTCGTACGGCGGTGTCATCCACGAGATGACCGAGGCGCGGGACGTGCGCATGGGGCAGCTGGGCCACAGCAACCAGGTGTCGCACCACATCGCCTACATGTACGACTACGCCGGGCAGCCGTGGAAGACCCAGGAGAAGGTGCGCGAGATCCTGTCGCGGCTGTACCTGGGCAGCGAGATCGGCCAGGGCTACCCCGGCGACGAGGACAACGGCGAGCAGTCCGCCTGGTACCTGTTCAGCGCCCTGGGCTTCTACCCGTTGCAGATGGGCGGGGCGAACTACGCCATCGGCTCCCCGCTGTTCACCAAGGCGACGGTGCACCTGGAGAACGGTCGCGAGCTCGTGGTCAACGCGCCGGGGAACAGCGCGCGCAACGTCTACGTGCAGTCGTTGAAGGTCAACGGCAAGCAGTGGGACAAGGCGTACCTGCCGCACGCGGAGATCGCCGGGGGAGGCGTCCTCGACTTCGAGCTGGGCCCCGCGCCGTCGAGGTGGGCGACCGGGGCGGACGCCGCGCCGCCGTCGCCGACCACCGGGACCGGGCCGCCGCGGCCGTTGCGGGACATCACCCCGTCGTCGACCGTCACCGGTTCCGGCCCGGTGGCGCCGCTGGTGGACGACACCTCGCAGACCTCCGGCAGCGCGTCGTGGCTCCGGGTGGACGTGCCGGACGCCCGGGAGGAGGTGGAGTTCTACACGCTGACCTCCGGCACGGCGTCCGGCGACCCGGCGTCGTGGGTGCTGCGCGGCTCCTACGACGGCCGGAAGTGGTCCACTGTGGACGAACGCTCGGGCGAGGTGTTCCCGTGGCGGCGGCAGACGCGGGCGTTCAAGGTCGCGCGACCCGGGCACTACCGGCACTACCGGCTGGAGTTCCCGTCCGCCGCGACGCTGGCCGAGGTCGAGCTGCTGGCCAGGCCGCCCGCCGCCTGCGCGACGACCATCACGGGCGAGCACCGGGGGCCGCTGCGCGTCCGGGACGCCACCTGCGTGGTCGGCGGGACGGTCGGCGGTCCGGTGCGGGTCGAGGCGGGCGCGTCCCTGCACGTCCTCGGGGGAGCGCTGCGGGGCCCGGTGACCGCCTCCGGCGCGGCGGCGGTCGTGCTGGTGGACGCCGAGGTCGACGGCCCGCTGAGCATCTCGGGAACGTCCGGCGAGGTGGCCGTCGAGCACTCGGTCGTGCGCGGCCCGGTGACCCTGGCGGCCAACCGGGGCGGGTCGGCGGTGGCCGCGAACACCGTGGGCGGGCCGCTGTCGTGCGTGGCGAGCGACCCGCCGCCGGTGGACAACGGGTGGCCCAACGACGTGAGCGGGCCGAAGCTCGGCCAGTGCGCGGGGCTGTGACGCCGGGCCGGCGCGGGGGACCGGCCCGGCGCGGGTCAGGCCCGCCGGCCGGTCAACCCCAGGAGGCGGTCCAGCAGCGGCGCGTCGGCCGCGACGGGCGCCTCGGGGCCGAACACCCCCATCTCGCGGCCGAGCGGGGCACTGGCCACCAGGTCGGCGTGGACGAACTCCAGCACCTCCCGGTCCCAGGCGAGCCGCCGGCCTACGGCGGTCGCCAGGTCCCAGCCGTGCACCAGCAGCTCGCCCACCACCATGCCGCCGACGACCCCGGCGGGCATCTCCCGGGGCGAGCCCAGGCGCGTCACACCCTCCCAGGCCGCCGGCGCGCTCCACGCCGACGCGGTCGCCCGGAGCCGGGCGGGCAGCCGGACCCGCCAGTCGCCCAGGTCGGTCCCGGCCTCCTCGCCGGCGGGCGCGACGAACTCCTTGCGGGCGGCGGCTTCCAGGGCGGGGCCCCAGAACAGCAGGTGGCGGATCAGGCGGCGCACGTCGAACTCGGCGCACGGCGTGGGCGCGTCGAGCAGTTCCGGTGTGATGTCGTCGACGATCCCCAGGACGGGCGCGACGGCCTGCCCCGCCAGTCGTTCGGTGTTCATGGGCGCACGGTAGGGGCGGACCGCGCGGGCCGTATTGAACAAACGCGACATAGGCTGGGGCCGTGCGCGACGAGCGGGAGCTGGACTGGCGGAAGCACCAGCGCCACCGGTTCCTGGAGCCCTCGGCGGACCTCGCGCCGCACGTCGCCCGGTACTGGGTCGTGCACTGGTCCTACGACCGGCCCTACCGGCAGTTGGTCGTGCCCTACCCGAACGTGCACCTGGTGTTCCGGGACGGTCGGGCGACGGTGAGCGGGGTGTCCAGCCGGCACGTGTCCCGGGAGCTGGCCGGCGAGGGGTGGGTGTTCGGCGTCGCGTTCCGGCCGGGGCGGTTCCGGGGCTTCCTGGGCGCGCCCGTGCGGACCATCACCGACCGGACCGTGCCCTCGATGTTCCCCGACCCGGCGGGGCCGGTCGACGTGGCCTCGGTGGAGGAGGTGCTGCGCGCGCGGCTGCCGGAGCCGGACCCCGCCGCGGAACTGGCGGCCGGGATCGTGGCGGCGGTCGTCGCCCGGCCGGGCATCACCAGGGTGTCGGAGCTGGCCGAGGGGACCGGGCGCAGCCCGCGGCAGCTGCAGCGGCTGTTCGCCGAGCACGTCGGCGTCGGCCCGAAGTGGGTGATCCGGCGCTACCGGCTGCACGAGGTCACGCAGCGGATGGCCGCCGGCGCGCGGATCGACTGGGCGGCGCTCGCGGCCGACCTCGGCTACGCCGACCAGGCGCACTTCGTCCGCGACTTCACCGCGATGTTCGGCGAGACCCCGACCGGGTACGCCGCGCGGTATCACCAGGAGATCTCGCGGCAGCGCTCGGTGGAGTCGCCGGGCTCGACCTGAAGCGTGGCGTGCTCCAGGTCGTACCGGTCGGCCAGCAGGGCCCGCGCGGCCCGGAGCACCTGCGCCGGGTCGGCGTCGGCGCGGGTGGCGAGGTGCGCCGAGGCGACCTCCATGCCGGAGGTCAGCGTCCAGACGTGCAGGTCGTGCGCCTCGGCCACGCCCGGCAGCCGGTTCAGCTCGGCCAGCACCTCGGCGAGGTCGAGCCGCTCGGGGGCGTGCTGGAACAGGATGCGCAGCGCGCCGGAGGCGAGCTTCCAGGTGCGGGGCAGCACCCACAGGCCGATGGCGACGCCCATCACCGGGTCGGCGTAGCGCCAGCCGAACAGCAGCGTCACGGCGCCGCTGAGCAGCACGCCGACCGAGCCGACGAGGTCGGCCAGCACCTCCAGGTACGCGCCGCGCACGTTGATGCTGTCCTTCGCGCCCTCGCGCAGCAGCAGGAACGAGACGACGTTGGCGACCAGGCCCGCCGCCGCGGCCAGCACGACCGGCAGCCCCGGGACCTCCGGCGGGCTGCCGAAGCGGCCCGCGGCCTCGACCACGACGTAGCCGGCGACGCCGAACAGCAGCACGGCGTTGGCCAGCGCGGCCAGCACCTCGGCCCGGTAGAGGCCGAAGGTGCGGCTGCCCCGGGTGGTGGCGCGGCGGGCCAGCAGGATCGCCGCGAGCGCCATGCCGACGCCCAGGACGTCGGTGAGCATGTGGGCGGCGTCGGAGACGAGCGCGAGCGAGCGCGTCGCGAAGCCGACGACGAACTCCACGACCATGAACGCCGCCCCGATGCCGAAGGCGGCCCACAAGCGGCCGAGGTGCTTGGCGCCGCCCGACGAGACCCCGTGGCCGTGACCGTGACCCATGCCTCGGAACATATAGTCACATGCGCATGAGTGCAACAGGGGGTCAGGTGGCGCCGACCACCCGTCCCAGCAGGCGGACCAGCCGGGGGGACACCCGGCCGACGGCCTGCGCGAACCGCGCCTCGGGTGTCACCGCGACGACCACCTCGTCGCGTTGTACCGCCCGGAACACCCGGTCGGCCACCTTCTCCGGTCGGTAACCGCGCAGCCGGTAGGCGCGCGCCGCCCTCCGCTGCCGCTCGGCCTGCTCCTGCCCGTCGGCGCCGGCGAACCGGGTGGTGGCGGCGATGCCGGTGGCCACGACGCCGGGGCAGATCGCGCTGACCCCGATGCCGTGCGGTTCCAGCTCGGCGGCGAGGCACTGGGCGAGCATCAGGACGGCGGCCTTCGTGGCCGAGTAGGCGGGCAGCGCGGGGGTGGGGAAGTAGCCGGCCATCGACGCCGTGACGACGAGGTGCCCGCCCTCGCCCCGCTCGACCAGGTGCGGCGCGAAGGCGCGCAGGGTGTGCACGACGCCCCAGAGGTTGACGTCGACCACCCGGCGCCAGTCGTCTTCGGAAGTCCGGAGGAACGACCCGGCCAGCCCGACGCCGGCGTTGGCCATGACGACGTCGGGCACGCCGTGCCGCCGCCGGACGGTCTCGGCGACCTCCCGGGTGGCGGCGCCGTCGGCCACGTCGAGCCGGTAGGAGTGGCCGCCGGTGTCCGCGGCGGTCCGCGCGGCGGCCTCGGCGTCCACGTCGAGCGCCACGACCTCCGCCCCGTCGGCCGCGAACCGCAGCGCCGTGGCCCGCCCGATCCCGCTGCCCGCGCCCGTGACGACGACCAGCCGCCGGCGCCGCCGGCCGTCCACGAAGTCCCCGATGAGCCGGGCGACGTGCTCGGGGTGGGTGCGCGGGGCCCAGTGGCCGGCGACGAGGTGGCTGCGCGTGAGGTCGTCGGTCCAGGGCTCGGCGGCCTCCAGGTGCCGCGCGGAGACGTACGGGTCGTTCCGCAGGGCGACCTGGTGCACCGGCACCCGGACCCGCCGGGGCCGTGCGGCGCGCCCGACGTTCGCGCGGTACAGCTCCAGCCCGTCGACCAGGGTGCGGAGGTCGGCCCGGAGCCGGCGGCGGACCAGCGGGACCCGCCACACCAGCTCGGGCAGCACCGGGACCAGGAACCCGGCGATGTACCAGGACCGGCGCAGGAGGCCGACCACCTCGGCCGGTCGGGTCGCGTGCCGCCGCACCCAGGCCCCGACCTGCCCCAGGTCCGGCCCGGAGATGCTGGTGAACGACAGGAACGCCGAGGGGTGCTCGGCCACCGCCCGCCAGCCGACCACCGACCCCCAGTCGTGCCCGACGAGGTGCACCGGCCCGCGCCCGCCCACCACGGCCAGCAGGTCCCGGACCAACCACTCGATCCGATACCCGTCCCGGTCCCCGGGCGCCCCCGACCCACCGGCCCCCCGCCAGTCGAACCGAACCACCCGGAACCGCTCCCGCAGCCTCTCCACGACCCCGTCCCACACCCGGAGGTCGTCCGGGAAGCCGTGGGCGAGCACCACGACAGGCCCCCCTTCAACCCCTTCCTCGACCACCCGAATCCGCAGGTCAGCGCTCTCGACGAACCTCTCACGCACCCCATCCACACCCTGGAGGGTAGGGGGTGCTCAAGGGGTCCGACACGCCTGCTAAGCTTCTGCCCGTAGCTGCGGCCCCCGTAGCTCAGGGGATAGAGCACCGCCCTCCGGAGGCGGGTGCGCAGGTTCGAATCCTGCCGGGGGCAC